>Ga0182030_10019422_pt1 | contig 12929 bp, 13 predicted proteins | sample 812S3MmetaG_FD_121299 | JGI IMG/M metagenome (GOLD analysis project Ga0182030, IMG submission 121299) | Permafrost microbial communities from Stordalen Mire, Sweden - 812S3M metaG (Illumina Assembly) | ecosystem: Environmental > Terrestrial > Soil > Wetlands > Permafrost | place: Sweden... | reverse complement strand
TGTGATCCCCGACGTTATCGGCGCTGGGGACTCCAGCAAACCATCGGACGGGTTGCGCGCCCATTTCCCGCATTACGGCTACAAGGATCAGGTGCGGGCTCAGCATCAAATGCTCGAGCAGATGGGCATAAAGCACCTGAAGGTGGTGCTCGGGACGTCCATGGGAGGAATGCAAACCTGGCTTTGGGGTGAGATGTACCCGAACGACATGGATTGTCTCGTGGCGATCGCCACTACGCCCGCCGCGATCAGCGGAAGGAACATGGTATGGCGTGAGATGGTTAGCCAAGCCATCCGGGGCGACCCGGCTTGGCAGAACGGCAACTATCCCAAGGACTCGCCGCCAAGAAACTGGATCAATGCGGTCATACCGTTATCTGCAATCATGACGGGGTCAGCTGAGCAGCTTCAAGACCAGGGGCCCACCCGTGCGACCGCGATAGGCCTCGTCGAGAACCTGGAGACTAAAGGTGAAGCGTATGACGCCAACGACATGCTCTATGACTTCGAGAGTTCGGCGGACTATGATCCGGCCCCAAATCTGCACCTGATCGATAAGCCGATGCTCACCATCAATTTTGCCGACGACTTGACCAACCCTCCGCAGTTCCTGCACATGCCTACGGCATCTAACTACACTTCGGTGCTGATTCCAGCCGGGCCTGACAGCTACGGCCACATGAATATCGCGCACCCTGCGGTTTGGGTTTCGTCTCTTCAGTCCTTTCTACAGCGCCCCCCGCAGGAGCGCCGACAGGCGGCCGTCATCCCATTACCTCAAAACTAACATTCTGGTCGACCGTATGGGATTAAACCTGATTGGACTGGGCGCCGCGATTGAGATGTGCGGTGTGGACCGAATGGTGTTCGGCTCCGACTTCGGTCCGGTGCTCTATGAAATCAGAGAGCACGTGCAGATCGTCGAAGTTGCGCTTCCGAGTCTGGATGAGCACGAACTGGTGTTTAGGAAGACGAGCAACAGGATATTCCGCCTGGGCCTAGTCGATACCGATCTCATCACCTCGGGGGGAGCAATTGACCCCGATGAGGTCATCTGCAAGTAAAGCTGCGTAAAGGTCTAGGGGTGGCCACGGCCGGCGCGGATACGTTCTACCTGCGGCGCTTGATCTCGGTTAGGGCGTCGTCGCTCAGCTTATTTATCACCGAGACGAGTACGAGGACACACTGCCAAAGTCATTCACCGTCATTTGAACAGGAGAGAGGCGATGATGAAGATCGGTTTTTCCGGAAAGCAGAATTCATTTGCGCAGGAGATGTTGAGGCGCCTTAAGTCGGAAAACACCGGAGACGAGTTTTTAACGTGGCAGTCGGGCGATAAGGCGCCATCGACGAAGTTGGACGCAATCATCGCCTTCGGTAAGGTGGACTCCAAGGCGATAGAAGCTGAGACAAAGCTGGGTCTGCTTCAGATGGCCTCCGCAGGTTATGAAGGAGTGGACGTTAATGCGGCAACGAAGGCAGGTGTGTGGGTGGGTTTGGCGCCGACGACGAAGACGGGCAACGGCGAGTCAGTGGCAGAAATGGCGGTGCTCCTGATACTTGCGGCCTCTCGCCGGCTGAATGAGGAACTGGCCATTACACATGGCAGACCACAGAGCCGGTCGGATAAGTGGGAAGAGAATAGAGCGCTTTTCGGCAAGACCGCTTGCATTGTGGGATTGGGGGGAATCGGAGATTTGCTCATCGAAAGGCTTCGGGGATTCGGGATGATCTTGACTGGTGTGGATGACCATCCAGAAAACGCGCCGACTGGAGTTAGAGCATATGGACACGATGAGTTGAAGATCGCAGCGGCGGACGCAGACTATCTGGTTCTGGCGATTCCGGGAACGAAGGAAAACGAAGACATGATCGATAGGACCGTGTTGGCCGGGATGAGGAATAATGCGGTATTGGTCAATGTATCTCGGGGAACCCTGATCGATGAACCGGCCCTGCTGGCGGCAGTGAAGAGTGGCCATCTCTTTGGAGCGGGGTTGGATGTGGTGAAAGATGAGCCTGTGAGCGAAGAGAATCCGCTGCTGATGGAGCCACGTATCTTTGTGACGCCACATATAGCGGGATCTACGGACCTGATGCTCGATGGCACAGTGAAGTACCTGGGTGAGGTCCTGGCTAGGTATCGCGATGGATTGCGACCGGAGAGCATCGTCAATGAACCAATGAACCCGAGAGTGCCTTTGCGTGAGCCTCCTAATTAGGTGCCATATGTATCGCCGTAAAGACTTGCATTATTTCGCATGGTTAGCCTGTGGCGGGTAAGGCTACGCCATTCACTTTCACGGGATTCGCTCCGATCAGGATATAGGCCATCACGCACGGCGCCGTTCCGTTGTTGATCCAGTTGTGAATGGTTCCTCGTTGCACCATGACGTCGCCCGTAGCAAGCTTTACGGTTTCAGTGTCCAGTTCCATTTCGATGGAGCCAGAAAGCACGACAGCATAGTCGACTGAGTTTGTGCGGTGATGACGCGGTGTCACCCCCGTTGCATACTGCACAATCCTTAAGACGGTGCCATCGCTCTCGGCCGTATTAACTTTCCGCAGCCCAGCGTCAGAGGAATCATCGTTGTCCGTTGGAAAGCCCTTCGTCGTCCAAAGAACGGCGGAAGCTGCTCCAGCGCGGTCCTCCTGGCGGCCGCTGCCTTTACTCTCTTGTTCGACCAGCGGCAGCGACGAGTCAAACAAAACTTTCGACTGTCCCCCAGGAGTGGTCCCCGTCACGACTCGACGAATTTGGATTGCCATGGCTTCAAGCCTCTCTTTCTTGCAATAACGTGCGTTGAGAGTGCTCACGATATTTGATGGGCTGATTTCCACGCTATTCGAGGTTCAGTTCCCGCTCCGGTTCCCGCACGCTGTAGGAGAGAACGGGAAGCGGAAGTGGGAACCGGGCAGTTAGCGCCGAGTCGAGGGCTAGTCAGCCGACCACCGCGAGATCAAGGTCGGGTAGCGAGTCGATAGCCCTCGGGACCGCGCACGATTTGACCTGCGTCGGTCAGGGCGGTCAGACGCTCATACAAGGTCCCATTGCGCACACGGCACAGCGTGCGCAGCTCCCCGATGGGGAGCGAACGGTTTGCTTCGGTGATCGCAGCGGTGATGCGCTCGTCGATGGATGTCGGCGCTGCCGGCGGTGGGGCGATGGACTGGATGATTTCGAGAGCCAGCGCATCGCCGCGCTGGGCGAGTGCGAGTCCGATCGTCGGTGGCGACGGCTCCGCGCGGTGTTCGACGGTGAGGTTAAGTTCGCCGCCAGAACGACGCAGATACAGGTTCGAGTCGCCCCAGGCATGGAACTCGGATGAGCCGCGCAGCGCCTGGCCGGCGCGCATGCGTCCGGCGGATTTGCGGGCGTGGTGCACGACGAGAACGGCGAGCTGGTGCTGACGTTGCAGCGTACGCAGGTAGGCGAGCAACGGCGCGACTTCGGCGCTGGCGTTCTCGTCGATGCGATGTAGGCGCTCGAACGGATCGAGCACCAGGAGACGCGGTTTGAGCTCTGCAATGGTGTGTTCAAGGCGCTCGCGGTCAGCGGTTTGATCGATGCGCACGGTGGCGGCGGTGATGACGTGCACGTCGAGGTCTTTGAGTTCGCAGGCTGCCGCGGCGCAGATGCCCTCGAGCCGGCGGCGCACGACATGCAGGGCGTCTTCAGCCGCGTAGAGCAGCACCCGACCGGGGCGTGCTACGGGGAAGCGGCGCAGGCACGCGGTGCCGGAGGCGACTGCGACGGCCAAGTCCAGGGCAAGGAAGGACTTGCAGCATTTCGGCTCGCCGCCGACGATGCCGACGGCCTGTTCGGACCAGAGCCCGGTGACGAGCCAGCGCTGCTCCTCGGGGCGATCGGCCAGACGATACGCTTGTTCGACGGGCAGCCCCCTCATCGACGCCGACCGGGGGATTTCGGCTGCGTCGGCGACGGCGTGGCAAAGAGTTCGAAGAACAGCTTCTCGTCGATTTGCGAGGCTTCACGCTGCGCTGCGAGGGCCAGCAGCTCGCCGGCCATGTTCATCAGCGCCCTTAAGTTTCCGTGGGCGTGATCGCACAAGGTGGCGATGAGTTCCGGGGTCATAAGTTTCACGGCACCGGCTTTTTGCAGCGTATGACGCAAACAGTCCTGCAGCTCCTCTGGCGTGTTGCGCTCGAGCGCGAGCCGTACTCGCATGCGCGATCCCAACGGCAGGAGATCCTCGGCCCGGAAGCGCTCGATAAGACGCTGGTCGCCGGCTAGTACGACGGTGAGCAGCAAATGCGAGTCCAAGCGAGCCGAGGATAATAAGCGCAGCTCGTTCAAGACAGCATGCTGCATCTCCTGACCCTCATCGGCGATCAACACCGGGCGGCACTGCGAGGCATCGATATGCCCCTGCCAGCGCGCCCGCAGGGCTTTCGCGCCGCTGTGGCGGTTATGCGGATGCAGCTCGACGCCGAACAGTTCGCCCATTTCACGGTAAAAGTCGGCCATTCCGGCCTGCGGCCGCGATAACACGCCGACCTGCACGTCCCGCAAGCCCGCGAGCCGCTCGGCAAGCACCCGCATCGTCACGGATTTGCCCACCCCGGGCGCACCGGTGACGACCGCGAAGCCACCCTCGCCGGCGAGTTGCTCAACGCGCCAGCAGAAGGACTCGATCCGCGGGGTCATTTGCAACGCCTCGACCGGGACGTCGGGTGCGAACGGATTCCATTTCAGGCCATACAGGGCAAGCAGTTTCTTGTTCAAGAGATTTCTCCTTCGTCATCAGGTGGTTCAACTTGGGGTAGGTACGGGGGCGGCAGGCCGGTGGCGCGCTGCTGCGTCATCAGGTTCTCCAGGAGCGGCGCGATGCCGGTCACGGGTGTGACCGCGACGGCCGACGGGTCGGCGGCGCGCGTTGCCACCGGGTCGAGCGGGCGGCGGACGCCGCTGGCATTGGCGCCCTTGTCGAGCGGATACAGCCGGGCGCTGATCTGCCCACTCAGTTCATCGACGAGGTGCACCTGGGACAGATCCCAACGCGCGTAGCGCACCAACACCCGGTCCACGTGCCGGAACGCGTTCGGCACTTCGAAGCGGCGAGCATCGATGACCACGGTGCCGTCGCTATGCCGCTGAGCGCGCCGCTCGGTCCGCGTGAAGTTGAGCCGTAGCGCCGCGCCGTCGGGACTCGGCCGGAGCACATCCGGGCCCGCTGCCCAGCGAGCGAGCGGCGATGAGCCGATTTCGCTGTGGATGTTGCGGTTGTAGCCGAACTCGGCCCAGGCCTGAGTCGCTTCGTTCAGGAACTCGAGCGTTAGGTCGGCAACGCTCTCGAGCATGGCCATCAGCTGCCCTTCGACCGTGGACCACAGCGTTTCGATTTTTGCATTCTGGTAAGGGGAAAAAGATAACGTCGTCTCGTGCAAGATGCCGAGACGTCCGAGCCCCTCGGTGATCTCCTCGGCACACATTGCCGTCCCGTTATCGGACAACACCGAGCGGGGCAGGCCCCGACGGAGCAAGGCCTGCAGCAGACTATGGGCGACGTTTTCCGCGTTCTCCGACCGGTACCACTGCAGATGACACAGCAGCCGCGACCGATCATCGATGATGCCGATGAGCACCGGCTGGTACCATTCAGCGCGCGCCGTGACGACTTTCAGCGAGCCGTGATGCGCATCGACGTGCCAGAGAGATCCGATGTATTCGGCCTCGTAACTGCGTACCTCCCGCTGCTGCAAGCGCGCCTCCGCGCGCTCGACGCCCGCGGTGCGCCGGGCGCTCAAACGCCGGCGTTTGATGAGTCCCTGTGCTTTGAAGAACCGGCGGATCGTCGAGTAGGAGGGCAGCGGCCCAAGCTCGGGCCGCTGCTCGGCGAGTGCTTTCAAGTTCGCATGGTGAAGCGCCACGCTCCAGCTCATGTGGCCGGCGTATTGGGCGCGCAATGCCTCGCGGATAGCCAGGCTCAACGAGCCTTGAGCGCCGACGTCGGTGCGGACTTTGCGCCGTAGCACCCGCACCGGATCATGATTTTCCTTGCGTGCCTTGTGCAGCCACCGTTCCAACGTCGATACCCCGAACCGCACCGGCAGGCCCGTGATCGGACGCGGCCAGTCGCGCGATGCGAGTTGCTCGATCTGCCCGCGCAGCTCGCCCTTCGGCGGTGGTGCGGCCAACAGCTGGCCGACCACGGCGAAGCGCAGGTGGGCCCAGCGCTCGTGGTGGGATCGATGATCGGTTCTCTTCACGGGTCGCACTCCCTTCCAGTTGGTGAGGACGCACCGTAGAACGTCTCCGGTTACCTGGCGATCTGCTTCTTTTGCGGGCCGGTAGCCTCCGTCAGATTGCCTGCAAGATCCCACGCCCGGTCGTGATCGGGGTAAGGAAGCGCAACAGCGATATCAGTTGCTGCTCGATTACGCCGGCAAAGGATTGGAGGAGCGACGTCGGCAGGTCGGCATCTCTCGCGGTCGGCGCAAGACCCCGGTGAGCACGCCAGAACGGACTCATCGTGAACACCGTGCGCCACCACTCGCGCCAGCGCAGCGCCGTGCGTCGGCTCACGCCGACCAGTTCCTTCAGACGCTTCATGCGGTCAGGGTTTAGGCCGCTCTGCATTGCCGAGATCAGCACCACCATCGCGCCCAAGTACACCTTGCGGCCGAGGAACCGCAGCGACCCCGGCGTTTCCCGTTTGCGGCAACCGTCCGCCGCACAGCACAGACTGAAGCGCAACCGATGCTCAACATCCAGCCCGGACGGTCTGCCGCGTGGCTTGCGTTCCCACGACCCCCAGTGCAGCGTCGCTCCGCACTTCCGGCATCGGCCGGCATGCGCGACGTCCGCAATCTGGCGGTCAAAGCCCAGCAGCAACTCGTAAAACCGCGTATCCCTCAAGATCGCCTCGATCGTCTGCTCCACGTCCTCGCTCCAGCTTGGTAAAATCTGGCCACCATGACCAAAGCCAAGATCGGACGCAACGATCCGTGCCACTGCGGTAGCGGACAGAAGTACAAGCGTTGTTGCCTCGAGAAGGATCAGCGTGCCGAGAGCGCGGTCCTCGCTCAGGCCGCCGCCGAACGACTCGTCGCCAATTCCCATCATCACCATCACCACGACGGCGCGCACTGCGACTTCTGCGATGACACATTCGGCGATGATGACGCCGATGAACTCACCACCGCATCGAACGCGATCGTCGATATGGTCCACGATGGCAAACTCGACGAAGCCGAACAGGCCGCGCGGGATTTCCTCGTGCGCTTCCCCGAAGTTCACGATGGCTACGATCGATTAGGGATGGTCTACGAGGCACGCGGCGACAAGAAGCAAGCCGCGCATTACTACCGTCAGGTCATCGGCTTCGTCCGCGCTCACCCAGATCTGTACGAGCCTGCATTCGAAAGCACCTTCCAAAGGTTGGTCCAAACTCTCGATCCGCCCTCAACCGATTGACGGCTTCGTGATTGATGTCAGTGGTACAACCTGCCTTGAGACCTTGAGGTGGCCGGTACATGCGCAATTTCATCGTTCTTGTATCGCTCTCACTCCTGATTGCTGGTTGTAGGGACCGCGGGCGGGAACCGCCCCTCGAGCCCCTGGCGCGTGGCTTATCCGAGGCAATGCAGCCAGCCTACGCCGATTTCGCGCTTGAGATTCGCGCGATAGACAATGGTGGTCGTGTAACTCTGCATTGCGTGCTTCGGAACGTTTCCATTGTCGGAACTGCAATCACCGTCGATGCATCCACCTTGCCTTGGCGGAATTCAGACATCTTCGACATCAATGCTGTTGCCGCAAATGGTAAGGTCGTGCGCCGGAGTCCGCCACCGCCCGTCCTAGCCCGCATCTCAGGCGTTCCGACACCACTCACCATCGAGTCCGGCAAGTCAATCGAAGGAGACATCGACTTGGCCGAGACACCTCTCAAAGAAGTGCCAAGGAACGAGGATCTGCTTCTTTTATGGGGTACCTCAATGGCAGAAATCCGAACCGATAGTCCTTGGGTAACGATGAGCGGCGTTTCGTTCTTGAAGGCTCGCCCAAACCTATAGGTTGATTTGCGCCGGCTTTCACGTTGTGTGAGGCGGTTTACTCCGTACACCTCGCATATCGCGATCAGAATGCGGCGCTTTTCCCATCAATTGTCGTGCGCAGGGTCAGTGATTCGGGGAGGCTGCTACTCCTCGGCGGGTACGTCGAAAGCGTTAAGGGTCGTCGAGACTAAGCAGTATTGGCCGACCAGGAAGACTACACGGTTGAATCCATCGAGCCCGAGACCGGACACCGCGCGTTTGAATAGTGGAGCCGGAAGCACGCCGCCCTTGACCAGCCTCTTGGCGACCTGTGCGGCGAGGCTCGATTCTGCATCAAGGTCGGCCGGTATCTCACCCGCCGACAAGGTCGCAATTTGGGTGTCGGATAGACCCACCTGAGCGCCTACCGTGCCGTGCGCGTAAATCTCATAGGCAGCGTCGAAGTGTGCGCCGGTCACCAGGATGACGACCTGCACGGCAATCTTACTGAGTCCGGGCATTGCGTCCACGGCCTCAATGAACTGACGGATGGCCTCGCCTGTCTTGGGAACCTGCAGCCAGACGCTCCAGGGGCCGAGCAGCGCTCCATCGTCACGCATCGTCTTGAAGGCACCGTAATGTGTTTGGATTCGCTCCGCGAACGCATCGTAAAGTGCTCGCTGGGACGGGTTCACTCCGGCCTTTGGCACTAGAGCCACGCGCATGTTTAATCCTTTTCGGCGGTCCGGCCGCCGGTCTGGTCCAACCAATCGAAGATCACCTTGAGCGCCAGGCCCGTGTTGCCGGTCTGGCAGTGGTTCTGGGCGGACTCGGCTTCGGTGAAGACCCGGGTGCTGATCGAATGCGCTACGGTCAGCGTCATCAGCTGATCGGGGAGCATTTGCAGCGGCATGTAGTGGTCTTTGGTGCCTGCCATCAGCAGGACATCCTGGGTGACCAGAGAGGAGATGTCTTCGGTGCGGTATTCGCGCCAGGCCCGGAACACATCGGCCGCGGTGCTGACGCCCATGACGCGCTTGCCTTGTGCGATCACCCAGTCCGTCAGTAGGTCCGTCTTGCCGGCAGTCGCGACGGCCGCGTTAACCAGCGGCGCGGGAATCTGGCGGGAGTTTGCCGCGATGACGGAGAGGCCTGAGGCACTGAAACCCCCGGTACACGCATCGAAGAGGCTCGTGCAGATGTCCATCGCGATTGCACGCTTGATCCGGGGTTCGCGCGCGGCTGCGCGGATGACCAGCCCGCCGCCAAGGGAGAATCCCAGCAGGGTGACGTCGGTCAGCTTGAAATAATCCAGGACCGCGGCTGTCGGCAAGTGCCAGTCCGGGGTCATGGGCGTGCCCGCGTCGAGTACCGAGCCCTGACCGGGACCGTCGAAAATCACGGTGTCCAAGCCCGCGTCGCGCAGGGCGAGCGCCGCGGGCAGCCATTCCAAGATGTAGCTGTCGTAGCCACCGAAGACGACGATCGTCCCGCGCGGCTGCGCCGAGGTGAACCGGTAGGCGGACAGATTCGTCCGCTGGTAGGGGACCAGGTGGTGGTCTTCCGGAGTGATGCGGTTTACCGCTAGGAGATTGTCCACGAAACGCTGGAAGGCCGGCTTGACCCGCGAATCGCTCGGGTCGAGGAAGAAAGTCGCCGCCTTCGCGTAGTAGGCGGCAGGCAGGCGACGGCCGGCAGCCAGCGCTTTGTCGCTGAGATCGAACATCTCCCGTGCCCAATCGTCGTAGCTTTCGATGCGGGTCCCTGCCGCCCGCAGTTCATCCAACATCTGCTTCTCGTTGGCCCATCCCCAGAATCGGTTCATCTGAAAGTTGAGCGAGACGTTCGGATGAAGCGGGTAATACCCGACCGGGAACCGCTTGATAATCTCCTGATCGCTGAACGTCATTTCGAGCACTCCTTCCTTCGCAGTCGCCCTCGTTCCAACACAATATAGATTGGTGCGGCCATGGGATCTCCCGTATTTTTGACATACATTGTCAATCTCCCGGGATCCCGCTCATCAGCAGATTGAGCGCTGCTGAGACGGCAAACGGTTCTCCCGAAGCGGTTGAGGGATTCAAATTCTCAGGCGCTCGGCTGCGGCGTCCGATTGTTCATCAAGCGACTGAGCCGAATTCCCACCCTTAATCCAACGAGAAACTCGGATGGGGCTGCCAAGTATTCGAGCAATTAGACCGGACACCATCCGATGCGTCTGTACGGCAACCGACAAATCTCATTCAATGAGGCGACGATTTAATGCCGATCCCAGACCGTCCGTTGACCATGAGCGCAACGCGTCGCCCACCTGAATGATATCGTCGTCTTTGTCGAACACCGTGCTGGCGATCCTTGGGGGTGTCGTCGACGCAGTAATCTCATCGCGGAGATTCTATGTGGGTTGCCGCACAGACGACAAAAAGTCTCGTCCAGATAATTGAGCGCGTTAAGCAACGCGACGAATGCTCTACACTTTCTTCGCACTGCTCACCCAGAAACGCCATGCCTTTATGCCACGCAAGATGAGCCTGCTCTGTTTGCGGTGGAGTCCGTCGTACGAACTACATCGCCTTTCGCCACGAACGCCTTCGAAGTCGTCGTCGACTTCAACGGTTGCTTGCTTCGGTTTCCCGTCATTGCCGAATGGAATTGGATCATCGCGAGTCCCCATCGTGATCGAAGTAGAAAATATCGATGTCCCTGGGGATGGCTGGCCATCGCCGTACGTGTGCTCGTGCCCTAGCGTTCATGTCATGGGATGCGACTTTCTTCCAGATCCAGAAGGGTGTTCCCGTGCCCTTCCTTCAGTGGGTCTAATCGCGGAGGTCTACGTATGAAACGTATCGTGGTCGGGATTACAGGTGCGAGCGGAGCGATTTATGGCATCCGCCTGCTAGAGATACTTCGGACGACAGCGGGCATCGAGACGCACCTTGTGCTTAGCCCAGCTGCAAAGCGGACAATTCCTCTCGAGACAGACTACACAGTCGAGCACGTGGAAGCTCTTGCCAACAGGAATTACAAGGCATCAGACATCGCAGCGTCGATTTCGTCCGGCTCTTTTCGTGCTGCGGGCATGATCGTCGCTCCGTGTTCGATGAAATCGGTGTCAGGCATTTCCACATCCTATTCGGACAACCTCCTGCTTCGCGCGGCGGACGTTATGCTGAAGGAGCGGCGCCCACTGGTACTTCTGGTGCGAGAGACCCCCTTGCATCTCTGACACCTGCGCCTGCTTGTCCAAGTTGCAGAGATCGGCGCAGTCGTCATGCCTCCTGTCCCCGCTTTCTATTATCAGCCTAGCACCATCAAGGAGGTCGTAGACCAAACTTTAAATCGCGCGCTCGATTTAGTCGGTGTGGAGCTTGCCCATGAACTATTCCCACGCTGGGAAGGCCCCAATAGCGCACTGCGACAGGCTGTTAGCAACGGTCAGGAAAAGCATACCGGTCCACCCTGTCTCGTCGGTTCCCATTCCCACTCCGCCTAACGCATAAGCCGACAAACCCGTTTCACGAATAGGACAATTTCATGACCTCAATTACACACAGAGTCACGATCAACGCCCCGAGGCGAGACGTATTCACGGCTATCACAACCATCGACGGACTCAAGAGCTGGTATGCCAAAGACGTCAAGGGCCATCCAGAAAAGGGTGGCGATATTGCTATTGCATTTGCCGACCATGACGTCTCGTTCCGCTGGAAGATGACGGAAATTAAACCGGACTCGCTGGTTCGCTGGCACTGTGAAGCGGGTCCCGGCCACGCGAAAGGCACAGAGGCCATCTTTCTCTTGTCGGACAGGGGGGCAAACAAGACTGTTGTTGAGTTTGAGCACGAAGGCTTCAAGGAGTCTGACGAAAAGCTCAAACCCTGCAACACGCTTTGGGGCTCCCTAATCGTACATCTAAAAGACTATACAGAGTCGAAACAGCCTCAACCGGCGTTCCAGTAGTAGCAAGACGTCCAACTACAACTCATTCATAAATAACAGTTCGTCGGTTCAACCGGCGCACGGAGAGATCTATGTCGGCACTGCTCGATGAATCGAAGACGGAAACCAAGGGAAAGACTCCTGCGCCAGAAAACGCAAAATCCGAAGCCGCAACTAAACCCACGTATCGGGACGTCCGGGAATATTTGGCTGAATTGGAGAAGCGAAAGCTGCTCCAGCGCATCACCCGTAACACAAATAAGGATACCGAGATAATGCCACTGGTCCGGTGGCAGTTTCGCGGTGGTCTGCCGGAGTCGCAGCGCAAAGGTTGGCTTTTCGAAAGCGTAACGGACTCGCGCGGACGCAAGTTCGACGGATCGGTGGCGGTCGCGATTATTGGGGCCTCAACCGCAGTCTATGCCGCGGCGATGGGTGTTAAGTCTGCAGCGGAAATCGCCGAGAAGTGGAAGCACGCCCAAGCTCACCCAATACCGCCAATCGAAGTCGGCGCCGACAAGGCCCCGATCAAGCAGGTAAAGATACTTGGCAAGGACCTGATCTCATCCGGTGGAATCGACTCGCTTCCTGTCACCATAACGAACCCAGGCTCGGACTCCTCAGCATACTTCAGCGCTCCATGTTGGGTGACGAAAGACCCGGAGACAGGCATCTACAACGTGGGTACCTATCGGGCCATGGTCAAGGCGCCAGATCGGATCGGCGTATCGATCATAACGGGGCAGGATGGTCGAATTCATTGGGAGAAGGCGCGAGCGTTAGGCAAGCCACTCGAGGCCGTTCTGATTTTGTCACCGTCGCCGTCCGTATCGGTTTGCAGCGTCAACAAGTTGAACATGTCCGAATATGATTGCGCCGGCGGCATAGATGGTGCCCCATTGGAGCTGGTCAAAGCCGAGACCGTCGATCTTCTCATTCCTGCCCACGCTGAGATCGCGATCGAAGGTCGCTTCCGAACCGATATATTGGAG
>Ga0182030_10019420_pt1 | contig 12930 bp, 12 predicted proteins | sample 812S3MmetaG_FD_121299 | JGI IMG/M metagenome (GOLD analysis project Ga0182030, IMG submission 121299) | Permafrost microbial communities from Stordalen Mire, Sweden - 812S3M metaG (Illumina Assembly) | ecosystem: Environmental > Terrestrial > Soil > Wetlands > Permafrost | place: Sweden... | reverse complement strand
GAATTTATCTACATCAACACCATTAGGGATTACTTCAATCTTATCCTGATAATCCCTTAAATAATTAGATGATTTAAGATAACTAGGCTGAGTTATAATGATCTTATCTGCCCTTTTAAGCAGTAATTTAAGGAATGTGGAGTTATAAAAACGAGCAATGTAATCAGCAATACCATCACCAATAATATCATTATGATAAGTAACTACTAAAGGTTTATTTTTAATTTTAGATGATAATGCACTCCAATCAGCACTCCAAGGAGTAGGAATATGAGTATGAATAATATCATAATCCTCCTGAGATAATATTAAAGGAAGTTTAGGGGTAATATTAGTATTAGCGATTCTACCCAGATAAGATAATCTTTTAACTTGTATTCCCTCAACATTATCATTATTCATTGATTGCGGTTCATTAGCACATATAACCTCTACCTGATGTCCCCGATTAACTAATTCCTTGGAAAGATAATAAACATAATTCTCCACACCACCAATGAATGGATAAAACCTTACCGGTGTCTGTACTATTTTCATTTATATTCAAATCCATCTTGTAAATAATAAAAAAGAATGTTTATAATACCTCTCGATAGAAATCCTCTAAATCCGTCACTATTTCATCCCAATCATAACCTCTAGCAAAATCTATACAAGAATCCTCCATACTACACTTCCCATTTATACCATCTAATATTTTATCTGACAAAGAATCCTCTGAAAATTCAGCAATGAAACCAGTAATATCATCTTTTACAAGATCCTTCGATGCATTCATAGGATGATTAATCACCACCACAGGTAAACCACAAGCATTAGCCTCCAAAACCACCATTCCAAATCCCTCACGAGTCGATGGTAATGCAAAAACTAATGAAGACTTCAAATGTGAAATTAAACTTTGATCCTCCAAAAAACCTAGAAATTCCACGTTACCTCTAAGATGTAAATCATCCCTTAAAATTTCCAAGTTACGTTTTTCAGGACCATCACCAATAATAAAACATTTAATATTAGGAAGACTCTTTTTCACCTGAACCAATGCTCTAAGAAGTAAATCCGTATTCTTCTCTTTAATAAGTCTCCCTGCAAATATAACATCTGATTTCTCAACTGAAGGATTAATTTCAGTTATTTCTTTAAAATCAATTCCATTAGGAATAATCACTGCCTTCTCAGATGACTTAATTTTATGAAGATCATTCTTAGTTTTACATGATACAGTAATAATTTTATCAGTTAAATTAACCATTAAATTCTCTACTAACTTACCGAATATTCCTATAAATCCCAAGTATTCATACCAGTACTGATTCCAAACTTCATGTAAAGTTATTACTAGAACAGGTTTTCCGAATAATGAATAAATTTTCGAAGTGAAACATGAAAAAAAAGGAAACCCTTGACAATCAATAATATCAAAATTTTCACCCCTCAATTTGGGGTAAAGCTTCAAAGCATAATAAATAGCTTCTTTAATTGATCTCCTATCATCATTATAAAGTTTAACAGGTCCACAAACTCCATGTAATTTAATACCATCCATTACAATGTCTCTTGAACCTTCTTCAGGCCACCACCAACCAACACCATACCAGTGAACTTCATGACCCCTAAGAGTTAACCTTTTAGCTAATTCATAAATCCTTCTCTCAGCTCCACCCTTAACCCAAGGGTAAACTGCATCGTAAACATAAGCTATCTTCATACAGGAAACCCCTCAAAAAAAAATTTAATTTAATCTGATTTATCACTATTATTTAAGAGCATTAAACTCAGGAATATTCCAGAGAAAATAGTTTGGATTCCTAAAATACATAGTACCAGAGCCATTATTGCACTTCCAGTTTGGTATAATCCTCCAAATCCAGATGCACTCCAAGTATAAAGGACATTAACTCCTACTATGCCTCCCGCAATAAGAAGCACCAACCCTAAAAGTAACTCCCTTCCTAATGAGTGATAACTCATAAACTTTTTTATCACATCAGAACGATGGGTGACTCCATAAAACTCTCCAAAAGCCCCGAAGTGAATCCATGCTAATAGCATTTGATATCCAACTATAAGTAGCAGACTACCTAAGATCAGTGTATTCCATCTGGATTGACTAAATATGTATACTCCGATCACTAAAGTTACACCTAGGATTAAAACTATGAGACCCGGTATCAGTAGGAATGGTGTAGGTCGGTATAACATCATAAATCTAAGATGCCTCCATCCATCTGCAAAAGAACTGAGTTTACTCTCTCCTCCTCGAGGATAATAAGTTATAGGTACTTCAGCAATTTTAAGGTTCTCCCGGGATGCTTCAATCACCATCTCTGATGCGAATTCCATCCCCCCACTACGTAAGTGTAATTTATTTAATGCTTCTTTCTTTATAGCACGCATACCACAATGAGCGTCAGATATTCCAGTGGAAAATAGTGAATTTAACATCCAAGTGAGGAAGGGATTTCCAATGTACCGATGAAGAGCAGGCATGGCTCCTTTCTGTATATTTCCTTTAAGACGGGATCCCATTACAAAATCAGCATCCCCTTTTATTAAGGGTTGTATGAATTCATAAGTAGTATTAAGGGGATAAGTACCGTCGGCATCCCCCATTACAATTATATCACCCTTAGCTTCCTTAAATCCCCTTAAATACGCATTACCATATCCTCTCTTATTTTCACGTACTACTCTTGCACCAGCTTCACTTGCTTCTTCAGCAGTTTTATCAGTTGATGCATTATCCACTACGACTATTTCAGTTTCAAATCCCTTCTCTTCTAATTCTTTTATTGGCACAGATTTAACGGTTTTACCAACAATACCCTCCTCATTAAGGGCCGGAATGACAATTGAAATCTTCATTAAACCACTCTTTTACATCCTAAAAAACAAAATAATAAATATAAAAATTTTTTTTTTATCAATAAAGAAATTTATTTATTAATTTATAAGTTTATCACGCTAATAAACATTTATATCAAACATAAATACGGAGCGAAAGTTTAGTAAAATTTAAAACTTTAAAATCAATGAACCTAAAAATAATATTGATTTAAATAATTTTAATTAAAATAAAAAAATAATATAAATAATCTATATTCTTTTTATTTAATCCTTTAAAAGTTCCTTCAAATATTCTTTTAACTCATATTTCACACTTTCATCTTCAAGGGCTATTTCTATTGAACTTTTAAGCCATTCCACCGTGTTACCAATATCATAAACTTTACCCTCTAACAAGTAACCATACATTTCATCCATTAACCTCATTGCATCTGTAAGTTGAATTTCCCCACCCACTCCTGGCGGGATAGATTCAATATGATCAAAAATTTCAGGAACCAATATATATCTACCAGTAATAGCTAAATTCGAAGGCGCCTCATTTAAAGAAGGTTTCTCCACCATATCCTCAATTTTATAAACGGAATCAGAGATCTCAGTACCTTTAATTATACCATACCTCTCAATCCGCTCATCTGGAACCATTTCTATGGCAATTGTAGATGATTCATACTTATAAAAAGTTTCTAGAAGTTGTTTAGTGCATGGAATATTAGATTGGGTTATAGTATCACCTAAAAGTACTGCAAATGGATCACCATCAATATGCTTCTTAGCACATGATATAGCATCCCCTAAACCCTTCTGCTGCTTCTGTCTCACATAATAAATATCCGCCATATCCGAGATTGCTTCAATTTCCAATAGACTCTCCGTCTTTCCAGAGTTCCGCAGGAAATATTCCAATTCAAATGAACGGTCAAAATGGTCTTCAATGGATCGTTTTCCCTTACCCGTTATAATCAGTATATCATCAATTCCCGAGGCCACAGCCTCTTCCACAACATACTGAATGGTGGGTTTATTAAAAACCGGTAACATTTCTTTGGGTTGCGCTTTAGTAGCTGGCAAAAATCTAGTACCCAAACCAGCGGCAGGTATAACAGCTTTCATATTAATATTCACCTACTGTAAAATCCCATATTTTTTATAATTTATAATATTTAAATAAATTTTTTTCAGATTAAAAAAAAAATATATTTTATTTTAATCCTAGGAGTTAAATAAACACTACCTATACCTCTTATATTAATTTGAATTAATTCCTTTAATATAAATTTACCCAAATTTTACCCAACTCATTTTATTTTTTTTCATTAATTAATAAAGCATTTAAAATATAAACTATTCTCCCATTCTATAAACGAATACTAAAGAATTTCATGAATAATTTAGGTTATCATATACAAAAAATATACTTTTTTTACAGATTTATTAATGAATTCTCTCCTATAACAAATCGACGACCCTTAGGAAGATTATTCTCCCCTGAATTAATTTGACAATGATTACCTATAAGACTATCCACTATCCTTTCATCACATTCAATAACCACATCACCCATCACTATAGATGATTCTAATTCTCCACCAGTTATTCTACAATTATCACCTATACTAGTATAAGGTCCAATATAAGTAGCTATCTCACAGTCTTCACCAATAATAACAGGCCCACGAATCACACTATCCTTCTTAACTATAGTACCCTTACCTATAGAGACTCTACCACTAATTCTAGCTCCATTCTCAATTTCTCCCTTATTTACCGGTTTTAAAACATCTAATATTAAATGATTAGCATCTAAAACATCTTCAGGTTTACCAGTATCCTTCCACCAACCTTTAACAATATGAGAATCCACTTTAAATCGTGAATTTAAAAGTTCCTGAATAGCATCCGTAATCTCTAACTCATTCCTCCAAGATGGTTTAATATTATTAATAGCATCAAATATAGAAGATTTGAATAAATAAATACCCACTAATGCTAAGTTACTTCTAGGTTCCTTAGGTTTCTCCACTAAATTTAACACTTGTCCCTCTTGATCTAATTCAGCAACACCAAATTGTTGAGGATTATCCACTTGCTGTAGTAATATACGGGCTTGATAATCTGAATCCTGAAAACCCTTCACGAATTCATTTATTCCAGATTTAAGTATATTATCCCCTAAATACATGATAAATGATTCATCACCTATGAATTCATGAGCCACTGCCACTGCATGGGCTAAACCTTTAGGTTCACCTTGCATAATGTAATTGATATTCACTCCAAATTTCGAACCATCACCCACAGCTTCTTTAAGCTTTTCAGGCATGTTAGTTCCCAATATAAGTCCTATATCAGTTACACCCGCTTCTTTAAGATCCTCTATAGCGTAGAATAAAACAGGCTTGTTAGCAATAGGAATAAGTTGTTTAGGTCCCGTATGCGTTAAAGGTCGCAGTCTGGTTCCATGTCCTCCAGATAAAATTAAACCCTTCATCATTTCAAACATCCTTTTTTTTAAAAAAAAATTCTATTACACATAACTTGTTTTGATAAAAACTTTATTTTTTCTAAATCATTCTAAAATTAAATTCACTGCTTATTAAGTAAATGTTTTCATTAGGTAATAGTTTTAATAACTATAGAATATATAATTTTTTTTAAGATAATTTATACTTTATAAAACTATAAGGGTGGTTCTTTTTTATGATTGATGGTGTAGAAACAAAAAAACTCAGAGTCATACCTGATGAAAGAGGTTGGCTAATGGAAATATTACGTAATGATGATGAAATTTATCATGAGTTCGGTCAAGTTTACATTACTACCGCCTATCCTGAAGTAGTTAAGGCTTGGCATATGCATAAAAAACAAACAGATAATTTTACATGTATTCATGGCATGATGAAAGTTGCATTATATGATGCTCGGGAAGATTCACCCACTTACAAGGAATTGAATGAATTCTTTATAGGTGAAAAAAATCCAATGCTCATCAGCGTCCCACCATATGTATATCACGGTTTTAAAGGTATTGGAACAGAAACAGCTTACTTTATAAGTGTACCCACCTTACCCTTCAATTACCAAGAGCCGGATGAATACCGTTTACCCGCAGATACCAAGGAAATTCCATATGATTGGCTATTAACACCAGGTAAAAGTCGTGGATAATTCAAAGGTGATTATTTTATGAAAATATTAATAACAGGTGGAGCAGGATTCATTGGATCCAATTTCACACATTATATCAACGCTAATTATGATTATGAAATAACAATCCTAGATAAACTAACCTACGCGGGTAATAAGGATAATCTAAAGGAAATCCTCCATAAAATCCAGTTTATAAAAGGAGATATTGGATGCGAAGAAGATGTGAAGATTGCTATGAAAGACTGTGATTATGTAGTGAATTTTGCCGCGGAAACACATGTTGATAAATCAATAGAAGACCCTAGTATCTTTGTTAAAACTGACGTCATAGGCACTTATAATCTCCTAGAATACGCTAGAAAATATGATGTTGAAAAGTACCTTCAAATCTCAACTGATGAAGTATATGGGAGTATACTAAACGGATCATTTACAGAAGAAAGTAACATTGACCCCAGCAGCCCCTACTCCGCGAGTAAAGCCGGAGGAGATATGCTGGCAAAAGCCTATCATAAAACCTATGATGTACCAGTTCTCATAACCAGGAGCAGTAACAACTTCGGACCCTACCAATACCCAGAGAAACTAATACCATTATTCATAATGAACGCGATGAATGATAAACCATTACCAGTCTACGGTGATGGAATGAACATTAGAGATTGGATATATGTTCTAGATAACTGTAAAGGTATTGATGTCGTTTTAAATAAAGGAAAAATAGGTGAAGTTTATAATGTCGGCGGTGGAAATGAAAAACCCAATATAGAAATAACGAAACTTATCCTAGAACTCCTAGAGAAACCGGAAAGTCTAATAAAATATGTGGATGACCGATTAGGGCATGACAGAAGATATTCACTAGATTCAACTAAAACTCAGAAACTGGGCTGGAAACCAGAATGGACCTTCAAAGAAGCTATGCAAGAAACTATAAATTGGTACATGGATAATAAAAGCTTCATTAACAATATAAATTAAAAAAAGTCTAGAAATAACTCTTTTTTTTAATACTTTACTTTTTTTACTAAATTTTTAATAAATAAATTAATAATCATTCTTACACTTTTACAAATTTTATTTTATTATTAATCTATTAATACTTTATTAATTATTAATGATAATAATATTCTAAAATATAATCCTAAGGTGCAGATAAGAGACATGAAAGATCATAAAATAATGATGAATGAACCCCATTACCAATTTAAAAGAATATAATCACATTTTTATAAACTTTTTTTAATTCAAATAACAAACTTTAAAGTAATACTAAAAACATGAAATTCCACTGATAAAAACTATTATACAGGTTTTATAATAAAAACTTGACCATTTCTTTACCAAAATCAATTATACGTTAACTAATCATTACTACCTATTACTTACATAAAGTTTTATAAAATATAATTCTCCCTCAACCTATGCTCTGGTTATCCTATAAATAATAAACTAATTTTCAATTATAAAACCAGAATCCCGCCTTAAAATATCTAAAAACTCGGATTCAGATATATCATAAATTTTTAAAGTCTTATGCTGACTTTTAAGACCCGATACAATCTCAACCCGTGACTTAGTTAACTTTGAAAATTCTTTAATAATCTCCTTATTCGCCTTACCCTTCATCGGAACCGATGCAATTCTAACTTCAATTTCACCCCTCCACACATTAAAGCCAGAAATTTCAAACCTCTTCGATTTAGGAGAAACCTCAATATCCACTAATACACCATCAACAACGGTCTTCACAGCATCCATATTAAAATTTCTCCTAAAAATTTAGATCCAATATTATCTCAATTAACAATTTAAATATAATACGAAATAAACTTAGGTGGAGGATAAGATTTAAATATAGAAAACTAAAAATGTCTGTATACTCAATACTAATTTTTCTAATAAATATTTTTTTTGCAGGGGTGGTCGAGCGGTCAAAGGCGCTAGGTTGAGGGCCTAGTGGGGTAGCCCTTCGCGGGTTCGAATCCCGTCCCCTGCACTCACACTCATTTTATAATAAACTACTGTTTTTATTCAACTATTATCGTAACCTTAAGATTTTCACCCAATTTCAAATCCTCAACTAACTCCCGTTTCAAATCACAAGCCGCCTTATCCGCATGTATCATCAAAGTCCTACTACAAGTGAAATCACTTTTCCTGCAAACCATATCCGTAGGATGAGTCAAAGTCAAAGCTGGATGCCCATAACCCCTAATCATATCAACAGCATTCACAGTTTCCAGTTCAATTTTAATAAGAGTATCCTCACATCTAATAGTATCCAATAATTCACTGGGTAAATCCATTAATTTAACATCCGATGAAACACCAATAATACAATCCGCCCTTACACCAATCTCCTTATCCATAGTAACTTCAAAAGTAGACTTATGCTGAGAAGTGATATTCGGATGACCTTTAACCATAAAAGAGTACTTCATAAAATTTTTCACCATATTCCATCTTTAATAGGACTGTAAAACCTTTGATTATGTCATATAAGTAATACTTTTATTATAATATTTTCAAATTATAAAAATCTGCTAAGGTACCGTTAAGGGTACTTTAAAGGATCTCAAAAATGAATAAAGGACGTTATTTTAATGTTTATCGGGTTCAAAACACTCAATTTCTCAAATTTTTTTTATTCAATTTTAGACATTAAATAGTAATACATTTCCAAATTATTCCCAAAAATATTTTTTCTAAACAAATGATCTATCTTTCATCCACATAAAAAATTTCTCTTTCATTTAAAAAAAATTAAATCTAAAAAAAACCTTTATAAATAATGTCATCGGTTTCACTGCTTGGTTGGCGTAAAACAGGCCCGTCAGACCATAAAGCTGCAATAGCTGGTCATCCACAAATAAATCCTTTATTTTTAATTAAACATACATCTAGACTCCCAATTAAGTTTTCAAAAAAATTTTTCAAGTTCAAAAATCCAAATTTTTTACAAACTCTCCTATATATTATATACATTACCCGTATGACACATTGTTTAGCGTACTCTAAATTACATTTAAATCCATAATATTATCTTAAATAATGATATATCCAGTTAAAATATCCTATTTTTCAGAAATTACAACTAAAAAAAAATGGAGAAATTCAAAATTTTTACTAAACTCTTCTTTATACTATATACATTACCCGTATGACGCATTGCTCAACATACCCGAAAATACATTTGAATCCATAATATCATCTTAATAATGATATATCCAGTTCATATATTTCTATTTTCATAAATTAAAACTGTAAAATGGAAATTTAATGTAAATCATAAAAAAAAATTAAATTTACCAGAAATCTGAAAATAAAAGCTGAACAATATTTATAATGTTCATATACAGAAATTAATGAAAGAAAATAGTCCCGGACTTCCAGAGGCCCAACCAAATACACCATAAAACCACAATGTAATCACGAACAAAGAGCTGCAATGAATAATTACTACCATAAACCCTTGCTAGGTGGATTTAAAAGAAAATTGAAAAACACCCAACGGTATAAATAACCATTTACAAAGACAAATGGAAAATTGGACACAAAATACGGGAAAACACATTCGAACAATAATAACTTTTACAGACCTTTAAATTATTATTTATGTATTCATTTAGTTTAAAATAAAAAAAAATAGGTTTTATGAATTTTTTTATTTAAAGGACGGAATAACTAGAATGCCCAAAAAAGAAACATTAAAAGGCACATACTGCCTCCTAATCCACTTAAAACACGATTCAAAGATAACTATAGGTAAATTAGGAGAAAAAAATTTTACGAAAGGATACTACATATACGTTGGCTCCGCTCTCAACTCCCTAAAACCACGTATACAAAGACATCTCAAAAAAGAAAAAAAAATACACTGGCACATTGATTACCTTTTAAATAATGAAAATGCTGAAATCATAGAAGTCCTCTATACCATCAGTGACATTAAATGGGAATGTAAAATAGCAGCCACCATAGCTGAAACTAGTACAGGAGTAATTAATTTTGGATGCTCCGACTGTAAATGCAATTCCCATCTACTCTATTTCGAAAAATATCCGGATTCTAGAAAAACATGTATTAATTCACTGCAAAAATATGATTTAAAAGTGAATTTATATAAATAATTTTTTTTAAATTTTTTGTACATATTATTTATCACAAATTTTAATACAAAAAAATTGATTTTGGAATGACTATTCAAAGAGCCAAGCAATTAAAAATTCCTCAAATTTTCTACTATCTAACATATTATCCAACAGATTGTGAACGTCTTCCCATAGCAGCCCACAAGCTTACAGTGATGCCCGCAACAAGCAGGATGCCTAGAAGAAGCCGAGTATTATGGAGTGTGCTGAAACGTTGGAGGAAAATCACAGTAGCTAACGTAATGATAATGCCCCAAAAGACCGTCCAATCCCCACTGAAAAAGTCAAAAACCTCCCACAAAATGCGGATTGGAATCGGATACTTTTGCGGGTCTGACTCCTTTATATTCGGATTCAGTTTACGTCGACTCACCCAACGAATCAGACTCAGACTCAGCAGCAGATAGAATATGACCAGCACGAGGAGAAATAGATCAGAAAACGGCCACTGGATGCCTAAACCCTCACCACTCCAGAATGTTCCAAAAGTCACCAACATGATGCCCACCAGAAACTTGAACATATTCTCAGGGATACTAGTTAACGGCTTACGCACCACCATACCTAACACTATCACTACTAAGAGTGCTATAACAGCTGCTAGACTTGTGGTATAAATCCCCTGGAATGGATTTGCATCACCAGTCAAACCGAAAGTAATGACTATCACCGCAACCTCCAATCCCTCAAGAAACACACTCTTGAAGGAAGTCAGGAAACCGAATTTACTGAATTTGGAATGATCCTCCCCCAGAGCATCAAACTCCAGCCTGCGCGTCTCATATACCAAATTTTCATCATTCTTAGCCTTAAGCCCCGTATAACGTAAAATCGCCTTTTCCAGCCACTGAATACCGAAAAGTATTAAAATAACTCCAATAACGATACGAAGAATATTAATGGGAATAACTAGGATAATAGCACTGCCAAATACAATAATAAGCAAACCTAATAAGGCAAAACCAGAAGCAGCACCATACAAACTACTCTTCCAATTAATTGATGCACCGATAGCTAATACGATGGTCAAGGCTTCAACCCATTCCACAAGAGATGCCAAAAAAGCCGGTAAAAAAATAGACCAGTTCACGACAATACCCTCTCTAAAAACTTACCTTAATTGCATTGATATTATATTACCATCAATATACACTATTACTTTAAGCATACAATTTGTTAATGTTCCTCTAAAGGCCTATTGACAGTTCTTATAAGCCATCACCCTCACATCTCTATTATTTAATCTTTAGTTTTAAACTAATAATCGTAAAATAAATAATTTTCCATTAAAATTCTAAAAACGTTTTTTATGCGCAGATATTAGAATTATCCGCGAGGATATTACTATTCATATACTAAATTCAACAAACCCAGATTAAAAATGATTAGAGTGAATATTCCGGGAACATTATCTAAATAAACAGAGAAATAACCCCCACAATAAAAAAAATGGATAGATTTTACAATAAATTATAATTTAGTAAAACTACAAAAAAATATTAATAATATCATTCACATGAGTATTCTCTAAAAAAAAATACGGACGTGAAAATTATCAGTCTGGAATCATTCAAAATAAAAATCACTCAAAAGGAGTTAGATGATCTATCAAATCGGCTAGCTAATACTCGTTGGCCTGATGAAGTTGAAGATAGTAACTGGAATTACGGTGCAAATTTAAGTTACATGAAAGAATTAATTAATTACTGGCAAAAAGATTATGATTGGCACCGAAAAGAAGCCGAACTAAACCAATTCTCACATTACCTTACAAAAATAGATGGCCATAACATCCACTTCATCCATGAACACGGTAAAGGACCCAATCCCACTCCTATAATTATAACACATGGTTGGCCCGGTTCATTCTTCGAAATATGTAAATTAATACCATTACTCACCGACCCGGAAAGTCATGGAGGTGAAGCAGACGACTCATTCGATGTAATTATCCCATCCCTCCCCGGATTCGGATTCTCAGATCGTAACATTAAAAGCAGTGTAAGTGCACTCAGCTGGACAGCCGAATTATGGGCTAAATTAATGACCAAAGAATTTTTCTTTAACACATCCAAGTTAAAGGCACAGTATTTTAAAATTTGAATATTTCACCTTCACGTTTACCCTTTCGCAGTATATTAAATCCTCTTTAAAATTTTTCAGAGTATTCTTTTTTATTACTAAATTATTACGTTCATATTTCAGGTAATTCATTTATTAAAATTGGTTTTATCAGAATAAATTTAAGAGGGTACTTAGATTAGATAAAAATGGAGGTGGATGTTTTAAATTAAATCTTCTAAGTACCCCCGTAACTAAATGAATCTAGTTACATTAAATATATAAATTAGTGAAGATTTTTATAACTCAAATAATCTTTTTTATAGATTAATGAATCAGTTCCCATGTCCTATTATATTAAAAACTTAATAAAAATAGTTTTTCCCAATTTAAACCAAATTTATACCAATTCTTTACAATTCATACCTACCTTGGCAAAAATTAGATTTTTTAATAAAATTAAAAATAGTATTTTCAGGATAATAAGTAAGTTAATACAAAGAATATCTCTAAAATAAAATAAAAAAAGGAATATTTGGGCTTAATAATGCGAAAGAGCCCAAAGTTTCGGATTAAATTTTTTTAACATGTTAACTGTTAAATTATAGTTAAAAACGAAACTTTTTTAACTATGAAGTTTATAATCATTATTTATGACTAGAAGTTCTTCTTTGAAAGTTAGGAAATGGATTACTGCTGATGAATTGAAAAATATTGT
>Ga0182030_10019418_pt1 | contig 12930 bp, 10 predicted proteins | sample 812S3MmetaG_FD_121299 | JGI IMG/M metagenome (GOLD analysis project Ga0182030, IMG submission 121299) | Permafrost microbial communities from Stordalen Mire, Sweden - 812S3M metaG (Illumina Assembly) | ecosystem: Environmental > Terrestrial > Soil > Wetlands > Permafrost | place: Sweden... | reverse complement strand
TAGTACGAGGGCTTTTGCCTCTGAATTGATTTGAGCTCTTTTGTGCTCTCCTTTACAACAACTTTAAGTGCCTTTGCCATCTGGCAAAGTTAATATATTTTAGTGTGATTTACAAATATAATTTGTATAATTATATATGGCATGATTCATTGAAGTTGCGATTTTTTATTTTTACTTTCTAATATCTATATTTATGATGAAGGTGTTTCTATCTTCACCATTTGCAATCGTGTCGTTATTCATATCTATTTTTATAATGATGGTTGTATCTTGCTTTTGATCAAAAGAGAAAGTTGATTGGTGATTAATATTTGGGCTAACAAAATCACCAATTTTATTTCCATTAATAAATATATTATTATGTGGAAATACTCCTATAGCAGGGGTACCTCTTGAAGTGACGTTAATGTTGTACATTCCTTTATTTAGAAATATAGGTTTGGAAGCTATATATCCACCCCATATCGCAGCTACTGTTTCATTTGCATTATCAGTAATGACAGCCGGATCAAAATAATTGTATATTGAGTTGAGCATTGTATCCCTAAAAGGCTTTACCTCCATTACACCGTAACCATTATATTCTAGGCTATTTTCAACAAGATTTCTTCTTTTCAGATCCAACAAAACTTCACCGTACCCCCATTGATATATCGTGCTATAGAACAATAGATAATTAGATTCCTCTTTACCTGTTAATCCGTAAAAGTCACCTGGTTTTATAGTCCATGGAACGTCTTGATAGACACTATCTTTCACGTACCCGAGGTATGAATAATATCTATAAGCATGATCTGGATCCAGCATATATACATGTATACCGCTACCATATTTATTAACAAAATTCAGCGCAGGTTTTATTTCACGTGGCCATAATGGAAATTTGCTGATAGATTCTTCGACAAAGAATAGGCAGCAGGTAATTAAAAATGTAAAGCCTACCACAAAATGCAACTTACGGAAAAGAAAATCTGCAATGAGAAAAGTGCCCCATGCCATAATCGTTATAAAGCATGGTACGAGATAAAGGATAAGCCTAAACCAGAAAGGGTAAAGCCTTAAAGCCGATAGGGCCAGATGCAGAAGAACAGGTAAACAAGTGAATAAAATAAGGCTGTATCTCTTTTTAACAATCAGATTAATAATGGCAACGGTGAAAATAAACAACAGCATATAGGCAAACCCGCAAGCTTTAGAAATATATAATAACATGGTGAAGAAAATTTCTTCAATTCTTACTTTAATAAAATAAATAAATTCATTACTGAATATGTTAACAGGACAAAAAGCAAATGAATATAGCAGCCTTTGATCGGCAGTAGATGGGTGGTCATAAATGAATAGAAAATAATTCAAAGTAAAAATAATGGCCCATGCAGCGAGTACCAGAATGTCTCCTACATTTATCTTCTTTTGTTTATACCATGACAGAAACATATAGCATGCTATACAAAACAAAATAATGAATGTAACACTGGAAAATAATATGCATAAACATCCGGCAATTCCCAGCAGTAAACGCCTGTTTTTTCCAATATATTTATGCTGACTTAATGTGAGAAATGCCAGTAAAAGATAAACGGAAACATCTACTCCGTAAGGCTTAAGCTCAGACGAAAAATAAATAACAGCGAGATTTACTGAAAAAATAAAAAATCCTATTAGCGCTGCAACTCTGCTTTTAGTCAGTTCTAATATTATATAGTAAAATAAAGGAAAGGTAAGGATCGAAGCTATAAAGGTTGTAGCTCTTAGCGCATAGGCCCTGTAACCAAAAACCTTCGCAAATGTTTTGACACTCAGTATCCAAAATACAGGAGCGGCCTGGATAGCATCTAGTGGCAGCATTAACCGTTTATAACCATAGCGGATAAAATTTAAAGCTAAATGACACTCATCCTCCCATAGACTGCGGCCCATCAAGTACTGATAAAAGCGCAGCGAGAGACCGGCAATAAGAATGACAATAAATAGTATGCGAAATAAGTTATAGTATTTTGATGTTTTTATCTCCATACGTTATTAAATTAGATTAGCATATACTTTTTTAATTATTTATTTTATTATCTGCAAGCCTGTCGAGTGGGGAGTTATATTTTCATATTTTTTTCTTTCAGAACAGACATAATTATACATAATTGTAGAAAAAATAGTATAAAATACAATCCCTGCTTGTGTTTGAAGACATGCTTCCTGAATCATAAGAATCAGCATGGAGAAATTAAATATAAATAAAATACTCTTGTAATCAAATCGCCCTATATAATAAAATGGAGAAAAAATGATTAATAACAATATGATTAATCCCGGAAGCCCAATCATAATGAGGGTTTCTAAATACATATTGTGTATATTTATATTGTACAGAAGCGATCTGTTTTCTTTATTATAAATACCTGTAATGCCATATTCTGCCATTTTTTTGTTCTGGAGTGTATTAATACTGCCATTACCAGCTCCTCTCCACCACAGGTTGTGTTCTTTTACGTTGTCTATGCCTACCCGCCATAAAAACAAACGTAAGGATAGATTATTGAATTCTCGGTGCTTATTATTTTGATAATCGTTCCAGGTTATTTTTTCGTTTTGGCTTATGATGTCCGTATAGCGTTTTTTAATAGGATTATCAGTCTGAAAGATTATTATTGCCAGGACTAAAGAAAAAAGAAGGAGTATAAGTGTATACAAAAAGCTTTTTTCTTTTTTGATAAAGGTATGCCGAAGATAAACGGGTAATACTATTATGAAAAATATAACTATTAATGTACGAGATGATAATAGTATAAAAAATATTATTTGAAATATGAGCAGCGGAATCTTCAATACCTTGACATATTTATTATCCCAAGGGAAAAACAATAATATGGAAATGGAAAAAAGAGCGTATAATGCCTGGTAAACAGCATTGGCATCTAATCCCTTAATCAATGGATGATAAAAAAATTGTATGGTCGTGCCCAAATCGTGGTAAATAACAAATGCACGGGAAATACAAAACATGCCGATAACACTGACCCCAGCTACAAAAAAAATGAAAATTCGCTCCAGAATTTTTTCATCTATAACGATTCCGGCACCAATCATAACAGGAAGTACTATAAATGATACTTTCGCTTTAAGATCAATAATAGACTCTTCTTTATCGAGGCTGTAAGCATAACTAATAGCATGCATTAGAAAGAAAACAATCCATAGCCATAATATTTTTCGTGTTTTCAGGTTGTATAATAATTTCGTCAAATTTAACTGAGGCAGCCAAAGAATAATGCAAAGACAGATAGCGAGAGAACTATAAATGTAAGGGAATGGGATAGCAAAAGCTATTATACACAGCGAAAAATTGAGTGCATATTGCAACCAGGAACCATTAGGAACGATGACAAAATCACTTCCAACATCTGACTTGTTCTTTTTCATTTTTACTTCGTTGTAAAAGTCTTTAAATAGCTCACTCTTCTCGGATTTTACGCCTTGTAAAAAAAGAAAAATAACTTCGCCATATTGTGAAACTTATTTAGTCAACGTTCCTGAAACATATTTGCAAAAGTAGTAGTTTTATGGTTATTTTTGTGTACAAATCCCGTGTACCCATTTTGGCGAAAAATAAAAATTTAAATAAATTCTTTTCCTCAGGCGTACAAGCATTCGCAGTTCAGATTTTAGGGATTTTTTTATTTTATTTTATCTCTCTTGGCTCCAAGGAAAATTTAGGACTGTTTAGCTGGGCTAATGCACTTTGCATGTTTCTTACCACTATTTTGAGTTTTGGTATGGAGCAGGTTGTGGTACGGAGAATTGCTGTATCTAAAGTATCGAACTGGGCTGCGTCAGCCTATCTTTTTCACTCTTTCGTCGGTTCATCGCTGATGTTGCTGGTGTTGTTTATTATCCATTTATTTTTTAAGAACTCTGTTAGGCTGCAGGTTCTTCCCTTTTTTTTTATCGCCCAGGCAATACTGTACATAGGATCGCCCCTAAGGCAGTTTCTAAATGCTAAAGAGAAGTTTACTCCTTACGGCGTAATCGCTTTGATCAGTAATATTGGCAGGATAACTGCTGCGTTCTTATTACTAGAAAAAAATCAGCTAACGATAAACAATATTGTGCTGGTTATGATTGGTTTTGCTTTTTTTGAATTAGCAGGTTTGCTATGGTATATACTCACAACACCGCAATTCAATTTTGCATTTAAGTTTAAATTTATTGCGTATAAAAAGCTTTTAAAAGAATCTGCTCCCCAATACGCGGCTGTCATTTTTGACAGCAGCCTTTCAAGGATAGACTGGATATTGTTAGGGATTATTAGCACAAGCGTTATAACGGCAGATTATGCTTTTGCTTACCGGGCCTTTGAAATGGCAAGGCTTCCTATCGCAATCATTGCACCTGTAATATTGCCTGTTTTTTCCAGGATGCTGAATCAAACCAATAAATTTGATACCGAAAAAAAGAACCTGGTAAAAGATATTTTTCTGATAGAAATGTTTATAGCAACAGGCCTTTTTCTTTGTGCAAATATATTGTGGGTACCCGTGATTTCGCACATCACTGGTGGAAAATACGGCGTAAGCAATGCTTTGCAATTCTTTATTTTATCGCTCTGCATTCCGCTTCATTTTTTTATAAATCTTTTATGGACCCTAAGCTTTTCGGCGAAAAAATATCGTAATATAACGGTTGTAACCTTTATTTCTGCGGTAAGTAATACTGCACTAAATTTGATATTAATACCAATATATGGCGGCAATGGCGCTGCTATTTCGTTTCTTATTGCCAGTATTATACAAGCAGGATGCTATGTATGGGTAGTTAAAAAAGAATTGATTTCATTTCCCGTAATGAAATTAGTATTGTTTTACTTAATTGCTTCAGGGATTTATTTCATAGGAGATTTTATCAGCATAAACATTATGATGAGGCTGGGTTGTTCTGTAGTTTTATATGTGGCTTTTTGCATAATTTTACGGCAAATAGGGGGGAAGCAGTTGGGGAATCTAAAATCATTGTTGAGCCAATGAATATTCTATACTTATGTGATGAGTACCCGCCAGGCCGGCATGGAGGAATAGGGACTGCAGTGCAATTATTAGCCCGGGAAATGGTGAAGCAAGGGCACAAAGTGGTTGTTGCAGGTTTTGCTTATTGGGGGTATAGCGGGAAAGACTATTTTGAAGATAATGGCGTTGTAGTGTACAGATTCCGCAGAGTGCTATCGTCAAAGATTTTACAAAAACAAGATAAATTATTTGTCAGGGGCATCTATCATTTATTTGACAGTACCGGTATTTTTCACCAGGATATAAAAAGCAGCTTAGTAAAGTATAAATATTTTTTAGAGGATATAATCAGTAGGTATAAAATTGATTTAGTAGAAATGCCTGATTATAATGACTATATGCGCTTCTGTAAAAGTTATGTTCCGTTTCCGAAACTTTCTGTTCCTGTAATTGTAAAATTGCATGGTGGTATGACCTATATTGCAAGGGGAAATAAGAACGATGTAAAACCTTATATATGGCAAATGGAGCATGACCTGCTGATGCAGGCTGACGCAGTATGCAGTGTGAGTCAGTATAACGCTGATAAGACCAGTGAATATTTGAAATTTACAGGCCCGGTAAAAGTGCTTTATAATGGGATCAATACCCACGACATGCCTGAAAACGAGGGGAAAGTAATAAACAGAGTGATTTATACTGGTTCACTAACTGAAAATAAAGGGGTATATCAACTTATGAAGGCCTGGAACCTAGTGAATGAACAAATGCCCAGTGCGGAATTGTGGCTTTTTGGGAAAGGACCCGTGAAAAAAGTTGCAAAATTACTTACTTCAGATGCTTTGAAAACTGTATTTTTCAAAGGGCATGTATCCCGGCATCAACTATTTAATGAATTGACAAGGGCAAATGTTGCGATTTTTCCTTCTTTTGCAGAATCATTTGCGATGGCACCTATGGAAGCAATGGCGTGTGGCACAGCAGTGATTTATACCAGGACCACATCCGGGCCAGAAATAATAAAAGACGGAAAAGATGGGTTATTAATAAATCCTGAAAATGAAAAAGAAATTGCAGATAAAATCCTATTTTTATTGAATAACAAAGAAGTTACAAATACTTTTGCTGAAAATGGCAAAAATAAAGTTATAGAATATTTCGACATTAGCATTTCCGCAAAAAAAGCGGAAAACTACTATTATACGGTTAAAAACAGTTTTTAGAAATAGAGTGCCTGGTTTTATTTGATTCACAATAAAAAGTACAGCCATCAATTTATTATAAGTATTTCCTTATGTCCCTTAACAAATTCAAATTAAAAAAAAATTTATTATGTATAGACTGGCCTCTATTATTATTTATTATCGGAGTTATAAATGTTAAAACGTATGTAAAAGTACTCGCCATAATTATCTATTTTTCATATTTTATTTATAAAAGAGTATCGTTTACTACCAAATTAATTACGCCATTCAAATTTTACTTGGTTATTCCTTTCATTGGTATCATAGCGTCAATGATTAATCATTCCTTTAATGTACCTGGCTATTGGTTTGGATATTTATTTGGCCTGTTGCAATGGGCTATATGTGCAGCGGCTTTGTTTCTATTATATATTGCAATTACAACCGGCAACAGGGAAAAGCTAATTAAAACTGTTGAAGCATTTTTTATTATTAACATTCTTGCTTCACTATTACAACTGATGTTAATTATGATTGCATCGAAAAGCATTTTTCCTTATTGGTTATATGATGAAGCAGGTAGGTATGGAGTTTCGACAGGCGACAAGCTATTCGGGATAGTATTCAATAATTCGATAAATAACTCTGCGATTTCTACAATTGGGGGTATTTATTTTCTGTTTAATAAAAAAGTTAAGTTGGCCCTAATATGCATGTTAGTGATGGTACTTTGTACGAGCAACCTTTCAGTTATAATAGCTCTTTTCACGTTAACCATTGCCTTCATTTTCATTAGGGAAAAAGATAGCAGAAAAAAAATCGCTATTACTGTGCTGTTTTTATTGATAGTATATCCAACTGTATCTCCCGTAAATCTACAGTATATAAGTACAATTTTTAAGACGTTTGTGCTACACGACGCGACAAAATATGAAAATCCGGACTCCTTTAAAGTGCTGGGCAGAAATCCTGTTCTTGAAAGACAAAATGATTCTCTAAAAAAGCTTGGCATTAAAACCTCTGAAATAAGCATGAAATATCATTTGCTTATAAATGAAAATGATTCTTTTACAAGCGTATCAAGACTAAAACAACTAAAAAAACAAAATGATAAATATATAAATATAAATAGTAATGTTGCAATAGTCCAAAGTGTATTAAAGCGCTCGTTCTTTCTCATTTATGGAGTTCCTGTTGAGGAGTCTCCATTAACTATTTACTCTAAACCGGGTAAAGTGTATTCTTTCAAACAAACTTTTTATTTCCTGGGCAGCAATTTTAGAAATTTGCTATTTGGGGCTGGCATGGGAAATTTTTCATCAAAGTTGGCGGTGAAAATGACTGGGTTAGAACTGCAAGGCAAGTATCCTATTCAATATGTATATGTAAGTAAGCCATTTGTGGAGAATCATTTATATACTATTCTTTATTATTTGTCTAAAAATGTAGCGCTGCATTCTGTTTTGAATATGCCTAATAGTGTATATAATCAGATAGCAGGGGAATACGGACTAATTGGTATTATCCTATTTGTTGTATTATATGTAGGCTACTGGTGGAAAAAAAGCACCAGATATGGATACGGTAAGTATTTAATAATAGTATTACTATTATTTTTTGGGATGGACTATTGGTTTGAAATGGCATCCTTGACAGTAATATTTGAGTTGTTGATGTTAATGGATATTTTTGTATACACAAACAGTAATGCAGATAACCCACCCCCAGGTAACAGTGCTCATGCCGACGTATAATGCAGGACCTTATATTCGTGAAGCAATTGATAGCATACTACAGCAGACATTTTCGGATTTTGAATTTCTGATAGTTAATGATGGCTCTTCAGATGATAGTTTAAGTATTATCGAATCATTTCACGACCCAAGAATTAGATTGATAAATCGAGAAAACAGGGGATTAATCGAATCTTTAAATGAAGGACTACGACTTGCAAAAGGTGAAATAATTGCCAGGATGGACGCAGATGATGTATGCTTGCCAGACCGATTAAAACGGCAAATGGATTTTTTGAATACCCGACCTGATTATGTATTAGTAGGTTCAGAAGCGGACGTGATGGACAAAGATGGAAATTTTCTGTTTAAGCTGGAGCCTGTTGGTTATACCAATGAGGAGATTACTGAACGGATAAAATATAAATGCCCTTTTATACACCCATGTGTTACTTTTAGAAAAGAGCCTGTTTTAAAATTAGGAGGATACCCGAAAAATGCTTTGACCTTTGAAGACCATTTATTGTGGAGAGAGTTGTTATCAGTAGGTCAGGTATCGAATCTAAAAGAAGTATTATTGAAGGTTCGCTTTAATCCGCAATCATGGACAATTGATGAAAAATGGCGAGGGACCACATTTCTTGAAATACGCAAAAGATCAATAGAAAATGGGGTGGTGGCTGAAGCGGATGCACTTCAAATAAAAAGTATCATTGCCAGTCAGAATTTCGGTTCCTATAAGCAGGCTGCCTATTATGCTATGGTTGGTAAAAAATATCTCTGGAATAACCCTAACAAATTATTAGCAAGGCAGCATTTTGCAAAAGCAATCAAACTATATCCCAAGAATAAGGAATTGTATGTATTATGGCTATTGTCTTTTTTACCCTCTGGTTTGGTTACAAAAGGATATTTAAAATTCAAAAGAAATCGTCATTAGTACATGATAAAGGCAGCATTTATCAGCCGAGCTACGCTATTCTCGTCCCCCGGCGGAGACACCCGTCAGCTGGAGCAGACAGCCTTACATTTAAAAAAACTTGGAGTTGAGATAGATATTTATCTGTCTGACCAATCGATTGACTATTCACGATATGATCTGTTGCATTTTTTTAATATTATTCGTCCTGCTGATATTATTAAACATATAAAGCTTTCAAAAAAACCTTATGTAGTATCAACCATTTTTGTGGAATATGGAACGGTAAAAGACGACAAACCCGGTTTATCCGGGATCATTAAAAAGATGCTTTCTGATAATGCTCTGGAGTATGTAAAGGTGGTTGCAAGGGCTATAAAGAACGGGGAGAAAATTATTAGTAAGGAATATCTTTTTTGGGGGCATAAAAGATCTGTACAGTTCGTGGCAAAACATGCCGACTGCCTGTTGCCCAATTCAGAGAGTGAATACAGAAGGTTTGTGAGTAAATATAAGGTTGGCCAGAAACATATAGTGATACCAAATGGTATTGAAGAAGAATTGGTCAAGCGCTCTTATCCTGAAGATGAAGTCTACAAAGATGCTATACTCTGCATGGGGCGTATTGAAATCAGGAAAAACCAATTGAATCTGATCCGCGCTCTAAATAATACCAAATACAAATTATTTATTCATGGCAAGGCATCACCAAACAATATCGGATATTATGAACAATGCAGAAAAGAAGCAGCCCCGAATATATATATTAAAGATTGGCTGGAGGAGACAGAATTGTATACAGCATACACCAACGCAAAAGTGCATGTGCTTCCCAGCTATTTTGAAACAACCGGACTATCATCTTTAGAGGCAGCAGTGATGGGGTGCAATATCGTCATCACGGATAGGGGAGACACCCGCGATTATTTTGGGGATCACGCATGGTATTGTGATCCTGACGATCCGCAATCTATCAAAGCAGCCGTAGATGCCGCTTTTGATGCGCCTTATGATGTGAATTTTAAAGATTACATACTAAAGCACTATACCTGGGAACAGGCTGCGATAGAAACATTAAAAGCATACAAGCAGGTTTTGAAAGATTGATGTTTCTTTGCACTCAGTTTCAGGATGAACAGTCAGTTGAATATAGGTATACTAGGAACCAGGGGTATCCCCAACCGTTACGGCGGCTTTGAACAATGTGCGGAATACCTGGCCCTGGGCCTCACTACGAAAGGCCATAATGTATGGGTGTATAGCGCTCATGACCATGAGTATAAAGGGAACAAATGGAAAGGTGTACATATTATTCATTGCTACGATCCCGAACATAAGATGGGAACATTTGGCCAGTTTATTTATGATTATAACTGTATAAAAGATGCGCGCAAACGAAAATTCGACATATTGTTGCAGTTAGGTTATACAAGTAATAGCATATGGTATAAGATATGGCCCCGGGATTGCCGGAACATAGTGAACATGGATGGCCTGGAGTGGAAGCGAAGCAAATACAATAAATATGTGCAGCGGTTTTTGAAGTATGCAGAAAAATTAGCTGCATTGAATGCTGATATATTGGTTGCTGATTCTATAGGGGTAAAAGAGTATCTCAAAAGCACTTATCAAAAAGAAGCAGCTTTCATTCCTTACGGTGCTGACATATTTGATTCGCCCGATCAGTCGGTTATCAGCAAGTATGGTTTGAAGCCGCTTAGTTATCATCTCGTAGTAGCACGAATGGAACCCGAGAACAATATTGAGATGATTATTAAAGGGGTAATAAATGCCCGAAAAGAAAAGCCGCTAATTATTATCGGGAAGACGGAAAACAACTATGGTAGTGAACTTACAGAAAAATACAAGAATAATAAGGAGATAAAATTTTTAGGAGGCATATATGAATCATCTATTGTCAACAATCTTCGCTACTTCTCGTCCTTGTATTTTCATGGACATACTGTTGGTGGAACAAACCCTTCTTTGCTGGAGGCTATGGGATGCAGAGCATTAATTGTTGCGAACGATAATATTTTTAATAAAAGCGTTTTAGGTGCTGACGCTTATTATTTTCAAGATCAGCAACAAATAGCAGAAATAATTAGTGAGAATTATGACAAAAATCAACAATTGGATAAAATAAGTAATAATATTTATAAAATAAATACGCTATATAATTGGAGTCATATTATTGATGAATATGAAAAAATATTTAAACAGCTGTAGTTCAGGTTTTGAAATTAGGACTTCTATATGAGTACAAAATCTCAGTAGGCCAGATGTCAGGGTCCAATCATTTTAGGCTGAATATTTTTATATCTTTGAAAAGAGTTTATTTTTGACCAATATGAGTATCAGAAAAGCTGCGAGATTTTTAAAACTGAAGCAATTAAGTGAATATTTTAATTTCAATTCATCCATTAAACTTAATGGAAAAAAATATATAATACCTGTTATAAAAAATACTGGATTGCTCAATCTCTCTCTAAAAGAAGATTGGTTTTTTGAACTATTAAAACTATTAAAGTTGCCTAAAGATTCCTCGTTTATTGACGTAGGAGTGAATGTAGGCCAAACTTTGCTAACTTTTAGGAGCTGTTATAATAACCCATATTGGGGTTTTGAGCCCAATCCTAATTGCGTATTTTACCTTAATACCTTAGTAAAAAAGAACAGTTTCAGTGATACCTATGTTATTCCCGTTGGGCTATCGTTAGATAATGAAGTAGCCAAATTTTACACAAAGAACGATGTTGACTCTGCCGGAACAATAGTAAAAGAATTACGGCCTGATTACTATGAAGAAAAGGCGGTGAATTATGTTCCATTATTTTCATTTGATAAATTGAACCTTCCGGAAATTGGGACTATCTCTCTAATTAAAATAGATGTTGAAGGAGCAGAATTGGAGGTAATATCTGGGTTTGTAGAAACTTTAAAGAGACAAAGACCAGCAATTATTTGTGAAATATTAGATTGTCATTCTGAAAAGAGTGTGACTTCAATGCAAGTAAGAGCACAAAAGCTGGTTGCTTTAATACAGGATTTGGGCTACAATATATATAGGATAATTCATGAAGCTGATAAAATTACTTTTGAAAAGACAAATGAAGTCAAACTAAAATTATGGACTGTAGAAAGCTGGAATTTAAATGACTATTTATTTGTTTCAAAGGAAAAGGAACAGCCCCAAAATATTAAGTTCTGATTTTATTACACCCTATTTCGCAGCTACCAGCTCCTTCACCTTTGCAAATACTTCGGCTTCCCCGCCTTCCTCATAACCGGTATGCGAAAAAGCCACCTTGCCATTTTTGTCAATAATGATGGTATAAGGGACTGACTGGAAACTCAATGAACGCTTCAGGTCTGAATTTGCATCTATAAAATAGGGGAAGGTCCAGCCTTGGGAGATGGCGTAAGTGCGCACAAGGCCTTCGGCACGGGCTTCATCAATGGATACAGTCAAGTAGTTAAAGTCTGCTTCTTTTTTCCACTCGGGCAATTTAAGAGACACATTTTTTATCTCCTTCTTGCAGGGTACGCACCAGGTAGCCCAAAAGCTGATCACTGTAACCTTGCCTTTTTCCACTATGTCGTTAAACGCTACTTTTTTGCCTGAGTTGACATCTTTGATCTGGGTATCGGGGAGATCCTGTGCGTGTAACGCGACCGTTGTTAACAAACAGGCAACCGCCACGAGCATTTTTTTCATAAGTACTTGTTTTTAAAATAAATAAGCGAAAACTTTGCCAAAATTAAATTAAGCGACTAATTTCGGAAAAACTTTAACAAGATACACATTCTAAATGAAAAAATCAGCAGTTTTATTTTTGTTTGTATGCATTTCATGCAAAGTGTTTGCCCAAGGAACCTTTTCTGGAGACTTGATGATGAATCTCAATTTTTTTCAGAGAGACACCAGTATCAAGGCCTCTGGTAATCCATTATACGATAATTACCTCAGCGGCAGCGAAGGCTGGCTGGATCTCAGGTATAACGTAAAAGGCTTCACATTCTTTGTTCGTGCCGATGCATTCAATAATTCAAACTTAAAGAATCCTACATCTGCCAATACTGATTTCGGCCTGGGC
>Ga0182030_10019414_pt1 | contig 12931 bp, 18 predicted proteins | sample 812S3MmetaG_FD_121299 | JGI IMG/M metagenome (GOLD analysis project Ga0182030, IMG submission 121299) | Permafrost microbial communities from Stordalen Mire, Sweden - 812S3M metaG (Illumina Assembly) | ecosystem: Environmental > Terrestrial > Soil > Wetlands > Permafrost | place: Sweden... | reverse complement strand
TTGTAATAACACTTTCTTGGCTGATAACCAGGGAAGTAATAATAACAGCTTGATATACGATCAGCCACATGGTCAGGATGACGGGTCTGGATCTGGCGTGCCGGCAAGCAACTAGATCTGACCTATCCTCGTTGCGCTCGGGTCTAGCATTTAGACGCCCGATGAGACGAGAACCTGGCCCAAGACACGATGACGAAGGATGAAATGGCTTGCTCCAAATTTGGGAGTAATACTGTAAGAGCTTGGGAGGATATTTATTTACACACTTCGTATGGAAGGAGTGTCTTTCGCTTGTACGATCGTGTTTTCTTCTTCCACGTACATTATGATAGGAGTGTACTTGATGTAGATAGATGAATATAGCTGTATAGAAATGCACATAGTGTATGGAGAGATATCAGTTTGAATATATTCTCATGTTATAAATGCAGTGGGCGGAAGTATTGAAAGGTTTTGACTTTGACGATCGGAAATGGAGTGGATCTTGTCGAGATGAAAAGCATGCAAACGAAAGGCAAAGAAAAATTTTACCCCAAGTCCGAGAAAGCACCTGTGAATACCCGCTAGCCACCCAATTGACATCGTGGAGAAGGAAGGAGATATAAAGCAATTAGACTCCTAGGAATTAATAACACTAAGCGATAAAGTATCAATTACCCATCATTAAGGAATACACCAAAGAATACAACGAATTGGACCAAGCTCGGAGTTAGAAACTGCAACCGCCTCCCCTGCTGCCGGAAATGTCAGCTAACCTTCGAAGACAGAGGCAATATTAGGACAAACAACACTCACCTCCAAAAAACATCCTCCCTCCTCCCGCTCCAGAGTTCATCTCTATTCAGCCTCCTCCTAGTCCTACTCAGTATACTTCCCTGCCTCCTATCCACCAATCTCTCCCTCTCTTTCTCCCTTCCCTTATCCCTTCCCCCAACCACCCTCGCGATCCCCTCATTAACCCTAACACACCCCTCCCCTCCCGCATCCTTCAACCCCCACCTCAAATCCACACCCTTCCTAACCAACAACACGTAACTACTCCCCCCATAATGAAACATCCCCATCTCATCCCCCTTCCTCACCCTCTGATCCTCCTTCACCAACACCTCGCACGTCGACACCTCCGCCATCCCAACCGGCATCACGCAGACCATGCCTATGCAAGGATTATCCGCTTTGATAAAAATGAGCGCGCGGGTTGAGACAGCGGTATTATATGCCTGGCTCTGAGATTGCGTACTTGTGTCTTGAATAACATACGTCATACTCGTATTCCTCGTAGCTGTCGATACAACGGACGCGCTTCTCGAATGCTCTGCACCGCAGCGGCTCGGATCTCCAACCTCCTCCGCCGACAAAACCGGGACCCCCTCAACCAACACCTGCGAAAAATACGCTCCGGGGATTAATCGCGTCTTGGCCACGATCCCAGACACAGGACTATGCCACCGATGATACCCCACCGCATCCAAACACGCCTGATACACCGTCCCGCCCACAAACCCCTCCGCTAACTCATCATTCCCTAGCATGTGCAACAAACTGTAATTCTGTCCCTTGACCCAGAACGTATCGTATTTCTTCACATCTGTGTATAAGCGATACGGCGCCGCTTCGCAGACGTTGGTAATGACGTTATCATCGTGGGGGTGCGCCACGGGGCGGACGCCAGGGCGGAACCTGCGTGTGAAGAAATCGTCCCAGGATTTGAAGCCGTAGTGCGGGAGGGTTGCGTTGCAGATGAATGTGGTTTCGAATGACCATTTATGGCTGCGCCGGGTCGAGGTGCTGGACGCGCGCAGGGCGGCCATGGCGGGAGGGCCAAGCCAGCCGCTTTGCGATTCGTTGAGCACGGTGGTGGATTCTTTGGAGGTGAGGTACGTGGTCCATACTAAAAGTAGTTTCTTGAAGTGGGCGTTGACTTTTGGGAGGAGGAAGGCGGTTTGCCCGGCGGGTGTGCTCATGGGCCAGTCGAGGAGGGCGTTCAGGGGGAGACCCACGAGTTCGCGGTCTGCGAAGATGGGGGCTCGGGTTAGGAGTTCGTTGATGAGTTGGAGGAGGTGTGTGTAGGACCGCACTTGGGGGGAGGCGAAGGGATCGCGGGAGTAGGCTTCGCAGGCTGGGGTCTGTGTGAACATTTCGTGGAAGAGCATGTAGAGAACCGGGTCATCTTCAATCATGGTCTGGAATTCGACGAGCACGGGATGGAGGGGTTTGGGGTTCTGGTCGACGTGGCTGACGAGGTTGAAAAGCCATGTTCGTAGAATCCATGTATCCTCGGGCAGCCACTTGCCGCAGCGTGGGATTCGAAAGGATGGCGGGATCAGGCTGGGGCCAGGGCTGGAGGCCTGCGTCATGATTGACGATAGATTACTGGGCAGTGCCAATACAACTTTCATAGAAGGAGCCAGGTTGTTGGAGGTATGATCGATTAGAAGAAGAGCTCGTGGGCTTCTGTTTACTCCTCGACGCGCAGTACGCGCCAGCGGCTTAGGAGTACGATGACCTCACCCCGGGTTCAGCATAAACAAAGCCTTCATTGCAGTAGCAAACTTATCTTGTACTCCTTAGTGAAGTGGCTGATTGGATAGCACTGGTCATGCGGGTTCTCATGTAACCACCCGAGAGGAACTTGTACTACGAAAACGTTTGATCTCAGCTCGAGATTCGGAAGAGTGGAGAGACCTCGAGAGCAACCATAGATCATGTGGATGGGATTGAAGATAACGTGAAGAGGGGATAGGCAGCAAATGAATGTGAGATAGGGCGAAGAGATGAAGGAAAAGAGTGAAGCTACGAAATAAGCGTAAGATCGAGGGACCTCAAGTAGCACAGCGGCAGGATACAAGACAATAGCACCGTCATCACCACGACCGGGCTCTTTTTAAGGGCTCAGGAAGAAACGCAGTAATTCGTTCCAGGAATAAGACTCACGAGTTTCCAGACTGTTCGCCAAAATAAGATTTCACCCTTTACGGGCGAATTCTGTCATGGAGAGGATTATTACTTGCTTACAGCTTCGAATTTCCAACCTTGTGCTGCTCCTTCTCTTTCTCACGTAACGCCCATTCGATTAGCCTTTTCTTTCTCATCTCAACCCCTGTTCTCGGCGCTCTCCCATCCACATATCCCATGAAATCATGCATGCTGAACCCCATCAACGACAACATCCTCTTAGGCACTTGATCCAAATCTTCCCATCCCATCGCTACAGTCATATTCTCGTACGTCCGTATCCAAGGCTGGCAGTATTGAACAGTCAAGCTCCTCCGCGGCTTATTACTCGTGTTCGCACCTCCGCTGTGGAAAACCGTGTTCAGAAAATAAAGCATACTGCCTGCGGGCATGACCGCAGGTATCATTTCTTCACGAGTTGGTTTCCGGTCATCGTCCCAAAGATGAGAGCCTGGTATAAGAGTCGTAGCACCATTATCCGCGGTGAATTCATCCAGAGACACCATCGTTCCCTACACATCTGCATTAGTCCTTATTCTCCTCAGCGGATATAGAACCTCACTGCTCCCATCAATGGCCTCGGTCTCGGCAAGGCAATCAATCCATCATCAGTGTGGATTTCCTGTTCTTTAGACCCGGGACCAATGTTCACAGTATGGTAACTTGTCATCAAGAAATTCGGTTGCAAGAAATATTCGTTCAACTTCCACACGGTGTCATGGATTGGGAAACAATCGAAGGCACGGCTTTTGTCCGCCAATGCATATATCCGCTTTGTATGAAAGCCTTCGAAGGCATTGCGTCCGCCTTGGGATGCGGGGCCGGAGGACTCGAGCGATTCAAGACGGGCGAGTTCGTCGAGGGCTAAGGAGACTTGGGAGGGTGTATATATGGAAGGTAGGATCACATAGCCATGAGCGAGGACGTGGTCGATGAAGTGGGCGATCGATGGGTCTTTCTTGCCAGGAAGGAAGGTCGTGCCTTTGCCCAATTGGATTCGGTCATGTATTGTGGTTGGACGGAGGTAGAAAGGTTCGGCTGTCGTGGAGGGGGCCTGTTGAGATTAGCAATGGGGGATAGATTGTACAGCAACAATAGACGTGCCATTTCAATTCCAAGTATCTGCTGCTGCTGTATATGCAAGAGATAAGGAAGCGTGAAGAGAGTCTTGAAGAAGGAAGGGCGCCATGTTGCGTTAAGCTTACAGATCAGCAAACCGAAGAAGGCTGAAAACGCGGGGAGAAAAGAGGCGTAGATAGTAGGTATGCGGCGGACACAGTCAGATTACAAGTAGCGTTGTACATTCTCCTGATTCACCTGTAGAAGGGATAGCCTATGACGATACCTATAGGCTTCTATTACCCTATGCCGAGGTCCGTGAGCAGCCCGTAGTCCAGCCACAACCAATTAATTAGTGGGAGTCACAATATATTCCGCTTCTTCTCTTCGGCATACAAATTGGAAGGGCGCAAGCCAACGTTTTCTCTAGCTGAGAAATGTCCTTTTCCCGTCCTTCCTTCTATCCTATTGTCCATCTACTGCATCCACAATCTACACCGCTATTTATTTACTCTCGGTGCCTGCTCAAATGAAAGAATGGCCGCGGCAGAGTTGATTCGCACGTCTTCTCAATTTAAATTATGTTGCGCATCGCATTTTCGCTCTGCCCTTTGGATGCCCTCTCAGCTAATTGAGCTGTGAAACATCTTAATCTTCCACCCGTCGAAGAGACGGCAAATAACAAATCCCCACCCGTGTCATACTTTCTTACGGGCTTATCATGGGAGACGTGCTCAGTGGGTGCTCTCGAAATGATTTCTTCTGTGGTTTTTCGTTTCTGAAATTGACTGCATTTCCACACACGTACTATTCCTACTTCTTTCAATAACATGGAGGATGCACATCCCAATAATTAAACGAGATGAACAGGGAGCATCTGCTGAACTCCAGATTATTCATCCTCTTGGCAATTGCCCGATTCTCGCTGTCAAGCCCCTCCTGAAGTGTCATTACAGCAAAGTCTGATCACCGAAGGTCGTCTGATTCGTCAGTATCTCTCTGATACCTACGCCCACGAGGAATGGACACCAGAAACTGGAGATGGCAAAATGGGACATGCATATTTCAAGAATTTGCAAACAATGCGCTTGCCCCCACTGTCAACACAATCCAGATTTTTTACTTGTTGCCCCAAAGTATGCCATTTCCTCTTTGACCTGCTGCCAATGTTCTGGTTAAGCCTGTGGTGGCCTTTTTCAAGCCATCATTGGACCAATATCTTCAATTGATGGAAGACTCACTTTTTAGAGAGGTAACTTGGGTTGGAGAGCAATTAGAGTCGGCGGATTTCTGCATGAGCTGACCTATGGATGTTTCGATTCAGAGAGATTATTGCAATGTGGGAAAGTTCCCCAAGGTAGCAGAGTGGCAACAGCGCATTCATAACGAGGAGGCTTACACGAGTGCACCGTCAAGAGGACTAAGTTATGAGTTGGTGAACTTTGATATGAAGTGATTTGGGATATCTGGTCAAAAATCATAGAACGCTGAGGTCTCTACTCGACCACTGGCTTATCCAATCTTAACTTTCAGGCCGTCATTCTCATGCCGTGCCATTCCCGCAAAGTAATCATGTACGTATTCCATGTCTCGCGGACTCGTTTCCCATACCCGCATCTTTGGAAATCGCCTGAAGATAGTTGCCGCAGCACAATATAATTCAGCATAGGCCATATTCTGAGCCACACACATTCGAGATCCTGGTGACGAGTGTCAGTGCCTCGACTTTGAGTCCTAATAAAGGCCAAATTACCTTTGCCAAATGGATGAAGATGCTTCTCTAGTCGACGACGCTCTGAGGAATTAGGTGTTCCCCATCTATCTGGATCAAAAGATTTCGGGTCCGGGAATATGTCAGGGGACATTGATATGAAGAGATTAGACATGCCAATTGCAGTCTGTATGGAGTTAATACCAATATCACGTGACTTTAGAGGGCTCTACTTACCCCAGCAGGAATTGACCACTTGTTGTATTGGACGGCTTCTTTGGGATTAACACGTGGGAGACGAGAAAAGGCGCCGACGGCCAGGCTATAAAATCAGCTTCTAACCACATAGCGACGGTCACACAGCAGGGCAAGTACTAACCGAAGGCTTTCTTTAACGATACTCGAGAGGAGTGGCAGCTTTTCAAGAACCTGCCATGAGGGGATCTCCTTTGGATTAGGTATGGCAGCCGCTAGTTCCAGCTTCAATTTTTCGTGGACTTCCGGATGCTCAAGAACCAAGTAGGTCATCAGGGTAAGAACATTTCCAGTCGTTTCAAATCCAGCAGCGAGAATATTATTCGCATCTATTGCAAGGCGTTTGAAAGTCTTCTCCTCTGGCGGCAAGACACTACTCTTAGACACCTCCCACAGGACCGTCGGATAAGGTCTCGCGTCATAGATCTCAGGGTCGGTATCCAGGATTCTCTTCATTTGGGTATTCGTCGCGTCTTGCATATCGATGACTTCCAACGCCCCCGGATTAACCCTTTCTAGTGCCCAACGAGGCATCGCTTGGAAGATGTCCATAATAACGGGAATTTGACGGATCAATCCAGACATCGCCCATAAAGCTCTCCAGGCTGAGTAAAATGAAGAACCCCAATCTTCCCGGTCCAGAAGTCCTAGTTGCTTTCCAAATGCGTACTCAGAGATCATATCCACCGTCATGCACCGATAAGCATAAAATAAAGGGATAACTTCATCTTTATCAGCGCAAGTCGCCATCCGGTCCGCTAGACGATTCACGATAGCCATGATGTTCGGCTCAATTTTCGCAATCGCTGCGACAGAGAAAAATGGGTTAAGCGCCCCGCGTCTCAACCGATGAACTTCCGCATTAATGGTCGGAAATGTCGCCTCAGGATTTCCAAGCATTGAGTAGAAATATGTATACTTGTCTACTTTGTTATTGGTTTGCGCGTACAGCTTCTCGTAATACTCAGCATCGAGAATATGCACCTCATTTGGGCCGATTCGCACAATGGGTCCTAGCGACAAGGAATAAGTCAGCAACGCAGGGATTCCTCCGTTCGTTCTCCCTCACCGTATTTCTTGTGCATCTTCTCGATCTCGAAAATGTATTGGCCTTTCTTTACAATATCGAAGTAACCCTCATACCACGTCGTTATCGCGGCCAACTTGGGGCCAGGAAATCCCGCGATGGGGTGGAAATACAAACGATAGACGCATGTGAAGGTGAGATATGCGACGATGGTGCAAAGCACTGCACTTTGAAGAGTGTAAGACAGGGTTGGTATGTGCTGCAGGTAATCCATGGTACCGGTGGTTTGGGTCAAATCGTTGGAGAAGAAGACAAGTGAGTTGGTTGCACGAATCGAAATTTGTTTCACAAGTGATGTGGCATAAGTGGGAAGCGGGCTGACGGGAAAGCTAGCGTATTCATTTCCACATTTAGGTGAGGGGCCGTCATGTTGGTCAAAAAGTACACAAGACCCTTGTTAATGGACAATGACAGCGGGGCTCACCGGCACTGCGACCCAATTGGTCCTTCGTGTCTCACCTACCGAAAAGAAGTAATTTATATGGATTAATCCGGCAATTCACTTCAATCAATAGGTGCCGTGTGGAACCCCAGTTTTTTGCATAATAATGATGGGACCCTTCCTTTCGAAGGCGTTGTCAGCGCTGATCGAAATCATTCGGTATCCACCACAAGCCAGTATCTTGGACACCATAAACAAAAGTGGGCAAAAAAAAAATTTCCCGCCTGATTGACTCTCCCGCGCTCACCACAAATCAAAAATTCGATAGATAGTGGACGGGTTAGAAGGTGTCCTCGAATAAGATCTCCTTATTCGTAATTCATACAAGCTCATTCCTCCGCACCAATGACAGAACGAACTGGAGGAAAAGAGGAAGTGGAACCCTCCGCTGAGAAATCAGCATCCGCGCCACCAGCCTCACCTCCAGATGGGAAGACTGAGCCTCATCCGCATCCCGGTCTTCCGCCTAAGGAGACAGTGAATCAAGAATTGAATGCCAATTTATCACAAGGCGCAGATACGATTGCAACCTCAACCGGAACTCAACCTACTATCGAAGCAGATGAGGTACATCTCTCCTCGGCAAGTGAATGTAAAGCTGGATAGCTAATTGATCATCCTTCTAGAATTCAACATTAGACGAGAACCCTGACACAGATAATGACTCGGCATATGGGGATGAGATGTGAGTCTTCGACTGCGTTCTAGAAACTATTTTTAACACATAGCAGAGCAAGCTTAACAACATCCCTGAACTCGACAGTCACCAACTTCAAATATGAGAATGGACGACGATATCATGCACAAGAAGATGCTCGTACGAAGTCTCTGAAGCTCCCGAAAAATCACTCGCTAACCAGGATCTAGGATACTTCCTCCCCAACGATGATGTGTGTTCCTTTTATCGCCATTCATAAGCTATGAAAACTGAATTATAGCAGACCGAAAATGATCGACTGGACCTTTTCCATCATCTCTTGACCTTGAGATGCGATGATAGACTGCATCTCGCACCGATTGGGCCAAATCCCCAACGAATTCTGGATCTTGGAACAGGAACTGGAATTTGGGCGATTCAAATGGGTAATTCTGCTCCTTTGACTATATAACACATATGCTAACTTGACTGCGAAGGTGATGCATACCCTTCCGCGGAAGTATGCTTCTGATTCAAGACTCAGCCTCTAATTCCCTTTCTAATGATACAATCTAGGTTCTCGGCAATGACCTCTCACCAGTCCAACCAACACTGTACCTCTTCTTCCCCTTTCCCCTTTTTGCGCACCCAACTACTAACACCCTACAAGGGTTCCCACAAACGTCTCATTTGAAGTCGACGACATCGAGTCCACCTGGGTCTTCTCCCGCCCCTTCGATTACATCCACTGTCGGTACCTCGCGGGTTCCATCAGAAACTGGCCACGCCTCATTTCCCAAGCTTTCAAACACGTGAAACCCGGCGGCTGGGTCGAGTTCCAGGACTTCGATATGCAATTCTATAGTACGGATGGCACGTTCGTGAAGGGAAGTAGTCCGGATGTATGGACGAACGAGATCGTCGAGGCGTTGAAGGTGTTCGGGATGGAGCCGGAACCGGGTCCGAAGTTAGAGGCGTGGGTCAGAGAGGCGGGCTTTGTGGATGTTAATCATGTCTTGTTGCCCATCCCAGTGGGGGTTTGGCCTAGGGACAGGATAATGGTGAGCTTGAGAACCAATTCAGGTTCGTTGGACGGGTGCTAATAACTGGTTTTAGAAAGAAATCGGCGCATGCGATCTCTCCATGTTCCTAGAGGGCTTAGAAGCCATTTCATTACGAGCGATGACGAACGGTCGGGGATGGAGTGCAGAGGAGGTGTTAGCATTTTTACCTTCGGTGCGGAAAAATTTGTGTAATAGGCGTATCCATGCCTTGCATAATTTGTAAGTGTTTCCGGTGTCCCTGAGAGGGGACTCTTGCTGATCGAGTGGCGTCTAGTCATGTGGTATGGGCGCAAAAGCCATTCGAGGAATGACGGACCTGGTTCGGTTAGAAGTTGAATAGTTGAAATAGAGGATACCATTATACTTTCACAATTTCTGCGGTGTGAGAAATTTTACTTGAGCAATGTGGTGATTTCATTGTGTCAAGTAACCCGAGACAATCGCCAGCTGAATATGTGACTTTATTTCAAACAATGGCTTCCCAGACATTCCAAGTAACTTAGCACAATCACCAGCCGAATGTGTCAAACGAATTGGGATAATGGCCAGCTTATCCAAATTTCCATCGAGGAAGATCAATAGAATGTCAACGAGCATTTCATTCTGTTGGTGAATCCACTGGACTGCTATTTCTAGAAGTCAATGGAAACTTTGATATTCCAATTGTTTTGAGATTTCCCCACGCAGGATACAAGCACACGTGTCAAAGCAAGTCTGCCTCAATATGTCTGCAAAATTTTTTTTTAGCTTCTCCATGCTTTAATATTGGCATCCACGTATTTGTTATGTCGGCACGCAAATGTGTGTGTTGAATTCTGCTTTTGCAACTGCCAAGTGGTGGTATCCAAGCTGTCCATGCCTTCATCACTTTTCAGATTAGATATATATTGCTGATAACTGGTGCATTTTAAGTTCAAGCAAAGCTTTCCTCACAATCTGTGTGGTTTGAGTGTCACCGCATGCTTCTACCATCGGCTTGTTTTTTTCTTACTCCTTAATCTTTAGTGCTTGATTTTCTGGCTTGTCGAGTTGTTCTCATTATTTTTCGATATATGGGATGGAGATGCTATTAATGACACCCGTTCATGTGATCCGGCATTGATCGATTCCCATTCTCACCTCCTGAATTACGCTCGTATTTCAGAGGTTAAAGCTGCCTGGCAAAGAAAAAATTATAGCTACTTGTCATTTGCTATTTTCGAAACCCAAAGATAGGTCAATACCAGGAGCCCTCTCTCCTTAGCAATAGCATATTTCACATTGCCATAATCCTGGCCTAGGCAAGCAGAGAATGAGAATGTCGAAATGCTGGCATGGCCTTTGTAATACATGACCTTTTGGAAACCGGCGCTTGGGAATGATAGGCGATGTCTTTGAATGAAGATGCGCGTTAAACTGCAAAGACATGAAAGGTCAAATTAAGGTCTAATCAATAAGCCTTAATTCGCTTGTGCTTGTGATTTGTAGCTGCCTCAGGTGCCATACTTGCCGTAGACCTAAAACGGCATGGCGTCTATGGCACTTGGTCATATCTCAAAATGGAACGGGAAGAGCGGAAAGACAGAAAGTCTCATTATGTGGCACAGAAAAAAGTTTACTGGGCGGGTTTTGTGGCTGAACTCAGGACGAAATGTGTGTCATTAAAGTTCTTAATCCTCGATCTGTTTTACTAATTGAGATATTCAGGATTCGATAATGAAATTCTTAATGATATCGAAGATTTTCAGTGGCGAAGATGAAGAATTGAAAATAACAGCAAGGTCTAGGGATTCCGAAGATGTTGCTGTAGGCCATTTTGGAGTTATATGTGTTGGGGTATTTGACATCAGGGTGTCACACTTGTTAGGATAGGTTTTTGCTACCAATAGGAATGGTTTGCCGAATTATTCTCATGAAACAGCTATGAGACTGAAATTATAATCTGCAGCTTTCAGTGCCTTATTGAAGGTTGAGATTTACTCAAGTGAGCCTCATCTCTGGAATGCTGCCTTGCGGGATTGGAATGGACGAAGAAAGTCAACATTCGGACATGCGCGTCTCAAAATACAAGGAACTTATTCGCAAGAAGTTTCATGGCCTATCTTTTTGAAAATAGCGAGGAACACGAGAGTGATGTCGGTTCCATACGCTCACTGAGTCCCGAGCTTGACCCTGTGACGGGAGCACCACGACGGGAATCACTTCCCCCAACAGAGCTCGCGCAACGTTATGGTGAGTCGCAGCACAGGTTCTTTCGAGGAACTGGGAAAAGCGGCATTACTCCCACATCACCTCTGAATGCACCTGTCCCGCGACCTGTGAGGGAACTTCGACGAGCCCGCCACCACGAGAGAATACAAAGGGCAAGACTGCTTGGTTTTGCGACTTGGGAGCTAAAGGATAGTGGTTGCTATATCACAGATAACGCGCAACCTAGCGATCTGGTGGGAAGTGTTGCCATTCATCCTCTTTTTCAACTAGATAAATGGATCAACGGAGTTATCCCTATTGGCAATGGATATCCTGGTGTGTGGGAAGGCCAAAACTCGGTAGTTTGGGATGCTCTTGGTCCTTCTTTGAGGCTGGCTACTACCTTGTTGACGGCCACTCGACTTTCTCCATGGTATGTCTCCGTATTGAATTTATTTATATCTTCGTCCGGTATGAAGGTCAAGACCGCTGAAAAAAGCAAGGCTAGACGCACTTTTGAATGGCGAACGTAGACCCATCCCACCTGCAATATCAGGAAATCCAGAACTCGATCAAGGCCCAGACTACACATTTCACCCGCGACCACGATCTGAATTCATAGCAGACATGAAGAGTCAAAGCCAATATCTGGAGTACCTGGCAACAAAGTGTGTAATAGGCATTGGATCAACAAATAATAAGGCGACATGCAACTTGTCTCATGACACATATGATGTCGAGATTGGCGGGTACGGTTCAGGTGTGAATGCAGTCACAATCAATGTCACGAGTTTCTATAATGTTGATGGCAAGAAGGTTGATGCTCATAAAGGTTCACTGATTGTTCTTCACATTGAAATGTTAGAGGCCCTTCTGCGGACGGATTTGACTGCTTCCGAGAGACTGGCACAGCAGAACTTGGTCGCTATACTTGTGTGTGAGACGTATGCCAGATTCTTCTTCTGTCATCTGGCTAACATAAATCTATAGTTGGTTCATGAGACGATGGTACTATAGGTCCTCTAGCTCCTAGCATTTCTCCACTGAAGTGTTTCACAGCATGCTGTTGGACAATTGAAAAATAGCGAGATAGGTCACCACGTACTCAGAGAGCCAGTAAATAAATTTTCTATTACAGAGACTCGAAGATATAACTCTAACAGATAGATAGTTCTATGAAGATGAATCAGTCGCTGAATTGGGCTGGTCATGGGAGCGATCGGTCCGTATTGGAAGGTCCCGAGAAAATCTGACTTCGAAAACTAACAGACACCCCTCCAGTGTTTTACTCTGGGCAAATTTTCTCCAATGATGATTCCATCGGATGATAATCCTATCAATCATCCGGCGCTTGGTTTGTTAATGGACAGTTGGCCTAATTGGTTCGAATACATGGATCTAACAGCTACACTTAAACGGCGGCGGAATCATGTGTTGCTTGATTTATAATTAGTACATTCTAGAAATATCTATATGCTACTATAGCTATAGTATTAGTAAATGCTAGAACCTTCTAGACATTTCCAAGCGGCAAAGTCACGTGACTTTGCCA
>Ga0182030_10019412_pt1 | contig 12934 bp, 6 predicted proteins | sample 812S3MmetaG_FD_121299 | JGI IMG/M metagenome (GOLD analysis project Ga0182030, IMG submission 121299) | Permafrost microbial communities from Stordalen Mire, Sweden - 812S3M metaG (Illumina Assembly) | ecosystem: Environmental > Terrestrial > Soil > Wetlands > Permafrost | place: Sweden... | reverse complement strand
GCCCGCAAGTGCCGGCGAGACGACGGAGGGGGCAAGCAGTCCTGCGTACCCCGGGAGCGAAACCCGTAGCGAGACGTGTCGAGCGCAGGCTTGCAGCGGAGGGGTTGCGCCCGCCGGCGCCGCCGGCAACGTGAACGGGAGAACAACCGCCACACCCCAGGGAAGGGCCTCACTGACAAGCACCAGCTATCACTACGCTGCTCGACATCGGCTCCGTGGCGTCGGCGCTCGGTGTGGACCCCCGCCGTGACTCAGCGAGGATTCCGGTCACGAGGGACGCGCCTCCGCGTACTGGCGGTGACGATCACACCTCTGCCGCATAGCACGTGCCGTCACTGCTGAGAACTACCCTCAGGGCAGAGGTCACGCCGTGCCCCGCTACAAGTTCGCCTGGACCAACCTGTCACCCGCCGTGCTCAAAGGGCTTATGCGCGACCTCCGGTTGGACGGGGCTGATGCCGCCGAGGCCCTACGTGCTACATACGGTGCGCGCCCTACCGAGGGCTTCGTCTCCGATGCATGGGACTCGATCCGGGAACGCTGGTTAGCCCGCGAGCCTGAGGTTCTCGACGCGGTCGTCAGGGATTTGTGGCGCCCCAACTCGCGGGACGGCTACCTGCTCCCCTCGACGGCCAAACGTCAGCTCGAATGGCTCCGCAAACGAAACAACGCTCCTCGGCTGCGCCAGATCGTGTTGGAACGGGTCATCGCGGCGGGTGGACGGCCAGCTCCTGCTTCTGGTCCCAGGAGGGAGACGAGTCACACGGATGTCGAACGAGCTCACGCCAGCCCAGGCCACTCACCCGGTGCCGAAGACACGATTACGAGGACCGCTCCGAGCGGGAGCTTGCCGCAGGCTGAGTTAGAGCCGAAGGGCACCTTGCCAGTACCGGCGCCTAGTAACCGAGAGCAGATGGGTCAGGGGAGGAAGCGCATGACAGAAAAGCCCGCGGGACGCGCGCGCCCAACCGAGCGGCGCGTGACCAGGTACTCCTATCCTGAGGCAACAGAGCCGCGCACTCCCGAGACAGGTCATACGTCGCTGATCGGCGTAGAGCACGTCGTCACCCTGCCTCTCGACGGAGGTAAGTGGTCTCGGTCGATCGACCTGGCTCGGGTGCCGGAGGATGAAGACCACCTGGTCGTCGTCGACATGGACCCCATGGTGGATCCCGTACTCCTGTGGTGCGGGAAGCGCAACCGGCGGGAAGTAGCCGTGCTCCCGCTCCAGCGAAACGAGGTCGTCGCCGAATCACGGATCGCCCGCATCGTCGATCGTGCCCGACAAGCGGCGCCGCGGTCACCAGCGTCGACGCAGGAGTCCCTGTTCGCAGAGTTGGAGAAGGAACTACGGGAGGACAATCGCACACGGCGGGTGGAGTTCTACACCCACGACGAGAGCTGGAAGAACAAACTTGTGTGCGGTGACTCGATGGCGGTGATGGAGTCTTTGATCACCTACGAGGGACTCCAGGGCCGTGTCCAGATGATCTACGTCGATCCGCCCTACGGGATCAAGTACGACGCGAATTTCCAACAACGGATCGACACGGCGGAGAACGACCAGAGCGACCTAGCCGACGACGTGGTCGCGATTAAGGCGTTTCGTGATACTTGGACGCTTGGTATTCACTCGTATCTCTCGTATCTCCAAGAGCGCTTATACCTCGCCCGCGACCTCCTGACTGCCTCGGGCAGTGTCTTCGTGCAAATCAACGTCGAGAATGAGCACCTCGTTCGCGCGCTGATGGATGAGGTCTTCGGCGCCGGGAACTACTACGCGTCGATCGCCTTCAACAAGACCACTGGCTTCACTACTCAGCGTCTGTCGTCTGTTTTCGATATCCTTGTCTGGTACGCCAAAGACATCTCTCAGGTCAAGTACCACCAGCTTTACCAAACCAAGGGCATAGGGCTTGAGGGGGCCGGAGTGTACAACCGTGTCGAATTGCCAAGCGGGGAACGTCGGAGGCTGACGCGCGACGAGTTGGACAGCATCGAGTCCCTACCCTCGACATGGCGGGTGTACACGCAAGGTGATATGAGTTCACAGGGTGCTGCCAGCGAATTGCAACCATTCGAGTTTAACGGAGAGACCTTCTACCCGAGTCCCAACAGCCACTGGAAGACAACCCGTCAGGGTCTGGAGCAGCTCGTAAGGAAGAACCGCATCGAGGTATCAGGAAAGTCGCTGAGGTATGTTCGGTACTACGACGATATGCCGGTGTCGCCGATCGCGAACGTCTGGCTCGACACGGGAACCGGGTCCTTCACAGACCCGAAGGTCTATGCCGTGCAAACCAATACGAAGGTCGTCGAGCGCTGCATAGCGATGACCACAGACCCCGGCGATCTCGTCTTCGACCCGACATGCGGTTCCGGAACGACGTCCATCGCGGCTGAGAAGCTAGGGCGGCGCTGGATCACGTGCGACACGTCGCGAGTGGCCGTCAACGTTGCTCGCCGCCGACTGCTTTCCACAGTCTTTGATTACTACCGCACCCGCAATGGTGTCGTCTCCAGTGGCTTCATCTACGCTACCGTTGGTCGAGTCACGCTCAAAAGCGTTGCCCACGACATGGAGCCCGAGAAGGTCGATCTTGTGGATCGGCCCGCTATTGACCCCGATGCACTCCGAGTCTCAGGACCATTCGAGATTGCTACGCTGGGCCGATACTCAGTCGAGGACTGGAAAGGGTACGTCGTCGGCGAAGGTCCCGATGCGGGCAAGCTCGAGAACTATATCGCGGTGGTATGCCGTTTGTATCGACGGGGTGCATCCCTGACGCCTTCCGGAGGCCTCATTCACGCTGTCGCGGAGGACCGCGGCGGCTCCATCGGTATCTCGGTGGGTCCCATCTCCGGTCGTGTCACGCCTCGTCAAATCCACGAGGCGGTGGCGGAGGCGGCGCTCGCAGGTATCAACGAGGTCCACGTGCTGGGCTGGGCGTTCGAGGCCAACGTCAACGAAGTCATAGAGAAGCTGGAGAAGACCGGCAACATCACCGTCCGTTTGATGATGATTCGACCAGACACGCTCGCGGAAGGCCTCAAAGCCACACAGCCCGATATGTTGTTCTCACCTTTGGCAGTTCCCGATGTAACCGTCGAGGTCGGCGGCGATGGTTGCCGAATCGTAAGACTTCAGGGAGTCGCTGTATACGACCGGAAGCGTAAGATGGCCGAGTACAAATCGTCTACGTCGGGCTATGTAGCCGCCTGGTACCTCGACGAAGACTACGATGGCGACTGCTTTGTAGATTGCCAGCTGTTCTTCGATTTCAAGAAGACACCCGCTATCGAGCGGACGCTGAAGATCCAGGTTGAGCCCGAGGAGTGGACGTTGGTGGTCACTTCTGCTCCGTTCAAAGTCGGTCGCTACGGGCGTTTTGCGGTGAAGGTCGTCGATGTCTTCGGCAATGAATCCACGGTCGTGCGATCGATGACGCCAGCATGAGCGATATTGCCGCTCAGGACCAGGAGATCCTGAAAGCCGGAGGCGGCGGTTATGTTGTCGACAGGGTGGTGATCTGTGACGCATTCCGCGAGCCAGAGCGGCACTACGAACTGCTCCCGGGAGGGCGGTCACGGCTGAAGGAAGGCAGACGCCCGTCACTTCGATTTCGGGCTTCTGCCCGACAGGTGAAGGGGGGCGTCGCTGGCGTCGTCGGCAAAGAGGCGAGTCTGTTCGCAGACATGCTTGCCGCTGAGGAGCAGCGGAACGCCTTTGTCAACGAGCTGCGCGACGAGGTACGGATTTGGAGGGAGGGGGGCTGGCAGGGCACGGCAATCGTGACTGGCACACTGCTGGACTGGTGGTTTGCGCGAGACGAGGAACGCACCGCCCAACACCAACGCATGTTCTTCTGCCAACAAGAGGCGATCGAGACCGTCATTTACCTCTACGAGGTTCGCGGTCGGCACCGAATGCCCGAGACCGGTGAGCTGCTCCGTTATGCCCTGAAGCTGGCGACAGGCACCGGCAAGACTTTGGTGATGGCGATGTTGGTGACATGGTCGACGCTCCATCGAAAAAGGGTGTCGGGCTCTTCGCTATCAACCAACTTCTTGGTCCTGGTGCCGAACCTTACGGTGCGGGACCGGGTGCGTGGCATCGACCACAGGACCGGACTACCGACGGGCGCCGGCCTCGATCCGGCGAGCCCGGAGAACCTCTACGACGAGTACGATCTCGTTCCGGCGGCCTACCGGTCCGAGTTTCGCCCCAACGTAATCGTGCGAAATTGGCACGCGATCCCCTTGGCCGAAGAACGGGATGATTGGGTGAACGAGGACGACATAGTGGGCGAAGGACGGTTCGTCCCCGCCTCTGTTCTCGCGGCCTTGCAGCGGCGGCGCGGGCGCGATCCATCCGCCCCGATTCGGCGCTTCCTCCAGGGGTGGCGCGATCTCGTCGTCATCAACGACGAAGCACACCACGTCTACGGCGAGAAGCGGGCACCTCGCGGTGAGGAGCCGTCGTTCATACGTTGGAGCCGGATCATTCACGAAATCGCGGCCAGCGCGACGATTCCACTGGTGCTCGATCTGTCAGCGACACCCTGGTATGGAGCCGGCTCACCCAAGCCCGAGGGGACCCTGTTTGAGTGGTTGGTCTCGGATTTCTCCGTCTACGACGCGTTCGAATCCGGTCTGGTGAAGGTAGTGCGTCTGCCTGATCCGGACGAGCAGGGTCGTGTCTACCTCGATCTCTGGGACCTCGTGAAACAGGCAAAGACGAAGGAGGAGTACCTACGGGCCTCTCGTGGCGCGATCGAGCACATCTACTCCGGGTGGAAGAAAGCCTTTCTGGACTGGGAGGCCCACCTTACGGGCCTAAGTCCTGGACCTCCACCAGTCATGCTCGTTGTTGCGAGCGACGCGACCCGAGCGAGGTGGCTCTTCGAGCACCTGAGCACCAACTACCCAGACTTGCTGTCCAACCCGGACCACGACGATCCGCGGACTTGGCGAACGATCCAGGTCGACTCGAAAGTGTTCGACGCCGATAGAGGCAACGAGGCGACACTCAGGGAGATGGTGAACACGGTTGGTCGGCTTGGCAAGCCGGGTGAACGTGTCCGTTGCATAGTCAGTGTGAATATGCTCTCCGAAGGATGGGACGTGAAGAACGTCAGCCATATCATCGGGTTCCGAGCCTTCGGCTCTCCTCTTTTGACCGAGCAGGTCATCGGTCGTGGGCTCCGTAGGGCCGACTACTCCGTATTGAACCAACCGATCGCGGAACGGCTCGTCAACGTCAACCGCCCGGACGAGGAGACCGTCGACGCGTTCGGGATCCCGTTCGTCGGCTTTCCGGTGGAGCGGCGCAAGCGACCTCAAGCCGGGAAATGGGGGCAGCAGCCCACCGTCATCGAACCAGACCCCCGAAAGATCCGGTTCTCGATCTGGGTACCAAACGTTCGGTCATGGGCTTTGAGCACGACCGAACCCCTCGTTGACGTCATCGACGTCGACTCACTGGAGCGCGTCCTGATCAACCCCCGCGAGACGCCGACAGAGGTGCGCGTGCGGCCCGTGGTAGGGGGCCAGCCTGAAGAGATAATGACACTAACGGAGTTCCGGAAGGAGTTCCCGCTCCTGCGGTCGATTTTCACCCTGGCCCGGGAACTGTACGAAAGTACTCATCCCACCGTTAGCTCAGGGCTTGAGATCGGCCCGACGTTTGAGGAGTGCCTCGATCTCGTGACCTCGTTTGTGGACCGCCGTGTAGTGGCGGAGGGAACCAGTGAACGGGCTGACATTGGGATGTACTACTGGTGCAGGCGTGCGTCGGACATCCTCGAGACGGCGGTACAGGGCGCACCGGCGGGAACCACGACGATCCCGATCTTCGGCGACCCGGCGCAATTGGAGAGCGGGCGCATCAGGTCCTCTCGTTGGACCGGGATCACCGCCCGGGGTCGTAAGTGCCACTTGAGCAACGTCCCATGTCACACGGACCTTGAGCGCGAGTTCTGTGACTTCATGGACTCGGCTCGCGACGTCGTCAGATATCTGAAGAACGAGCGCCTGGGCTTTTCGGTGACCTACTACGAGAACAACCGCGCCCGCCAGTACTACCCGGACTTCGTGGTGCTGGTCCGTGACGAGCAGGGCAAGGATGTTTGGTACCTCGCCGAAACCAAGGGCGAGATACGCACCAACACCGAGCTGAAGCGACAGGCGGCGGAACTTTGGTGCGACCGCCTGACGCGGAGCGGCAACGGTGTCTGGCGGCACCTCTTCGTCCAACAACGTCGCTTCGAGCGAGCGATGTCGGACGGCGTGAGCAGGTTCGGTGACCTGGCCCGGTCGATTGGAGACGCCGAGCCCCGAACCTCGGTCAAGGCTGGTGCTGACTGAAGGCACGTGCCATCCGGAGGCCCAAAGGGTCCGGTAGATGGATCTCGGGTGGGCGCGTGGTGACCTTGAAATCTTCTGTCTGCTGCGGGCATAGTGCCCGGAAATCGCAGGACTCGCACTTGTCAGGGTGAGGCCGCATCGGAAAGTCGGAGTCGAGAATGCGGTCGACGGCCCACTCCACGTTGGCCACAGCCGCCGTCAGGGCGGCGTCGTCAACCGGCACCTTGACGCGTTGCCCGTCTTTGAGCAGGTGCACGGCACCCGTCTGGGCGTTCTCGCCCAACACCTCCACCGCGGCCTTGGCGTAGAGCTGGACCTGGAGGGACATCTCCGTCCAGTCCAGGGTCTCATTGTCGGTTGGATCCGGCCCACCCTCCATCGTCTTGAAGTCCACGACCCACGCGTCGACGATGTTGTCTTCGTGGTCGTACCGGACCAGAAGGTCAATGGACCCGGTTATGACGGCATGCGTGACCGGGATCTCGAAACGCACCTCGACCTGGCGCTCGTGCGTGAAGTCGTCGGCGTAGTCCCTCGCGTAGTTGCGCAGGATCCCGACGCCGGCCTCGCGGGCGTTCTCGTACCCGCCAGGTCGGTTGACGGGGTCCTTGCTTTCGGGAACGTGCTTGAGATGGAACATCCCGCGGAGCACGGCCTCCGCGTCGTCCTCAGTCGGCGCCGAGCTGGCGTATTGCGCGTGCAACTTCCCGACGGCGGCGTGGATACTGCTGCCGAACCCGAACATCTCTGTGATCGGCGGGCTGAAGCCGAACGACTTCCGTAATCGGAAGTCGCGAGGACAGCGGAGGAAGTAGCGGATCTCCGAGTAGGTCGTCGGTACGACCGTTTCGTCGATCCGACGGACCTGCACGTGCGGGACCAGCCCAGCGGGAAGGCCCGCCGGGTCGAGGCTGATCTCGGGGTGGGAAAGTCGCAGTGTGAACGGTGACGGCTTCCTCGGGCGCTTGCCATTGGGGAGGTTCGTGCACCCCGTGAGGTAGAGGTACCGTTCGGCCCTGGTCATGGCCGTGTAGAAGAGGCGAGCTTCTTCGTTTCGGGTCGTATGATATGCCCCGCGGTTGATCGGCGTGGCAAGCATCCCGGGGGGTAGCCAACCGGAGTAACTGCTGTTGTTTTTCGGGAAGCGCTGTGCCTCGACGTCGACGATGAAGACGACGGGGTACTCCAGGCCTTTGACCTTGTGGATCGTCGCCACCGTGACGGCATCGGGCCGGCGCAGGATGTCGCTGGTGGCGGCGTCATAGCCACCCTCGGCAACATTCTGGAGGAAGTTCAGCAGCTCGGTGAACCGGCTGGCCGAGTCGACGCTGAGGTAGACCGTTTCCACGTCCTGGAGGATCCGGCTGAACACCCCGATGTCGTGCATCATTCCGTCGTCGAGGTTCGTCTCGGGGAGCGCAAAGGCGTAGAGGATGTCGTGCAGAAGCTGCTGTGGGTAGACGCGGCGTCGTGTCCCCCCGGCAGGTGTGTGGATCTGACGGCCCCACTCGGTCATGACGCGGGCGAAATCATCGAAACGCGCCAGGGGAAACAGGGGGACGACCAAGGTATCGAAGTGGGCCTTGGCCTCGGGGCGGGAAGGGTTACCGTTGCGAAGCAGTTCGAACGTGTCACGTAGCACGGCTACGTGCGGTCGGTCGAAGACGCCACCGGCGGCCTCAAGACTGAACGGCACACCCGCACCACCAAAGGCCGTCGTCAGCTCGTCGGTGAAGGCCTTGTGGCGCGGGCCGGCATCACCCTGCTCTTCCATCCTCGTGGAACGCATGAGGATGGCGAAGTCCGCTGGCGTGAGCCCACGAACGGTGCCGTCCCGCTCGACGTACTCGGTGCCGAGCAGGGACTCGATGCGACGAGCCACCCACGCCGCCTCGGAAGGGCGATCGCCGAACCACAAGATCCTGTAGTCACGTGGTCCACCCGGCGTGTCGGCGGTTGGCGTCTTGGAAAGACGCGTGGCACCGAGCTCGGCTGCCGCGAACGCGTCGGCCGTGTCGACGATAGCCTCGGTGCTCCGGAAGTTATGTGTCAGATCGTGACGGGAGCACCCCGGGTAGCTCTTGTCGAACCCCAGGATGTAGCTGACGTCGCAACCGCGGAAGGCGAAGATCGACTGGTCGTCGTCGCCGGCGACGAATAGGTGCGCGCCCCTCGCGTGTAGTTCGCTGACGAGCCGCTCTTGGACGGCGTTGACGTCCTGGTACTCATCCACCATCAGATGGGAGACGGACTGGGCGATCTGCTCGACCGCAGGGTCATGCCGCAGGAGCGCGTCGACGACACGCCTGACCATCAGCGTGAAGTCGATGAACCGGTCTCGGTCGAGCCCCGCCGAGATGTTCTTGAGCACCGTTCCGAGCGCCGGATCGGAGGCCGAAATGGCGCCGAGGTCGAGCATCTCCTCGTTGGCGATCGACCATGCGTCGGCAACTTCCTCGATGAGTTGGAAGTACCTCGGGTCACCACGCGCTGTTCGGAGAGCCTTGATCTCAAGCGCGGGGTACCGCGAGATGAGGTACAACTTCAGGCGGTTTTCGTCGAGCACCTCGTACTGGCGGTACACAGCGTCCATCGAGCCGAGTAGGTCCTTGCAATACGAGTGGATGGTCCCCACGTACATGGCACCCAGGATGGTTGGGTTGAGCCCGACCGCGGTGAGGGCGCGTGCCACTCGCAACTTGATCGACTCTGCTGCCTTCTCCGTGAAAGTGAAGGCGACAATGCCGCGCGGGTCGGTGCCCTCGGCGATCAGCCGGGCGATCCGGAAAGCGAGCGTCCGCGACTTACCGGAACCGGCGCAGGCAATCGCCAGTACCTCAGGGGAGTTGTCGAGGGCAGCGGCCGCTTGGGCAGGAGTCAGCTCGGCCGTCAGCACCGCCTGGATGTTGGTCATGGGTTTGTCCCCTGTACCCCGCGGACGACGTGCAGCCGGATCTGGGCCGCGTGCTGCCGAATGAACTCGGGTGGGAGCGCGTTGCCGATCATCTCGGCAACCGCGAACTTGCCACACCTTAGGGAGAACCTGTGCTCAGGTGGGAACCCTTGAAGGAGCGCCGCCTCCCGTAGAGTGATCGACCGGTTCTCCTCCGGATGTAAGAATCGGCCCTTGGACGGGTTGACACATCCACTGGTGATCGTCGGCGAGACATCATCCCAGGCCATCCGTCCATAAACGTCGTAGAAGCCGGCGCAGCGCTTGTGGCAGGCAAGCTGCGACTCACCGAGGTCGGCTCGGCTGCCGCCATCCTTTGGGATGCGAGCAATGAGGTCGACAACCGTCGAAGCCCTTTTTTCAGGTAGATCATGCAGAGGATCGCCACTCGCTCCGGCCCGGGGAAGGGCACCGATGGCGTCCCGGACGGTCACCATCGTACCGTCCCCATGCGCCAGCGGGATGGCTTTACGGTACCCGGCGACCAGGATCATCCGGCGCCTCCGTTGTGGAACACCGAACTTCGAGGCGTCGAGAACAGAGGTCGCTGTCTCGTAGCCGAGAGCAGTGAGGGTGCTCCTTAGCCGACCGAGGCGGCCATCCGTCATTAGCCCGGGGACGTTCTCGAGCATGACCGCCTTCGGTCGTAGGCCCCGTACGAACCGCTCGAACTCGAGCACCAAATCGTTCCGCTCGTCGTCGATGGTGTGATGCCCATTGAGGGACCGAAGACTTGAGAAACCCTGGCAAGGCGGGCATCCAGCCAGCAGATCCAGCTGGCCCGGGCGGAGATCCAGCTCGCGACGCACCCGGGCAACAGGGAGGTCCCTTATGTCCATCTCCCACAGACGGACGCGGGGGAAATTGGATCTGTACGTTTCGGCAGCCAATGAGTTGAGCTCAACAGCACCGAGGACCTTGAACCGTGCCCAACGTAGACCGAGGGTCAGCCCGCCGGCGCCGGAGAACAGGTCGACGGCGGTCGGGTAACTGTCGCGGTCGGCTGTGGCGAAGCCGGGTGTCATGTGGCAATCACTGGTTCGCCGGGCGAGTTCCGGTATGACGCGAGGCCTCGCTGAACGACCCGCCTCGTTGGCCCCGTACCGCAGTCTCGACGCGATCGGCGGCGCACTGCGGAGCTTCGTGCTCCCATATGCGGATCACCAGCCAACCAGCCTCGGTCAACGACCGCGTGGTCTTGACATCGCGCCCGTGGTTTTTCTCAATCTTTGCCCTCCACCATGCGGCGTTCGACTTCGGCCAACTTGCGTGTTCCGGACACCCGTGCCAGAAGCAGCCATCGACGAACACGGCTACTTTGGCGGTCACAAACACCAGATCCGCACGACATCGCACCGCACTGCACGGTTGGCGATCAACGCGATAACGTAAGCCGCGGCCATGCAGGAGCGAACGCAGTCTTAGTTCCGGCTCCGTGCTCCGAGTCCGCACTTGGCTCATACGGCGGCTCACCGCCGGTGAAGACGGAGTAGGAAGTGCCAGAGGCGCTTCACGGCATCGGCTGACCTGTGTCGTAGGGCTAGTTGCCAACAAGACGCCCATGCCTGTTGACCGTACCAAAACCCCTCCGGCGGCCAGTGGATGACCAGTCGATTGCAAGCCTGAGTCCACTACCAGGGAGACAGGCGGCCAGATTCTTGATCCGGCCGCCCTCCCCCGGTACTGCCACCTATTCCGAGTCATCGCTCAAGCCCATGATGTTGCTGAGAACGCGGACGGCCGCCCGGCGTGCCGGATGGCTGCTGCGGGTTTCCAACGTGCCCGTGCCCGACCCACTCGGCGTGACTATGCCCGCCTTTGTCCAGACCGGGTTCTCCCATGCGAAAAGGTCCTCCCCCTCGGTCGCAGCGATGACCTTGAACGCTACATTTGGGTCTACGTGGTCAGCGTACATAGTGGACATAGCACCGATTAGGCCGTGGATGATAACGGCGTTGGATGCGATTGTCTTCTTCCTCTGATCCTGTCGCGCTGGCGTTGAAAGCTTGCCGTACTCTGGCCGAACCTTCACTAACGAGTCCCACGCGCTGATCAGCCAGCTTGACTGCGCCTCGACATCAGCAGCTGTTACTGGGCCACCCTTCCATACCATCTCGATGGCACGGCTGATTGTGTTGAATGCGCACAACTTGTACGAGCTGGCTGAGACTGAGTTCGCTTGGACCTCAACGTTGTCCTGACCGAGGTGCTCGCTACCAACGACCAGGCGCCGGGCAAGCTCTTGTTCCTTGGTTTCCGAATAGGCATACTTCGCGGTGGAGTCATTGACCTTGTCACCCCGAGTGTTATAAATGGTTGCCACCTTCTTGGCGGTGGCATCATCCAACCTCCAGATCCGGACCTGGAAGCGCGTACCCAGGTTGAAGCTCCTCAGCGGGTTGTCTGCAGCAGCGAGGATCGCCTTGATCCGAGAGAGCGAGTCAACGGCACAGTCGAGGACGCCCGAGTTGATAGTCAAGCAGGTTTGTCCGGTTTCGTCGTCGAACCAGATCTCTGACTCGGAAGAAGTCGGGTCGAGCCGGATTGAGATATTTCCGATGATGGCCTCGTTGGCGAGCAGCTCGCGAGTCCACTTCTGGACCTTGGTCTTGGTCTTGCCGGTGAGCTTCTCATGTAAGTGAGCTGGCCGGATGTTGCCCGTGAGCTTAAGCAGCCCGCTCTTGTAAAGATCGACCAGGTAGGCCCCGGTCATCTGACATTCGATGTGTTCGCCACCGGCGTCATCGACGAGGTCGATGTTCCGAATCAGAAGCGGGTGTTCAAGGCCGGTTTCTACGGCAACAGTCATGATTTCATCTCCTTGGGTCTGTGTCGCCGTCAGTCGGCGACAGGACACATGCTACGTGGACTACGTGTAGTTGTCAAGGGCTACGTGTCACGTCTGCGAAATACGTGTCAAGACCAGGGCGTACGTGTCATGCCAAGCGGCGGGGCGGTGGACGGTCGCGACATCTTGGTGTCCAATGCTGCCGCGGCCTACAGACCTAGCTGAGTCGCCGCGTTGTCCTGCCAGGCCTCGTGAACCCTCACGTACTGCCCCAGTGTGGCCAACGAGCGGTGGCGGCTCTGGTGGGCAATGGCCCGGTCGCTGGCACCCCGCAGGTGGGCGTAGGTGACAAAGCCGGCTCGCAAGGAATGGGCGGAGTAGGGGGACGGGTCGATGCCGGCCCGGTCCACTGCCTCCTGGACCAGGCGGTTGAGCGCCCCGGCGTCCAAGCGCCGCGGCAGGGCCTTGTTGCCCTTGGACACGGGCCGCAGCAGCGGGCCCGAGTTGATGCCGGCGAGTGCCGTCCACTCGCGTATGGCGCGCACCGGGCAGCGGGCAGGGTTGGGCCCGAGCGGCAGTACGACCAGTTCGGGCTTAGCGCCCTCCTGGTTGGTCTTGGAGCGCGGGATGCTGAGCACCAGTCCGTTGTCGTGGTCCGCCAGGTGCTCCAGGTCCATGGCGACGAGCTCGGAGCGCCGCAAGGCACCGACGAAGCCGACCAACAGCAGGGCCCGGTCTCGGGCACCGGCAAGGTCAGGCTCAGGCGGCCGCCCGCGGGTGCGCCACGTACGGGTAGCCGGGCAGGCTGCGAGCACGTCCAGCAGCTC
>Ga0182030_10019410_pt1 | contig 12935 bp, 17 predicted proteins | sample 812S3MmetaG_FD_121299 | JGI IMG/M metagenome (GOLD analysis project Ga0182030, IMG submission 121299) | Permafrost microbial communities from Stordalen Mire, Sweden - 812S3M metaG (Illumina Assembly) | ecosystem: Environmental > Terrestrial > Soil > Wetlands > Permafrost | place: Sweden... | reverse complement strand
TGCATTTGACCAGATCGTCATTCTGGAAGTATTCATCAAGCTTCTTGCATACGCCATGGCGTGCGGCATGTTCATATCCTACCTGTCCAAATCGGCAGCCGGAACTTAGTGGGGGGACATTGCGCCTTGAGGACGGGCGGGTTGCTGCCCTACGAACAGGCGCGGGAATTACGCGTTCGGGGGCGGGGCATCCTAGGCGTAATGTGCGCACCTGGAAATTTCCCCCTGGAACGGGCCCCTACACCCGAGTGCGAGGGCGCCCTATAGGGCCTTATAATATACACGTGTATAATAACGACATAGCTGGCACTATAAGCGGCGGCCGGGTCGGTCACCAGGCCGGGGATTCCGGTCGATTGCTACAGGGTTAACAGGCATGACTGCACTTATTTTTGTTCGATTCTTTCCAAAGGCCGGTCAGGAAGCGGCGGTGGAGTCCATCCTGCGCAGCATGATAGGAAATACTCGCAGTGAACCCGGTTGTCGACGGTACGATTTCTATCGGTCCGCTCTCGCCCCATCCGGCACGATGTTCTGTTTGGTCGAAAGATACGCCGATGATGCGGCGGTTCAGGCGCATCGAGAGACGGAGCACTACAAAGACTATCGGGCGAGGATCATGGATCTGCTGGAACGTCCAATCAACGTGACCCTGCTTGAGCCGTTGGACGAGCGTTCCGCTTGAGTTCCTGATCGGCAAGCCGGTCTCCGACATGTCGGCCGTTGATGAGACCCGTTAAGACAAATATTGGCTGGTCCCGCCAGGATGACAGGCAGGTACTGGCACAGTCGCCGGCGACTTGAGAAAAAAAGGGGGGGGATGTGAATACAACAAACGTGCACGTACGGACTGGAATACTGGCGCTTCTGAGTGGACTGATGTTCGCCGTAGGCCCTACGACGGTGGATCTTTCGCTGCCTTCGATGCCCAGTATTCAGCACGATATTGGCACAGGCCATATGCGTGTCGAACTGACGTTGACACTACTGCTCCTTGGGCTGACGGTCACGCAGTTCATCTTTGGTGCGATCGCAGACCGCTATGGCCGACGTCGCACGATCCTGATCGCTCTGGTCATTTACAGCCTCGCTGCTCTGGGCGCTTCCTTCGCCGGCAACCTGCTGATGTTCAGCTTAGCCCGTCTGGGTCAGGCACTGGGCTTCGGCGTCGCCGTGGTTCTCATCCGCTCCGCAGTGGTGGATATCAGTGATGAGCGCAGGACGGCGGGCATCTTTTCTACAGCAGTGACCATTGTCTCCTTGGCGACGGTGGTCGCACCATCTGTGGGCGGGCAGATTCTCAGCCATTTTGGCTGGCGGGCCGTATTCCTTGCAATGTCCGCAGTCGGTGCCCTGGTGTTCGTGGCAGTGGCCTTTTTGCTACCGGAAACGCTTCCCTTAGAACGTCGCACCGTAGTGAAGTTCTCGAAGGTATTCAGCACGTACGGAAGACTCCTGAGCAACCGGCGTTTCGCCGCCTTCGCCGCGATTGGTGCCTGCGCGGCGACCTTTCAGTTCACGTACAATACCGGCGGCCCGACCGTGGTCATAGAGCACTACCACGTGACCGCGGGAACCGCGGGATTTCTGTTCAGCCTGATCGCCGTGAGTACGGCGGTGGCCTCCCAGCTGAATGCGGTCTTAGTGAAGTGGCTGGATCCAGACCGGATTTTGGGGCTGGCGGTCTTATTGAGCGTCGTGGCGAGCGCGGCATTGCTGGGGTCGGTGTTCACGGATGTCGGCGGCGTCGCAGGATTGGTCGTCTCTCTCTTTATTCTGATCTCGACTGTCGGATTCATCATGGGAAACTCCATGGCAGGGGCGATCTCTTCCGCCGGTGATCAGGCGGGAGCCGCCTCTGCGTTGGTTGGAGTACTGCAGTTTTTGTTCGGAACCGTCGGCAGCGGCATTGTCGGGCTGATTCCGGATACCGCAGGACGCACGATGGGAGTGGTCGTTGGACTTCTCAGTCTCGTGGCGGTCGTGATGATGATGCGGATACGCCCAGCTAACACCCAAGTCGTCGTTGCGGGCTAGTAGGGAACTAAGGTGATGCGGGCAGTACCAGGGGATCCCGCGCGTGTCGGTGGTGCCCCGATCAATGTGCCGTCCGTAAGCCAGTCCGAGGCGACGCCGGGTGCCCGTCGCGGACGCCTACTTAAACGGACGCAGGCCGTCCACGAACCCAAAAACTGCGACTTTAGGAGCTGCGCTATGCGACGTTACTCGATAGGAGCTATGGGCGCCGCTTTGGCCCTGTTTTTTGGTCAGGCTCATGCGCACCACTCGGGCGCTATGTTCGATATCACGAAAGAGGTGAAGATCTCGGGAACGATACAGGAGTTCAACTGGACTAATCCGCACTCCAATTTCAAGGTCAAAGTGGTGAACTCCCTCGGAAATGAAGAAATCTGGGCTGTGGAGATGAACAGCCCCAATAATCTGGTGCGTGAAGGGTGGAAGCGCACCACGCTTAAAATCGGAGACAAAGTGACGGTGACTGTTCGTCCGCTTCGGGATGGCACGCCTGGGGGGCAGTACGTTTCGGTCATTTTGGCGGACGGCAGGTACCTGGGTGGCGAGCAGAAGCGCGAACCGTCCGGCGATGACAAGGCTGCGGCGCCACCAGGTGAAAAATAGTTAGCCGGAAGTCGGCCCAGGGCGATAGCCCCGGTTACATCTGCCACTAAGGTATGATAACTGCGGGGTGTACCGGGGATATTGCCCATGCCAGCACGAACACGCGCAGCGATGCGGCCGAGACGGTCTGCGGAGCGGACCATCACCAAGTTTCTCCTCGCAGCCGAGGAGATCTATGGTGAGCACGGCTATGAGGGCACGACCATTCGTGCCATTGCCAAGAGGGCCCGCGCCAATCTTGGCACCTTGCAGCATTACTGGGGCAGTAAGCGCGAACTCTTCCGTGACCTGTTCGAAACCCGCTTCAGGCCCCTCCAGCAGGAGCATCTCGGGCAACTAAGAGAAATTGAGGAGCGCCATTCCGATGGCTCGCGGCCGCCTGTAATGGATGTGCTGCAAACGCTGATTGAGACGACATTTTTCTTTAGCAGTGAGGCGACATCGGAGCACGCCTCGGGTATTGAACAAAACGAGGCCCGACGCCGCTTTCAGACCCTCTATGGACGCGCCCTGATGGATCCCTCACCCGAGGTACTTGCTGAAATCAGCAAGATATTCGAAAAGCCGGTGAAGCTGTTCTTGTCATTGATGCGGCGAGCCTGCCCACAGCTCAGCGTCGCCGAGCTTGACTGGCGCGTCAATTGCATTATCGGCGCTCAGGTATTCTCGCTGGTTTATAGAGAGCGATTGGGCATCTTTTTCGGTGCGGAAGCGGATGTAGATAGCGTCCGGGCTGCGAAGTGGATGCTCCATTTTCTGATGAATGGTATCGATGCCCCGGCATTGCCGGCTGATATGTTGCCGTGGAAAGGCAACGGCAAAGGTGGGGAACAGCCGAGGCTCGCGGCGTCGCACGGTGAACGGCAGGCGAATGCCGCACCGATCAGCCCGTTCTCTTCCTCTCGAGCTATGAGGCGCTCTGTCCGATAGGGGCAGTCATCACCATGCCGTGCGCCTCCGGCGTTCCCGCTTCTTGCGGACCGGCGCAATAGGCTTGAGAACTGCGGCATTCGCTTCTCCACATGGGGCCGCATTGGCGCCGTTGACCAAAAAGTGCAGGATCCAGCTCGAGGCCCGCGCGTCATCCACGTCCGCTTCGGCGCCGTACGCGGAGTCACTGTCGAGTCCGACAAAGAAAGTAGGCTCGATCAGCGTCCGCAGCAGCGCCATTCCATCCGGTGGTTGCCCTCCGAGGTCGTCGCGTCCAGTGCCTGCAGGCGTCGAAGATGCTCGTTCATCAGGGGTCGGCGCGACGCGCCGCTTTCGAGAACGGCCGCCGGAAGATGACCGACGATATCAAGGCATTGATCAAGAAAAACAGCTGACGGACCTGCTGGAAGCGCGCGGACGCCCCAATGCAGATGCCCCGGAGCCCCCTTTTATTGCGAGTGATACAGGTGTATTATTTCGATAGACGGTTGTATAAGCAACTTAATATGGTTTTGCGGGCAATGCGCCCAACGCGCGTCTGTCAGGAAAGGGGAGGGGAAGTTGCGGCTACTAGAAGAATATCGCCCGGCATTCATGGTGATAGTCGGGATTGCATTGATCGCTGGACTGGCTGGAGCGGCTCCAAAGCTGGCCGCGGAGGGTGGGGCCACCGAGGAGGCAACGCCGAAGGGGCGCTACGCTGCATTGAACGCTTTGCCTGATTGGGGCGGGATCTGGACGTTGAGTTTCGAGATGCCTCCGCCTGGTAGTGCGCCGGTTCCACCGCCACAACCAGTCCTGAAGGGTGAGTACCTGCAAAAGTATAAGTCTTGGCAGCTCGCGGCGCAGAAGAACCACGGCGAAGCGCCGCATTCGGGATCGTACTGCACACCACCGGGTATGCCCGTGATCATGATGTCACCGCAATATCCGATCGAGTTCCTTTTCACTCCCGGAAGGGTGACGACCCACCACGAGGCATGGATGCAGTGGCGAAACATCTATACCGACGGCCGGGGACATTCTCCCGACGCGGATCCGACATTCAACGGCGAGTCGATCGGTCACTGGGAAGGCGGCACGCTCGTGGTGGACACCGTGGGTATCAAAGATAGTCTGGAGATAGGCATGGGGATGAAGCACAGCGCCAAGCTGCGCATCGTCGAACACATTCACTTGTCCAATGACAAGCCCGACACACTGGTGGATGAGATGACGCTGGAGGATCCGCTGGCGCTCGAGAAACCATGGTCCACCAAGCTGACCTTCAAGCGCAGCCGCAGCGGCCAGCTCCTCGAGTTCATCTGTGAGGAGAACGACCGCAATCCGGTGGACGCTTCGGGTAACGCGGAGCTCAAATGACTATATATTCAAGAATCGCACTCGCATTTCGTGGGCAGGGCCGATGGACTGGGTTGTGGCGCAGTGCGTGCTGCGCGGTTTTGGTGCTGGCGGCCGGTCCCTCGTTTGCCCATCACTCGTTTGCGATGTTCGATTCCAGCAAAGAGACATCGTTGCAAGGCACGGTGAAGGAGTTCCAATGGACCAATCCACATTCCTTCATCGAGTTGACGACTTCGAATGACGCGGGTGGGACTGATCTGTGGAGCATAGAGCTGAACAGCCCTAACAACCTCAAACGTCAAGGCTGGAAATCCACCAGTATCAAACCCGGCGACAAGGTAACGCTAGTGTTCAGCCCTTTACGGGATGGACGCAGAGGTGGGCTCTTTATCAAAGTGACCCTGCCGGATGGCACTGTGCTGGGTGATCCGACGCGCCGCGGCGCGCCGCCCAATGCACCCGTAGCCAAGTAGCACCAGTATTAGTGAATTGAGGAGTTAAAACATGAGGTGCTATTGGGTTTTGGCGGTAATTGCCACAGCGATTTTGTCCGGCGGAGAGGCGTTGGCGCATCACTCCGGCGCGATGTTCGACATGACCAAAGTCGTGATGATCTCCGGTACGGTGCAAGAGTTCAACTGGACCAATCCGCACTCCAGCTTCAAGGTACTGGTGGCGAACTCGGCGGGGACCGAGGATGTCTGGGCCGTGGAGATGGGCGGCCCCAATAACCTGGTCCGGGAGGGGTGGAAGCGCACGACCCTCAAGCCGGGCGACAAGGTGACCGTTACCGTGCGTCCGCTGCGCGATGGGGTGCCGGGAGGCGCATACGTAGGGATCGCATTGGCGGACGGCACGTCTTTGGGCGACGTGCCGAAACAGTGAAGTCTGCAGGACAAAAAGGGGCACTATGAGTCGGAACGCATGCGGGAGGTGGTCGCCGGCGATCGCGGCAGCTGGTTTGGCGCTGCTATTGGCTGGCGGGACAGGAATGGCGGTGGCTCAAGGGGTGCCTGCGGGGGGGGGTTAGACCAATCGCACGAGGATGAACTGGCGCACAAGCATGATGGTTATTACGGCGCACTGGCGCCGCAGAACCTCGCCAAGAAGCGGCCCAAGCCGCCATTCAACATGACCGGAACCTGGTTTATCAACTTGCGCAAGTCCTTTGCGGACTTCATGTTCGGGCCGCCGTATCCGGAATTCAACGAAGCCGGTAAGCAGGCGATGATCGATGCAGCGGCTGCCATGAAGGCGGGCAAACCCTATCGCGACAGCATCGGCCAGTGCTATCCGGCGGGCATGCCGATGATCATGATGCGCGTGTGGCCCATCGACATCATTCAGCTGCCGACGTCCGTGCACATGATTTTCGGCTTCACCAACAGCTATCGGGTCATCTTTACAGACGGGCGAAAGCATACCGATCCCGATATCGCCATTTCAACTTACAACGGGGAATCGATCGGGCACTGGTAAGGGGACTCGCTGGTTGTGAGCACCAAATATTTTGAGCCTAACCAACACTATATCGACATGGGATTACCGATCTCGGATCAGTTTGAGATGATCGAGCGGATCAAGCTTGTCGATGGCGGCAAAACACTGCAGATCGATTACACCATGACGGATCCAGTGAATTGGAAGGGGGAGTGGCACAACACCAAGCGTTGGATCCGCGAGGACTACAGCGACGTACCTGAGGTGGAATGCCTGCCTAATCTGAATGCCAATCTGCCCAGCACTGAAGCTGGTCATGAATCCGCGCAGAAGAGCGAGGGCGGCAAGGCTCCGACACCGCCCAAGGATAAGTAAGACGCAGGGGCATTTGCGGCGTAAAAAATGGATTGCGTTACTTCTGCCGAGACGCGACCGGTGTCATCACGACAGTCTGGGCAACAATTTTCCCGTCGCGAATGAAGAAAGTGTCCGAGCCGCGCACCTCGTCCGGCGTGCCAGCGTGCTGCACCCACAGCAGGTATCCGACATTTCCCCTGAAAACTTGCTTCTGTACCTGCAGCGCCCCCGCTCCGCTGAGGCGAGGTGGTGGGCGACGACCGTTTCTACCTTGGAGGTGGTCGGGGCACTATAACCGGTGAGGGGCCTGACAACGAAAACGATGGCAACGATCAGGGTGACACGGGTCATCATTCTTGGATCTCCTTGTAGTGGCGCTCAACCCCGGGGCATTAGAGCCTTCGCGATCGCGGTCTTCTGGCGACGCTCATCCTCAAAAGCCTTGCGTCCGGAGTCGATCTCCTGTGACTGTGGAAACGCCGCAAGAGCCTCATCGAAAATCCCGCGTAGCTCCTCTTTGTTCTCCTGATGCGTAAGGATGTAAAAGTCGTTGCGCATGATTCCCTGCAACGCCTGCGCTGCGACCTCCGCGGGATCCATGCCTGAACCGGCAGGAGGAGGTGTGATCTGGGCAGTTGGATGTGGAGCCTCTGCGGACGTTGATTGGGGCGAACGCGGCGCAGGGCGCAGCTTGAATGAGTCGCCTATGTTTGTCTTGACCAGACCGGGGCAGAGCAGGGATACCCCGATATTAAAGGGCGCCAACGCCAGCCGCAGTGACTCGCTCATACCACGGATGGCGAACTTCGTGGTGGTATATATGCCGCCCCATGCCGGAAGCGCCACGAAGCTGTGCATCGATGCAGTATTGAGGATATGACCGCCTTCGCCATGGGCCTTGATGCGCGGCAGGAAGGTGACAATACCGTTGATGACTCCGCCCAGATTGATTTTGAGCACCCAGTCCCAGTCGTCGTAGCCGGCTCTATCGATGGGCACGCCATCACCGACTCCGGCGTTGTTGCACAGGAGGTGAACCTTGCCGAATGCCTGCTCCACTTCGTCCGCAGCATTGGACATGGCCTCCCGATCCGAGACGTCGACCTTGAGGAAGCGCAGCCGGGCAGAGCAGTCAGCGAGTTCGCTTTTGGCCGCGTCCAAATGATCGTCTCGGATGTCTGCGACGACGACGTTCATACCGCTGTCCAGAAAAGTCTTTGTCATGGCCAGTCCGATGCCGCTGGCGCCGCCAGTGATGAACGCCGTCTTGTTTGAAAGATTCTTCATATCAGTCCGCGTGACCCAGCACGAGTCCGCCGTCGATAATAATTTCCTGCCCGGTGACATAGGAAGAGGCGGACGATGCCAGAAACAAGGCGAGGCCGTGCATGTCTTCCGGGAATCCGCAGCGATGCATAGGGACGACCTTGGAAAACGCTTCCTGGACTTCCTTGGATTTGGCGTGACCACCGCCAATGTTGGTGACAAAGAGTCCCGGAGCGATCGCATTCACGGTGATGTTGTAGGCCGCCAGCTCCAAGGCGATCGTCTTCATAAAATGAGCAGCACCGGCCTTGGAGGCCATATAAGCCGCGCCGATGGCGGGCTCGATTCTCGAGGAAGCCGCTGAGGTTGTGATAATGATCCGGCCACGCTTGCGTGGCCGCATATGTCGTGCCGCAGCCCGGCAGGTGGCAAAAACGCCATCGAGATTGATGGCAATCACTCTGTTCCAGCGCTCGTCGCGATACTCCTCCAACGCTCCTTCCGGCACTCGAGGTCGATTCGACCCCACCCACGCGCCGACAAAACCGGTGCCGGAATTGATTCCCGCGTTTGCGAAGACCACATCCAGGCCGCCGTAGCCGCTCGCGATCTCAGCGAAGGTGGAGTCGAGCGCCTTATGGTCGGTCACATCGACCACTCGTCCCGCAACATCCATTCCCTGATCGCGAAGGCGCCGGGTTTCCACCGCGATGCGTTCCGCGTTCACATCAAGCATGGTCACCCGGGCGCCCCGCGAAGCCAGTGCCTCGGTGTAGCCCAGGCCAATGCCGCTCGCACCGCCGGTCACAATGACCGCGTGGCCGGCTACATCGAACAAATTGGCTGTCGTCATAACTGAAACCTCTACTTCAAGCGATGCCGGGCGGTGAGTACGCCGGCCGAATGGTCGCGAAAAGCTGGCTTTGCCGCCTTCTCCACGCCAGAGACCTGGCGAGCCTGTTCCCGAAGAATTGCATCGCCGACTTTTGGGTCGTATTGGGCGATGGAATCGATTGCGAGGCGGCTACTCAATTGTGGTGTTCTCACTGGCCTGGTACAGGAAACCTGGCTGGAGGGTCACGATCGACACGTCATTCGGACGGCCATGGCGTCGCTTCTTACGTGGCTTGCTCTTCGAGAATCTCCGCATACAAAGGATTGGCCACGGGGAAGCCCAGCGCCTCCTGGCGGACCAGATCCACAGGACCCTTGGGAAAGCCCGTCAGTATCGCCTTGAAGCGCGCCTCTGCGCCTGCCCTGAACTCGTTGTGCGTCATGACGAACAGCCGGTTGTGGCGGATGGCGTCCAGAACCAGCTCACCCACGGCCATTGGATCCAACCATGCCGCCGGCGCAGTGCGCCGGGCCAGTTCCTGTTCGATGTCGGCGAGCCCGCTGTCCTGGTACTGGGGCGGACGCAGTCGCGCGACTTCATGGATATTCGTCGCAGTGGGACCAGGGCTGAGCAGTGTCACCCCGATGTCCCCCGATGACAGCTCCGAGCGCAGCGCCTCCGTCAGGCCCATGACTGCGGATTTGGCGGCGATATAGGCAATGCCACCGCCCATCGGCACGACTGCACCGATCGATGAGGTAGTGACGATGTGGCCGCCCTCGCCATGTGCCAGCAATCGTGGCAGAAAGGTGTGGACGCCGTTGATGACACCGCCCAGATTCACGCCCAGGATCCAGTCCCAGTCTGAATAGGTCATGCGGCTGACCTCGCCAAATGCACCCACTCCCGCGTTATTGCACACTACGTGCACCTTGCCGAAGACGCGTTCCGCTTCATCGGCCGCGTTCGCCATGGCGACCCGGTCCGTCACATCAAGCCGGGTGAAGTGCACGGATTTCTCGTTGCGCAGCTCAGTGGCGCATTGGTCCAGGTGATCCTGGCGAACGTCGGCCACCACGACCTTCATGCCGGCACGCAGGAACGCCCGCGTCATGCCATAACCAATACCACTCGCACCGCCCGTGACGAAGGCAACCTTTCCACTGACTTCTTTCAATCCAGTCTCCTGTGCAGCCGCTTCGCGGCCGATCGGCTAATGCTGCTTGTGCGTGAGATACGCCACGATCGCATCCAGGTCGGCATCGCTCAGTTCCGTCTTGCGGAACATGGGCATGACGCTGACCCCGTGCCGCACGATGTACTTGATCAAGTCCGGCGCAAGATCAGTGCGATCCTCCAGTGGCCCCGGCTCCTTGCCGCGATACTTGTAGGCAAGTGCGCGCGTTCCGGGATGCGCGGGCCCGGCGCCGTGGCACACCGCGCAGCTGTTCTGAAACGGGGTGTATCCGGCCGGTGCGCCGGCCGGCGCCTTCACCGCAGTCTCCGTCCAGCTGATGCTCTGCGCGGGGGGCGCCGCCGATGCCACCTGACCTGCCAGCGGAAGTGCCACAAGAAGCCCTGCAGTTGCGGTACGCCAGCGGTTCATGTGGTCTTCCTCAGATGCTTCGGCCAGATGCCATATCGGCCCGGTGAGAGAATGCCGTTCGGATCGATGGCGTCCTTGATGCTCTCGTGAAATCTCAGCAAGGAATGATTGTTGAACGAGTAGGCACCCACCACCGCATCCTGATACGCAGGTGGTGTCCGGTACTCACCCCAGCCCTTGGCGGCGGCCAGCTCGATCAGCCGGAATATGTGCCCGCGATTTTTCTTATTGGTTTTAATATCCGTCGTGACCGGAAAACCGAAGATGCAGATGGCCGAGCGTTGCCAATACCACGCCGGCAGCTGGAACCGCAATTCCGGAAGTCCGAATTCGCGCGCCGCCGCGGCGAACATCTGGTTGACTTCGATGATCGCTGCACCAGTTCTGGGAATGATGCACGTGAACCACATGTGGCCATGCGACGGTTGCGGATTGGTACTCGATTCGGCACCGATGGAAAAATTGTTCAGGCTCGGGATGCCAAATTCCGGAAAGCGTGCCTGGTCGGTGGGATCCGCCTCGAGTGGGAATCTCACGAGTTCGCCTTCCTTGAAGGTGGCGCCCGGAATAGCTGAAAACTTCTCCTTGCAGTATTCCCACTGCATGGGAACCACCTTGGCGGGACCGTAGAACTTGATGGTCACCGACCAGTACGGGATTCCCTTCCGCTGCCCATAGGCTTCCAGAGCGCTGTAGTCGCCGGCTGCGGCTTTGTCCCGCAGCTTCTCCAGCTCCGGATCCTCCGGCTCCTGCTTGGCTTCGACGGCCAGCATTCGGGCCTGTTCAGCGATTGAGATGATGCCCAGCAACGGACTGCTCGTGTCGGGCATCCGGTTGGTGACGCCGCTGTCCTCCAGGATGGTGAGCAAGCGGATGAGCTGGTGCAGATCCTCATGCTTCTGGGCGAACACGGAGCCGGAGAAGTAGGCCTCCGGCTCCGGCATCAGCCAAAAACCCATCTTGGTCACGATCCCGAAATTGGACTGCGCGAAGATGCCATCGACCCAGGGGCCTACGCCAAATTTGTATTGCTGCCAGGTCTTGGAGCCGGGCAGGGCGCCCATGCCGGTGCGGATCAATTCTCCATTGGGCAGCACCACCTCCATGCCGCAATGGGCATCGAAGTGGTTGCGGAAATACGGGCGGGTATAGCCGCCACCATGATCCAGGGCATTTCCGACGAGGCTCCCCCAGCCCGGGTCCGGTACATCGACCCACACCTTGAGCTTACGTTCCTTGATGTGACGATAGAGGTCGAAGTAGCTCACGCCCGGTTCGACCAGCACCGAGGCGTGGTCCTCACTGACCTCCAGGATCCGGTTCATGCGTTTGAGGTCCACGACGACGCAGCCGGAGTAGACCGGCGCGGAGCCCCCGTACCCGAGATTGCGGCCCGTCGAGATAGCGTAGAGCGGAATCTTGTATTGATTGGCGATGCGCACGATCTGCTGAACTTGCTCGACGCTGTCGGGCGCGACCGCGGCCGAGGCAACCCGCTCTTCCGGCTCGCCGAGAAATGGCGAGAACGAGTCCTTGTAGAGATCAACGTCTTCGTCTTTGGTGAAGACCCATTCCTTACCGACGACCGTTTCGAAGTGACTGACGGCTGCCGCAAAATCAGTCGGGCTGACACCCGGGGGTAAATACATTCAGTGAGCTCCGAAGAAGGATGGATGCAACGCGGTCCGCGTAAATTACGCTCGGGCGGGCGGCGCGATGACCCAGGAGAAGAGGGGGCTATCAGTTGCACGGCCCGGATCTCGCAAGGCAGTGCTGCACGCGAGACGCAGCATCTGACCCGTCTGCACGGCCGGGCACGGCACCTCCATGTCGGCGATGGATGCCGCCACGGCAGCCGGCCAGGTTGTGTCGCTGCTCGCGATATCGTGCGACAGTGTATTCCAGTCGACTCGGCCGAGCATGGCGTGCTGGATGCGGTCCGGCGTGACCCGTTGATGCGAGCCACGATATACGACACGCAGGTTGTGGTCCCAGGCAAGTCGTTCCAGACAGAACAGCACGCCGCTTCCGGTGAGGCCCGCAACGGCAACGCCACCGGCCTTCCACAGCGGGTAGAGTTGCGAATACCACACATCGGTCACGTCACCGCGCATGCTGTAGATCTGTGCACCCAGAAGGGCAAGCTCGCGCCCAAATTCCACGCTTTCATCAAAGCGTTGGTCCACCACGACCGCATGGAGTTGCAGCAGCCTGCCGGCGCTTGCGGCGGACTTTGTCCCCCGTGGCGAACTAAACACCGTCCCGATACTGCCAATGGCGCCGGCCGCGGCCACTGCAACGCTGGCATGAAGGAATCTGCGACGACTGGTCATGGATGTCACTCCGCGGCGGCGATGGCGAGATCGGACAGGCGCTGAAAGCGCTCGACATTGACGGCCTCGTCCAGGACTCCTGCCGTCAGACAGACAAAGGTCAGATCCCGCTTCGGATCCACCCAGAACAGTGTACTTCCGGCGCCTGCATGCCCGAAGGTGCGGGGCGATGCCAGGGTGCCGA
>Ga0182030_10019409_pt1 | contig 12936 bp, 11 predicted proteins | sample 812S3MmetaG_FD_121299 | JGI IMG/M metagenome (GOLD analysis project Ga0182030, IMG submission 121299) | Permafrost microbial communities from Stordalen Mire, Sweden - 812S3M metaG (Illumina Assembly) | ecosystem: Environmental > Terrestrial > Soil > Wetlands > Permafrost | place: Sweden... | reverse complement strand
GCCAGCCTCCCTTCGGGAGCCTGGCCCAGACAAGTCGCTCGCAAGCTCGCTCTCATGTTCATGCCAGCCTCCCTTCGGGAGCCTGGCCCAGACAAGTCGCTCGCAAGCTCGCTCTCATGTTCACGGCTTCGAGCTCCCGGTCGGTGAGGCGGCGGAGGCGGCCTCCGTCCTGTCGTAAGCCGAGACCCCGACCTCGACGTCGTACGAGTCGGCCTCGCCGCTCCGCTTTCGAATGCTCAGGCGGGTGACGGCGACGGGGTAGCCGCTCTTCTCCAGCGCCTCGAGGAATCGTGACAGGGCCAGCATACCGGTCTTCTTGAGGTGGATGTCCGTTCCGTGCTCGACGTACCGCTTGCCGTGGGGCACGTCCGGCAGCGGCGTGGAGTCGGTGACCTCGAGCTTCTGCAGGCGGGCCGTCTGCTCGAGGTAGCCCGCCAGAGCCGGGGCCTTCCGCGTGTAGCGCGCGGCGATCGCGTCCTTCTTGGCCTGACGCTCGCGGACGCGCCCGCGGGCATCCTGGACGTCGGACAGCGCTTGCCGGAGGTCGTCGTCGTCGGCCATGCTCGAACGCACCAGCGCTTCGAGGCCGAAGGGCACGGCGAGCAGAAGCACGACGGCGCCCACGAAGGCGAGGATGCCCAGCAGGCGCCGCTCGCGGGCGTTCATCTGGAGGATGGGGCCGGCCACGTCACTTCCCTCCCGCGCCGCTGGAAGCGGAGCTTGCGCTGGCGGTATCGCCCTTCTTCTTGGCGGGAGCTTTCACGTCCTCCGGACACTTGAGGTCGAACTCCAGCACGTACTTCTGCCGGTCGGTCCCGACGGCCTGGGTCGTGTTCTTGATCTTGACGTCGTTCAGGCACTTCTCGTCCGAGAGCGTCGCTTCGATGGCCTGGGCGTCGGGAATCGAGCCGACGATTCCGCGCACGCTGACGTGCGTCTTCTGGACCTCGAGCTCCTCGATGTCGTGCACCATCGTCGAGGGAATCGCTTCCGACAAGCGAACCATGACGTCGAAGCCGTCGGCGTACGGCAGGGGGTCCTCGTCCGTCAGCGCTGCTTCCTTGCTCAGCAGCTCCTGGGCCTCGTCGACCGACGTCGCCTCCGTGCCTAGCACCTCCTTGGTCACGGTCCCCAGCGCCGTTTGCAGTGCGTCACGCTCCTTGTGGACGGCGTGAAGGCGGGACCACGCGCTGAACACGAAGCTGACGAGAATGACGGCAGCCAGACCGGCGAGCAGCGGGATGCGCTCCCGCACCCACGCGAAGCCGCGCTCGAAGGACAGCGGACCGCGTCGGAGGTTCATGCCGGCGCCGCGCCCGGCGAGCGACAGCGCCAGCGAGATCGCCTTGGCGTAGCGAGGGAGCTCGCGCATCGCCTCGGGGCCGACGGTCGTCGAATCCAGGACCGGTTCGGGCAATACCTGCACGGGTATCTCGAGCGACCCCGAAAGGAAGCCCTCCGCCCCGGAGACGAAGGCTCCTCCGCCGCACAGGTAGACGCGGACCGGCACGGCCCCCCCTTGCGAGCGATGGGCTGCGAAGCTGACGCGGAGGTCGCGTGCGAGCCGTTCGGCCGTCGCCGGAAGACCTTCCGTCCCGGTCGACAGGGTCCGCGCAAACACCGGCTCGCCGCGTTCGAGCACCAGCACCTCGCTCGCCTTCGCGCCCAGATCGACCACGGCAATCGTCTCGCCCTCGGCGAGCGCCGGGACATAGGGGACCAGGGCACCCAGCGTGAATGCGCCCACTCCTACCCGTTCCGGTTCCTGTCCCGTGACGAGCTTCACGATCTCGATGCGAGCCCGTACGTCCTCGACGCGCGCCACGGCGGCGACGATCGGCAGCTGTCCGTCCTCGCCCACGCGCTCGAGGAGCCGCCAATCGAACACGGCGCCCGCCAGATCGAACGGAATCTGTGCCTCGAGCTCGTAAGCGAGGATGTCGGCGAGCTGCTTCTGGGCGGTGGCCGGGAGGACGAGACGATGGATTGCCGCTCGCGAGCCGTCGATCGCGACCGCGTTCGCGTCCACGCCTTGCCGCTCGCCTTCCATGGCCCGCGCGACCGCCGTGCGCACGGCCTCGACGACCCCGCCGCTGGCAACGACTTCGGCGGACGCGAGGCGCACGAGCGCCAGCTTGCGGTAAGTCGACCGTACGACGGCCGCCTTCACGCTCGCGCTACCGATGTCGATGCCCAGCCATGTCGGCATGTCGTCCGTGCTCCTCGCCTACTGGATGTTGAAATAGAGAACCTGGCCGCCGACGCTCGGGTCGAGGGCTGCCTGCATGGCGCTGAGGCTCCCGACCTGCTGCGCTCCTCCACCGCCCGCCGGCGCCGTCGGTGCCGTCTTCGGCGCCGTGCTCGAGCCGGTCTGGAGGAGCGACGGAGCAGAACGAAAGTCGATGACGGTATGGATCTTCACGCGCGTCTGGCGCTTGTACCCCTTGACGACGCCGATGGCGTAGATGGAGAAGACCTTGCTCTCAACCGAGATGCTCTTCGTGAAGTCGCTCTCCGACTGGAACTTGACGGGCTTCATCCCCATCACCGTGAGGAGGGGGCCGAGCATCCCCTGCCCCTCCATGGTCTGGACGAAGTCCTTGGCCGAGCCGAACAGCGGCGCGCCCATCGTGATGCCCTGGGCCATGGTGACGCCCATCAGGAACGTCTGCATCTGCAGTGGATCCGTACAGAGCTCGGCCGTCGGCGCCCCCGCGCACGTGATCGCGTACAGCGTCAGGCCGTTGGCAGAGTTCACGTTCACCGTGCCCTGCCCCCACACCGTCATCACACGCTTCTTCGGGTTGGTCGGATCGGGGTCGACGAACGTGGCCCAGAAGTCGTCGGAGATGCCACGCACCATGTGCAGCTCCTCGAGCGAATCGTAGGGCGCGTTCTTCCGGCGGTACGGCTTGGGCTGCTGGAGGTCGTACCAGGCATCCTCCACGGCGTTGGACGACGACGCGGTCGTCGTGTCGCACGAGTAGAGCTGCACGTCCGGATCGGCCCAGTCGATGAGCGAGGAGCAGATGGTCAGGCGGTCGTTGTAGTTCCCGTTCGCGTCGTGCTGCTGAAAGAGCGGGTCGTACTGGATCGGCGACATCGTGCTCATCAGCTCCTTGGCGAGCCGGATGTGGGCGATCTCGTTTGCAGCACCCATGTTGACGTTGATCTTGGCGTCCTCGTCGACGATGTTGATCTCGAAGTGGCCGCCCTTCAGGCCCAGGTTCTTGGACTGCGACATGTTGAGGCCCGAGAGACCCGCGAAGTCTTGCGACCCATCCGTGTCGTTGAAGGCGCCCAGGATTCGATCGGAGTAGTCCCACACCGGCAGCTGGGGAGGCGTCTTCTTCATCAGCATGAAGAGCGGCGCGATCCCGGCGCGCATCGTGGGCTCGGCCGCGATGAGCAGGCGCGCGAGGTTGATGGCGCTCCGCGCGAAGTACTCGGCCTGGACGCTGTCGCGAGCCGCCGTCGCCGCCGCGAACTCAGCGCCCGCCTCGTCCTGGAACTCCGCGAGCATCACCACCATGACGGCGATGGCGCCGAGCACCATGATGAGCGCGACGCCGCGCTCGCGCTTCCTGCGGCGCGCACGCACGGTGGCTCGATTCGAGGGCGCGCGGCTCATTGGCCTGGGATCCCGAAGGTCAGAGGGGTCTGGATCGGGATGAACATCTTCGTCGTGTAGCTGTAGTGCGGGCCTCCGCCGACACCCTTGAGCACGAGGATGATCTCCACCTCGAAGGGAAGACGGTTGGGCTGACCGGTGACCACCATCGAGTCCCACGTCTCGACCCACTGAGAGGTCTGCGGATCGAGGAAGCGGACGTCGAACCGCTCCACGTCCTCGGCCACGACGTTGACGATGCCTCCCTTCAGCGGCTCGTAGTCGATCGGCGTCTGCTCCCGCCTCACGAGGTCCATCTTGTCGGGCACCTCCGGGTCATTCACGACGAAGTAGCCCACCTCGGCCTGGTCGGACTCGTGCGAGTCGCGCTCCGTCCTCAGGTGAGCGAACGACGTGAAGTCGAGCCGGTCGTACGGGAGCGAGCTCTTGCCGACGAACGCGGTGCGCTCGGTCATCAGGGCGGGGACGGAGGGGACGTGCATGCTGAGGAAAGCGCCGGAGAGATCGCGCACCATGCGCTGCATGGCCTCGCGACCCTCGTGCGCGCGCTCGGCCCGCATGCCCTCCCCCTTGCGGCCGCGCGAGAGCGAGTCGATGACACCGTGGATGAGGACGGCCACCATCGCCAGAATGCCGATGGCCACCATGATCTCGATCATGGTCATCCCGCGCGCTCGGGCGATCGACCGGCGAGCCATCAGTGCCCCGTCGCCGGGATGATGGGGGAAGCCACGGACGTCCCCGCGGTGTTCGGCGCCACACCTCCCTCACCACCGCCCGCGCCGGCATCGGCCAGCCCGGCCAGCAGCCCCGATTGCGAGGGGTTGGTGATGTACTGCACGAGCGTGAAATCGCGGTCGTTCTTCCCCTCCTTCCATTTCACGATCACCGTCACGCGCCGGATCGCCAGCTCGAGCAGCGGCTTCAGCGACGGGTACACCAGCGAGAACACCAGGGTGAGCAGGCCCTGCACCCCCATGCCGCCGCCGCCGCCGAAGGACTGACCCAGCACCTGCCCCATGTTCTGCAGCCCGCCACCGTCCAGATCCAGCCCGGCGCCGCCCAGCGGATTGGACATGATCGACCCGATCGGGCTCGCCAGCGACGTGCTCATTCCGCTCGCGATCGAGCCGATGTTTCCTGCGTCGAGCCCGAGCCCGCCGCCGAGCACCGAGGACAGCCCCGCATCGCCGGCGAGCGACGTCGCCTGCGGCAAGAGGACGCGCTCGACCCGCCACTCGCAGAGGAAGCCGGCCATCTCCTTCTCGTCGCAGCAGAACTGGCTGGAGTCCTTCTCCTCGATCTCCGGGTAGCCGAGCTTGAGCTCCTTCTCCTCGATCTCGCTCATGCGGCAGCGACCGATCTCGATCGCCTGGCTCATGTTGGTCGCGGTCCTGTTCCCCGCGACCAGCCCCGCTTGCGCGGAGAGGATGGTCGTGACGACGGCGCCGAACAGGGCGACCGCCATCAGGACCTCGAGCAGGGAGAAGCCTCGTCTACTCATGGCTCAGAACGTCGTGTCCTTTCGCTCGGAGGACTGGCCGTCGTCGGTGGGCACCACCAGCTCGGCGGCGCCGCCCTTGACGCTCACCTTCCCCGTGAGCGGCGAGACGAGGAGCGTCATGGTGCGGCCGTCCTCCTCGGAGTCGCCGATTCGCAGCTGGATGGCCGCCCGCTCGGTCCGGCCGCCGGGCCAGAAGTAGAGGTACGCGCGGCCCGACTTTCGCGGCGCGTCGTCGTGCGTCGTCTGCACCGAGCGGAACGTGATGTCACGCTGCAGCGGCTTGCCCCCCTTGCCCGACTCCGTGTCGCCAAAGCCATACGCCTCGATGGCGTGAAACCTGGGTTTGGGAATGGGAGGTCCCTTCATGATCCGCGTCCCCTCCGCGATCGCGGCCAGCTCGAGCTGATTCATGGGGTCCGCCCCGCCCGTGGCGCTCTTGTCCTTCGCCTGCGCGAGCATCGGGGCGTCGCTCTCTTCGAGCCATATCTTCTTCTGATCGAGGTCCATCACGAGACGAAGATCGCGCGAGGTGGCCGTCGCCCTCGTGTAGGCGACCTTGATCGCGCTGACGATCATCGTCGTCGAACGGTGGAGGCGCTCCGACGGGAGCTGCATCGAGCCGGCGACCGCGACCCCGACGAAGATGGCCATGATCGCCAGCACGACCATGATCTCGATGAGCGAGAGCCCACGACGCGTCGCGCGGCGCATGAGCGCGAGTCGGCTCGACGTCGAGGGGGTCACAGCATCCCCGTTACTTCCCCGCCGGGTCAGGCGGCGGGACGATGATGTCGTCCTCGGTGCCTTCCTTGCGATCGGGCCCCGCCGTCGTGCACGTGATCTCGTCGACGTCGCACGCGACCTTGTAGGGGTTACCCCAGGCGTCCTTCGGCATGAAGCCCGTGTCGAGGAACTTCTCCTTCTTCAGCTGCTCGACCGTCGGACAATCCAGGTCGGGGTGCGCGTTCTTCCACAGCAGCGTGGCGCTCTTGACGGAGTTGCACGCAGTCTTCGCGGTGCCGATGTCAGCCGTCTTCTTCGCCTTCATGACGCCGACGGAGATGGCCGCCGTGAGCACGCCGATGATCGTGATGACGATGACCAGCTCGACGAGTGTCAGTCCGCGCGCAGCGGTCCGGCGAATGGCCCGGAATCTCATGGATCGCATGTCCTTCTCCTTCGACTTCTCAACAACGGGGCACTGCTCTCGGTCCTTCCTCACTCCACCCGATCCAGACCCCACGGCTCACCGTCGGGTCCGTCGCTCGTGACGTCGAAGCCGAGCGGGTCCCTGCGGCCAGGGCAGCTCACATGGAGAGGGTGACCCCACGCGTCGCGAGGGGCCTGATGGAGGTAGCCCCCCGACACGAGGTCCGCCACCGACCCCGGACAGGCGCGGTCGTGATCGGCCCGCCAAGCGGACACGGCTCTGTCAGCGGTCGTGATCTCTGCCCGCGTGGCACGCACCTCAGCCGCGTGGCGCTCCCGCACGTGCAGGAGCACGAAGACCGATGCGGCGCCGAGGACGACGACCGTTTGACGCACACGACCGCGCCCGAAGAGCGAGCGCAGACCGCGGCGCTTCTCCCACGGGAAGAAGACTCTCGGCTCGTTGCGCCTGTCAGCCACGGCCTCCTCCTTTCTTCATCGGTGCACGAATCATTGCTGCACGAACTCGTTCATCTGGATGAGCGGCATGAGAATCGCGAAGGCGATGAAGCCGACGCCGCCTCCCATGAAGACGATCATCAGTGGCTCGAGCAAGCTCGTGAGCGCTGCCACGCGAGTCTCCACCTGGCTGTCGTACGCCCGCGCGACGTTCTCGAGCATCTGCTCGAGCTGGCCACTGCGCTCTCCGACGGCGATCATGTGCGTCACGATCGGCGGGAAGTCGCCGCTCCGCTTGAGCGGTCCCGCGATCGACTCTCCCTCCCGGATGCTCCCGGCCGCGGTCTCGATGACCTTCTCCAGCTTGCCGTTATCGAGGACGTTCCTGACGATATCCATCGCCTTGAGGAGCGGTACGCCGCTGCGCAAGAGGGTCGCCAGCGTCCGGGCGAAGCGCGAGACGGCCAGCATGCGGATGAGACCTCCGAGCACCGGGACCTTCAGCAGAAAGCCGTCCTTCGCGGCGCGCCCGTCCTTCGTCCTCACCCACGCCATCACCCATGCCACCCCGAGCCCGGCCACGAAGCCGAGCGCCACCCCGACGAAGTAGGCGCCGAGAGACTCGACCACGAACGCGCACATCACCATCAGGCCGCCGGCCCCGAGGGCCATCGCCATGTACATCATGTGCCGGCTGCGCTCGCTCTCCTTGTAGTCGCCGAGCGCCGAGCGGGTGAAGGTGAAGGTCACCATCGACAGCGCGAAGCCGAGCATCTGGTTGGACGCGATGAGGTGGGAGACGCCGATGAGGGCCTCGGTGTACCAGGGGAGCGCGCGGTCGAAGCTCTCGAAGATGGCGGTCACCTTGGGGACGACGACGACCATCATCACCGTGATGAGCGTCGACCCGATCACCATCATCAGCGCCGGATAGGCGAGCGCCGCTCCGACCTTGCCGCGAAGCTTGGCCTGCCCCTCCATGAAGTCCGCCAGCCGCTCGAGGACGCCTTCCAGCGTTCCCGAGGCCTCGCCCGCCGCCACCATGCTCACGTACAGGTTCGAGAAGACGTTGGGATGGGGCTCGAGCGCCTTGGCCAGAGAGCTACCCTCGTTGAGCCGGTCGACCACCTGCGTGAGCACGCGCTTGAGCTCGCGCTTCTCGACCTGCTCGATGAGCGCGCCGACCGCCTCGACGAGCGGAATGCCGGCCATCACCAGCGTCGCGAGCTGGCGAGTCATCATGGCGACGTCGCCGACGCCGACGCGGTTGAAGAGAGAGAAGCCGCCGCCGCTTCCTCCCTTGCGTACCCCCACGCGCGCCTTCACGTCCTCCTCGGCGCCCGTCAGGAGGATGCCCTCCCGCTTCAGGACGGCGCGCAGCACCTTGGCGTTGTCGGCGTCACGGATGCCGTGAACCTGCTTGCCGCTGATGGTGAGGATGCCGCGGTACTCGAAGACGGCCATGGCTCACTCCGCCCCCGCCCCGAGGGCGACGCCTGGTGCCGGCGGAGGAATCGAGACCTCTCCGGCGATGTCTTCCTGCGTCGCCGCCAGGACCTCCTCCACCGTGGTCATGCCGGCCAGTACCTTGCGGGCGCCGTCGTCGCGAAGCGTATCCATCCCCATGTCCTGCGCCACGCGCTTGATGGCCTGCGAGTCGGCCTTCCTCAAGATGAGAGGACCGACCGCGTCGTCGACGAGGAGCAGCTCGTAGATCCCGCGACGGCCGGTGAAGCCCGTGTTGGTACACTGTGAGCACCCCTTGGCCTTGTAGAAGAGGGGCCGCTTCTCCGGGTCGAAGGACTCGAAGAGGTCCCCCTCGGCGACCTCGCGCGGGAAGTAGCGCGAGTTCGGGTTGTCACGACGAGCCGCCCGGGTGCGCATCCGCTCGGCCGTGAGACCGAGCTCCTCGAGCTCGAAGTCCTCGGCGGGGTACGAGTACTTGCAGTTCGGGCAGAGCATGCGAACGAGCCGCTGGGCGAGGATCCCGATGACGCTCGAGCGGAGCAGGAACGGCTCGGCCCCCATGTCGATGGTGCGCGTGATGGCGCCCGCCGCATCGTTGGTGTGAATCGTCGAGAGGACGAGGTGGCCCGTGAGCGACGCGTTGATGGCGATCTCGAGCGTGTCGTGGTCGCGGATCTCGCCCACCATGACGATGTCCGGATCCTGCCGGAGGAAGGCCCGGAGCGCGCTCGCGAAGGTGAGGCCAATCTTGGGCTGGACGTGCACCTGGTGGATGCCCTGGATCTCGTACTCGACCGGGTCCTCGGCGGTCAGGATGTTGAGGTTGGGCTGGTTGATGCGGTTGATGCACGCGTAGAGCGTCGTCGTCTTTCCGCTGCCAGTCGGCCCGGTGACCAGGATGATGCCGTCGGGCCTGCGAATGAGGGCATCCATCAGCGCGTACTCGCGCGGGCTGAAGCCGAGATCGGGGAGATCGAGCAGGACGCTCGACTTGTTGAGGAGGCGCATGACGATCCGCTCGTAACCGCGGCTCGTGGGGATGGTGCTGACGCGGATGTCGAAGCCCTTGCCGGCGATCTTCTTGGTGATGCGGCCGTCCTGCGGCAGACGCTTCTCGGCGATGTTGAGCGAGCTCTCGATCTTGATGCGGCTGACGATGCTGTTCATGAAGGCACGCGCCGCGCGGCGAGCCACGTAGAGCTCGCCGTCGATGCGGTAGCGGACGACCACGTCCTTCTCTTCCGGCTCGATGTGGATGTCGCTCGCTCGCTCCTTCATCGCCTGGAGAAAGAGCGAGTTGACCCAGCGGATGACCGGAGCCTCCTCGTCCGAGTCGAGGATGTCGCTGGCCGCCTCGTCCTCCGAGCTCGCGTCGTCGTCGCTCTCGAGCTGCTCGGCGCCGGCCTGACGCTCGTAGACGCGGTTGATCGCGTCCTCGATCTTGTCGCGACCGCCGACGCTGGCCTCCACGGGCTTCTCGAAGATGACGCGCAGATCGTCGAGCGCCTGCGTGTCGAACGGGTCGGCGCACACCACGTGGACCGCGACGTCGTCCTCGCGGAGGACCAGGATGCGGTGGGTCTTCGCGAAGGCGATGGGGAGCCGGATGGCCAGCGCCGTCGGGATGTCCGCTGGATCGAGCCGCTCGACGAGCGGGAGCTGCGCCTCCTCCGCCAGGACGCGCGCGATGGCCATCTCTTCGGCCACGCCGGTATTGATCACCAGATCGAGCAGCTCGGTCCCACGCTCGCGCTGGATGGCGAACAGGCCATCCAGCTTGTCGGCCGGCACGACACCGCGCCGCGACAGGAGCTCGCCGAGGAAACGCTGCTCGGTGGCCATCGCTCACCGCTCCTGTTTCTCGACGTTGCGCGCCGGAGCGTTCACGTTGAGCCCACCGGGCGGCGGAGGGGCCCTCTCGCCACCCCTCTCGCCCGTGGGTCGCGCTCGCCCTTCGGGGGCTGCCGCCGCCTCCGTCGCCCCTCCCACGGTGAGCGGGCCGGGGAGCTCGAGCGGTTGCCCGGGCTCGTGCGTCTTGATCTCGCGCGGACGCTGGAGCTCTTCGAGGCGCCGCTGGTCGTCGACGTCCGTGTACGACTGGCGGATGTCCTCAAGCAGGCCGATCATGCGGGAGTAGTCCTTGGGGGCCTCGTATTCGTTCTGCTCGGCGAAGACGAAGTAGTGGTCCAGAAACTCCTGCCGCTCCTGCATCTTGCGCTCGAACACGGTTCGCAGGTCGGCCTGCTCGCGGATGATGTACGGCGTGAGCACGAGGATGAGGTTCGACTTCTGCAACGTGCTGCTGCGCGAACGGAAGAGAGCCCCGAGCACGGGGATGTCGCCGAGCAGCGGGATCTTCGTGTCGGTGCGCGCCACGCGGCTCCGCATCAGACCGCCGATGACGACGGTCTGCTGATCCTTGACTACCAGCTGCGTCGTCGCCGTGCGCTTCGCGAAGGGCACCGCACCGAGTGAGCCAATGGGCTGCTGACCGGTGATGTCGCTGATCTCCTCGGCCACCTCGAGGCGCACCTCGTCGGAGTCGTTGAGGTGCGGCGTGATCTTCACCTTGGTGCCGATGTCCTGGCGGGGCGCGATGCCACCGCCGCCCAGACCACCGAGAGCGCCCAGCGCCCCCGCCGCCGCTCCCGCCCCTGCCCCGCCGGGCAGGCCGCCGAAGCCCGCGGAGTTGGTCTGCAGGGGGATGTTCTGGCCGACGTTGATCTCGGCCGGGATGTTGTCCGTGGCCAGGATGTGCGGCGTGGAGAGGATGTCGGCGTCGTTGGTGCTGGCGAGGGCGTTGATGAGGACGCCGAACGCCGGGATGGAGAACCCGGTGCCGAGCAGGTTCTCGCTGCCCGGGAGACCGGGGCCGCGGATGCCGAGCGCGAAGGCGTTGAGCGTCGAGTCGGTGGGGCTCGGCAGGAGGATGGAGCGGAACGGGTTCAAGCCGCCGTAGAGAAGGGTCTGCCCCGCGGTCGACCCGATCGTCGTCGAGGGCGCGGCGCCTCCGTTGAACGCCATGCCGAACTGGTTCTCGCGGTCGATCGTGAGATCCATGATGACCGCTTCGATGAAGACCTGGCGGCGCGGCTGGTCGAGCTTGTCGATGACGGTGCGCAGGTTGGCGAAGTCGCGCAGGCTCGACGTGACGACGATCGAGTTGGTCGACTTGTCGGAGCTCACCTTGACGCGCGACTCGAAGATCTCGAGCGGCGCGCTTCCCGCGGCCCCTTTGGCGCCGGCCGCGGGAGCTGCGCCGCCGGCGGCCTGCGCGCCCGTGATGATGTCGTTGAGCGTCTTGCCGAGCTCGATCGCGTCGGCGTGCTGCAGCATGACGACGTGGATGTCACCGCCGGCGATGTTGGCCGGAACGTCGAGCCGCTTGATGAACTCGAGGATGCGGAGGTAGGCGCGCTCGGTGGCGATGATGACGAGGGAGTTGCTGCGGTCGTCGGCCAGGATCTTCGAGACGTGGACGTCGCTCCCCACGGAGACCGTCGTGCCGCCTCCTCCCTTCTCGCCCGCCTTGCCGCCGCCGCCGCCGCTGCTGCCCGCCTTGATGTCGAACACCTCGTCGAGGCGCTGCGCGATGTCCGACGCGTTGCCGTAGTGGATCGGCTCGATCCAGATCTGGTCGCCCACGCCGGCGATGTCGACGTCCTCGAGGATGCGCATCATGCGCTGGATGTTCGTCCCCGTGTCCGTGACGATGAGGAGGTTGCCCGGGCCGTAGACGACGATGTCGCCGTCCTTCGACTTGAAGTGGCCGAGGACGTTCGCGACCTCCTCGGCGTTCACGTTGCGCAGCCGGTGCATGCGCGTGATGTAGCGATCCTCGGCCGGGCCCCCTTGACCCGCGACGTAGAGCGGCGCGCCCATCTTGGCGTCGGGCGAGTCGATGATCTTGTAGAAGCGCCCGTGCGGGACCACCGTCAGGCCATTCGCCTCGAGGATCGAGAGGAACGCCTGGTAGGCCTCCGCGACGGTCACCTTCTGCGGCGAGAAGACGGTGGCCTTGATGCTTCGCACCTTGCCGCCGAAGATGAATCGCTTGCCCGTCAGCTCGCCGATGACGCGGACGAGCTCCGGCAGGTCGGCATCCTCCAGCGAGAACGAGACGCGCTCGCCGCCGGCTCGCGGCTCGAACTCGACCCCCGGCTCGAACGCTACGAGGCCCTGCGTGTCCTTCGCCGGTGCGGCAGCGCCGCTGCCGGTTGCATTGGTCCCCGCCGGCGTCGGCGCGGACGCGCCTGGCGACGGGGAAACGGGACGAGGCCGCGGCTGCGCACTCGCGACGGCGCCGGTCAGCGCGACCGCCGCGTTGCAGAGAAGCAGGGTGGTGACGACTCGGGCTCTCATCTTCGGCACGCGTGCTCTGGCGCCGCGATCGGGAAGCGAAGCAGTCGAAAGGACCTCCCGGTAGGCCGTCCGTCCGCGTGCCGAGACCGTTGGTCGGAAAGGCTGCTCGCCAAGGCGGGCTGATGCGCGTTTCAGCCGCCCAAGCCGCGTGGGCGCGCTTCTCCGATCACAACCGGGCGAGGTGCAGGATCGGCCGCGGGGGCCTAAGCTACGCGCTCTTTCGTGCACGCTTCCACCCGCCTCCGACGGGCACTCGCCGTCGCCTTGCTGACGCACGCTGGGGTGTTCGCGTGGGCGTACGTTCGCCAGCCCGCCGGTCGGCCTGCACCCGCGCCGCCCGACGCCCTCGAGGTGAGCCTCGATG
>Ga0182030_10019407_pt1 | contig 12939 bp, 15 predicted proteins | sample 812S3MmetaG_FD_121299 | JGI IMG/M metagenome (GOLD analysis project Ga0182030, IMG submission 121299) | Permafrost microbial communities from Stordalen Mire, Sweden - 812S3M metaG (Illumina Assembly) | ecosystem: Environmental > Terrestrial > Soil > Wetlands > Permafrost | place: Sweden... | reverse complement strand
CCGTCCACGTTGACTTGCGGGTTCCTGCCTGATACAAAAAAGTGTTCCACCACAACAGATGAGCAAGATTGACCACCTGCGAATCCCGGTGCCTGAATGCAAGAAATCTTCCAAAAACTAGAGGGCTATTTCATCGGTGCCGTGCCCACCTCCTTGTTGTTCATTGTGCTGGTTTTGGCCTATCAATTCCTCATCCAGGGCCCGTTGACCGCCACGTTGAAGGAGCGCCGCGCCCGCACGGAAGGCGCCGTCGAGGCAGCGCACAAGGCGATTGAAAAGGCTGAAGCGCGCGCAGCTGATTATGCCGCAAAGTTGCGCCAGGCACGGGCGGAAATCTTCAAAGCGCGGGAGGAACGTATCAAGCAGTGGAACACTGAGCGCGACGCCGCTCTCGATGGATCGCGCAAAGCTGCCGGAACCCGTGTGAATCAAGTCAAGGCCGAGTTGGAAGCGGAAGCCGCCGAGGCGCGCAAAATCGTGCAGGCCTCGGTTTCGGAACTGGCCAGTCGGGTAGTACGCGCGGTTCTGCCCGCGGCTGCCGGGGGTTCCCGTTGAATCTTGCTGCTTATTCTTCGCGCTTTTCAGCACGCATTTTTTCAATTCTTCTTTTCGCGGCTTTGGCCGCGTCAATTGCCGCCGCTCCTCTTCGCACAATCGCGCAGCAACCTGCATCCGCATCGAAAAGTTCCTCCGCCAACGCGAACAGCGTCGACAAGACGATCGATAAGTCAGGCGCAACCGAAAGCGCCGGTGAAGACGAGAACGTCTACCGGCACACGCCGATGGTGCGATCGCTGGCCCGCTTGTTCCATCTCGATGTTGAAACCACGGCGCGCCTCTTCGAGTTCTTCAACTTCGCCATCATCGCGCTGGCCATTGTCATTCCGCTGGTGCGCATTGTGCCCAAGGTGATTCGCAAGCGCTCGGAGACGCTTCGTCACGATCTGGACTCGGCGCGCAAGTTGACGGAAGACGCCAATACCCGCCTGAGCGCGGTAGAGGCCAAGCTGGCCAAGCTCGACGAAGAGATTGCCGGCATTCGCGCCCACGTAGAGGAAGAGGGCAAGAACGACGAAGCGCGCATCAAGGCAACGATTGAAGAAGAGAGCGGGCGCATCGTCGCCGCTGCCGAGCAGGAGATTTCTGTTGCGGCTGCACAGGCCAAGCGCGGGCTGCGCAATTTCGCGGCCGATTTGGCCATCGAGCAGGCCGCCAAGCAGCTCGTGTTGACGGCCGAGTCCGACCGCGCGCTCATCGCCGAGTTTGTGGGCGACGTGACCAAGGGAGGGCAAAACTAAATGGCTGCCTTCGTCTCCCGCTACGCGCGCGCGTTTCTCGACGTGGTCACCTCGGCCCGGCTCGACACCGCCGCGCTCGACAAGCAGTTGGCAGATTTTGAAGCCACATGGGCCGGCAGTCCGGAGTTGCAGACGTTCTTTCAGAATCCCGCCGTCGCTGCAACGCAGAAAGTCGCGATTCTGGACAAGCTTAACGCGAAGCTCGGTTTGCAAAAGGAGCTGCGCAACCTGCTGGCCGTGCTGATCAACAACGACCGCATCGGCCAGGTGAACGAGGTTGCCGCGGCCTATCGCGCCGAATTGCGGGAGCGGCTCGGCATTCGCGAGGCTGAAATTGTGACTGCTCGCGAACTGAGCGCCGATGAGCGCAACACGCTGATCGCAGGAGTGGGCAAGCTTGCCGGTGCGCGCATCGAAGCCCAATTCAAGCTCGATCAGTCCATCCTCGGCGGCGCGGTGGTGCGCATTGGCTCGACGATTTACGATGGCTCGGTCCGGGGGCGGTTGGAGCGATTGAGAGAAGTTTTGACGGCGGGCTAACGCCCGCAGGGAACAGGGGTCAGGGAACAGGGATCAGAAAAACATTGCCTGCTGGCAGCGGGTTAGTTTGAAAGTGTGGATTCGAAAAGTAACGAATTGGAACAGAGGGAAAAGGAGTTTGGCGGTTAAGGAGTCCAGCGAGTCAAGAGCGGTGTTCCGCGTGGTAGTTGCGGAGAACCGATCCCTGATCCCTGATCTCTGATCCCTGAAGGAACGAAATGGCTCAGATCAAAGCAGACGAGATTACACAACTTCTTCGCGAGCAGATCGCGAACTACGACTCCAAGGTGCAGGTCGACGAGGTCGGAACGATTACCTCGCTCGGCGACGGCATTGCGCGCCTCCACGGCCTCGATAAGGTGATGGCCGGCGAGCTGCTCAGCTTTCCGCATGGCATTGCGGGACTGGCTCTGAGCCTTGAAGAAGACCAGGTGGGCGCCGTGATTTTGGGCGACTACACCGAGCTGAGCGAAGGCAACGAGGTGAAGCGCACGGGCACGATTCTGAGTGTGCCGGTCGGCGAGGGCATGATCGGCCGCGTGGTCAATGCACTCGGCGAGCCTATCGACGACAAGGGGCCGATCGCGTCCTCGGAAAGGCTGCCGATCGAGCGGCTGGCGCCGGGCATCATCGACCGCCAGCCTGTGCGCGAACCTATGGCCACCGGCCTCAAGGCCATCGACGCCATGATTCCCATTGGCCGTGGCCAGCGCGAATTGATTATTGGCGACCGTCAGACGGGCAAGACGGCCGTGCTGCTCGACACGATCATCAACAACGCGAAAAACGACCTGATTTGCATTTACTGCGCCATCGGGCAGAAGCGGTCGTCGATCGCCCAGGTTGTGCAGACGCTGACCGAAGCCGGCGCCATGGGCCACACCATCGTGGTGGCTGCGTCGGCTTCAGAACCCGCGCCGATGCTCTACATCGCCCCTTATGCGGCGACAGCAATCGGCGAGTTTTTCCGCGATTCGGGCCGCCATGCCCTCGTGATGTACGACGATTTGTCGAAGCACGCCATGGCTTATCGCGAAATTTCGCTGCTGCTGCGGCGTCCGCCGGGGCGCGAAGCGTATCCCGGCGATGTGTTCTATCTTCACTCGCGGCTGCTTGAGCGCTCCTCGAAGATGAGCGACAAACGTGGCGGCGGGTCGCTGACTGCTTTGCCGGTGATTGAAACGCAAGCGGGCGACGTCTCGGCCTACATTCCAACCAACGTGATTTCGATTACGGACGGCCAGATTTTTTTGGAAACGGACTTGTTTAATTCCGGCGTCCGCCCGGCGGTGAACGTGGGTCTCTCTGTTTCGCGCGTGGGCTTCTCGGCGGCGATTAAGGCGGTCAAACAGGTTGGGTCCACGCTCAAACTCGACCTTGCGCAGTATCGCGAATTGGCTGCCTTCGCGCAGTTCGGTTCGGACCTGGATCCGTTGACGCAGAAGCAGCTCAATCGCGGACAGCGCCTGACGGAGTTGTTGAAGCAACCGCAGTTTCACCCGCTCACCTGGCAGCAGCAGGCGATCGTGTTGTTCGCCGGCACGCAAGGCTACCTCGATGACTTGAAGATCACCGATATTCGTGCCTTTGAAGATGGCTTGTACAAGTACTTCGACTCTGCACAGTCGGATTTTCTGGCTGACCTGACGAAAAAGAAGTCCTTTGACGACGATCTTCGCAATCGGCTTCATGCGGCGCTCAAGGAGTACAAGGAAAACTTCAAGGCGCAACTGCAACCGGAAGCGGTAACGGCGTAAAAACAGGGAACAGGGAACAGGGAGCAGGCAACAGGGAATAGAAAGCAGATTGTGCGATATCGGAATTCGGTGGTTTTTTCTACTCCCTGTTCCCTAATCCCTACTCCCTTCGTACAAAGTAAGTTGAACTGAGAACTCAGAAATGGCAAACGTACTCGACCTACGGCGGCGCATTCGCAGCGTGAAAAACACGCGCCAGATCACAAAGGCCATGAAGATGGTGGCCGCGGCCAAGCTGCGCCGCGCGCAAGAGCGCGCCATGGCTGCGCGGCCGTATGCCGACATGATCACGAGCGTGCTTGAGTCGCTTACGAGACGTATTGAGATCTTCGATCCGGGGACTGGCAACCTGCGGCATCCGCTTTTCATTACGCGGCCCGAGAAACGTGTGTTGCTGGTCATCGTCAGCGGCGACAAAGGTTTCGCTGGGGCATTCAACGCAAACATTCTCAAGACGGCCTACCAGTTTCTTGCCGGGAACACGGACAAGGAAATCGACGTTGAAGCCGTGGGGCGCAAGGGCCGCGACCAGATGCGCCGCCGCTACCCCTTTGCCGTCTACAACGAGACCGAAGACGCGGAAGGCCACAAGCACAAGACGCGCGAACGCAAGGCGCACATCGAAGTTACGGGCGATCATCCGGGCATGCTGGAGAAGCTCGAAACTGGACGCGTCTTTGAGCTGGCTCAAGACATCATTGCGCGCTACGTGCATGAAGAGATCGATGCGTGCTATATCGTCTACAACGAGTTCAAGTCGGTCATCTCGCAGCGGCTTGTCGTCGAACAACTGCTTCCGCTGATCAAGATTGGGAGTCCGCGGATTACGGGCGCGGTCGAGCCGACGCTCGAAGAGCGCGAACGTTTCGCCGAGGCGGCACGCAGCGCGGGCATTGAGCTCGAGCCGGCGGATACGCACGAGGCCGAAGAGGAGTCGAAGAAATTCGGCACCGCTGAGGTGGATTACATCTACGAGCAGCCGGCGGAGGAGCTCTTCGCGGGCCTGATTCCGCAGTATGTTTTTGCAATGCTGTTTCACGCCATGGCGGAGTCGGTGGCAGCCGAGCAGGCCGCGCGCATGACGGCCATGGATTCGGCGACCAACAACGCGTCCGACATGATCGACGCCTACACGCTGCAGATGAACCGCGTGCGTCAGGCCGCCATCACTAAAGAAATCATTGAAATTGTCAGCGGCGCTGCCGCTGTTTAGCTCGCGAAGAAGGCAGATATGGCAGAAAATTTCGGTAAGGTAATTCAGATTTCGGGACCAGCGGTTGACGTGCAGTTTGAAGAAGCGTCCATGCCGGCCATCTATCAGGCACTGCGCGTCACCAGCGAGGGCTTCAAAGTGCCCTCACCCATCGACGTGATTCTCGAGGTGCAGCAGCACCTGGGCGAAGGCCGCGTGCGCACGGTCGCCATGGAAGCTACCGACGGCATGGTGCGCGGCATGAAGGCGCTCGACCTCGGCGGCCCCATTCGCGTGCCGGTGGGCAAAGAAACGCTGGGCCGCGTGCTCAACGTCATCGGCGAGCCGGTCGACGAGCTCGGCCCCATCGGCGAGAAGCAGCGCATGCCCATTCACCGCCCCGCGCCGCTCTTCGACGAGCAGTCGACGCACGAGGAGATGTTCGAGACCGGCATCAAGGTCATCGACCTCATTCAACCCTTCCTCAAGGGCGGCAAGATCGGCCTCTTCGGCGGCGCCGGTGTGGGCAAGACCGTCGTGATCATGGAGCTCATCAACAACGTGGCCAAGAACCACGGCGGCTTCTCGGTGTTTGCCGGCGTGGGCGAGCGCACCCGCGAGGGCAACGACCTGTGGCTCGAGATGACGGAGTCGGGCGTCATCAAGCCCGGGCATTGGCAGGACTCGAAGTGCGCCCTCGTTTACGGGCAGATGACCGAGCCGCCCGGAGCGCGCCTGCGCGTGGCCTTGAGCGCGCTCACCGTCGCCGAGTACTTCCGCGACGTGGAAGGCTCCGACACGCTGCTCTTCATCGACAACATCTTCCGTTTCACGCAGGCGGGTTCCGAGGTCTCGACGCTGCTGGGCCGCATGCCTTCGGCAGTTGGGTACCAGCCCAACCTCGCCACTGAGATGGGCGAACTGCAGGAGCGCATTACTTCCACGAGCAAAGGCTCCGTAACTTCGGTGCAGGCTGTCTACGTGCCCGCTGACGATTTGACGGACCCAGCGCCGGCAACGACATTCGCCCATCTCGACGCCACAACCGTGTTGAGCCGGCCACTCTCGGAACTCGGTATTTATCCAGCAGTCGATCCGCTGGCCTCGACGTCGCGCATTCTCTCGGCGCGCATTGTGGGCGACGAACACTACAACGTGGCGCAAGGCGTCAAACGCATTCTGCAACGCTACAAGGACCTGCAGGACATCATCGCTATTCTGGGCATCGACGAGCTTTCAGACGAAGACAAGCTCACCGTGGCTCGCGCCCGCAAGGTGCAGCGGTTCCTGTCGCAGCCGTTTCATGTGGCCGAGCAGTTCACTGGCATCGCCGGAAAGTACGTCAAGATTGCCGACACGGTGCGCGGGTTCAAGGAAGTGATCGAGGGCAAGCACGACGATGTTCCGGAGCAGGCTTTTTATATGCAGGGCGGCATTGAGGATGTGCTCAAGAAGGCCGAGGAACTGAAGACGACGGCGTAAAGACAGGTGACAGATTGCGGATGGCAGATCACAGTCAAAGCCCGGTGAACGACGGAGCGAACTGTCATCTGTAACCTATCATCCGAATCCTGAAAGGAGCCCATGGCTGACGCAACAACCAATCAACTGCGTGTCCGGCTCGTAACGCCGGAGCGCATTCTCTTCGAGTCGCTGGCCGATTCGGTCGATTTGCCGGGGAAGACGGGCTATTTCGAACCGCTTTACGGGCATGCGCCCCTGGTGTCGTTGCTTGGTGCCGGCGATGTGATCGTGCACGGCGGCGAACAAGACGGGCAGCGCTACAACGTGAATTGGGGTTTTGTGGAAGTCCTGCCGGAGCGCGTGACGATCCTGGCCAACGATGCGCATAAGCCGGAGGAGATCGATGTTCCGCGCGCGGAGAAGCAACTTGAACGCGGCCAGCAAGAGTGGAAAGACGCTGGAGACAGCGAAGACGCCTATACTGAGGCGCTGCGCGTGATAGCCGAGGCCGAAGCCAAGATTGCCTCGGCCGCGGACAAGCACTGACCGCTCGCCTGCTCCCGATAGATTGAAGAGGTTCCACAACTCAGTGGAATTTTCTCCTGTGGGTCGTCTGGCATCATAGAGTGCCGCGTCATCGGCCGCACGGATCAATTTCCGGCTCTTTCAATTCCTGTACGTCATCTCCGACGAGACGCGACCAGTTTGCTTCGTAGCAAGCAGTCTCCCTATATTGCTGTCCCTCAAAACGATAGAGATGAAGCTCCTGCTCAGTTGCAGAACCGTGCATGCCGAGCACAATATCCCGAAGTCCATTCGTAGACGTCGGTTGTATTGTGAATGTCTGAATCGCATCTCGACCGAGAATGCTTTTGTACTGATTCCCGGATTTCATAAAGACCCAGATAGGGCAGTTTCCTGTAGGACTACATCCACTTTCGAGTCCGACCGCTTGCGCAATTACTTCCGGCTTACCGTTGCCATTCAGGTCGATTAACTTGACTCGCGTCCTGCTGGCAATCGCGCGCAGTTGCGCCTTGGATTGCGAATTTTCGCCTTCCCCGTCCGATCCAAGCGTTGCAGCAATCGTATCGATGAGTGTGGACCGTTCGGTAGGCGAAAGCGCCTTCGTCTGATCCAGCGCGTCTTTCACTCCGAGCTCCTGAATTTCCCTGAAGTTCCAATGAAAGGGCGGGGCTGGCGGCAACGGACGTGCTGCCTCTTGACCTCCGGCTCCGACCGATGCTGCGAGCATAAAAAGACCAAGAATGATGCGGTAGTGCATTGGCAAAAATTCTACTCCGAGTTTCTGCCTCAACGGCTCGCACTGTTCTTACCAAACCGTTCTCGGATAATGTTTGCGCATCGCCTCGTCTGCCGAGATGAGCCAGGCGAAGCCGTTGGCTTTAGCGTTGGCGACGATAAGCCGGTCGAATGGGTCGCGTGTCCATTTTTCGTCGAGAGCCGCGCTGGCGATGGCTGCAAACGGAAGGTCGCAGAGCCGCACACCGACTTCGTACTCGACCTTGCTCTGAATGTCGCGGGCTGGACGTTTGCTGCGCTTGATTTCGTAGAGGTACTCGAGTTCGAGCAGGACCATTTGCGAGAAGAGCAGATCGGCTTGTTCCAGCAGCCTGTCGATCTTGGGGCTCAGACCGGCGAGGCTGCCCTCCGATAGCCAGAGAAGCGCGTTGGTGTCGAGATAGGCGATCACCGTTTGCGGCGCGTCCGTCCCGAAGCCGATTTAGGGGCAGCGGACGCGCTTGGCGGTGGGCCAAAATCGCGCTCCCAGTCCGCTTCCCATTCTCGTGTCATTTCTTCTAGCAGGCCGGTATTCTCAAGGCCGCCTGCAGCGTAGTTGATTACATCCATGGGCGTGATCCGGCTGAGGCGGTTCGGAGGCTTGCCTTCAGGAACGATCTTGAGGCGGCGGCCTTTGTGTGTGACCCAGACCTCCTCGCCCTCGAGCGCCTGATTAACGAGCGAGAAGATATCGCGACGAAATTGAGTAATGGGGACTTCCACGATGAGAGTGTATCATATGTACGTTTAAATACGTACATGATGTACATCTCGCTAGTCCCGTTGGGGAAAAATGCGAGATGATTCGGGAGCCATGAATGGCCAAGGTCGCTGGCATTGTCTATTGTGGGATGCGGAGAAGACTGAACCGGAAAGGCGAATCAATGAAGGGGAAGCGTGATTGCTGGAAACAATCAGCGGAGAAAGAAGGAGGCGATGCAAGGCGAGTTTGGATGCTTCTTCTGGCGGGTTTGGTTTTGGCGGGTGCAAGTGCGGGGACGGCGCAATCGCTTCCGCCCGAGCATGTCGATGACTTCACTGGCCACCCGCGCGTTGTCATCATCAGCGATATCGGCAACGAGCCTGACGATCAGATGTCGTTTGTGCGTCTGCTGCTTTACTCGAATGAACTCGATATCGAGGCCATGATCGCAACCACCTCGACCTGGCAAAAGAAGGCGACGCATCCTGAGACGATGCGCCAGCTCATCGATGCCTATGGGCAGGTACGGCCGAATCTGCTGCTCAACGCGAAAGGCTGGCCTGAAGCTGCCGATCTGGCCAGCCGCGTCTACGCCGGCCAAACGGCATACGGCATGGCGGCCACCGGTCCGGACAAAACTTCCGACGGCGCCCGCGCCATCCTGCGCGCTGCCGAGCAAGACGACCCGCGTCCGCTGTGGATTTGCGATTGGGGCGGGGCGAATACGCTGGCGCAAGCTCTAATTGAAGCCCGCGCCACGCGCACGCCCGAGCAGCTCGCCAAGCTCATTACGAAACTGCGCGTCTATTCGATCTCCGATCAGGACGATGCCGGTCCCTGGATCCGCCGCGAGTTTCCCGATCTCTTTTACATCGTTTCGCCCTCTACGCCGACCAGCGGCGAATACTACTTCGCCACTTGGACTGGGATCAGCGGGGACCGCTACTACCGCAACGGGGCGGGCGCGGACTCTACGACTGTCACCAACGAATGGCTCGATGCGAATATTCGCAGCAAGGGTCCGCTCGGCAAGGTGTACCCGAAGTTCATGTTCATCATGGAAGGCGATACGCCGTCGTACCTGGGCCTGATCGACAACGGTCTCAACGCGTACAGGCGGCCCGATTGGGGCGGATGGGGCGGACGCTACGTCTACCGCCAGCCCTACGACGAGACGCACCCGATCTGGACACAGGGCGGCGATGAATTCGCGCGCGTCACTTCGCAGGACACGGTGATTGGCATCGACGGCGCGGAGCACGTCTCCGATCAGGCGACGATCTGGCGTTGGCGCGATGCCTTCCAGAACGATTTTGCCGCGCGCATGACCTGGACCATCGCCGACTTTGCGCATGCGAACCACAACCCCATTGCGGTCGTGAATGGGAAGAGCGGTACGGAAACGCTCGAAATGGATGTGACAGTAGGCCACTCCATCGAGCTCGATGCGAGCCAGAGCACCGACCCCGACGGGCAGCCGCTCACCTTTCACTGGTTCCACTACGCTGAAGCGGGGAGCGCTGACGGCAATCTCGCTGCCGTGACACTGACCGGCGCAGATACAACGCGCGTCACCGTCCATGCCGATGCGCCTTGCCGTCCGCATTGGCTTCCGATGGTTCCATGCCGTGGCGACGGAACGGCCCACATCATTCTCGCTGTGACCGACAATGGCACGCCGCGCCTTACGTCCTACCGGCGCATTATTCTGCACGTGCATCCTGTGGCCACAACGCCGTAGACGCTTGAAGTGGGCAAGCGGCCCGGCAAGCGCCTACAATGCGAAGTGTCATGGCTAAAGCAAAAGAAAAGTTGTTCGAAATTGCGTGCCCCGATTGCGGTGCGATGATCAAAATCGATGCGGCCACTGGGCTGGTGGTTAGCCATACGTCCGCGCCGCGCAAGCGCATGTTTGAAGATCTCGAAACCGCTGCCAAGGCGATGCGCGAACAGGACGAGCGCAAGGAATCCATCTTCCGTCAATCGGTTGACGCGGAGCGGAATAAGGAAGACCTGCTCGAAAAGAAATTTGCCGAGGCGCTGCGCAAAGCGAAGGACGCGCCCGAAGGCAGGCCGCTGCGCGATTTCGACTTGGATTGATTGCGCGCATCGCAAAATAATTTCGGCTCGCTTTTCCTCAGCACACAATTGCCCGCATCGTACTTCGCATGCAGCATAATAGACCAGCATTGAATCAACGAAGGAGAGAAGAATGGGCATCGTGTCAATCCCCAGACGCATGGACCGCGAACGCGATAAGGTAAGCGCTCAGCAGGCGGATTCCCTTGATTGGATCAACCTCGCCGCAGGCGGAACCCTGTTGGCAGGCGGCCTGCTGCTGCTTACCAACCAACGCCGTGCCGGTGTGGTGATGGGCGTCGCGGGCGCAGCGCTCACTCTGCTCAACCACCAGGAGACTGTTCGGGAATGGTGGGATCAAATCCCCACGTATGTCGAGCACGTGCAGAACATGATTGGCCGCGTGCAGACTTCGATGGAGGAGCTCAACATTACACGCGAAAACCTGCAGCAGACTCTGACCGGCTTTGGGCAATAGTATCGAGTCGGGACGCTTCAAATACCGAGCTGGCGGCGACCCGCCTCGCTGATGCGGTGCGGGGTCCACTTTGGCTCCCATACCAAGTCGACTTCAACCTTGCTGATGTCGGGAATACCGGCGAGGCGGTTGCTGACCTGTTCGAAGATGAGCCCGCTGGCGGGGCATTGCGGGGTGGTCAGCGTCATCGTCACCTTGACCCACTGGCGTGGCCATGCGGGTGTGGAGTCTGGATCGGGACCGGTCGCGATTTTGTAGATCAAACCAAGGTCGACAAGATTCAGTTTCACCTCGGGATCGAAGCAATCGCGGAGCGCGGCGAGGATGTTAGCTTCGGCGAGCATTTTTCAATTCCTGCGCTCGACCAGATAGCGTGCGACAGATTTGAGGCCATCGGCGCGGCAGCCGTAAGGTTCGAGCGCGGCGAGGGCCTCTTGCATCAGGCTCGCTGCATCGCGCCGGCTCTGTTCGATCCCGAAAACTGCAGGCCATGTGGCTTTCTCCGTTGCCTGGTCCTTGCCGGCAGTCTTGCCCAGGTGAGCCGAGTCCACGGTTCTATCGAGCACGTCATCCACGATTTGAAAGGCAAGTCCAGCTTTGCGGCCGAAGAGATCCAACCGCGTCACGTCGTCCGCCGTTGCGCCGCCATACACTCCGCCTGCCACCACGCTCACGCGGATGAGCGCACCGGTCTTGGCGCGATGGATCGCCTCCACCAACTCTGGTGTCGGCTTGAGATGTTCGCTTTCGAGGTCAAGAACCTGGCCACCGATCATGCCGTCCACAGTGCCGACGGCGTTGGCGATGAGGCCGATGATCTTGACCACTGCGGAGGGCGGTGCATCCAGCCCCGCCAGCACTTCAAAGGCGCGCGTCTGCAGGGCGTCTCCTGCGAGAATGGCAATCGCTTCGCCGAAGGCTTTGTGGCACGTCGGCTTGCCCCGGCGCAGGTCATCGTTGTCCAGGGCCGGCAGGTCGTCGTGGATCAGCGAGTAGGTGTGGAGCATTTCCAGGGCTGCGCCCAGCCGCTCAATGCCTTTGGGAACTTCACCTGCGATGGTCGCGGCAGCCTGCATCGCCAGCACCGGTCGCAGCCGTTTTCCGCCGGCAAATGTCGAGTGACGCATCGCGCCGTGAATCGATGCAGGAACAACATCCGTGCTGGGAATCAGCGCTTCAAGCGCCCTGTCGGTCAGCTCTGCGCCTTCCTGAATCAGAGATTTGACGTCACTCGGCATCCCCCTCATGATAAACGAGCAGGCGAAAGCCTCCTCTCCATCCACCAAAGGCCAATCAGCAACGCAAGCGCCAGTGCGCTCATCCAGCGCCCAATCCACGTGTCTTCAGTCGCCGTCCAATCCACGGTCACGCGGTCTCGGCCTTTGGGAACAGGCACAGCGATCAGGCCATCGGCGCGCTCGGGCAGGCCTGTCGCAGGTTGCCCGTTTACCTTCACCTGCCACGCGGGATAACTACGCAGCCGCAAAATCAGGTAGCCGTCGTAGGGCACATCGGCATCCACGCTCAGATGTTCCGCAGCAGGTTTGCCGGGGTTAGGCGCTGCTAGAAATGTTTCTTCGCAGCTACTTTGTTCGGGAGCCCACTTAAGATCGGCGCCCTCCGAGGCCTGTCCAAGCGCAACCATGGGCAATGGATTCAGGCAAGCCGCCGGCAGTCCCATCGCCAGCAGGGAATTGTCCGCATTCGTAGGCGCATACTCATCGACGCCTTCGAAACCGGTCCCAGCGCGATAGACGTTCAGCATCCCAACGACAGCGTCCTCTTCGTCGCAGTCCTGAAAAAAACTGAAGCCGGCCAAGCCTGTCGCCGCCAGAAAGACCGCAACGCAGACCGATAACGCTGCAATGCGCAATCCTCGTCGCGTAATCCAAATTGCCGACGCGAAGAAGATGCCCATCGGCGCCTCGGCCACCACGAGCCAGCGCCAAGGAAACTGCAGGAATCGCATCTTTGGCAGCACGTTCCACACCTGATCGGAAACAGGAAACTGCAAAAAAAGTACGGCAAGCGGAATGAGTGCCAGCGGGATCCACCAGCGCGTCTTGCCGCGAAATTGATGGCGCGCCCAGCAGACGAGAATGCCGCAGACTGCGACTGCAAGCATG
>Ga0182030_10019406_pt1 | contig 12939 bp, 14 predicted proteins | sample 812S3MmetaG_FD_121299 | JGI IMG/M metagenome (GOLD analysis project Ga0182030, IMG submission 121299) | Permafrost microbial communities from Stordalen Mire, Sweden - 812S3M metaG (Illumina Assembly) | ecosystem: Environmental > Terrestrial > Soil > Wetlands > Permafrost | place: Sweden... | reverse complement strand
TTATAATTATAAGATTATAAAAGATAAGCTTTCTAATAATAATTAAGTAATTTAAAAATATAATTTTAAGCTTATAAATATATAATTACTATATAGTATATTGTTTTATTAATATATAAATAGCTTTAGATAGATTTATAATTATTATATATTATAATACTTTTATAAATAAAGTAAAGTATATAATAATATTCTACAGAACTAAGTAGTACTTAAGTAAAACGAGAGTATTTATAGAGAGCTTCGTTAAGCGTGTTACGTGCTTGTAGCACGTGATTTACCTGCTCCGTGACAATGTTTATCTTTGTTGGTTTTTCATATGGTAGGTTGTACTATTGTTCGCTATTGTGCTCGCCACCGTTGTGCTCGCTATCGTTCTACTCCCCATTGTCGTGCCCTTGTTCTGTGTCTTGAGTATGTGTGGTGCAGTACTTGATTGTGACGCTACCCTGCTGACAGGCACGGTGGCAGACGAATGAGATACGCTTTACTCCGTATTGCACATGCTAGAGTAAGCTAAGATAAGATAACATGACATACTGCAGGAGACCCGTTACGATCTTGTGATCCTGTTTCGGCCAGCGTTTGACAGTTAATTGAGTCCAGCTCTCATTGTACACTGCACGCGCTGCCTCTCTTATCTTCACTTCCATAGCGTCTTAAAGTAAGCCTTCATCAGTTCCTATGCGTCGGGCAATTTCTAGACCAGTGACCTATTTTACCACACGAAAAGCACTTGTCTCCGGATGTTCTCGACGGCGTCGCGCTACCCTGCCTACGGCGTGGACAGTTATCAGACCAGTGCCCCGTCTGCCCACAGCTGAAGCATTTATCACTTGAACTAGTCCGTGAAGGCGTCGTGGCGCTTCCCCTGCTAGGGCTTGGGCAGCTGCCGGACCAGTGACCGGACTGGCCGCAAGTGTAGCAGTTCCCACTGGGGGACGACGTTGATGGTCTCGGTGGCGTTACGCTTCCCTTCTGGGGGCTCGGGCAATTGCTGATCCAGTGACCCGTTTTACCGCATTTAAAACAGTCGTTGCTGGAAGAAGACCGTGCCGGCGTTGTGTTTGCCGCCGGCGTTGCCGAAGCTGTTGATTGAGAGCTCGAAATCGATAATGTGTAAAGGGATGCGCTTAGGATAGCAACACCATTCGCAACACTTGCCGTTACGGCCTTTTGACGGTCATCGTACTCCCTGCCTAAAGCATCCTCGAAGCTAACTGCAAGTTCCTTGAAGGCATCGTGTGCAAGGTCCGGAGTATACGTCCATCCCGTCGACGACTCCGAAAACGACTTTGTAAGATCCTCAACAAACCGTATCGTAATCTTCTCTATACTCTGCTTTAATCCTCGAGACGTACTCGCCAAATATCGGTTGCTCCACAGATTCTTGTATAAGCCCCGCTGATACTGCACTAGATCTGGGATATCGTCTTTGACGAACTTGAGCGTCTGCTGGCTGGTGTACTTGCCTAGCTCTACAAGCGCAGACTCCGGCATCGAATTTCCAGGTGCGAACTGCCTCATAGCCTCGGACACGGCTAGTAGAGCATCACAGATGCCTTCTGATGTATTCTGGTCGAAGACAAAGAATTTATAGAGATCCCACGAGCTTTGAGACGTATACACCGAGGACACCATATGGTCAAAGATCTGTTTGAGACTCTTCAGGCCGCTGTCGAAGGATTTGGTGTATGCCTTGTATTTCTTAGCAGTGTTGTCTGCCTTGGTTCCTCGAAGCTCGCGACCCGGTTCCGTGTTTAGCTGCTCGCCATCTCTACCCTTTTCTATAATAAGTCGTTAGCATATACCACCACGAGTGATCGCGAAAAAAACCTTTCATCAATTGAAGGGTTCTTTCTCGGCACGTTCTTCTCAGGTCGTTCATCCAGTCATCTTCCTGCCAAGCTGTATTCAGCTCGCACAGCGCCTTGCACAGCTCCATATCGAACAATCTCCGGAAGCAGCTTTCATTTGGGCAGTAATTGGCTATATAGCTAGGATGGAATCCGTTCACGACGCGGACAACGTGGCCATTCGGGAATCTCAGGCTATGTACCTGATTAGTCTTACCGGGCCCTTTCCCAGAAAAGGAGAGGCCGTCCTGACCATGGATTCGCCAGCACGCGAAAAGAACCTCAGGCTTTTTTGCCTCTACCATGGAGAGGAATGTGTTATACGCAAGCTTCGCTTCGTTGGATAGTTCTTTCGAGGAGATCTGCTCGGTGATGAATGGGAACGCATCGAATACGCTCGTTGTTCTCAGACCTCCAGGGCCATTTATAAAGGCGAGTGACTTGTCCAGGTAGGCCAGGGTATTACATTCGTCTCGAACCCATTCCACGTCTGTAGTGAAGACCTGTGACTTTGCTGGTTGCTGCAGCGCAATGACTAGGCCACCTGTTATGTCTGGCTTCGCAAGCCATGCAGCGAAACCGATTTCGTGCTTGGTAGGAGTGGTCCCGTTATCGCGGAACATGGTGTTGCCAAAGGTCTCGATTATGTCTGCATGTTTACCAACTCCATGAGAATGCTTCTGCTTGGCGCTCGCCAGAAAGCGCTTGAGGCGGTGGTCGACGGGGATTCCGTTGCACAAGTGTCTATCATTTGGTGAAGCCATAAGTTAGAATAATAGGGCTGTCTGAAAATCTCCGAGACGACATCGTGGTCGTATATACAGGCAGCCAAGTATGGTTCCCGACTTAATTAAACGTGTGGGACCGTCAGGCTGTGTAGCCGCCGCGCTCACATATCTCTGATGCATCACAGCCAATCAAGAAAGCCGTGGCGCGCAACCTATGAAACTTATCACGAATCCAAGTTATGAGCGCACCCCTCGGATGCCCCCACCATCGAGAGACAGCAGATACAGCCCGGTGCTATCAAGAGGGGTTGGTTTTCTGCCGAGCTCGGTAGACGTTGAGTGTTGTATGATCTGATTGTAGAGTGTCGTTCATATGAGTGTCAAGCAGGAAGGGGGCTGTGGCAGTGCAGTGTATAGTAACTGCTGGTGAGAATACGAGGCTATTCAGCTGAGGCTGGGTATACGCCTCAACAACTGCCAGGTCTGCCCCGCTTGTCCTGCACTTGACTCGTTACAACTGCTATGATTTGGGGCTAGGATACGGGCCGCCGCACGAGCCAGTATTGCCCTGGGAAATGCAGGTTAGCCCGTCGCGTGGGCGGCTAGCATGCTAATAGCACGATAGATATTCTGCCTTTTATATACACTTGGTAATGATAATGATACATAGAAGTTTTTTTTAAATCATGTCAATTTGCCCTAGTAGCAAATCTATTTCCATCATTATTTCCGTGGCTGTCAGCAATCTCGCAATCGTATTACTAAGCAATGTATGAACTATCATACATTCGAGCGCAATTTTTAGGGGCTGTACGTGAAGGTGAAGCCAGTTTTGCAAGCGACTGTACAGTAGAGCGCAAAGAGAGAAGTGAAAGCCGGAAGTGAAAAGTCGGGGTTTGTCATGCAGAAGCATTTCCCCAGGAAGGGGACGGCCGATTTTGTTGGCTGCGTACAGTGCCACTTTTTGCTCTAACTTAATCGGAGAATGTCGGGAAACAGGGGAATTTTCCGGCAAGGTACACGCAGCCACAAACGTCGCAGCCACACGTTTACAGCCACGATTTATTACAATTTTACCGAGATTACTATAAGTACACCGACTCTGACAAGAATCATTGATTGCTTAATTAAAAGAGGTATTAGTCTATATAGTAATATTGTATAATATAGTATATCTTAGTTACTACAAGACTAAAAATAATGTTTTAGTATTATAATAAAATCTAAATATCTATATCTAATTATTTTATAAGTTTAAAAGATAAAAAAAGCTTAATAATAGTATTGAAAGTTAAGAAGTCTATTTTCTCTAATGTATATAAATCAGTAGATTCAAAATAAGGTTTAGTATCTACTAGCTTCTGTATCTAGTACTAAAGACTTGCTTATAGTACATGATATATTATATAATATATATTTAAAATTTATATTTATATATATATATATATATATTTAGTAAGTTTATTAAAAGTATTAGATTTAAAATATTTAAAAATAAACTTATAATATTTAAATTAATTCTAAATTATATAATAAGTCAGTTGATAAGTCAGCTGATAAGAGGCTCTTAGAATTGAATTTTCAATTTTCAATTCAATTTTTAATTCAGAATTCATTTTTCAAGAATGAATTTAATTTTGAATTATTAGTGAGTCTTAGTTTTTTATTGATTATATTAATTTAATAGTTTTTTTACTAAAAATAACTACTAGCTAAAATAGGCTCTAGATTATACTAATATTTATATCTTGGAAATTATTACTAAAATAAGTTAATAATAATTTTATTTATCTTAAATTAATTTAAAATTAAGTTCTAGACCTTGAGTCTTATTTTAAGTCTTAGTTTACTTAATTATTAATATCTGAATAAATGTCTGAAAATACTCCTGTAGTAAGCTAGCGGACGCTAAACCTTATTTTGGACCCACTGACTCATATACATTAGAGAGGATAATAATATTAAAGAAAAACTCTTTATAATTTAAGAAGATAGTAATAATATCCTAATAATTCTTGGAATTAATAGATTAGAAGTATTTAGAAGAGGTATATAATATAATTGAAATAAAAATAAATAGAAATTTTTATATACTTATAGATTTTTAGTTGCTTTAATTCAAAGTATCTTGGTTTTATCTTGTTATAAAGTACGTCTTGGCATGTAGGGATAGACGTTAGACCCGATGTGTGCAAAATTGTGTTAAAAAGGGGTTGTATTATTGAAGTGCAGTCTTCCAGACCTCCAGCCTCTTAGCATTGAACCCTTTCCACCCTTTATCCTTGAATTTCTCTTTATTTTGAGCAAGGTTGGCATCAAATGACTTTTCTCTTTCACGCTCAGTCCCTCTGTATTGTCGTTCGAATATAAAAACCAAAATTTTGCAACATCCATCTCTACCGTTTGATGTTTCACTGGTTCTTTCAACCGCTGATCTCATTGTCCAGATGACAAAAAATGATAAGTCAAATGATTTCGTTACTTCAGAAAGCATAGTGAGGAGCGCCAAAATACATTCAAATTACACCACTGTTTATCCTTGAACTTATCAGGGAGAATTGATTAAAAATATATTAGTTTACTGATGTGAAATCACAAGAAATGAGTCTATGATGAAACTTACCTCTCTCCCACGCTTCCCTAATAGTTGGGACAAACAATAGCATATTGTTCCATGGCTTTGCCTTTGATGACCAGACCGTATTTTCATTTGAATTTCCATCCTCTCCGATATTCTGCTGCTGCAAAGTTCGCAAGATTTAGTCCAACAGTCCTTGAGATTCAAGGCATGCGGTGAGGAATTTGTACTCTCCTGCAGGAGCTGGTACCATCGTGAATAAGTACTTGTATGATGGATCAGTTTGCTAATGTTGCTGGTTTGGGGAAATGTCGATAAAGATTACTCTTCGTTCGTTAGACTTTGCGCGATGAAGTTATCTATAGCAGACTTGTATAAAGAGGCATCTCTTCAGGGTGTTTGAAGATTGAAGTGAGCTTCGGGGCTTGCAAATCTACGTTAAAGAGATATATGCCATGACTGTATCTGATTACGGATATGTTCTGTGGTGAGCGCAAGTCGTTGATTATCGCGACCTCCATTTTTAGTCTAGCGAAAGGGGCCAAAAGTCTCCGGTTCACCTTCAACTCCCGTTCTCCGCCATGTACGTGGTGCCCGCAAAGCCCGGCGACCTACTTGCTAAGACTGAATCTCAAAGCTACCTTCTAGAGCAGATGCGATATGTCTGAGAATGTGCTGTCGATCTGTCACTACAACAGTCTGGTAACCTCAAGCTAGGAGCACTAAATGGTGGATGAAACAGAACTTTCCGCATCGGAATGTCGACATGAGTATTTCCGTTTCCGTCTTTGGACCCGAACAGTCGCTGCTCTCTAACCTGTGCTGAGCCCTGAGCACGCTGATAAATCGGCTGGATCATGCTTAGAGGATCCTTTTAGGCTCTCTTAAAAATCGGTTATAGTTTCCAAGATATCTATATATAAAGCTCGCTAATGCCTGTTGCCTAAAACACAGCCACCACTTTGAACCTACAATATTAAGATGCCGTGACGTTATTCGCTCTAGCTTCCCTGTCACACTTATCAAGTGTTCTTGCAGCTAATTTGGGACCCCCCCTAGTCACACGCGACCTGCGAGGAGCGAGGAGTAAGCGCCAGTGGAAGGCGTTGTATCCTCAATTCCATCCGAACACTTGAAATTTCGAAAATTCGCACTGCGAATCCTATATTTCTATACTGTGAATCTATCCATCGTGTCCGACTACAAACTATATTTTAATGCTATTGCATCACGATCTTCGAGTATTTCTTCATGGCGGCTGGCATTTCCGCACCTTCAAGACTCCCCGCAGTTTTGGAGTTCGACAATTACGAATTACTTTCCAGACAAGAAACAGAAAACCTACCGGAAGACTACAAATATGAAGCATTGCCCGACTCCCATTCTTTCCGCATATTTGAGCTGCTTCCCGGAGTTGGTACCTCGGAGCTATGCGGTCAGATCAGCATCGAAAACCTGGATGAAATAGAGACACCCTATTATCGTGCTCTTTCGTATACGTGGATGGAATCAAAATATGATAATCTTATCATAGCCGGGCAAAAAGTCATAGAATTTCCTGGGCCTCGTGAGGTATATTCGATTCAGCACCCTACCTGGATCAATGGCTGTCGCCTTCTAATTTCGACAAATCTTCGGGATGCACTGCGACGACTCCGGGATTCTAACCACTCTGCAAAATTTTGGATAGACGCAATTTGCATCAATCAGCAAGATCTGGACGAGCGTGCGAATCAGGTGCTCTTAATCCCCAGAATCTACCATTCCGCAATGTCGGTATGGTTTTGGCTGGGAGAAGCCGATGATGCGTCTCGTATCACACTCAAGTGGATGATAGCACTTTCTGAGGCCTTCTCCCAGTCTACGTCTAAACCTCCCGAGTCTCGTCCTGGTGCCGTACTCGAACTTAACCCTGGTGAAGTAAAATCGCTTGTGTCCTTCCTTCAGCGACCCGTCTTCCAGCGTATCTGGATCGTACAAGAGCTAGCAATCGCCCGCGAAGTCATTGCTTACTGTGGGGGATGGTCTGTCCCATTTAGGATTATCTAGACCGCCCTAGACAATTTTACACAGCAGTCGATCGACTACATGTCCAACCTATACTCACCTGGACAAAATTACTTTCACTGTGTCAATGTCATTCTTCAAGTCCGGCGCGAATGGTATTTAAATAGACGCAACGTCCGACAGAGCCTGGTCTTGTTGACACGGAACTTCATGGCGACAGATCCTAAAGATAAAATCTTTGCTCTCATGGGCCTGTTCAATGATTTCGCACACCGAGACTCATGTCATCTGGGGCTCTGTGATAAGTCTCATAGTACGCCTGGCCATAGAGAAACAGTCGGAGGCTTAAGGATTGTTCGTGATCGTGACAGTGAATTCGCGTGGTGCGCGGATGCTCTCAATTGTGCTATTCACGAACTTCTTGTTCATGAAGTAGAAGTGCTGGGAATGAAACAGGAGAGAAACGCTGCAACGGTTTTATGTCAGTGCTCAGATGTTCAAGTGCAAGCTGTTCGTCATTGTTTGACGAAAGATCTCCTCTCCTACGTTAGCGAATTCAGTAATCATACTCAACCGATCAACTCGATTAAAGTGGACGAAAGATCCAGCACCTATGAAGAAGCAGACAAAGAGCCAGACGAAATAGCAGACGAGTTTGACAAGATAAGAATTTCCCGAACGTTGAATGACTTTTTAGACGTTGACTCAGAGGACTCAGATCTTCAACTTATGCAGTATTTCGTTAGTGATATTTTGCTTAGTACCTTATCATTAGATGCTATATTCAAACTACCGTAGATATTCTAGAATTTACAGTAGATTTTTGAAAAGCACGGTAGCTAGGAAAAGCGCGGTAGATTTTGAAAAGCACAGTAGCTGAGAAAAGCGTAGTAGATTTTCGCTTATTATAAAAAAATTATTATATTATATATTATATATTATTATATATTTTTATATATTTTTATATATTTTTATATATTTTTATATATTTTTATATATTTTTATATATTTTTATATATTTTTATATATTTTTATATATTTTTATATATTTTTATATATTTTTATATATTATATATTATCTACTGTAGATTTTAAAATCTATAGTAGATTTTCGGATTTCGCAGTAGTTTTTAAAAATCTACAATAGATTTTCAGATTTCGTAATAGTTTTTAAAAATCTACAATAGATCTACCATAGATTTTCTAAATCTACAGTAGTTCAAATACAGCATCTGATGATAAGGTATCCAGGCTCACTGTGATCGGGTGAGCGAGTTAGTAGGCCACCATATTATGCTAGAGCCCTCCTCCGCTGCCTCGAGTCTCGCTACACGAAGACTTTACTATCTTCTCGACCTAATCGCGCCGGATACAACAGCTGGAAATTCAGCAAATAGGCACAAAGCTCAAGTGGCGGAGGATCGGATATTCTGTGAATTTCATATTCCCCATACTAACCCGTCCACATATGATTCAGGCGGGATCGGTGCGGCCTATTTTTTGGGAACGCTGCTAGTGACATGCGGCAGTTGGGATAAAGAGTTCTTTGGCACAGCCCTCAAAGCTCTTAGCAAGTCCGAACTCCCTCCACATGCGCAATGTACGCTCAGCGAACCATCGTGGCGTCTCTTGAAAGCTATTTTTGGAGACATGAGTAGATGGAATCAGAGCAAGCTAAGCGATGGAGTGATCGAATTGAAAGTAGATCCGGAAAGCCGATCTTGGAAAGAAAATCTAAACCTTGAGAAACTCGTAGACGCAAAATGGCTTACGATCCCTCTTTCCTGGTATCTAGAAGTATGTATTTTTGTTTTGATTTCGAGATAATTGTTCAATCCAACGGAATAAATCAAGGCAGGCTAACCTGGGAAATAGAAAGCAAGGAAGAGATTAGAACAGCCTGAAAGAATAAGGATAGAGCCCCTCCAACGATGGTCCTGGAGTCCCTCTATTTCTCGCATGCCTGATTACCGGCTTTCTATTTTGGAAATATATCGAGAATTCACGCTTCGTTGTCTGCACGACGATCCCGACTTATTCATTCTCTCAGTGGTGGAGGATTGTTCCTTGCGCAGGATAACGGAACTCCCGTCCTGGGTTCCGGACTTCAGCGTCCCACTAACCCGCTCGCCGTTGCTCTACCCGGACCTAGACGTAATGGTTCCATATACTGCGTCGGGGGAGAGCAAGCTCCATGTGACTTGGTCTGAAGCCAACCCAGATCGTATCATCCTTCAAGGACATCAACTAGACGTTATCCGAGGAGTGCTGGCCATTGGATCGCCAGCACAGTTACCAGATATTATACAGAATAAAACGACCCTCACTCAGGATTTTCCGACAAAATACTGTACTGGAGAGTCGAAGACAGATGCTATCTGGCGGACGCTTACTGCCAATGTTGCTAACGGTCCCGCTTACGAGTATCCCGCTCCTGAGCTCTTTTCTGAATTCTTTGCTACATACAATAATGAAGGAGCCATAGTAGACGATGCCCATTTGGAGCGCCTACAACTCTGGGATGAGCCTGGTTATGGAGAACATCAACGTACTCATCTTCATGCTGATCCAAATCCACTTCCTAGCTCTTCACAACACCAGGACAATCAATCAAGCTATGCGCCTAATCCCAATAACCTTTCTATGATATCTAAGGATCCTTCTACTATAGAATTCACCTCGACAAATGAGACTAGCGACAATGGCGGAAGCCAAGCTAGCTATGATCCCCAGGACTTTCAAGCAGCTGTGAATCGTGCAACGAGAGAGCGCAAGTTCTTCACAACAGACTATAAACGTTACGGCATCGGACCGCAGAGCATTCGGGAAGGCGACTTGATATTTATTTTCGGTGGTGGAAGAATTCCTTATATTTTAAGGCCGAGTGAAAGCATCGGCGAGACGACTTTCACTTTTGTGGGCGAGTGCTACTATCATGGGTTATGTGAGGGACAGGCTTTTTCGGAGTCAGAAATCATTTGGGAAGGTGTTCAACTTGAATAGTGGCTTGTTCGGTATTAAAGCTACTTTTTCTGCTTTTTTTTTAAGAACTTGAGGCGATTTCCTTAGTCACAAGTTATAGATGATCCCTCAGTATGGAGGCCATGGCAAAAAGTTATCAGAATAGCACGGGTGATGGCTGCCAAGGTTTTGGGCCACTGGCAGAGCAGCTTCAAAAAGGGACTGAAAACTTCGTGCGATTTTAATAATTCAATTGGTTGAGACCCCTACTAAAAGCCTGGTACAAAATATATGCTCATAAAACGAGACCCAACGACCCACCAAATTACCTTTATTCGAGGGTGGAAAGGGTTCCACATTCTTTGTACAAGGACGAGGGCCGGAAGTCATCTTTTTCGTGGGCTGGAAAGGATTTGTCATTCACCTAAAGATGGCTAATCCCATAAGGCCAGACTAAGCAGACAACGTGCTAGAGCTTGTTAACTTGCTGTTGGAGTGGGGCACAGATTCAGATGCAGAGTTGACGTTGAGTTTTAAATTGGAGAAAGAAGGAGAAGAAATAAGTTTCGGAAGCCAACTGCTTCTGGGGGCGCATAATTCAGAAGGGAGGATTCAAGCGTTACTTTTGAGCTCAGGAGGGCGTTACAAGAAAGAAACCGAGTGAGAATGAAGCCATCAGAGGCAGTGGATTGTTCGTCAAAAAATGGAAGATGATATCTTTTTTCTTCTCTTCGCGAGCCGGGAAGAAACATCCCGAAAAATAGCTATCATTATAAGATTGAAGAGATTCCATGATCAGACGTTTCTCAAACTCCACACTCCATGCTCCATGCTATAAGTTCCTCACAAACACAAAATCCTACTCCACAATCAAAATACTTGTATACTACCAATTAGTTACCATGATTAGCATCAATAACGTTAGGACCAGCCATGATGTCCAGGCATCTCATAAACCGGTCCCGAATTCATATTCGCCCCCAAACCTTCCAACTCATGCCCCGGTTGCGAGTTCCCATGCACTTCATGATTCCTCCCTGGCAGCACTTGACCTGGTTGCAACTCCGCCGCATTGGTAGTCCCCGGCACCTCTGACCTATTTGGGGCCGCTGGACTGGCCATCTCACTCGGCTTCTCTTGTATCACAGGCGAAACATCTGAGTGTATGGGGCTTGCGACCACAGCAGGTTTTTGAAATATAGGGCTTTTGTTTGGGGATACAAGGGTGACTGATGTAGATGCTAATTCGGCTTTGCCGCCGTAAGGAGGAGGTAAATGGTTTGTATATCCGGCATTAGTGGTTGGGGGTAGAGGAGGTCGATGTTGGCGTCGGTAGAGCCAAATTCCCAACAGAATAAGAATTATGACAAGGGCGGCGCCTACGCATCCACCAACTATTGCGGCTATTGGAACACCAGAATGACCAACTGTGAATAGGGATTCGGTTGATCCTGAAGATGACTGGGAGGTTGATCCTGTCGTTGAACCAGAGTTCTTCCCAGTTCTTGTGGCGGTTGGAGCTGGAATGCCACCGAAGCCGGAGACAGTTGGGGCACTTCCACCCGAGGCGTAAGGAGTTGTAACAACTGCCGAAGTATTAGCGTATTCTTTGGAAGTGAGTTTCTTTCCAATTCATGCCTGAATTCGTGATCCCTTGAGCTTTGACCTGACCCATTGCAGCACTACAATAGAAACCAAACACGCTCAAAGCACTAGCGATATCCGCACTCGCCGTTGAGCCGCACTCTCCACTAACATCACTTGAAATGGCACTCGATATCGAGCCATTATTCCCATCTTTTGCACACGCACAAGATGCGAGAGGTCCTGGGTTCGGCGGACAATCTCCGTATGTCAAAGTATATAGCGCTTGGTTGTAAACCGCACTCATCGCACATGGAGCAAGTGAGGAGTACTCTTGCATATCAGTGATATAGTAGGTGAGACTGCCAGGAAATTGTGTGGGGGTGGGAAACACGCTTGTTCCATTGTTCAGACCACAATAGCCCGCGAATACTGCTTGGGCGGAGGCAACATCTTCAGAGTGTGTTGTTCCACAGGACTCGGTGACCTGGCTGTTGATACCTTCACTGACGAGAAGCGAATTTTGGTCCTTCAGACACGCACAGGATACCAAAGCTGGTGCGCCTGGTGGGCATTGCTGATAGGTGAGCGATTGGACAAGGTATTCAAGTGCGCTGCCGGCACAAGGTCCTAGATCAGACCATGCTGGGATCTGTGTTATATATTCGGTAACTCCATTCGTTGGAGATGGGAAAGGATTCGCCGTTTGAGCTTGATTGCAATAATTACTGAGAACAACGGATGCACTCGATACATCATCACTTGCTATCGTGCCACAACTCGCAAGGACTTGACTAGATAAAGTCGCGGAAAGCGCAGCAGAGTTCTGATCTTTCGTGCAGGCGCAAGATTGTAAGGCTGTGACCCCCGGCGGGCAATCACTGTAGGTAAGAGCTTGAACTGCATATTCGACTGCGCTCCCGGCGCATGGGGCAAGGGCTGAAAATGCGGGTAGATCTTCGACGTAGACAATGCTAGCAGCATTTATCAATACAATCAGAGAAAAAAGTCGGACAAAGAAGTAGAAACCCCTCATGATCACAATTGAACGCGTAAATAAAAGTTGAAGAGGAAGAGGTTGTGGAGGGTGAAAGTTGATCCTCTAGAGCTGCACCTGCAGCAGGGAACAGGGGCCAATCGCCATCAATCACTTGATCTAAAAACAGTCCATCTATTTTGGAGATAAGAGCAAACGAGGCTATCAAATACAAGAAAAATAAGTCGG
>Ga0182030_10019403_pt1 | contig 12942 bp, 15 predicted proteins | sample 812S3MmetaG_FD_121299 | JGI IMG/M metagenome (GOLD analysis project Ga0182030, IMG submission 121299) | Permafrost microbial communities from Stordalen Mire, Sweden - 812S3M metaG (Illumina Assembly) | ecosystem: Environmental > Terrestrial > Soil > Wetlands > Permafrost | place: Sweden... | reverse complement strand
TAAACACCGGGCATCAATTCGCATACAGCTGCAATGCATGTTTGCATTAATGTTAGCCGACACGAAACAAGGCTCGCACCGTTAACTATACAGATATGCTGACTTCGACTTTGGCGCAGTTTTATGTTACCGTATATTACGACAGAGGGGACAACCAGTTCTCAATGTTGCTATTTGTGTCCATCGTCTACCTTTGAAAGAGGTGGCAAATGACTGTAATGGTCGCGCAAGGAAATGCCTGCATAAAGGCCGTCAACGGCCAAGAGTGCGAGGTAATTCCCTTCACAGGAGCGGATCACGAAGGCGAAATCTCGTCCTACGGAGTGGGGTACATGCTTAGCAATGAGCAGGGAGGATCCCTCTGGGGCCTCGCGGCTCCGCAGCTGCTCATCCAGTCCTGGCGTGCCATGAAGCTGCTCGAGTACGTCTTTCGTATCGACGACAGTACGCTCTGCGCGTGCTGGTATGCCGCTAACCGGAATGTACACGAGTGCGAAAGACAACTCGTCTACGAACTGGCTCAGGAGTGTTCAGCACTCGGTCCTGGTACCTTCGATGAGATCCGTTCGCAGATCCTCGACTCAGTGCCCTCGACCGACGAACTCGACCGGATGCTGACCGTAGTCCGCGACAAGAACATCGAGGTATCGGCACAGGAGCTAACAGAGCTCGTCGAGAGTGGTGCGCTACCGGCACACCCAATCATAGACGAACTCGTCAGGAGGGAGGAGCAAAAGCGCGGCGACTATGAAGCACGGGAAACGTTCCTATCGGCTGCTATGCCATCGGAGCAAAGCCTGGGCGACCTATTCGCTGAGCTTGGCATTACCAACATGCTAGACGGCATCCCATTCGGCGGCTACGGTCTCGACTGGGGTCACATCGATCTCGCAAGGATCGATTACTACGTCAAGCAGGCCAGTACTGGCAGGTACGGCGAAGGTCATCAGTTCCAACTGAGGCACACTACCGAGCGCGCGGAGACGGTATCGGACAGTGTTGCCCCAGGCGTCACCATGTTCCAGACATCCTTCGGGAAAATCGAGGAACCGTGGATCGTCGCATTGAATGGAATCAAGTACACGTTTCTGAGCGCCGCTTACAGTGCCGGAAGCATTATGGTTAAGACACGAGTCGAACGGCCGAATATCGAGCCTATAGAAGGCGTCTATTCCGTACTAGCGCTTCGTGTCCTGATTGGAGAAGTCCAACGATCGAGGAGACGCCGACTATGGTTCCTGGCTTGGCTTAATCCAAGCTAACAACCATGACACAACGGTATCTGGGTACCGCATTAGCCATTGCAGGCATCCCCCAAGAGTATGTCTGCCCTAACCCAAGTTCTCAAAATAAAGTTTTGAGTATTTAGGTTGGATGGCATCTGCCACGCTAGCAAGTAAAACAATGGTACAAAAGTGTATCTACCCTCATGATCCTTAGCATTTGCCAGTCAAGTGGTACTGATTTGATGTGATGCATAACTTTACGCCTGTTTTTTTGCGAGAGCATGCCCAGAGAGCATTCGCTCATCACATTGCAATTTAGAATAGTTAAAGTGATTATTCGACTAATCTCTCGACCCTTTTACATTTCTCAGTACTCGATATACTGCTTAAAAGGCCTCCGATTCACGTGTTTAGAAACATGGTATATCTCAGAACGGAACGCCAGTAGACCAGGGCAACTGCATTTTCCAATAACTCCAAGAATGTGCTCTAATAACAGAAAAGATCCTGTATTGTTTTAGTACCAACAAAAACCAAAAACAGGATCTTTTACATGTCTAGTATACCCCATACGATCCGTCTGAAAGACGGACAATTGTGTAACCTCAATAAACGTATCGCCAAACAGGAAGTGTCACTACTGGTATGCCTGCAAGCCATCCCCGATCCCCGTAAGGCTCAGGGTAAACGCCATGAGTTGACGCTTATCCTACTCCTCGTATTCGTTGCCTTACTCCGGGGATCCAAAGACCTGAAAGATGCCCACCTGTGGGCACTGCACAACCGGAAGTTTCTAGCCCGGTATTTTCTTATACGCCATGGGCTGCCCGATCCGACAACCATCTCTCGGGTGATGGCGGTATTAGACCCGGACACTCTGGTAACGGCCTTCCTGAACTTCCTAACACTGCTCGGTGTCACGCCCGGGCAGGTGTATTCCTTTGACGGTAAGACTATCCGGGCGGTGGCGAGTGGCGGAGCTATCCGTCATATGCTCTCTTTCTTTTCTCATGATACGCACTTGGCCCTGGGCCAAGTAGGCGTCAGTGGAAAAGAGAACGAGATACCGGCGTTTGAACGACTGCTTGGTCAAACTGAATCCCTTACTGGCTGTTTGCTACTCGGCGATGCCCTGCATACCCAGAAAGCCACCTGTAAACTGGTATTGAGAGCCGGGGCTGACTACCTGTTCGTGGTTAAGAATAACCAGAGGCAGCTGAAGCAAGCCATTACAGCTGAACTCACCAAACGGGATAGACAGGCACTCGATACGGGCACGTACTACGAGACTGAACGGAAGCGACAGATTGTCACTACCGTAACCGCAGTGACGGCCCAGAGTGAAGAAGAACTGCTTCCTACGCTTACCAGATCGAACCACTGGGACGGCGTCCAAACAATGGGCCTGCTGCACAGAACTGGTACCAGAACCAGCAAGGATGGTGTCATTACCCAGGTCGATGAACTCATTGGCTTTATTAGTAGCAGCGTACTGTCTGCCGAACAGGTAGCCATTTATCTGAGGCACCATTGGTGCATTGAGAACAACTTACATTGGGTCAAGGATGAGGTATTCGGTGAAGACAAGCACACCTTGCGCAAGGGCAATGCTCCACAGGTTATGAGCTTCCTGCGGAGTATGGCGATTAGCCTGTGTAATGTCTTACGACTCAAGTCGATCTCAGATGCTATGCACAACCTGGAAAAGAGCCCTCAGTTACACTGTCAGTTTTTGACCATGGCCGCAGTGGTCTAGCTCCTGCCGGGCAGCTCACTACGCTGGATTTGCGAGGGCATCCAGGTTAGCACTGCCGTGGCCTGCTGTAGCTCAATACCAGGTTAATCCACATATGGAACCTTGCCGTTGGCTCGTTACGGAGTTGACGATACAATACTGGTCGGCAGGTCGGGAATCTAGCTCACAGGATTTGGGGCAAAGAGTGGAGAATGCAGTTGCCCTGTGAGCACATAGGGAACTAGTGGTATGATAATCGGCTCGGGCCTCTGATATGACTTTCTATCGTTTGTCCCTCCTATTTAAGAAGTACGTGTAACGCGTGTGCGTGTATGCTAGCCGTCTCTATAGCTAAGCTTTGGCAGTCGTCAAAATGTTCCATCCATGCGCACGTGCTTCGTCTAGTAGTTTTGGCTCAGGATTAACCGCAGTCGGATTGGCAACTACACGGAGCATGGAAATATCACCGTCGCTATCGCCGTATGCATATGCGTCCTCAAAGGATACATGGTGCTTTGCAACGAGCTGTTTGATTATATATGCCTTATCGCTTTCGTCATTCGGGTACACATACTGGCCCACATACTTATGGTGGGCATCGAAGTTAAACTGCCAACCCCAATACGCGTTGGCGTGTACTAATGCTGCTATTTTAGCGACCGCTGGCTCAGGAGATTTGGAAATAAGGATAATAAAGCGCCCATGTTGCTGATGTTCTTTTAGCGCCGCTAGCACTTCCTGGTAAAAATGGGGGAATGCATGAGCGGCGATCCTAGCTCCGGCTTCTTCGAATACGTTTTTATCAACACCGACAAGGCCGGTGTCAAAGTATGCATCCAGGTGTGAATCATAGTAGGCGGTCTTGTCTACGGCAACCGACCACTCATCATATTGCCTTTGGAACGTGGTTTGGCTGACGCCACGGATTGCCCCGAGGCTACACAACTCTTTGAGTAACTCAACGCCTAAACGGAAATCTGACAACGTACCGTCAACGTCAAACACTGCTATCTTTTTCATCTCAGCAGTGTAGCAAACTTACAGACTTCCGAAGAAGTTGGTTATTAACCGGCCGATGATGAGGGTCGGCTCTCCGGCGATCTTTACGTACTTGGTCGTTAGACATATTACTTACTAACGAAGTTAGAGCTCAAGTGTAGAGCGTATACTACCAAGTGAATGATAGTAACGGCACTACCAGCAACGGGTAATTCGTCTAAGTTTCATGTCGTCACAAAACATGGTGAGTTTAATCTGGCGCTTTCATTTACGCTACGGACTAAGATCTGGAGGCTGGCAGATGCTGCGTCCGAGTTGTCTGCCGCCGAAGCGTTGGCTGAAGCGATTGTATCTCGCCATGACCCCAGTAGCGAGTACAAGCAGCTTTATATTTTTGCCGAACATAATAATCCGCCATCGCTTAGTGAGACAGTAAAGCAGATTCGCAAAGACGGTTTTACGAGGTAATATGAAAAAACGCGACAAAGTGAAACAGGCAAAGTTGCAGAAAATAACTACCAAGCGGGCGCAGTACGAGAAAGCTCGTAAATTAAAGAATAGTCATCGGAAGCATAGCATTCTGCAAGGGGTTGAGGCAGCAAAGACCATCACGAAATAATTCAGTAACATCAAACTCTGCGGTGGTATCTGGCTGGGCATCGTAGACGTTGTTAGAACTTTACTACTTAGCAATGGATCCTTAAGTCTTAGCGGCAGGATATGACTCGACATATGATTCGCCATTAACGCCGCCGTAAGTAACAGTGTGCTTTAGGAAGTCTGCCCTGTACCAAATGACTCCAGATTTCCAAGTTGCTTCAAGGAACTCGGGGAAAGTGCTCTTGCCGGTTTGATCTGCTCGTATCGCAGCTATAAGCGCTGATTCATCAAAGCTTGGAATATCGACCATGCCAGATACTAGTGGTGTGCCCTGGAAAACGACTGGGCCATCCTTTAAGACATAGATGCTTTGGCAAGAAGGTAACGTCCAAGTGTTACTCAATACGTCAGCCTGCCTCAGAGTCTCGGCGAGGTAAGGGAATCCACCAACTTTTGGTCGGTTTGCCATCGCCTTTTGCTGTGCTGCCTGCAGTTTGTCTGTCGCTTTGCTCATAAAGTCTCCTTAGAACTACGTATATCATACCAAACAAAAAGGCTTCCGAAGAAGCCTTCCATTATGCTTATGGCTGGGCATAGTAGCCTAGGTTAGAATCTCGATTATTTGCTTTATGTGCTCATAATTGATACGCGTTACGTCAATAGAATAACCTATAATGTAAATAAGACCTTCGGCCCGTAGTCTCTAGGCTACATCAGCGCGGAAGGCCTTTTCATTTATTTGGTTTTTTACTCGGGAAGACCGATATGAAATCGTTTCGGCCCGTACTTATTGTGACTAATGACTCGGTAATACTACTCCCGCCTGTTTGGCAGCTTCAACTAACTCGGCATGTAAACGTAGAATCTTCTTTTCGATACTTAACTTTTCGAATGATCCGTTCACTCCAATAGCCTTTTGAAGATCACTGATCATTTCGTAGATATCCTTGACATCGTTGCTGAGCGCCTCAATATCACCACGTAGTGGGTTAACCGTCTCTTCGACTATGGTGCGGATTGCCTGTAGGTCATCATAGGACAAACTCATACCCATATTTTACCACTAAACCAGATCATGCGTATGGGCGCACGAAACTAATAAAAGACTTCAAAGAGAAGTCTTTATAGCACTTATGCTTATGGCTGGCCATCATGTTCAGTGTTAAACACCTGCTTGTTTCAGGCGGTTCCGAATTATCTTTTCAATGAGACTATTGGGCAGCGGATTATCCAGCTTTTCCTGGATAGCACCCTTAGTAGTTTCATATTTCTTTAGTTCATCGGTTGCCGATATAACTTGACCACTAAAAGGGTATATACCTATATGGTTTTTACGTGCACTAAAGCCAATTATAGACTTGCCTCTATATTTTATGGTCGGCATTCCGTAAGTAATGGTTTCCTCATAGCCCGGTAGAAGCTTGTGAGCGATTGAGCGAATTCGTTCAAGCTCAGTGCTTACCGGTGGTTCAAATTCTTTCAAATAATCGTCAATAACACTCATATAAAAAATAATGCCACAAGAAGCGCATTATTTATAGTGCTTGTGCTTTGCTGGGCATCGAGTTCCTAGTCAAAACTTTTCACATGGGTCGAGATGAAAAAATTGATGCAAATGAGATCTACGAGCTGCTCGAAGAAAATAGCAGTGAAGAGCCATCCTTATGATGGCTCGATTGCGCTGTCGTTTCCAGCGGCAGTACCCAGAACTAATATCGTCACGGCTCTATAACGAGCAGACATTCTACCGCACCTTCGCGTATGATATGGCATACTGCAAGCAGGAAATAGTGATCGAATCTCCCTTTCTAACAACTCGGCGCATTAATTTACTCTTGCCAAAGATGAGGCGTGCAATAGAATGTGGAGTAAGGGTAATAGTAAACACCCGGCACCCTCAGGAGCATGAAGACTATATGAGAAATGAGGCGGTAATTGGCATTGCCCGCTTGCAGGATATCGGGGTGAAGGTGCTCTTGACTGGCGGACACCACCGTAAGCTGGCTATTATTGACCGGACCATACTCTACGAGGGCTCACTGAACATACTGTCCCAGTCTGACAGTTGTGAAATCATGCGTAGAATTGAGTCTGAACAACTGGCTCAACAGATGTTACGATTTACGGGAATTGAAAAGTTTTTGTAACAGTAGTATTTGGTTCAGCTACTGAGCAGTTTCTTTAGTAGATCCGGTGATGGTTCGATACCTAATGCTTCCAGTAGTTTAAAGACAGATTCTGAGTCAGGTTTGTTGACATTGCGCTCGATCTTGGCGATCGTGTTCCAGTGAAGACCCGTTTTTTCGGCAAGTTCCTTCTGCGTCCAGCCTTTTTTAAGTCTGGCTTCTTTAAAAAATTCTCCGGGTGACTTTTCTTTGCTCATTTGAGCATATTTTAACATGTTGTGGGTAATATTTAATTCCCGTTGGCTAGAATGACAGTAATTATAAAGGTTATAATCTTGCTCAGACAAACTCGAGGTTAAACTTAAAGGAGTGCAAAGTGACAAAGTCGATGAACTTCTTATTTGATAGTGGTGCAGGTACGTATTTTGGAACGGCAATTCTGGCACCAATTGTACAATCTCCGTCAACTGCTTCTCAAGAGTCAGTTTCTGCTCTTTTCTGACAAGCTTGCCCATAGACTGAACCCATACAACGAGGTTTTGTTACACTAATTACATGACAGACAAAGATATTCGTAGAGCTATTTTGGTAGTGATGAACGAACGCCGTAAAACAGGACGGCATGAGCTTGAGATTCGGATGCATGTAAGCCAGATTGAGAGCGCTCTTCATGTTACTGGATACAAATTATCGGATGAGCAAGTAATGCAGTCCGTAAATTACTTGGCAAACGCAAAGTTGTTGAAACAAATCCACGAGAGCGAAACAATTAAAATACCACCTAGTAGGTATGGATCATCTCGAGGCGCCTCGTCACCTCCTATGAAATATACCAATTATTTTTATACCCTGACCAACCAAGCCATTGACGAACTAGAGGGAGAAACAGAGTACTCAAGGAAGCCTTTTGTACCGTTCCAAAACATACAAATTAATGCAAACAATGCACCGGTTGTAATTGGAAGCAATAATAAGGTTAATAACAACGTTGCAGTATTTGATGGCTTGGATAACCTGCAACAGATTCTAATTGAATCGCCTAAGCTATCGGTTGAGCAAAGACAGGATGTTGCCAGTGACATAGAAAGTCTAAAGCAGCAACTAGTGAAACCAAATCCCGACTCCTCGGTAATTAAGTCATTGTGGATACTTATTGAGCGTGCAGCGGCTTTGGCTGGCGCTAGCAGCTTGGCACTTGAAGTAGCTAAAGGGGTTGCCACTTTCTTGGGCCACCCGTTACACTGAGTTGATACTATGCTTTGTAGAAGTAGTAAGAAAAGCACCTACGATAAAAGTCATGAACGCTGAAAAAGATGAAATTGATGAACTTTTGGATAAGGTGATTATGAGCGTGGAATCGGATTACTTAATTATCGAGAACAGAAAGCGTTGTCGCGCAATACTGCTCAAACAGGATAAGACCGAAGAAGACATGATGGATTTATTCATCTATTTGCACATTATCCTAGAGGTCAGCCTAAACGGATTATTTAGAAATATATCCCTCTCAAATCTCAAAAAAGGTATTGATGAATTGGAAGTCAGCAAGAATCTCGACAACATAAGCTTTATGGATAAAACAATCATGTTCATTTACGATTCTAGCTTTGACTTCGATGGAAAATTAGACGATGCTACAAGCTTCCATAAAGTTATAGGAAAGTTGAAAGAATTTTCAGGGATCAGGAATGAGCTGCTTCATGGCCATACTATAAAAATGGTAAATAATAACGGTAATAAAACTCTGAGTCATCTAAAAAGCCAGCTAACACCCGATAATATGCACAAGCAAATCAACCGTTTTAAGTTTATTATTGATGGAATCACGTTTTACTTGAGTTGCCTTATTACTGTTAGCGACAAGGATAAGGAAGGCTATTACAGCAGATACCTAAATTATGACTTTATCCCAAACGACATACCTGAATAAGGCAACCTATCCGTTATAAGAATCCTCGCTCCTATTGCTATGCTACATACATGAAGATTTTTTACTCTTGGCAATCCGACACCCCACCGAATCGTTCATATATGCAACATCGTATTGATGAAGCTGTCCGACAACTTCCATATTGGGAGGTCGGGACGGCAATGTACTGGGGTGCATTATTCTTTCTCCAAAAACCTCAAGAGGTTGTTATCTATTTCTGCTTCTAGCTCCTTCGACTCCTTATTTAAGGAAACCAGTTCTTCGGCTATAGCTCCAAGACTTGCCTCAAAATCAAAGTCTTCGTCAACAATTCCTGCGACTACACCAACATATCGTCCAGGGTTCAGACTCCAGCCTTTTTGCTCGATTTCTTCTAGTGTCGCGATCTTACAGAGTCCGGGTGCATCTTCATACTTACTCGTGCTGATGCTGTGTTCTTCAAATAGCTTTTCGCTCCCATTTTTAAATTCTGGCTCTTCGTTACGGTACAAGTTCACGATGTTGGCAATAAATTCAATTTGAGCTGGTGTAAACTCGCGATGAGCGCGATCAATCTGTTTAAAGATATGTCTAACATCAAGAAAAAGTACCTTGTTCCCTCGCTCAGTATTCCTCTTCGCTTTATCGAGAAACCATAGCTGACATGGCAGTGTGACTGTATAAAACATGTTCTGACCAACTGCTACCATTACGTCTACCGACTTGTCCTGTAGCAGCCTTTTGCGTATCTCTAGCTCACTGCTACGTGCATCACTGGCACTGTTTGCCATTACAAAGCCTGCCCGTCCTGTATCGTTCAGCGCACTGTAGAAGGACTGAACCCAGACATAATTTCCGTTATCAGTATTCGGCATACCGAGCGGGAACCTTGGATCATTCTTGATCCGGTCCTTATCAATCCCATCCACGTTGAAGGGTGGATTTGCCATTACAAAATCGAACTTGTTAACCGAGTCGTGGATATCGTCGTAATAGCTATTCCCCTGACGAATATCTCCGTGGATGCCATGAACTGCGAGGTTCATTTTGCCTAGGCGTACTGTGGCTGCTGTCTTTTCCTGGCCGTAAACCGATAGCTGTGTATTTGCCGACTTATGATGGGCTTGAATGAAACTCGCACTCTGAACGAACATACCTCCAGAACCACAGGCTGGGTCAAAAATACGACCATGATAAGGTTCAATAATTTCTACTATTAATTTAACGATGGACGTAGGCGTAAAGAACTCTCCGCCGCCCTGACCCTCACTAAGAGCGAACTTTGCAAGAAAGTATTCGTAGATTTTGCCGAATACGTCGCCCTCAGCAAAGCTTATTGAATTGAAGTTCTTTAGTAGGTCAACAAGAATTTGATTGGCGATAGTCGTGTAATTCTTTGGTAAGATCACACGTAAGTCTTCATTCTCACGCTCTATCGCTTTCATCGCATCATTTATAGCCCTACCGATATCAGCACCTTCCGGTAAATCTAATAGTGTCTTGTAACGGGCATCGGGTGGCAGGTACAAGACACCCTCGGCCAGCACATCGATTTTATCGGGATTACCGTTTGCAAGTTTCTCGGCAATAGCTGCGAACTTAAAGTCAGCGTATTTGAGGAATATGAGACCAAGTACGGGTGCTGAATACTCGTTTGAGCTGAGTTCGGAATCGACACGAAGTTTGTCCGCGGCGCTCCATAGTTTGTCTTCGAGTCGCTTTACATTTTCTGACATAATGATCTAGTGTGAATTATACCTTAAAGACAGAGATAAATCAGCAGCTTACCGTAGCTTGATGAGTGCGGTTTGCACCGAGCGCATAAGCGTATCATTAAGACATGGCTAACTTTAGAATATACGCATTGATACTTGGTGAAATCCTCCCGGAGAGTGAAGTTTTTGACTGCGTGATCAAGAGGCTACCTTTTGACGAACAGGAGGAACGGAATTTCTCACCTATACAAGGTGTATTTTCTACAAATAACATCGGCCAGCATGACACATATATCACATCCCTACCGTACATAGACCCAGTTCGTATCAAATCCGAGTATGTTGTAGTCTACGACCTCGAAGAGAACGACGCAAAAGGCGCACTAGGTGGGGCCATTCGCCATATCGACAGACTGTGCCGACTCCTATCGATTACTTACTTGGAGGACACGCAGCAGCATACTGGCAGAGAGCATTTTCCGTTTCAGCCGTACATTTACCAGGTTAATAAGATTTATCTGATCGATGAGAACGGCAACGAAACTGATCCAGACTTTGTACTAGAAAGTGGCTATATCTACTCACCCGACTGGCCAAGCGCAAACCAATGGAAACATAGCGATACACAAGCATTTTTAGATGGGCTACTTGCCATACATGACGATGCTTTTGAGCGTGCCCTAAAGTACCTATATCGTTCGTCGGTTGGTCAGTTTATCCTTGATAGTCCTGAGAAAATAGCCTTAGACCATGTCAAAGCCGTGGAAATTATTTTGGACGCGTTATCGAAGAAAGACACATTTAATCTAAAGCTTGCTGAGGCAAAAGACAAACTGGGGATCACAGATGAAGAAGTCGAGAAGATAAGAGAGCTATGGGCGGTTCGGTCTGAATACGGCGACATTGCCCATGCATCCAAATTTGACGAGGCAGAACGCTACCCTAACCAGTTTCCGCTACCAAGTAACAGTGCGACGCGCGGGCTCCCCTCTAACTCCTTTGCGGCAAATGTATGCTTGAAGTATCTCCGTTACAAACAGCGGCTTTATCGGATAGATCTACAGCCGCTCGATGACTATCATGAAGAAGGTGCGATTGCTGTCGTTAACTCTCATATCGAAAGTAATCATCTCTATTTTTATGTAGCAGCTGGTTCGGGCAAGGCGCAATTAAAGCAAAAAGTTAAAACGATACTCGCCAACTACCTTGGCATTAGTGAAGACGAGATAGTGAATGTGGTTCTTGAAGAGCAAAGTAAAAGCGTTACGATATCCATAAAGTGAAGCTAGTAGACCATACTATTGTCGAGTTGTAGCAAGCGTCCACTCTATCCACTTTTCCAATACTTTTGACGACAAAGATACTAGCCGCTTATCGTGAGCATTAACAGGGCTTTTACCTCCGTGAAAAAGGTTACATCTAATCTGATAGATAAATTCAATGACTTCCGTGAAATTATTGACGTCGCTAAGGTATTTGTACTCTCCTCTATGAGCTGGACGCATATCTTCTACTTGGCCAATGTTTTTTAGCCCCTGGAGCAGTACTTTCTTATTGGGCGTACTATCCCAATACTTCCTCAAGGGGTTATCCGTGCTTGTAAGCCATCTGCGTTTTTGTGTATCGCTATCCGAGCCTGACCCTGCTGTCATCCAGGCGTCGAGGCACATATACATTATGAAGAACTTTATGAATGGGTCGGGCTGTTGAACACCCTGTATTTTCCACCAGCTGATTAGTTTTCGTGTCTCCTGATTCAATGTGGTTCCTATAGAAAACTCGGGAAGTTAGGCAGGGGCCTGCCAAGTTTAAGGTTCCTCTGACCGACCGTATTGTGGTAAGTGAGCAAATCCTGTTTAATATTGGGATTCATTATTGCCTTTAGTGTCACCATGTTTGTGACGAACAGAAACATGGTGATATCGGTCTCCAGCTTCCCGAAGTTATTTGAATATTCTGTTGCTAGAATTGTATTGATCTCATCGGGTGCTCCGTGTATGTATTTATTGCGGAGCGCTACCAAGTTTCTGAGCCTTTCCTCCAAGCCTTTTCCTAGCATTTGATTGATGTAGGCAGGATTGGCCACTTTATCTCCCAAGGTAGCTTCTATTATTTGTACCAAGTCTATTATTTTCTCAAGATGCAATGTTCTCTCGTAATCGCGCCCGTATCTAGGGTTCTGTTTACTGGCCAGAACTTGCGCATAGTCTCGGAATTTCTGAATTTGAAAGTCAAATTCTTTTATATCTCTGATTTTTAGTGACGGCCAAGTGTCACGAAATTGTTTATCTTGAAACATTGTAAGGTGTGTATTATCGAGCGGAGTCAGTAGCTGGTTAAGTGGTTTATATGAGGTCAAGTCGTGTATGTTTGTCCTATTACCCATAAAGTCCGCTGCCATACATGAATAGTGGACGCCGCCTTTTGCAATCAGCCGAAGTAATAAACATACCTTGTCGAAATTTTCCGATGCTTCTCTGAAAGCGTATTCAAGTCTACGAGATTTATCTACCATGCTAGTAAATTCTAGTAATATCTGGGGAGAGTTCTCATTTGGCCACTTGTACTCCGTAAGATCGCCGGACTTGCTTATTTGCGCTTGCTGCATTTTATAAAAGAGCGGTATTCCATC
>Ga0182030_10019401_pt1 | contig 12942 bp, 7 predicted proteins | sample 812S3MmetaG_FD_121299 | JGI IMG/M metagenome (GOLD analysis project Ga0182030, IMG submission 121299) | Permafrost microbial communities from Stordalen Mire, Sweden - 812S3M metaG (Illumina Assembly) | ecosystem: Environmental > Terrestrial > Soil > Wetlands > Permafrost | place: Sweden... | reverse complement strand
CCTAGTGGTAGCTACGTCATCTTTGCACGAGCGGTTGACGCAGAACGTGATGAAGTCCTTGCATACATCTTCATATGGCTTGTCGTAATCCACAGCATATATTTTGCGGACAGTGAAGGTTTCGAGGACTTCTTGTGTCTGGTCAACAGCCATTGTGCTCCCGTTGTCTTCTGGCGCTGCTAAGGGGCTGGTATCGTTCGCAATTGCAAGGAGTGCATAAATGGCATCTCTGGGCTCCGAAACATCGAAAGCAGAAAGTGTTGACACTAAATGCTCAAGGCTCAATAGAGGCCGCCTCTCGAAACCCTGTGGCTCAGTATCGGTTGACTTCAAGCCATTTGCTCTCATATCTGGTGTATTCGATTTGGTCATGCTCGGAGTTTGATCCTTCTTCGTCCCCTTCTTGGCCCTTTTGTCGTCTCGGAAAATGGTTCCCGTAGCTTGGACGAGCAAACTTGCCCCCAATTCCGAGACGTACTCGAACCAGCCTGGTACATGATAATACTTTCGATCTTTCTTCATCACTTCCGAAAGCCGATGAGTAGCTGTCTCAACTTCGACGAAAAGTTCTACTGCGACAGCAAATTGATCCCAGTCAATCTCATCCGGCCCGCAATATATCTTCGCTTTCTTAGCCAGAGCGATCTCTTGGACAACCCAGCGTCTGTTGAACCAGGAGCGCTGCATAAGGTTCAATAACGACTGCCATTTTTCCGAATTCTCTTCTTTTTCACAAAGTTCGTCGAACTGCTGGAGCTTCATGACTTCGTCTTTGATGAATTTGATCGCAAGCCGACTTTCTCTATCGTCGATCCCAAGCCACACACACACCCCGTCGGCGATACTATATATGCGAGCCATCATCTCTACTTGATGATTTCTCTCAACAGTGTTGCTTTGGTCGATACATATAGCATCAATCCAGAGGATGCGGTCTTCCTTAACCTTCCGAAGATATTTCAAGGCCCAAACTAGCTGCTGGTGTGCTGGCTTTCGAGTAAGCTCGGTCCCCTTCCGGATGAGTATTTGGTGAGATGACTCGGCACCCCAACGCCAACTGAGTGCCTCGTATCTTATGATCTTGTTTGGACTAGAATTCTCAGCTGCTTCTTTGTTGCCTAGGAACACGTTGCTCCGTGAGTTGCTATCGGCCTTTGGTTCGTCTCCATTTGTTTTCAGTGATCGAGGCTCGATTAACTGTCCATCCTTGCTGAACTCCCCTTCGAATAATTCGCATTCAACATGAAGATTTTCGGGTGGTCCGGCTAGCAATCTCAGCAGCCTGATTCGTTTCTTCATGCCCTGAAGTCTGTCGTATTCGAAAAGGGGAATACCTTCAGTACTTGGATTAGCGAATTCCACGAGTTCGTATCTGACATCTTTGTCGGCAGAAGGGAAGCTTTTGAGTGATTCATAGCCTGACATAGCTCAAGCGATGTATATATCTGGTGGATGGATATTCATTCGATGAGGAGCTTCAAGGGGGAAGAAAAGAATAGCATTGGAGAACAAACAGAATATGGAGGATGTAATATGGTTCAATAATGAGATGAGGAGGTTGCGCACGGCAGCTCCAAGTAAAGAGGACTGAAATAGCATAACCAATTACTGAGGTAACTACCCCATGTCAAGCCTCACTTGGAGGCGGCTCCAGCCCATATCGCGCAAAAGTTTCTTCCCAGGCTGGCTCGTATTTGGAAGAAAAGCAGATCTGTGGACAGCCATTAAATGCCATCATGTTAGGAAAGAAATTTGCTTTTCCCACATCTTTGTTGCTCCTGCCGTCCTGTCTCAAATACCGCTCACTAATTGGCCGTCCCGAACTCCGCCCTGCACGCAACAAGCTACGCGGATCGGACTCTGAATGCTTGTCTGATCCTATTCCGGACCGCATCTTTCGCAATGCAGCCCGAAAATGATTCAGCTACTGATTTGAGAAGAATCGTGGCTTTCTTTGACAAGGTTCGATTAGTCGAATTTCACTTATGAGGCTGCAATGGAAGCGCTGACACTTTTCAGATTCGTAGAGGTGGGTAGTTCATCTACCAGCTGACAAGAAGGTGGAATATTGATGGGTGCCTCTTATTTCGATTCATTAATAATTGCGCCCATTGCGGTTTATCGAAGAAAAAACATTTGGTTGAAGATGTAAGGTTGGCAGGAACTTCCGGAATCTGCCGCTTTGCTCTTGCACCGCCTTCTCTCGCAGAGCCTGAATTAGTTGCTACGTAAAAAAAAATGCATGAGATAATTTGCCTCTAGGGACTAAATTTGCACCTGAGAAGGAGTTCGAAACGGAAATATAATTAGGAAACGAATGTAAGTGAGTTGTAGACTGGAAATAATGTCACGTAAAATGAACTATTGTTGAGCTGCGTTGGCGCGAAACCATGAAGGGCGTGGTGAATGAAGTGAGCCTTCAGTTACTGGATATAATAATTTGCAACAGACTCCTGTCCTCTCGATTCAGTGACGGCTTTCGGTCACCTTGCTTAGCATTCGTTTGTAAAGGTCTTCAAGATCTTGCGGGAATGGCCTCAACCTGATTTCTAACAGTAGCGGCGACTCCCCAGTCCTACGTGTCTCGAACGTTTGCTTGAACCAGGTCCGCGCTGAATTGGACGATCTGGATCACGTTACCGGAAAGCCCGAGTGCCACCAGAGCCTCAAGCATGTGGAAGGTCTTTTCCTGTTCCAGGCGCAGGTATTATAAACTCACGAGATTATTGAATATAATTCAAGAATTCGAACGACAGTTTCTCGAAATTTTTTGTCCAAGGTTCAGGCCGGCGATTGTGGCAGTGTGGAACACAAGCGCATATCGTGTATAACTCCTATCTAATCACAAGTCTTCTGATTTGGAAACCGGGGAGGATTCACCGCATGAGGGAATCTAGATAAACTGCTTTGAAAAATGAAAATGCGTATTCGACGCGTTTTCATGCTATGGATGCGTATTAAACCATCATCTCATAATTCGGGACTTCGTAATGTGTGCCTTAATCTCCCTTCGCCATCATCCACACTCTAACCTTCAGTCTCTCAACAACCTCTTTCCGAATCCACTGAATCTCTCTGCCCTCACTCATCGCCTTATCTGCCCATTCAAATAACAACCTCAGCCCCAGCAGCCGGTCCTTCTTCCCACTGTCCAGGGATGCATTCTCTAGCACTAATCTAGCATCAACAACTGTCTCTTCAGTGCCTGCGTGGATATCACTTGCGCCCCCACGATCGGGTGGAAGGACGAGAGCTCTTTCAGCTTTTGTGAGCGTGGCAAAAGCTGGTAGCTCGAACAGCCACTCAAGAGACTGAGTAGACATGCCATCCACGTCATTGAGAGCCTGAAGTGTGGCTTGGAAAGCCGATGTGCTCGCATCGTGGGCCGGTCGTCGGCGGACGTATATTGTTTGTGTCGACTTGAAGGACGCGATATGAGTTGCATTGCTTTCAAGATCGAGGACAACATTCCAGTACTCGGGACTATTGGTTCGAACGGTCTTGATCAAGTTGAGTTCTGGTAATAAACAAGGCGTATGACGTTGTGTTTCCTCACCGTCGCGGTGTATTATGGATATAGGTATTGGAACTGGTTGATTTGTATCTATATCTCGAGTGACGAGACATCTCGCTTCCGCTGCGAGAACCCAAAAATGGCGAAAAGCTTGAAGATGAGACTTATTGTCCTGTACAGTGGATGGGAAGATTGGATAGAAAGCGACGAGCAATGAAGCTATAGCAAGGTTTGAAGTGCCAAAGGTAAATGTCCCACCACCTAGAAATAGGGCGCCGATCGCTAGATGAGTTGCTAGGTGGCTCCCATAAGGCGTTTCACTGTCATCTCGACCATGCATTGATCGAAGTCGCCGGAAAACTGTGAGATCTCCAGTGCCTGCCATGATAGTCGCAGCGGCAAGGGCCAACAAATCTTGACAATTTCGAACTGTATTTCTTGTCAGTTTCTTGTCAAATGTATCCGCCTCAATGAGACAGATTCTCATGAATTGGTCCAGATAATGAATAAGCAAGTCCCGAGCAACGAAAGACGCGGATCCAGCGAATCGTAATGCTACGCTGAAGCAGAGCCCCGTGATAATGTCGTAGAATGGGAGATCCTCGCTCGTCAACTTCTCAATGTTTTCGAGCTTGGTCCGTTCTCTGTATGCCTTCGGAAGGCTGTTCTCTACCCACTCAAATGAGGGTACTATTTGATTCCACATGATCAAATGCTTAGCAAGAGTGCGGAGCAGAAATATATCTGGTCTCACGTAGTCGAATTGAAGGAGAGAGTCGGGAACATCCACTTTCCGTGCTAAAACCTGGTTTTCTGATTTCATAAAGATGAGAGCAATGGCAACAACCGCTGCTGCTGTCGCTTTGTCTAAGACATGAACAAGGTCAACCTTTTTGCTTCCTACAGCCAATGCGAGAAGTCGTTCCGTCAGGCGCATATCATGAAGACCCTTGAGATCCGAACCTTTCCCAAGATTGATAAAACCTAGCGCAAAACCAGCTGCAAGTCGATAGCCCTCATTTCTCAGGGGCTCTTCTTCCGTCTCAGTATCTATATGCTCAATTTCCGAGACCATGATTTCGCTCATTCGTCGATGTTGTGTATTGCAATAAAGCAGGCCAATTCCCATAATGCCAGTTGTTTGTGTCAACGGTGAAAGATTCAACTCGGCTGCTCCTGGGGGCAACATTCGAGTTACATGAACGGATAGAAGTCGCGTGATGAGCGAGTCCATCGTACCGATATAAGAGGCTGCCAAGCCTAGAAGAAGGCCAATCGATGTCATAGTGTGCTTTGGCGTCAAGTATTTAAAAGCTACCCACTTGGCCACAGACTTCAGGTGGCCATTCAATCCCAGGGCGAGTAGAAACCCAGCATGGCGGTTGCTTAGGTCTTGCAGAGGTTTGTTGTACAAGATCCATGAGGTGTCAATGCCCCTCGCGTCACGGGAAATACTGAGCCCCGCAGCCACTCCTGCATGAAAGAAAGCCCAGCAGACCTTTTCCTCTGTGAACGCATTCTTATCAACTCCAACTGTATTATTATCCGGCTTCATCACACAGCTTAAGTTGAATCCCCCGATAGCAAACCTTTGTGTCAACAAAGGAATTCGAGCACTGAAATACAATAGACCTCTGCCCGAAGGGATTGCAAGCGTGCGATAGGCGAGCATCTGTGCATGATCTTTCTGTGCTTCTAACAGCTCGGATTCCGACCAATGAGGCTCAGATCTGCATCGAGCTACAGTAGGCCGGAATGTATTGAGTATATTCATGGCTTCATTCATCCTCCTATCATCTTTGAAGATCGAGCGTGTGATCGCAAGTCGGTCGACTTCGGCAGAACCATCGAACGATCCAGTAGTCTCGATATCAGTAGTAGATTCGCAAATTGCGTGAACATCGAGATTTGATTCGTGAGAAGGAGCCCGTGTTTTATTAGCATGGAAGGTGTTAAACGATGAAAGATTACTTACTAGAAGAGCAGATTGGGTATTCCGCGGTCGCTGGCCTGGAGATAGAAGCATATTGACATCTTCCCTCCCCACAATGGCGAGCAAATCTTTGCTCCATGCTGTTGGAGGCTCACTTTGAGATCGAACGATGGCATCTTGCAACGGAGCAAGTACAGTTTCCGGTAAAGTCTCTAGCAGGAGAATGTCTAGGCTAGCAGAGGACAGAGCTTCGACAAATTGAACGGAAGACCAATCGTCTCTCATTGACGAGAAAAATCGGGTAAAAAGAAGAGTCCTTGGTGTTAATTTTAACCACTGCTCGAAGTTACGAGACTGAGCTGCAATGAATCCAGGCATTGTCACAAATGGTTCAAGGCGCCGATGCATTAAGCAGGCCTGGATCCAATCATATATTCCAGGACAGTCAAAAGGTTCCGCAATTGGTGGTTCGAGAGGAGACTCGGAATCGTAGACTGTATTAAGAAATGAAGCATTTTCAACATCGTACGCAGTTACCCAACTCGTCCATCCAAGCCACCTTGCTATCTGTGCTAATACTGGGGTCAAACTCGAAAAACCTGCACTGAATGAATCGGTAGTCATGGTGTCGAGTTTCTGCTCCTCATGCAGAAGATGCAAGCCGATAAAAGTGTCACTTAGAGCAGATTTGCGAGTCTCCAAAAATACCACTCCGGAGGTAGCCAAGCACTCAGATATGACAGATTGGCCCAAAGTAGATGCAGCAAAGCTCTTCGTAAGCTTTACATGATGTTGTATAAAGTTGACCTTTTCGCCTGAACTAGACATAAAAATCGTGGAGTGTAGGTCGGAATCGTCTTCAGCAGAGAGCCAATTCCAGCCACGATTTTCAACCCAAGAAGGAAATGGGTTGCCATTAGAAGCTTCTTGCAACTGCATGACTTCAAAATTCTCGAGGTCCGAATGTGCACCACTGCTAGACCGGAGGAAGCTAGTACGAGACTTCCGCTTTGCACTGTTAGAATTTTGAGTCGCTTTCGAAGGGTTCTTCGTTGCCAAGAACATCGAGAAAATGGCAATTACTAGAGCTGTCCATTCGGTATCTACTGCATCAATAGATTCCGTTTGAAGCCAGTTCATGACATTCCACCACGTAACCAAGATCCCCTCTCCGCCTCTGGCACCGGGAGAAACTGCCCTACATACGTCGATTACACGACAGACTTGGGGATTTTGAGGCTGCAAAAGAATGCGAAGTTGATGTATCTTTCCTTCTTCGTCGACCAAATCTACCTGACCCCCTGGCTTTGAATTGCGTAGACCACGCAAAGCACGTGGTCCGTTGCTCAATATTCTTTTGAAGCCTCCTTCTCTATTGGCCCGGGGTATCGCATCATGACTCAAGTTTCGAATATTGTTGAAGGCATATTTTCCCGGCAATGAAACTCTCATCAGCAAGCTCCAAGGTGCTTGTAAACTCAGCTCTCCATAGCCATCGGGCGTTTCTGTCAGGACCAATATACGAGAGGTCTGACCATCATCAAGTCTACACGCATCTATAACTCCTCTCGCTCTCATCACCTGCCCTGATGGGACAACATTGATAGTCTTTTCAGCTTTCCTCTTTTTGCGCGGATCATCATCTAGATCAGCGAGAACTGTCTCATGGCTTTTAACGTAAAGTGTCAAAACGAGCAGCCTCTTTTCGTCAGGATCTAGGATACAAATGACTATTGTATCGCCATGCTCATTCGCTGCAGAAGGTGGTCCAGTGAGTGTAAATATCTTACACTGACTTGTAGCAGGCATATGTTGACTTGAGTATCGAACATTGCTATGCTCAGCCGCAACTTGGTGGACATAGGTAAGGACTACTTCTTGCCTCAGCGCGTCAAATTCTTCGTCGTCAAGTCCCATATTGTGAAAGCCTTCAAAATCACCACCAGCTCTTAGTTCATCCAGTAAGTCATCTACAGGAGCCTCCAGATAGCTATTAATGCTATGATTGAATTGCGGTTGCGAGAAACTTTGGCCATTTACAGTACCAAAGGCTCCAGTGCTCGTCCGTGGGTGTTGACCGCCCAGAGATTCTCCTCGTCTCGTTGTATGTTGGTGACCCGTTGCAAGGTCAGAAAAGGCAGATCTCTCATGGGAAGCAGATAGATCTGCTCGTGCCAGCATTGAACTCACCCGCCGTGACTTTCGTCGTGGAATGGCGGGGTCTTCAAAACCCGGCTCGAACGCAGAAACAAGGTCTGCAACATGATCTACAGAATCATCTTGTCGCGAACCTTTCTTCCCACCAACGATTGGTGCAGGTCCACCGTGAGACTCTTGAAAGGTTTGTTGGCTCTGGAGAACCGGCGTAGTGGCTCCAGTGGCAGTACCGGGAACGAAAGAGCTTCTCCGTCGAGACGCTGCACCGCTTGTGGCACGTTGCTTATCTCGCCCAACAGGTTCAGGGCTAGCATATGCTAATTTCCAAACAGTGTACATACTTGTTTCTCTATTGAGAGTCAAAGCAAGAACCAAGGGCTCTTGAGAGCCATGACTGGAAAACTCGCTCGGACGAGTGACATGGAGAATTTCTTCAGCGGTATCCAATGCCATTATCTTTGTTGAACTCCTTCTATGTCCCCGGCCCTCGGGTCTGGATGGATGGGCAACCACCAAGCCCATCTCAGACATAGGGTCTGAGACAGAGAATAACCTTGGCCAATTTGAATCATTCTTCAGCGCCGGTGGGTCCCACATATCTTTTAAGGTAGAGTTTGGCAGTGTTGGCATTTGTTTCGGAGCGCCGAGATCTGCGATTGAGAAGGTAGACATCTGCGAGCTCGCAGCGGACCATGGTTGGGGTTGTGAAGACACGAAGGAATTGGGAGGTACTCGTGGAAATTTGAGTGATGCTGGAACAAGATTATCAACTCTCAGTTTTCTCTGCAATATCAATCCATTTGGAGCCGCAGACGCAAATTCTACTTCGAAAGGCAGATGTATAACATGGCTTGTGCCAGAAAGAAAGTAAACATGCGCTTGAGTCTTCAAGAAGACCACAATAGCAGTCGATCTCGCGTCTGACTTAGGATCACGTCCTTTGCTTGTTTTGTCTTGGGAATCGAGGGGCCCAACGCTCGGAAATGTTGTTATTAAGGCCTGGGTCACTGGCTCATTCTCCAAGTCAAATTGGTAGCTTTTTCGAAAGACCCCGCCTCGCGACCAAAGAACGCATCGTGAAGTAACCAACAGCTCGTCATCCTCGAGGGACGATCCGGTATCACTGTTCGAGTGATTCTGCCACGTATAGGAGGAACTCGGCGGGTCTGGGGGGAGAAGGCGTTCCTGAATTGCGTATTGGAGTCCTGTCGGCTGGTGAAGGCCTAACGAAGTGACCGAAGCCATCTCGCAGGGTGATTGAGGTGGGGCATCGACTCATAAAAGGGGAAGGTCATCGAATTAGTCTTGTAACAATATTCAACTGCTGGTGGGTAGGATCAAGAAATCTTGTGGGTAGACGCGTCGCGAGAAATCTTCGACATGCTTCAGCCTCGCTTGTTCCGATGGAAAGGCTGAACACGACATCACACTTATTATTGAACACTCTATTAAACCCTCTGGTTTTGTATAGCTACACAACCGCACAGTATATTGCTAATTCTAATTCATTCTTAAACGAAGGCATCAATGCCGTTATCATCCCGTTCGACTTAGCTCTTTGATCAGAATATACCGCTCCAGTCAGATATTCAACCGCATTATTATCTTGGAAACAGGATAGATCCATAGAAGGATGAACTTGAGGAAGGCCTTGAATGTTCTTTTCAATCCATCCGCATCTCATCCAATGGGCCCTCTGTTCAAGAGAGAAAATAACTCCTCAAATAGTAATGCTTTTGTCGTTCTCCCCGTGAGTTCAAGTCAACGAATTTACGAATCCTCTCAATGATCAGTAATCATTTGGGAAGGAGATTTCATTGCTCAAAATTCGCATTTCCTGTTTGGGAAAATGCATCACTGATGACGGATCATGGATAAAGGCTTGTAATGTTGCTCGATGTCATAAATTCGTAATCCACAGACAGTCCTGCTTGTTGCTATAGATTGTCGGCCTCGAGCACATTTACTTAAATTGGCTAGTTAGCCCAGATCGAGCGAGTCCAAATAAAGTACCTGATGATAGAGAAGCAAATGATTATACATACGACAAGCACAACGGCCAAGATGGTTTTTGAATGCGGATGCGTCTCATGTATAAAGACAATTGATACTCCATCAATTTTCATTTCATCCTCACATTAATCACCACAGCAATCGCATAGTTGCAAATCGAATCTTACTCCCCGGCGCCAGTATTTCTCAACAAAACCATCATTCCTCCTCAATCATGACACAATCATCCTGTCTCTGTGGCGCGAACGTTATCACCTACTCGAGCTCCCCGGAATTGAGATTCAAATGCCACTGTACCGATGAGGCAAAACTCACCGGGGCTGCGCCTTTCTCAATCAATTACCTCGTCTCAGACTCCGAGTTGAAAGTCCTAAAAGGGGAACTCAAAGTCTGGGGTAAAGTCGTGAACAGCGGCAATATGATGAGCAACCATGCTTGCGGCCAGTGCGGAAGCTTGCTGTATAGGACGTCGACGGGTTATCCGGGGAAGTTGGCGATCAAAGTTGGGTGTATTGACGATGAGGATGTGGTGAAGGGGTATGTTCCCGATATTGAGATCTTCACGAGGAATCGTGCACCGTGGGTGCAGCCAATTGAGGGTGCGGTGCAGGAGTGGGCGGATTTTGGCAGTGGAAGTGCGTCGTTTGAGCATGATCATGATCTTAGCTCGGTTTAAGCACCCTTGTTCTCCTTTCATTCAAAATTCCGGTGTGATAATCTATATTTGATCATGTTTTTGAGTGTTGCTTTTTTATTCTGGTCTGATATTAGTCCTTCGTCGTAACCATTACATTATGCAACTCCGCCACTTCCTCCCATAACCTGTTACACCCCCCCCTGGTGAATTTTCTTCACCCACCATAGTTTCCCCAACGCAAGTTCTACTACCTCCCAAGTTTTCATCTTCAAGTGCGCAAGTAATTTTGCAAGTTGGGCTACAAACCACATCCGATCCTCACCAGCCTTAGCTTCGAGACCTCCCATGAATAATAACCAAGCGACAAGCTCGCCTTGACTTTTATTCGCAATTTGGATCGTTATTACCAACTTCTTTAGTTTGTGTACTAGGCCCCGTGATCCGAGGGCAGAAAGGGGGAACTCTTGGAGGGTGGCTTGCATATAGAGTAATGCTCCGGTCCTTAGCACTTCGTTAATGTGTTGGTTTTCCAAAGAGAGCAAGTCAAAATCATTATAAGCCAAAGAAGCAGGTTGGAGAAATTCGTAGCGTAGAGCATATGTAACTTTCAACAGCTTGATTTGCTCTGGAATACTTATTTTCGCGGCGGCAGACAGGATCTCCGACACAGTGAGCGAGAGATCCAATAACGAAAGAAGACTTTCCCTAAGTCGTACGTCGATTCGTAGGGAGCCAAAGATTTCAACCAATGATGAACTGAGTGGCAATCCGAGAGGAGCAGTATGACAATAGGAATTCGGCAACGAATTCAAGCGTGAAAAGAAAGGAGTGTCAAGGAACACAAGAGCTCCCGTGAGGTCGGCACTTTTTAGTTGTGTCAGCTGGGTCTAGAAGGAGAAAAGACGCATTACCGATGAAGTTTCAATTGCAAGATCATATCCAGATTTGCCATTCCTCCTTTTGTGTCTACCATCTGTTTTATCCCTGTCATATGGATTTTCCATCCCTCGAAATTTCCACGGAGCGACTAGGGACATTTCGTCAATACATGTTCTCGAGAGAAAACATCTCAGAGCTTACCTCTGTCAGTGCTAAACAGCTCACCGCCCCAATCGTCCCTGTCTCAACCTCAACCTCAACCCCCATCCTACTCAATCTCTCATTAATCAAACTCAAACTCTTGCCCACATGCACAATCGATTCCTTACTATCAGTCGTCCCAGCAAACAATCCCGCATAGGTTGAAGTGGTGTATAGCAGCGCATGAAACAGCGCTTCATCAGTCAAACACCAGTCAAACCAACTTGCAGGACTGATCGGATTAAATCTCAATAAATCACTTAACGGCCACATTGACTCCCCCACCTTACTGATATGATAAATAAGAGGTGAGAGTTGAGGGTGAGGATCTAGTCCCGGAGTAGGGAGGGGAAACCAACAGGCCACCCCTTCGATTTCAGAATCGGCTCCAATCGTTGAAGGACTAAGTGTGTTCTCAGATGTAATAAGGCTCTCACTCTCACTGCCCCGTGCCTCGATCTTATCGTCATATTTCCCTTTCCCTGTCCTGCCTTTATTGATACCCCGTTTCTGCAACTTCCTCTTCCGACTCGAGTCCTTAACCACATGCGCCCTCACCAACTTTCTAATTTCTGGATCCTTATTTCGGAATGGGTCTGTCCCGTTCACGAATTCGAATTCTTGAGTCACAGCTCCCCTTTCCTCCGTGAATATCACCGGTGTCTCGGCGTGTGAAACGGAGATCTTACTGGCTTTTGGCTGGTTTGAGTGTATACTTGAATAGGGTTTCTCCTTGCCGTCTTTCCAACCCTTGTGGATCATGACCATAGGCTTGCCATAAGAGAAGACAGAGAATGGTTCCATCGAGGCTTATCAAAGGGAAAATGGAGGCGGAAGCTGACAGCGTAGCCCGGAGTTATCCAACGATGGTGATTTGGGATACTTTATTTCACCACGATGAAGCATACACATTGGTCTGACTACAATATTATGGAGGACAACAAGAAGACATTTCGAGGAAGTTGAGCTTTGAATGCCCTGAATTGGATACAGAAGTCAAAGGCAAAGGCCTGCTGATGAATCGCATGCATCTGACGGGAAAGGACAAGGATGTGAATTTGATTAGTGAACAACTCTGGAAAACACTAAGTTACGGACTTTCAGCTCTATTTATTAACATTAGATGGGATCATTACATCCAGTATAAGGACCTGGCTCTACCCGAGATCAGAGACCGGATCATCGAGTTTCGAACGCAATCTCTAGCAAAACGTGGAATAGCCTGTCAGCATCCCATCACCGCTTCTTGGCACCGTCAAGTGAGCAGTGATGAGAATCTCATGGAAGCAACGCAGATTTTCAAATTACAGTATTGGTCTTGAACATGAAGAAGGCGCCGACGATAGGTACTATTTTGGGTGACCGCAACAAGAGATCTAATCAAATCGGGTGAACGCCCGATTGAGGTGGATTTCGATGCCAACGTTCAAGAGGTAATGAATATATAATTCCCTTTTTCAATAGTTACTATGTCTTTTTTTGACTTTATACTTTTCTTCTTTTCTTCTTTCTGTATATCTACAAAAGAATTATAGTCTTTTTATTTGCTTTAATACAATTAGATAAGTTCTAATTATATAAGTCTTTGTTTTTCTTTTTAAATAGCTT
>Ga0182030_10019400_pt1 | contig 12944 bp, 10 predicted proteins | sample 812S3MmetaG_FD_121299 | JGI IMG/M metagenome (GOLD analysis project Ga0182030, IMG submission 121299) | Permafrost microbial communities from Stordalen Mire, Sweden - 812S3M metaG (Illumina Assembly) | ecosystem: Environmental > Terrestrial > Soil > Wetlands > Permafrost | place: Sweden... | reverse complement strand
TGGGCGAAGCTGAAGAAGGGCTCCGGCGCCCAGTAGATGTGCTCGTACATCTCATCCGAGGCGATGACGACCTGCGGATGCCGCTCGAGCACGGCGCCCAGCCCCTGCAGCTCGGCCCGGGTATAGGCGGCGCCGGTGGGATTGCTGGGACTGTTGAGGAACAGCATTTTGGTGCGCGGCGTGATGGCGGCTTCGAGCTGCGCGGGAGTGATCTTGTAGCCTTGATCGGCCCCGCCGTAGACGCTCACGGGCACGCCGTCGGCCAGCAGCACCATGTCGGGGTAGGACACCCAATAGGGCGCCGGAATCACGCATTCATCGCCCGGATCGAGCAGGGCGGCGCAGACATTGAAGCAGGTTTGCTTGGCGCCCGAGGAGACGAGGATCTGGCTGCGCTCGTAGGTGAGGGCGTTGTCACGCTTGAACTTCGCGATGATGGCGTCCTTGAGCTCCGCGGTGCCGTCCACCGCGGTGTAGCGCGTGATGCCCTTGCGAATGGCCTCGACGCCCGCATCTGCGATATGGACGGGAGTGTCGAAATCCGGCTCGCCGGCCCCGAGGCCGATGATGTCCTTGCCTTCGGCCTTGAGCTTTGCAGCCCGGGCGGTGACGGCCAGGGTGGGGGACGGTTTGACCTTTTGTACGCGCTTTGAGAGGGAAACGGCCAAGGGGAACTACCTATGTTAAGAGGGCGGTAAAGTGTACGAAAAATGACCCCAGGGCGCCAGTTTGCCGTCCTCGGGCGCCGCCGGCCGGCGGACGCTTGCGGGGTCGAGCGTGTGGCCGCATTTCCAACGTGAGAGAATAGGCCCATGAAATTCGAGCTCTATTCGGACTACGGTCCGGCGGGCGACCAGCCGCAGGCCATCGAGAAGCTGGTGGACGGCCTGTCGAGCGGCCTTGCGCATCAGACGCTCCTCGGCGTGACGGGCTCGGGCAAGACCTTCACCATCGCCAACGTGATCCAGCAGGTGCAGCGCCCGACGCTGGTGCTGGCGCACAACAAGACGCTGGCCGCGCAGCTGTACGGCGAGTTCAAGGTGTTCTTCCCGAAGAACGCGGTGGAGTATTTCGTTTCCTATTACGATTACTACCAGCCCGAGGCGTATGTGCCGGCATCGGACACCTTCATCGAGAAGGACGCGTCGGTGAACGAACACATCGAGCAAATGCGCCTGTCGGCGACCAAGGCGCTCCTGGAGCGGCCCGATTCCATCATCGTGGCGACGGTGTCCGCGATCTACGGTCTCGGCGACCCGCAGGCCTATCTCAGCATGGTGCTGCACATGTCTCGCGGCGACCGCCTGGAACAGCGCAAGCTCCTGCGAAGGCTGGCCGACATGCAGTACACCCGCAATGAAATCGATTTGCACCAGGGCACCTACCGGGTGCGGGGCGACGTGATCGACATCTTTCCCGCGGAATCGGATCGCGAGGCGCTCAGGGTCGAGATGTTCGACGATCAGATCGAAACGCTGAGCCTGTTCGACCCGCTCACCGGCGAAGTGTTGCGCAAGCTCCCCCGCTTTACCGTGTATCCCTCGACGCACTACGTGACGCCGAAGGAGCGCGTGCAGTCGGCGGTGGAGGAGATCCGCGGGGAACTGCGCACGCGACTCCAGGAGCTCAATGCCGCCGGCAAGCTCGTCGAGGCGCAGCGCCTGCAACAGCGCACGCTGTTCGACCTGGAGATGATGAACGAGGTCGGATATTGCGCCGGCATCGAGAACTACTCGCGCTACCTGTCGGGCCGGATGGCCGGCGAGCCGCCGCCTTGCCTGTTCGATTATCTGCCGAAGAATGCGCTGATGGTGATCGACGAGAGCCACCAGACGATTCCGCAATTGGGCGCCATGTACAAGGGCGATCGCTCGCGCAAGGAGACGCTGGTCGAATACGGCTTTCGGCTGCCGTCCGCCCTCGACAATCGCCCGCTGCGCTTCGAGGAATTCGAGCAGATGGCGCCCCAGGCCATTTACGTGTCGGCAACGCCCGGGCCCTACGAGAAGCGCGTTTCGGGCCAGGTCGTCGAGCAGGTGGTGCGCCCCACGGGGTTGATCGATCCGGTGGTCGAGATCCGTCCGGTGCGCGCCCAGGTGGACGACCTGCTCTCCGAGATCCGTCTGCGCGCGCAGGCGAACGAGCGGGTGTTGGTCACCACGCTCACCAAGCGCATGGCGGAGGATCTCACCGATTACCTGAACGAGCACGGCGTGAGGGTGCGCTACCTGCACTCGGACATCGAAACCGTGGAGCGCTCGGAGATCATCCGCGATCTGCGCCTCGGCAAGTTCGACGTCATCGTCGGCATCAACCTGCTCCGCGAAGGGCTGGACATGCCCGAGGTGTCCCTGGTCGCGATCCTCGATGCGGACAAGGAGGGATTCCTGCGTTCGGAGGGCTCGCTGATCCAGACCATCGGCCGGGCGGCGCGCAACATTCGCGGCAAGGCGATCCTGTATGCCGATACGCGCACCGGTTCGATCGAGCGCGCCGTGGCCGAGACGGATCGGCGGCGCAGCAAACAGGTGGAGTTCAATGTCCAACACGGCATTACGCCGCGCACCATCGTCAAGGCGGTGGGCGATGTGATGGAGGGCGCACGCGACGTCCAGGACGGTGCAGTGCGGGATATGGGCGCCGAGTACTCCGTCCTGCCGCCCGACCAGGCCGTGAAGCGCATCAAGAAATTGGAAGTTGAGATGACCCGCTTGGCCAGAAACCTCGAATTTGAGCAGGCTGCACGGGTGCGCGACGAGATTCAGAGACTGCGTCAGGTAACATTGGGCATACCCGAGAGCTTGGTAGGTTGATCTCAACGGAGATTTGGATGACCGTGGAAAAAGGCCAGCCGCACGAACCCGATCTGGACAGGACGGATCAGCTGCCCATCCTGGAGGGGGTGGAGATAGGGGAGGATGTGGAAGATGACGCCGTCCGAATGGAATATTCGCCGGTGGTGCACAGCGTTCGACCCGAATTCCCGCGCGCGGCGGGCGTCGACCTGCCGTCGCTGGCAGAGAGCGTGCGCTCGGTAGAGGAGCGCATTGCACGACAGAGCGCCGAATTCGAGGCGCTCAACCGATCCTATGAAAAGTCCCGGGAGGCCGAGGTTGCCGCCGTTTCGCATGCCAACGTTCTTGCCTCGGAGATTGCCGGGGTACGCGCGCTCCTCGAGTCGGAGCAAACCCGGCTGGGTGCCGCCGAGAAGGCGCTGATCCAGAGGAACGAACTGCTCGACGCCGCGCGCGTGCGCATCGAGGAAGCACTGAAGGAAGCCGGGCGCCACCAGAGCGAGGCGCTGACGCTACGCGATCAACTGGCGGCGCGCGATGCCACCATCGTGCAGGTCACCCATTCGCTGGGCGAACGCGACGCGCAGTTCGCCGCGCTGCAGCGCGAACATGGCCAGATGGTTCCGGTGTTCGAGGAGCGGACCCGTGTGGGGGCGCAGCTCACGACGGATCTGCAGGCGGAGCGCAAGCGCACTGCGGATCTCTCGGAGCTCCTGAAGGCCGCCCAGCAATCCGCGGCGTCGCTGGACGTGAAGCTCAAGAAGGGCGAGGAGGATCTCAACAGTGCCCGCCGCGAATTGAACCTCATCAAGACGCAGGCCACCTCCTACCTCGATCAATTGCGCACGCGCGAGTGGCGCCGCGGGTTTGATGAGAATTTGCACCGCGAACTGGATGGCAAGATTGCCGCTGCGCACGTCGAGCGCGATGCGATGCGGCTCGAGCGCGATCAGCTCCGCCAGCGAGCGGTCGAACTGGAGCGCGAAGTGAAGCTGCGCGATGAGGACATTGCCAAATGGCGGACCGATTCGATGGGCGACCAAGAGGTGCAGCAACGCCTCGAGGCGGAACTCGCCAGGATCGAGGAGGCGCGAATTGCGCTCGTGCAAAAGGTCGATGCCGTGGACGACGAGCGCGTCCGGTTGGACCGCGAACTCTCGAACCGGCAGCACAAGATCAGCACGCTCGAGTCGGCCGTCGCGCAGCGCGACACGGCGCTCATCAGTCAAGCGCAATCCATGCGCCACATGGAATCGGCGCGTGCTGAAGCCGCGGAAAAGGCCGCTTCCTTGGAGGGCGAGTGCGGCCGGCTGAACCAGGAGCTGGGGGCGCGGACCCAGGAAATCGAAAGTCTGAAGGCTGCCGCGGCGACGACCGAGGAGACGCGCAGCCAGCGGGAGATGCTGCTGCACCAGGTCGAACGGGCCTGCGCCGACCTCAGCGGGCGGATCTCTGCTCTGGAGAATGAACGAGACCGGATGCACGAAGAGCTGCTCCGCCGGGAGGCAGCGGTGGCCGGGGCGCAGGCCGCCGCACAAGAAGAGGCCGCGCGCGGCAAGGACCTGCAGGCCGCTGCGGACAAGGCGCACGCCGAACTGGCGCAGCAGATCGAGGGCCTGAAGGCCGACCTGCGGCGGCGCGACGGCGAGATGGCCGCCCTGGCGGCGCAACTCAAGGAAGCGCGCGGTCCGATTGAGCCGATTGAGGCGGAGGTCAAGCGATTGAACGCCGAAGTGGCCTCGCGGGCGGCTGGTATCGAGCAGCTGAACGAAGAGAACCGCTCGCTGCGGGCGGCTTTGGAGCGCACACGCGGCGCGTTGGAGGAGCGCGAGTTCCTGATCCGGCGTTTGGAGCGCAGTGAAACCAATAACGCGCACGTCCTCGGCCGCATTCAAACGAGCATCGAGCGGCTGGGGTCCGTGCCCCCCCCCAATGCCGGATCGGTGGCGGCTGCGGTCGAATGCGTAGCGGAATTCGTGCGCATCGATGGGAGCTACAACACCACCTATGCCTTGACGCGCCGAACCCGGATCGGCCGGGCAACGGGGTGCGAAATGCATATCGAGTCCAGTTCGGTCAGCCGCCACCACGCGCTGGTGCTCACGAGCTCGCGGGACGTGATCATCGAGGATCTCAACAGCACCAACGGTGTGCTGGTGAACGGGCGCAAGGTGTCGCGTCAGCTGCTGCACGATGGCGATATCGTGGCGATCGGCGAGGCCCAGTTCCGCTTGACCATCAAGTTCGCGTCGGGCGCCTTGGAGCATTCGTCCTCGGGCCCGCAGGCTCCGCAGTAGGTGCCCGGGCGCCCGGGAGGGCGTTCCCGTCCCGCCGCTCGAGGCGCCACGCAGACCCGCGGGGCGCGAATGAGCGCAAATTCACGAGCTTGGCCCTTTATCGCGGCCGCTGAATCCGGTATCTTTCGCGGCCCTGAAGCGCGCTTAGCTCAGCGGTAGAGCATCACCTTGACATGGTGGGGGTCAGTGGTTCGATCCCACTAGCGCGCACCACTTCCCAAGGACGGGGTGCCAGGCGGCCCCGTCCGCGGGCGCCCGCCTGTAGGGGTGCGTGGCCAGGACGATTCGAGCCGGTCATGCTCATGCTTCGATATAGCAGGTCGCGCCAAGCCGGGGGCGTCCAGCTCTGGATGCCCCGTCGCGGGTAGGCAACCGGCCCTTTGGTACTATGGTTGTATGCCCGTAATAACTCTCCCCGATGGCAGCCAAAAGCGCTTCGATGCCGCCGTTTCCGTGCGCGATATCGCGGCCTCCATAGGCGCGGGGCTCGCCAAGGCGGCGCTCGCCGGCAAGGTCGACGGGGTGCTGGTGGATACTTCCCGGATGGTGGACCACGACGCCCACGTGACCATCGTGACGGATCGCGATCCCGAGGGGCTGGAGATCATCCGCCACTCCACGGCGCACCTTCTGGCGAATGCCGTGCAGGAGCTGTACCCGGATGCGCAGGTGACCATCGGACCGGTCATCGAGGACGGGTTTTACTACGACTTCGCCTACAAGCGTCCGTTTTCCACCGAGGATCTGGCGGCGATCGAAAAGCGCATGGCCGAGATAGCCGCCAAGGATCTGCCCGTGCACCGGCGGGAGATGCCCCGCGACGCCGCGGTCGAACACTTCAAGAAGCTGGGCGAGCATTACAAGGCGGAAATCATCGCCTCGATCCCCTCCAACGAGCCCATCAGCCTGTACGGCCAGGGCAGCTGGGAGGATCTGTGCCGCGGGCCGCACGTGCCCAGTACCGGCCGGCTCAAGGCCTTCAAGCTCATGAAGGTGGCCGGCGCCTACTGGCGCGGTGATTCGCGCAATGAAATGCTGCAGCGGATATACGGCACGGCGTGGGTCAACGAGAAACAGCTCAAGGACTACCTGACGCGCCTCGAAGAGGCGGAGAAGCGCGACCACCGGCGGATCGGCAAGGAACTGGATCTCTTCCACCTGCAGGAGGAGGCGCCGGGCGCGGTATTCTGGCACCCGAAGGGCTGGATGCTGTTTCAGCAGTTGATTTCCTACATGCGCGACCGGCAGCGCGAGGCCGGCTATCAGGAAGTCAACACGCCCGAGGTCATGGACCGGGAGCTGTGGATCAAGTCGGGACACATGGAGACCTTCGGCGAAAACATGTTCATGACCGAGACGCCCGATGAGCGCGTCTTCGCCATCAAGCCGATGAACTGTCCGGGCCATATTCAGGTGTTCAAGCAGGGCCTGCGCAGCTACCGCGAGCTGCCGCTGCGCATCGCTGAATTCGGCAAGGTCCATCGCTATGAGCCGTCCGGCGCGCTGCACGGGCTCATGCGGGTGCGGGCGTTCACGCAGGACGACGCGCACATCTTCTGCACGCCCGATCAGATCACGGAAGAGGCGGTCAAGGTCACGGCGTTGATCTTGAGCATCTACCGCGACTTCGGGTTCACCGAGGTGCGGATCAAATTCTCCGACCGGCCGCCGAAGCGGGTGGGTTCGGATGAGGTGTGGGATAAGGCCGAGTCGGCCCTGCGCCAGGCCTCCGCGGCAGCCGGCATCGAGACCACCCTCAACCCCGCCGAGGGGGCCTTTTACGGGCCGAAACTCGAGTTCGTGCTGCGCGATGCCATCGGACGGGATTGGCAGTGCGGAACGCTACAAGTCGATTTCAACCTGCCGGGGCGGCTGGGTGCGGGGTATGTCGCCGAGGACGGCCAGAAACACACCCCGGTCATGCTGCACCGGGCCATGTTCGGCTCCCTGGAGCGATTTATCGGCATTTTGCTCGAGCATCACGCCGGGAAATTGCCGACCTGGCTGGCCCCGATTCAGGCCGTGGTCATCGGAATTACCAATTCCCAGAACGAATATTGCCTGGAAGTTGCGGAAAACCTGAAAAATCAGGGGCTTCGGGTAGAAACGGACTTGAGGTATGAGAAGGTTGGCTTTAAAATCCGGGAGCATACACTCAAGCGTGTGCCTTACCTCCTGGTCGCCGGCGAGCGGGAAGTGGAGGCGCGCACCCTGGCCGTACGCACGCGAAGTGGCAGAGATTTGGGCAGTTTGGAGTTCAAGGAACTCTCTGCCTTGCTCTGCGACGAAGTCGCGAGCCGCGGCCGTCTTGTTTTGGAGGATCGCTTATCGCAACGTCGAAGCGCGTAAGGCGCAATGAGGAGATCTCCGCACCGTCGGTGCGCGTGATCGCAGCGGATGGAAGTCAGGCGGGGGTCATGACGCGCGCGGAAGCGCTCCAGTTGGCCAGCTCGCAAACTCTGGACCTGGTAGAGGTCTCGCCGATGGCGGAGCCGCCGGTGGTCAGAGTGATGGATTTCGGCAAATTCTTGTTCGAACAAAACAAGAAGGCGCACGCGGCGAAGCGAAAGCAGAAGCAGATTCAGGTCAAGGAAGTGAAGTTTCGTCCCGGAACGGAAGAGGCGGATTACCAGGTCAAACTGCGTAATATCGTCCGATTCCTGACCGAGGGCGACAAGGCCAAGGTGACCTTGCGTTACCGGGGCCGTGAGCTCGTGCATCAGGACATCGGCCGGCGTCTCCTGGCGCGGATTTCTGAGGATCTCGCCCCCTATTCGGTGGTCGAGCAGAGTCCGCTGATGGAGGGCAAGCAGATGGTCATGGTATTCGGGCCCAAAAAGAAGTGAGCGGCGGACCCTAAAGAAGTCCGTCACCCCGCCTGTAGCGGCGCTCCTCGAGGGATCGGGACGGTTCGACCGTTCCGAAGTTCCTGCGAGGCCGGCGTCTGTGAACAGGGCCATAAAATCAGGAGTCGAACGTGCCCAAGATGAAAACCAAACGGGCTGCGTCGAAGCGTTTTCGCAAAACAGCGAACGGCTTCAAGCGCGGCCAATCTCACCGTCGTCATATTCTGACGAAGAAGCCGAGCAAGCGTAAGCGTCAGCTGCGTCGCGAGAGCGAAGTGCACGAGACGGACGTGAATCGCGTGAAGCAACTGCTTCCGTACGCTTGAGAGAAAGGAGCTAACAGAATATGGCAAGAGTAAAACGCGGTGTCGTCGCCGGTCGACGTCACAAGAAAATCCTCAAGAAGGCGAAGGGCTATTTCAACGCCCGGCGCAAGGTATTCCGGGCCGCCAAGCAGGCCGTCATCAAGGCGGGTCAATACGCCTATCGCGGCCGCCGCGAGAAGAAGCGCGAGTTCCGCGCGTTGTGGATCACCCGCATCAATGCGGCAGCGCGTCTGTGCGGGATGAGCTACAGCACCCTCATCGACGGGTTGAACAAGGCGGAACTGGCCATCGATCGCAAGGTGCTTGCGGACCTCGCGGTGCACGACATGCCCGCCTTTGCGGCCATCGCCGAGAAGGCCAAGGCGAGTCTGCCGGCCAAGGCCGGCGCACCGGCCAGCCACGCGGCCTGAGGGCCGCCGGGGATTTCGCGGGGACTGGCCTTGACTCAAGGGTCATCCCCGCGGAAGCCTTTGGACTCGAGAATGGCTGCCCAAGAACCGTTGATTTCTCTGGTGGAGCAGGCCCTGGCTCAGGTGGAGGCGTCCGCGAACCTCGCCGCCTTGGACGAGGTGCGGGTGCGCGTGCTCGGCAAGAAGGGCTTGCTCACGGAGCAGCTCAAGAGCTTGGGAGCGCTCCCGGCGGAACTTCGGCCTGCAGCCGGGCAGAGGATCAACGACGCCAAAGCCGCCGTCCAGGCGGCGCTCGAGGCGAGACGCACGCATCTCGAGGACGCGGCGCTGCGGGCGGAACTCGCCCAGGGCGCCATCGACGTGACCTTGCCCGGCCGCGGCCAGGACCCGGGCAGCCTGCATCCGGTCACGCGCACGCGTCTGCGCATCGAGCGGATATTCACGCAGGCGGGATTTCAGGTGGCAACGGGACCCGAGGTGGAGGACGACTTCCACAACTTCGAGGCGCTCAACATCCCGAAGAATCACCCGGCGCGGGCGATGCACGACACGTTCTATTTCCCCGACGGCCGGCTCCTGCGCACGCACACCTCACCGGTGCAGATCAGGGCCATGCGCGCGCAGAAGCCGCCGATCGCCGTGATCGCGCCCGGCCGCGTCTATCGCAACGACTCGGACATGACGCACACCCCGATGTTCCACCAAGTCGAGGGCATCGTGGTCGGCGAGCGTACGAGCTTCGCGAACCTGAAGGCGATGCTGCACACCTTCGTCGAGCATTTTTTCGAGCAGCCCTTGGGGATGCGGCTGCGCCCGTCGTATTTTCCGTTCACCGAGCCGTCGGCCGAGGTCGACATCGAATGCGTGTTCTGCCACGGCAAGGGCTGCCGGGTATGCAAGCAGACCGGCTGGCTCGAGATCCTGGGCTGCGGAATGATCCATCCCAATGTGCTCGCCGCAGCCGGCATCGACGCCGAAGCTTGGCAGGGATATGCCTTCGGCATGGGCATCGAGCGGCTCGCGATGCTGCGCTATGGCGTCGATGACCTGCGGCTGTTCTTCGAAAACGACCTGCAGTTCCTGAAGCAATTCCCGTGAAGATCACCCATCACTGGCTGCGCGAATTCTTGAAGCCGCTGGAGGCCACGCCGGCGGAACTCGCCTCGCGGCTCACCCTCGCGGGCCTGGAGGTCGAGGCCGTGACCCCGGTGGCGCCGCCGTTCTCCGGCGTGGTGGTCGGGGAAGTCTTGAGCGCCGGCCGGCATCCGAATGCGGAAAAGCTCTCGCTGTGCGAGGTGACCACGACCGGGACCGACCGGCTGCAGATCGTGTGCGGCGCGTCGAACGTGCGCGGCGGATTGAAGGTGGCGGTCGCCATGGTGGGCGCGCATCTGCCGGGCGGCCTGGTCATCAAACGCGCGAAGCTGCGCGGCACGGAATCGAACGGCATGCTGTGCTCGGCCCGCGAGCTAGGACTGGGCGACGAGCACGAGGGCATCCTGGAGCTGCCGGGGTCGATGCCCCTGGGGATCGACGTGCGCGAGGCGCTCGATCTCGACGACACGACCCTCGAGGTCAATGCCACCCCGAACCGCGGCGACTGCATGAGCGTATTCGGGATTGCGCGTGATTATGCGGCGGCGCGTGAGCACCGGTATCTCACTCACGAGGTGGCACCGGTTGCGGCGCAGATTTCCGACGTCTTCCCGGCGGCCATCGAGGCTGCCGAGGGTTGCCCGGTGTTCGGGTCGCGCGTCATCCGCGGTCTGCGCATTCAGGGCGGCTCGCCCGCCTGGCTGCGCGAGCGGCTGCGCCGGGTCGGCATCAACAGCATTTCGCCGGTGGTCGACGTCACGAACCTGGTGATGATGGAACTTGGGCAGCCGATGCACGCGTACGATCTGTCGCGCCTCTCGGGTGCGATCACCGTGAGGATGGCGGAATCGGGCGAGCGGTTGACGCTGCTCGACGACAAGGAGTACGTGCTCGATCCCGAGTTCCTGGTCATTGCCGATGGCAGCGGGGCGGTCGGACTCGCGGGCATCATGGGCGGGCGGGACACGGCGATCTCGGATTCGACCACGGACGTGCTGCTGGAGGCCGCGCACTTCACGCCCGACATCATCGCGGGCCGTGCCCGGCGGGTGGGGCTGTTCACCGATGCGGCGCAGCGCTTCGAGCGCGGCGTCGATCCGGCCCTGCCGGCGCTCGCGCTCGAGCGGGCCGCGGACTTGCTGCAGCAGATCGCCGGCGGCGCGGCCGGTCCCAGTCAGCTGACGCACGCACGATCGGCATCCGGGAGCGGGGCGGAACCGGTCTGGGTCGCCCTGCGGCGCGATCGCCTCGAACGGCTCTTGGGCGTTGCCGTGCCCGACGCCGAGGTGTCGTCGTTGCTTGCCGCTGTGACCGGACGGGTCGAAAACATTTCCGGTGGCTGGCGCGTGCCGGTGCCGTCGCATCGCTTCGACATCCGCATCGAAACCGATCTCATCGAGGAAGTTGCGCGACTGCGAGGCTTCGACAGTATTGCCGAAAGCCACGCGGCGGCGCCGCAGATCGCCGGGTATGCCACCGAAACGCGCATCGACAACGAGCGGCTGTTCACCGCGATGGCCGACGCGGGCTACCGGGAAGTCATCACCTACACCTTCGTCGATCCCGTGCTGCAGCGCCAGCTGTTCCCGGACGAGCCGGGCCTCGCGCTGGCCAATGCCATCTCGGCGGACTTGAGCGAAATGCGTGTCTCGCTGTGGACCGGGCTGATCGGGGCGGCGCGCGAAAACCTGCGACGCCAGCAAGCGCGGCTGCGTTTGTTCGAGATCGGCAAGAAATTCGAAGTGCGCGGCGGCCACGTGCGCGAAATCGAAACCCTCGCGGGGATTGCCGTAGGCCGGCGCTGGCCGGAGCAGTGGGGCAGCGGACGAGAGGCGCTGGATTTCTACGACGTGAAGGCCGACCTCACGCGCGTGCTCTCACTCACCGGCCAGGGAGATGCGGTGCGTTTCGAGGCCGACGCTTGCGGGTGTCTGCGGCCGGGCCGCACGGCCCGAATTCATCATGGGACCGCGGCCGTGGGTTGGCTCGGCGAGGTGCACCCGCAGCTCATCAAAGCCCTGGCGCTGCCCCCCGGCGCAATTTTATTTGAATTAGAAATTGAATCAGCTTTCAGATCGAAGTGTATGAAATACAAGGCGATATCCAGGTTCCCCAGTGTGCGCCGCGACCTCGCCATCGTCGTCGACGAGAGCGTTCCTCTCGCAGTTTTGCGGGAAACTGTTACTGTTAGCGCATCCGGCCTTCTTAGCGAGCTCAGAGTCTTCGATGTGTATCGCGGACCTGGGGTAGATTTTGGTCGAAAAAGTGTCGCTTTAGGCTTGATTTTGCAGGACTCTTCGCGCACTCTAACCGACGTCGATGCGGACGCCGTTGTAACCGCAGTGGTTGCGCGGTTGCGGGATGAATTGAGCGCCTCCATAAGAGATCAATAAGCATGGCAGCCCTGACCAAGGCCGAGATGGCCGAGGCCCTTTTCGATCAATTGGGCCTCAACAAGCGTGAAGCGCGAGAGCTGGTGGACCTGTTTTTCGAGGAAATCCGTGCGGCATTGTCGTCGGGCGAGCAGGTGAAACTCTCCGGCTTCGGCAATTTCGATCTGCGCTACAAGAATCGGAGACCCGGGCGAAACCCCAAAACGGGCGAGGAGATTCCCATCAGCGCCCGCCGTGTGGTTACTTTTCGTCCCGGCCAAAAGTTGAAGGCACGCGTCGAGGCGTATGCTGGAACCAAGCAACAATAGCGAATTGCCGGCGATTCCCGGCAAGCGCTACTTTACGATAGGCGAGGTCAGCGACCTCTGCGGTGTGAAGCCGCATGTGCTGCGCTATTGGGAACAGGAGTTCCCGCAGTTGAAGCCGGTCAAGCGGCGGGGCAACCGGCGCTACTATCAGCGCCAGGACGTGCTCATCATCCGCCAGATCCGCAGTTTGCTGTACGAGCAGGGTTTCACCATCGGCGGCGCGCGCAATCGGCTTGCCGGCGACGATGCGCAGGTGGACCTGAATCAGAGCCAGCAGCTGATTCATCAAATGCGGCTCGAGCTCGAAGAGCTGATAAAAATTCTTCGCCGCTAGGGGTTTTTTCCGCGGCTTCTCAACTGCCGCAGGCCCGTTTGGGCTATCATTAAAAAACGGTCGGGGCGTGGCGCAGCCTGGTAGCGCACTTGCATGGGGTGCAAGGGGTCGCAAGTTCGAATCTTGTCGCCCCGACCAAT
>Ga0182030_10019399_pt1 | contig 12944 bp, 9 predicted proteins | sample 812S3MmetaG_FD_121299 | JGI IMG/M metagenome (GOLD analysis project Ga0182030, IMG submission 121299) | Permafrost microbial communities from Stordalen Mire, Sweden - 812S3M metaG (Illumina Assembly) | ecosystem: Environmental > Terrestrial > Soil > Wetlands > Permafrost | place: Sweden... | reverse complement strand
TCGGTGCTGATCACCGGCGAAAGCGGGACCGGCAAGGAGCTGGTGGCGAGGACACTGCACGACCTGAGCGAGCGCAAGGGTCGGCCGTTCGTGGCGGTGAATTGCGCGGCGATTCCTGAAACCTTGATGGAGAGCGAGATTTTTGGGCACGAGAAGGGCGCATTTACCGGGGCCGTGGAGCGGCGGGCTGGGTGCTTCGAACTTGCCGAGGAAGGCACTCTGCTACTGGATGAGCTGGGAGAGATGCCGATCGGCACCCAGGCTAAGCTGCTGCGGGTGCTGGAAGAGCGCAAGCTGCGCCGGGTGGGCGCGCGCACCGAGCAGGACGTCGATGTGCGCGTGCTGGCAGCCACCAATCGCGATCCTGAAGAAGCCGTGGCCGCGGGACAACTGCGGTCGGATTTGTTTTACCGGCTGAACGTGTTTCATATCCACATGCCGCCGCTGCGCGAGCATCGCGAAGATATTCCCGACATGGCCGACGCCATGCTGGCCGAGATGAACCAGAAACATGGCCGGCGCGTGGGAGGCATTTCCACGGCGGTGTTGGAACGGCTGGAGCAGCATGAATGGCCGGGCAATGGACGTGAACTGCGCAACCTGATGGAGCGGGCGGTGATCCTGGCGCAGGACGGCGGACTGATCGAGCTTCCGCAATTGCCGGCGACATTCGGCAAGGCAGCCGCGATGTCTGCCCCTGCAACAAGCGATGGCAACAGCATCTCTGTGCGTGTAGGCGCGACCGTAGGAGAAGCCGAGCGCCTATTGATCATGCGGACGCTGGAGTTTACCGGCCAGAACAAGACAAAGGCGGCGGAGATGCTGGGAGTCAGCCTGAAAACCCTGCACAACAAGCTCAAGGAATATGAATCGCAGCGCGAATACTCGGGAAGAGATGGGGCGCGCGAATGAGCCTGAAAACAAAGCTGGTCATGGCGATCACCAGCCTGGTGTTCCTGGTCACGGCCATCCTGTCCCTGGTGTATGTGAGCCAACTTTTGCAGGCGGTGGTCAAACAGTCCTACGACACCAACGTACTGATGGCGCGGCAGATCCGTTATGCCCTGCAGTTGGCGCTCGAAACCGGCCTCAAAGATCAGCGCGTCAATCCGAACGATCACGAGCAACTGCGCCAGCTGGCGGCGACCGCGGTGCGCGACAATGCGGCGTTGATGGCGATGGTGACGTCGATCAACCGCTATTCGCCCACGGTGTATGACGTCAGCATCGGCGATGCCGAGAATCGCGTTCTATTCACGACCGGGCCCAACAGCGAAGACCCTCTGTTGCCGGTGCGTTCTGACTACAAGAAATTGCTGAGTAGCAATGCGCTGGACTTGCTGAAGATCGTCTTTGGCAAGCCGGCGGTGTATGACGTTGAAGTGCCGCTGGAAAGCAACGGCGATCTGTTCGCGATCGTGCATGTCGGGGTTCGCACGACGCTGCTTCGCGAGGTCTACGAGCCTTCAGTCAAAGCGGCGCTGGAGTTGATGTGCCTAGCCCTGGCCACGGCACTGCTGGTGGCCTTCCTGCTGGGCAACCTCGCGCTTCGTCCCATGGAAGAGCTGAACATGCAGCTCGATTATTGGTCGCCTACCGCAGAAGAACAAAGCGCGGAGGAGACGGAACGCGATACGGTGGTTCGGGTATCCAACAAAATCGAACGGATCGGGCAAAGAATGCGCAACGTGGAAGAGGTTTTCTCCGCGTTGAAAGAGAATCTCGACCAGGTGCTGGGCAACTTGCAGGACGGCATTCTTTTGTTCACCGGGGATGGGCGTACGGTGCTGGTATCGAGCGCGGTGAACCGGTTCCTCGATGTGGATCGAAACCTGATCATGGGCCAGCATGCCCGCGACATCTTCGACCGGGAGACGGTGCTGGGGCGCCTGGTGCGCGATGCCTGGGATGCCGGCGCGACCCTGGAACAGGAAGAGATTGTGACCGAGGCCGGCAATCGCATCGAAGTTTCGCTGGACTTCATTCACGACGACCGTTCGAAGCAAGGGCTGGGAGCGCTGCTGACCCTGCACGATACCGAGTCAGTCGAAGTGATTGAGAGCGAACTGGAGCTTTCGCGAAGAATGGCGGCGATCGGGCGCCTGACTTCCGGCGTCGGACACGAGGTGAAGAATCCCATCAACGCCATCGTGGTGCATTTGGAGTTGCTGAAGACCAAGCTGGGCTCAACGCAGACCCCCGCCAACCGGCACCTGGAAGTGATCGATTCCGAGATTCACCGGCTGGATCGGGTGGTGCAAACGCTGGTCGACTTTTCCAGGCCGGTCGAGGTCAAGCTGCTGGAGTACGATCTGCGCCACATCGTGGCCGACGTGGTGACATTGTCGGCGGCGGAGATGTCTACTAGAAATGTCACTTTGACGAGCCGTCAGCCTTCGTATCCGATGATCGTCAAGATTGACGTCGACCTGCTCAAACAGGCAGTGCTGAACGTGGTGCAGAACGGCGCTCAGGCCATGCCGCACGGCGGCACGTTGCAGGTGATTCTGGAAGAGGATGGAAAGTCGGCAGTGATTCGCGTGAGGGATGAGGGCGAGGGGATTTCACCGGACTTGCAGGCAAAGATTTTTGATCTGTACTTCACGACGAAGTCCGGCGGGAGTGGCATCGGATTGGCGATGACCTATCGAATTCTCCAGTTGCACCATGGAAGTATCGACGTACAATCAGAGTTGGGCCGTGGCTCGGAATTCCAACTGCGAATTCCCCTCCTCGTCACGGACCGGGGGCGACGGCATCCTCAGCCGACGTTAGTGGAAAGCACAAAGGGGTTGGAAGGATGAGGGTTACGTACAAGCACGCCTTATGGCTGCTGGCGGCGCTGCCGCTGTTGCAGGGTTGCGAACACAAGAAGGTTCAAGTAGCGCAAACGCCGGCGTTGCCGCCGATCGTAGATACACCTCCTCCCAAGCCCGCGACCGTTTCCCCGGCAGACCTTCCCCCTCCCGTGATCGGAAATCCGCAGCCGGCCGACACCAAGGAGACAGCCAAGGCGCCCGAGCCGCCGAAGAAGCCGGTGCGCCATCCCAAGAAGCCGGCGACAACGCCATCGACCGAAGCCAAGCCCGTTCAGGAAGCGGCCAACGCCACGTCTCCCGCTTCGCCATCGGGAACCCAGCCCGCCGAAAGCGTACCCGCGATCGGCCAGCTTTCCGGCGGTGCTTCAGGCGATGTGAAGAACGAAACCGAAGAGAGTATCAACGCGACTGAAAAAGGCCTCAACGGCATCACTCGTCCTCTGAGCAGCTCCGAAGTGAAAACGGCGGCGCAGATTCGCGAGTTTCTGAAGCAGGCCCGCGAAGCCATGGCAACCGGGGACGCCGATGGCGCGCACACCCTGGTCAGCAAGGCCAAGGTGCTGTTGGCGGAGTTGAATCAGTAAGCGGGCCGGCTACCCGCACCGCACAACACTGTTGGAAAGCCGACCCGCTGACCCGGGCCGGCTTTTTCGTCTCATGGCCTATTTCAGGATATCCATGGCGATGGCCGTCATGCTGATGACGCCGGTGCGCAGCGTCGGCTCATAGACCGGCGCAAACAGCCCCGAATGCAACCCAGGCAGCGGTTTGCCGGATTGGATGCTGGCGGCGAGCTTATCTGGATCAGACGCGCCCAGTTGATACATGACCATGGGGATCGAGCCGTTCAAGGAGAACTGGCCCACGTCTTCGCTACCCATCACCGGCTCGGCGAGCTTGACGTGTTCACTGCCGAGAGCCGCGACGGCGCTCTTGCGAATGCGTTCCGCAAAAGCGGTGTCATTGATGGTGGCTGGGGTGATTTCGGTCTTGCTCACGGTGACGATCGGCATGCGGTCGGCTGGGATTCCGTAGGCCACGGCAACCCCCTCGGCAGTCTTCCGCACGGCGGCAATGATCTGGTCGCGCACCGCGTCGGAATAGGTGCGCAAGGTCAGTCCCATGGTCACCTGGTCGGAGATGATGTTCCGCTTAAGACCGCCGTGAATGGTGCCGACGGTCAGCACGGCAGGCTGCTGAGGATCGACCTGACGGCTCACGATCGTCTGCGCGAGCATGACAAATTCAGCCGCCAGCAGGATGGGATCCTTGCCCGCTTCGGGCTTCGAACCGTGTGTGCCGATGCCGCGCATCACCACGTCGATGCTGGTCGAACTGGCCAGCAGCGGACCTCCTTTGATGCTGATGTCGCCGGTCGCAACGCCGGGGCTGTCATGCTCGGCGAGCACGAAGTCGGGCTTGCCGAAGCGCTGGTAGAAATGGTCGGCGAGCATGGCGCGGGCGCCGTCAATGGTCTCCTCGGATGGCTGCCCAACCAGCATCACGGTGCCATGCCACTGCGATTTGTGCTCGACCAGCTCTTTCGCCGTGCCGAGCAGGACGGTCATGTGAATGTCGTGGCCGCAGGCATGCATCACCGGACTTGGCTGGCCTTCGGCATTCACCGACATGACGTGCGAAGCGTAATCGAGGCCGGTCTTTTCTTCGACGGGCAGCGCGTCCATATCCGAACGGATCAGCAAGCGCGGGCCGGGGCCGTTTTCGAGAACCGCGACCATACCCCAGGCAGGCGTTTTCTTGTCGCCGTCTTCATAAACGCCAACATGCTCGGTGACCGTGTAGCCAAGCTTTCGCAAATCGGCAGCCAGTTTGGCCGAGGTGTGCTCCTCATGGTGCGAAAGCTCAGGATTGCGGTGGAAGTCTTTGTAGGTCTCGATCAGCGCAGGAAGCTGGGCGTCGACGGATTGCTTCAGGTCGGGAGGGCCTTGCGCGGTGGCGGAAACAGCAAAACCGAGAAGGAAACAGGGGAGCAGGCAGATTCGAGGCATGGGTGGATTGTAGATGAGCCGAGGCAAAAACGAGCATTTCTGCTGACTCACATCTGGTCACCTGGCAACGCGAGAAGATCACATCGCTGCTAACCATTCGAGACTGAGCCCGCATCTACGCCGGTGGAATTGCCTGCCTTCGGAAAGAATCGAAGATCACCAATACGACACAAGCAATGAAAGAGTAAATGAATAGAGAACACGAGAGAGCTTCTAACAATCCGAGGATAAACGGTGCGACGGAATGACCGGTTGGTTTGGGTATCCGTTCGAGAACCCAGCCGGCCGGAGAGCCCAGGATATCCGAAGCCCTCTCCAGACCTGGCGCCGACACAGGAGGACTTCCGAAGAAGCCCATCGCAATCATCAGTGTGTTGACAGCCGCAGCGATCTTCAATGCCTTGAGGAAAACCGGGCCTAAGGCGGACGCATTCATCGTTTATTTCGCGCTGTCGTAGAACTTGCTCAGATCCTGCCGAAAGCTCTTCAGCGCATCGACGTTGAGATACACCATGTGGCCGCTGGGATAGTAGCCCCAGGTCACATTGCCGCGCATCTTGCTGTCAGTACCCATGTGGGCCAGCTCCCATTCCGTCGAAGTAAACGGCGTAGCCAGATCGAAGATGCCATTCGCCGCGAAGACATGCAGGTGCGGATTCTTGCGGATGGTGTCGCCCAGGTCGCCGGCCACGTAGGGCATGCGCTGCTGACCGCCGAAGCCGCGGCCGCCTCCGGCTGCGCGGTGCGCCCAGTCCCAGTTCTCGTTGATCCCAGGCCCGCTGTTGTTGTAAGTATCCTGCGAGACAAACTTCAGGTCCTTTTCGAGGTAATCGTGGAAGGACGCGATGTAGGGGCCGGAGATCGATGTATCAGACGGATCGTAGCCGGGATATTCGCCGGCGGCATCGGCATCGGGGCCTTGGAAACGGCCATCGTACCGGCCGAGAATCTTGTTCTGATCGCGCAGCAGCTCTTTTCGAAAGCGCGTGGGCGTGATGCGCAGGTTGGCATCCTTGATGAACTTGACGCTGAGGCCCGTGAAGCCGGCAAGCTGAGTAGCGATCTTGTCGGCGTCGGCGTCGCTGATGGCGTTGCCCTCGTAGAGCGCTTCCGCATAGGGCCCGCGAGCAAAGGCCCGCGCCTGCTCAACAAACTGCAGAATGTCAGCCGGCTTATTAGGAACCTTGTTGTGGTAATACGCGATGGCGGCGAACGTGGGCAGGTCGGTGAGGTATTCGTCATCGAGGCCGGCGGAGCGCGCGTTGTAGTTGAGGATCGACGAAAGCAGCACAATGCCGTTCAACTGCACGCCGGCTTCGTTCAGTGTGGCGGAAAGGCCGGCTGAGCGCGTGGTGCCGTAGGATTCGCCGAAGAGGAACTTGGGCGAGTTCCAGCGATGGTTCACCGTGATGTAGCGGATGATGAACTTGGTGAAGGCGCGCAGGTCCTCATCGACGCCGGCCACGTCTTTGACTGTTCCCTTCCCGACCGGATGCGAGTAGCCGGTGCCGGGAGCGTCGATGAAGACGAGATCCGACTTGTCGAGCAGGCTATATTCGTTGGGCACGACCGAAAAAGGCGGGTTATTGGCCGGCTCGGGGCTTTGCGAAAGCACGCGCACCGGGCCGACCGAGCCCATCTCCAGCCAGATGGTCGCCGAACCCGGGCCGCCGTTGTAGAGGAAGGTCACCGGACGCGTCTTGCTGTCGGCGCCATCCTGCGTATAGGCCACGTAGAACACGCTGTGATACGGCTTCTCGTTCTGGTCGTGATCTTCCTTGGTGATGAGCAGATTCCCGACCATGGCCGTGTAATGAATGGCCTGCCCATTGATGGTCTGCTGGTGCTGGGTCACAGCTGTTTCCTCTTTGGGGATAGGCAGATCCTTAGAGGTGTCTTCCTTGGTCTCGGTGGTAGTGCGCCGCTCCTGCGCGGAAGCAATCGTAGAAATGGCGGCGAGGACGCCCAGGGAAAGCAGCGAAACGGCGAGTGCGGCAGGACGAAGACATGAGAGAGGCACGATGAGGGTCTCCAGAAGGGGTATGGCCGGTGACAGCGCCCGGGTGGGACTTTCCAAAGCAAGAAGGGATCGTGCGTGCTTCAGGCTGGATGATGGCGAGTTTAGCATGACGGGCCATTCGACTACGCGAAGCCGCGGAGAGGTTGACGACACCGGCACAGCGGTTGAATAGCCGATGCGCAGCGGATGTCTGTGCTGTAGAATTCGTCGCGACCGTTAACCGACATGTTTCGCGAAATGAATCGCCCCTGCCGGGCGAAGAGGAGAAGACTGAGTGACAAAATGGGTGCGTTTCGATTTGAGGTCTTTTGCGGTAATCCTGTTGAGCTTGCTTCTGCTGTTGCCGAATGCCGGAGCGTGGAATTCCATTGGTCACATGACCGTAGCCTACGTAGCCTACGATCAACTGACGCCTCAGAAGCAAGCCCGGGTGATAGAGCTGCTGGCGCTCAATCCCAACTTCAACGTGTGGAAAAGCTATATCAAGGCGGGGACCGATCCAGCGCTCCAGAACCGCTTGCTCTTTGCCATGGCGGCGACGTGGCCAGATGAGATTCGCGCTATCCCCAGCTATAAGCTTGACGGGGACAGGCCGCCGAATACACCGGAAGCTACGGCGAACATCGGTTACACCGACATGACGCAGCATGACTACTGGCATTTTGTAGACATGCCGTTTTCGACCGACGGCACAAAGCTTCCCGTCATTCCAACGCCGAACGCCATGACCCAGATCAAGGCGCTGCGCGCGGCGCTGGCCTCGGACGAACCCGATGCGTTGAAGTCTTACGACCTGGTGTGGTTGATCCACCTTACGGGCGATGTCCACCAACCAACACACTGCACCGAGCGGGTAACCAAGGATGCTCCGCGAGGCGATGCCGGCGGCAATGGCGTGGCGCTGACTGGGAAGGCTCCCAATTACAACTTGCATTCCTACTGGGACGAGCTTCTGGGTGTGGGCTACACCAAGGACTATGCGATGGCCGTGCAGGCATCCGCCACATTACCAACTCCCGACGCTTCGGCAGTGGCTGACTTGAACGAGCAGGACTGGGTGAATGAAAGCTTCCAGATGGCGCAGAAGGATGCTTACGTCCTGCCGATCGGGCCGCTTACCAAGCCCAGTACGCCATACACGATTGCGCCGGGATCGGCCTATGCGACCCAGGCTTTGTCGGATGTACAGAAAAGGGTGGCGCTGGCAGGAGCAAGACTGGCGGGCGTCCTGAATGCAGAACTGAAGTAGTTCGCTGGATTGGATGAAGCGTGCGAGTGCAAAGGCGATTCGCCTTATCGCTCGCCCCACTTCAACTTGCTGCGCAGCGCGTCAAAGAAGCCGTTGCCGCCCAGGCGAACCAGCTTCACCGTATATTCCGAGCGGTGGCAGCGGAGTTCGTCGCCGGTGCGCAGGTCGACAGCCTGCTGCCCGTCCACGGTGAGAATGGTTTGATTGGGCAGCGCGCCTCGCGGACCTTCACTCTTGGGCCCCTCAACGCGCAGGGTCAGCGCGGCGTCGCCCCGCACCACCATGGGCCGTAGCGTCAGAAGATGCGGACAAATCGGCGTAATCACTAGCGCATCCACGCCGGGTACCAGGATAGGACCGTCCGCGGCGAGGGTATAGGCTGTCGAGCCGGTAGGGGTGGCAACGATCACACCATCGGCGCGGAACCGCGCGGCCAGTTGGCCATCGAGTTCGACCGCGAATTCGGCCATGCGGGCGATCGAACCTTTGGAGAGCACGATGTCGTTGACGGCTTCAAAGCTGGCGATAATCAAACCGTCGCGCCACAGGTCGGCATGCAGCATGGTGCGCGCATCGATGGCGCAGCAGTTGTCGCACCAGCCTTCGAGCGTTGGATAGAGACTGGAAAGCCTCACTTCCGTGAGAAAACCCAGGGAGCCGAGGTTCACGCTGAGAATGGGCGTATCGAAGGGTGCGAAGATGCGACCGATGGCCAGCAGGGTGCCGTCGCCCCCGAGCACGATCACCAGCCCAGGTTTGGCACTGGGCAGGTCAGGCCGGTCGTATACCTGAATGCTTGCGGCGAGCGCCACTGCTGATTTGCCCTTGGGAGTCGGCGCGGGGGCCCCGGAAGCGCCCTTGGCGGCAGCCTCGGCTCCCAGCAGGTACGAGGCGCTTTCCCGGTCCAGGACTGGCTCGAAATCATGGTTGCGCAGCCACTCGACCAGCTCGGGAATCAAGCGGACGAGCTCCTCTTTCAGGGGCTTGGAAACAATAGCAACTCGTTGCATGCGGGTTCAGTGTATCCCAGTCGCAGGACATGGCTTCTTCATGATCACCCTGACAGCTCAGGATGGGACGAGTCGGGCATGCAGCAGGAACTCGCGATTCCCTTCCATCCCGGTGATGGGCGAATCGATCACCTCGATGCGGTCGGCGCCAAGACCGGCCAGGCAGGCACTCACGCGATCGATGGCCAGATGATGCGCATGCTCGTCGCGCACAATGCCGCCTTTGCCAACGTGCTCGCGGCCCGCTTCAAATTGCGGCTTGACCAGCACAATTGCCTCGGTCAACGTGGCCGCGGCCGCCAGCACCGCGGGTAAAACCAGCGTGGCCGAGATGAAGGAGACGTCCATCACCAGCAAGGTCAGGGCGGGATGATCTTTTTGCGGATCGGGAGCCAGTGAGCCGCGTTCGAGCAGGCGCGCGTTGGTGCGTTCGTAGAGCCGAACGCGTGGATCGGTGCGCAGGCTCATGGCAATTTGCCCAAAGCCGGTGTCGACGCAGGAAACATGTCCCGCGCCGTGTTGCAGCAGGCAATCGGTGAACCCTCCGGTCGAGGTTCCGACATCAAGACAGGCTCGATCCTGCACCGGAACCTTCCAATGTGCCAGGGCGGCCTCCAGCTTGAGACCACCCCGGCTGACGTAGCGCTGCATTTCGCCCAGGATGCGCACCGGAGCCTCCTCGGGGAAGGCGACCCCCGGCTTGTCCACCTTTTGTTCGGAAACCAGTACCCGGCCGGCGAGAATCAAGGCGCGCGCGCGCTGTCGCGTGGGAACAATCCCTTTTTGGACCAATAATTGATCGATTCGTATCTTGGAGGACGATGTCATCCTTTTGACTCTATTATGCTTCTAACATAGAGCGCGTTCAGGATACATCTCGCTGAAAGGTAGAGAAGGGTACTGCCGGGGATGTGTCGCGCAATCCAAACCACGTTCTGCCTCGTAACTTCGACAGGCATGCACGACAGTAGAAGAAACGGACGCCATGCAGATGGAAGACGCCGAGTTGCTGCAAGCCGTCGCCGAGCAGGATCAAACTGCGATGGCGACACTCTTCGACAGATATTCGCGGCTGGTCTATTCGATCGCCCTGCGAGTGCTGCGAGAGCCATCTCTTGCGGAGGACGTGATGCAGGAAGTGCTGTTGCAGGTGTGGAGACAACCCGGAGGATTTGTGTCTCAGCGGGGCAGTCTCGGGGCCTGGCTGGCGGTGGTGGCGCGCAACCGGTCCATCGATGTGATACGTCGCCGGTCGCACCTCACGCCTCTGGAAGAAATGGTCATTCCCGAGCCTCGGAATCTGCAGCGGGCCATTGAACAAAATCATCTGATGGATCAGGTGCGCGTCGTGGTCGAGAAGCTGCCAAGTGAGCAGCAAACGCCCCTGCACATGGCCTACTTTGAGGGATTAAGTCACACCGAGATCTCGGAACGAACAGGCACACCTCTGGGAACGGTTAAGACGCGCATCCGCACGGCATTGATTGCGGTGAGAAGGGCGCTGGAAGCATGACCATGCCAGGTTCACTCCATATCCCCGAAGACGAATTGATTCAGTATGCGCTAGGTACGCTCAAAGATACGCAACTGGGCACCATGACGGCGCACATCTCGATGTGCAACCCGTGCCGTGCGGAACTCGGGAAGATCCAAGTTGAACTGGCCGGCTTTGCCGCTGTGCAGCCACTCACCGACCTGCCGGAAGGTGCGCGCGAGCGCTTCCTTTCCAAGCTGAGCACCGACGCGGCCACTGAAGCTCGCATCATTCGAGCACAAAATCGCAGCCGTTTCTATATAGCCACCAAGTCCTTCCAGAATTGGCTTGAGTCGCCGCTGCCGCTCAAGATTCTTTCTGGGGCGCTGGCCGCGGCGGTAGCGTTTCTGGCCTGGGACGATGTGTCTCACATTCACCAGATTCGCCAGACTCAGCCCGAAATCAACCGCCTGCAACGGGACACGGCCGACTTGGCGGAATTGAAAAACTTCCTGCATGGGTCCAACGTGCAGGAAGTGACGCTGCATCCCAAGCCGCTGCTGAACAAGGAGCCGGAGGGCAAGGCCCTGTATTCAGCCACCACGGGAAGACTGGTCTTCACCGCTTCGAACCTGCCATCCGTCCAGCCCGGAAAAGCCTATGAGCTTTGGATCTTGCCGGCCTCGGGGAAACCGCCCATCCCCGCCGGCACGTTTACCCCGGACATGCAAGGCAATGCCGCGGTTGTTTTTCCGCAGATCCCGCCCGACGTCCAGGCAGGTGGATTCGGTGTGACAGTGGAGAATGCGGAAGGCTCGGCGGTGCCGACTTCGCCCATCATCCTCAGCGGGCAGTAGTCCGCTCAGGCTCAGGCTTCGAGTTGTCCATTCATGCAAAAAGGCCGATCTCGAAAGAGACCGGCCTTTTCCGGGTCGATTTTGCTCCGCCATTTTGACAAGCCTTGCGGCGAAACTTCGCTACCAATCCCTTATTGGGTCAACAGCGATGCATCCTGCGTCTGGCAGTTCGAAATGCTCAGCGTGAGTCCAGCCGCGGAATAGGCGCTGGGGGGGAGATTGCAGGGCTGCCCGGCGCCAGGCAAGCGGCTGACAATGTCCAAGTTGCCGCTGCTGGTGTCGGGAGACGTGGTGCGCACATCCAGCGTGTTGCCCTGCACCAGCACCGTGGTGCTGATGATGTCCTGGTCGGTACGGATGATGGTGATGTAGGGGCTGTCGGTAGCCGCCACGTAGACCTTGCCATAAAGTGAGTTCTGCGTCGAAACAACGGTTCGTGGATGTCCGGTAACCGGCAGTGTGGTTTCGACGGTGTGGCTCGACAGACTGACCACCGTCACCGTGCTGTCGGACTGGTTGGCCACGTAAGCTCGCGTTCCATCGGCCAGGACCGTCACCGAAGCGGGATTGTTGCCGACCGGCACCGTGTAGGTGGTGCCAAAGGTCGAGCTGTCGTTGCCGTATTCATCCAGGCTGACATCGATGATGCTGATGGTGTTGCCCTCGTAGTTGGCGACGACCAACTGACCGGTGCTCTGGTTGTACTCGGCGTATACCGGCCCGGCATGGGCCTTTCCGCCGGCCGGCGTCAGGGGCAGGCTGGGATGGCAGGTGTAGGTCTGGCCGTTCTGGTTGACGCAGCCCGTCGGCGGGCAGGTGCAGGCATCGAGGGCATTGTTCTGGCTGTTGATGACCGAAACCGTATCGCTGCCGCGGTTCAAAACAAAGACTCGCCTGGAGTCGGGAGTGCCCACGGCATAGACCGGGCAGACGCCCAGCGGAATGTGCGAAGAGACAGTGTACGTCGTGGTCTCGATGCCATCCGCGAGGCCATGGACGCCGACCGCATGGGCATCGATGTTGCAGGCCACGCCTCCATCCACGCTCTTGCCGTCGAGCGTGACCGGCGTCAGATACGGAATCATCTGGCTAATCGAGTAGTAGCGCGAGGCACTGGCCACTCCGACCATGGTGACCGGGCTCTCATCGACCGGAACCGTCAGCTTGAAGGCATCGGGTGATCCGGTAAGAACGTCCACCTGGTTGTTCAACACATCGAGCGCGTAAAGGCCCAACGCTCCGCCAAAGAGGCCGATCACCGGATCAAAGCCTTTCGGATCACCGGTCGTGCCGGGAAGCGGAATCGGATTCAGCGTGCTGTAGGTGATGTTCTTGGCCTGCAACTGGGTGGAAACGGGAATGTTGGAGACGGTGCCATCTCCATTGATCGTCCAAGCCGTATTTCCCCCGCCATTGAGCGTGAATGTCGCGGGATTGGGCCCGATCGCGGCAGTCGCCATCACGGTATCGCCGGCGTAGTCGATCACGGTGCCGATTCCGGCCGCG
>Ga0182030_10019398_pt1 | contig 12945 bp, 13 predicted proteins | sample 812S3MmetaG_FD_121299 | JGI IMG/M metagenome (GOLD analysis project Ga0182030, IMG submission 121299) | Permafrost microbial communities from Stordalen Mire, Sweden - 812S3M metaG (Illumina Assembly) | ecosystem: Environmental > Terrestrial > Soil > Wetlands > Permafrost | place: Sweden... | reverse complement strand
CTTCAAAACTCGCCGAGATCGACTTCTTCAGCGGTCTGTGAAGCCGTACCCTTTCAATACAGCGTGGAGTTTTATCCACGAACTCTTGGGACGCCATGCTAATTGCTAGCTGCTAATTGCTTCCTCTCCAACGGCGTCGAGAACTGGCGCTCGATCTTTTCGCGGTAGCAGGGGCCGGAGTTGTAGGTGCAGAACGGATACAGCTTACCGTCGGGCGTGGCGTAGTGGATCACGCAGCGCTTTACGCGCTCGATGTCGTAGTTGTAGGCATCCTGAAAGTGCATGCCGGCAACCAGCAGCGTGCGATAGGTGAAGGTACCGTCCTTGCCGTCGCGGCCCAGCTTTTTATTGGTCATGCCTTGCAGCGTCTGCAGGAATTTGGTGAAGGTCAGTCCCGGTGGCGCGAACTTCGGCTTGAAGTGCCTCTTCAGCGAATTCCAGGTTTTGACCTTGCTGTAGAGCTTGAAGCGCGCTTTGCCCGCCGAGCGCGACAGCTCTTCCATGTCCTGTAGCATGTTGGGCACATCGACGAAGCGGGTGATGGGCACGGCCTGCTTCGACTTCTCGTCGACAAAGAAGTAGGTGCCGAGCGAGCAGTGCGGGTGCGATGAGATGGTGGGCACGCCAGTGCCGCGCAGCGCCGCCGTCAGCTTGGAGAAAGGCGTGACGCAGGCCAGCGGAAACCAGTCGGCGCGCGGGTCGGTGATGCCGGTCTGCTCGCTGACACAGCGCGCGAGATCGGACAAGGTGAAGCGCTTGGCCAGCAGTTCGTGCTTGGCGATGCGTCCCGTGAAGGCGACAGGCTGAAAGCTGATGCCGGAGACGGTATCGACGTTCTCGATGGCCACGCGCACGATGTCGCCGACCTGATGATCGTTCAGTCCTTTCACGATCGTCGGCACAAAGACGATCTTCATGCCGGTGGCGCGGCAGTTCTCGATGACCTGCATCTTGATGTCGAGCAGCGCCTGCCCGCGCACGCGACGATAGATGTCATCGGTGACACCGTCGAACTGGAGATAGAGCGTTGCCAGCCCGGCAGCTTTCGCCTTGCGAGCGAACTCGATGTTCGCCAGTTCGATGCCGTTGGTGGCGGCTTGAATGTGGGTGAAGCCCATCTCGCGGGCCATCGAGAGGATCTCAAAGAATTGCGGATGGATGGTGGGTTCGCCCCCGGAGAATTGCACGACGCGACCATCAACGGGCCGCTCGCCGCGCAGTGTGGCCAGCATCGTGCGGACCTGTTCGAGCGAGGGCTCGTAAATATAGCCGGCAACGTTGGCGTTCGCGAAGCACACCGGGCAAGTGAGATTGCAGCGGTTCGTCAGGTCGACATTGGCCAGCGCGGTGTGCGAGGTGTGCATGCTGCACAGCCCGCAGTCGTCCGGACAGGTTTTGCCGCCCTCGACCTGGGGATTCGACAATCCCAGATTGTCGCCAAAGTTCCACTCCTCCATCTTGAGGTAGAGCTCGACGTCGCTGAAGACGATGTCGCGAAAGTGCCCGTGATCGGGACAGCTTTTCTCCATCACGACTTTGCCGCCGTCGGCGAAGATATCGGCCGCGATTACCTTGGTGCATTCCGGGCAGAGCGACTCGGTCTGCTTGGGCAAGCCCTTTTGCAGCGGCTTGATGGGCGCGCCGGTGTAGGTCACTTCCGGTTGCAGAATTCGCAGCCCGGGCCGCTTCTGGACTGACGCAGGCGGTAGTTCTGTGTCGGCCGGCAATGGCAGATTGACGTCCGTAGAAACAGTCTGGGTGCTCACGTTTCTGCTCACCTCTGGGAGTGGAGTAGGCGCGGCGGCGGATAGATAGTGTTATAGGAAACGGGTTATGACAGGCACACCGCCGCGCTCTTCGCTGGAAGAATTGTCGCGTAGTGGAGTGTTGGGGCGCTGTGCGGTAACTCACCCCGGTGAGTGAAGCGGGTGTGCAGCGAATGGCGCGGATGGAGCTTCGATGGGCAAAATCGCCGGCTGAATGGAGGCGGCATTTTCGGCACACGTTCCCGAACAGCAGATCGACTAGTGGCAGGTGTCGAAAACAACCTCCACCCGCTGATCCTTCGGCGCACCGTCGGGACTTTCGGAATTGTCGGCGGTTTTCGCAGCGTTTGGAATGGATGGGTCCTCGAGCTGTTTGCCGAAGCCCTCGACGGGAGTGTCCACCGGAACGTAGCCACTGTTTCTCAGCCAGCCGCGGACGGTGATGGCGCGCCGCTGGGCCACGACTTGGTTCTGGTGCTCAGGAGCGGCAGAAGCGACGTAGGCTTCGATCCGCACCGGATGCTTGCCGGCCTTCACGACCAGCGGAGCCAGCGCGCTCATGGTTTCCGCTCCATCGGGATTCAACGTCCAGCGGCCGGGCTTAAACAGGGCGTCGGCGCTGACGATGAGCCGCGTGGAACATTTCGCTTCCTGTTGCGTGATGGCCGCAGCGCCCTTGGCGATGGGTGGACCGCTGGGTTCATGCTGGGCGGAACGCGGCTCGTTGACCGGCTCCGTCTGCAATGGAGTGGTCTGCGACTGGGCCAGCGCGGCGGACGCCGTGAGACAGAGGCAGCCAAGAATCAAATCCATTCGCAATCCGAGGCAGCGGGAAAAATTGGGGACCATGAAAGCTCCTGGCGCATTCGGCCTACGACTATTCTGCACCGCGCGTGCTCATCGTGTCACAGGCCCTGGTGATTTCACGGAACTTCGCGACACGCGTCGGCACAGCTTTGGCTTGCCCTGGCGGCGTAGAATCATGCTCGTCTTCAGAAGACAAGTCGACTCGTACAGGGAGGGCTTATGGGCAAGAACTCCGGGAAGAAGCATGCCAAGCAGTCCGCGGTAGAAACTCCCGCCAAGAATAGCGCGTCGCCTCCACCGCTCGACAAGAAAGAATACGAGCGCGAGCTGTTCAGGCTGCAGGTGGAGCTGGTGAAGATGCAGGGATGGGCGAAGGCGACGGGCGCGCGCATCGTCGTCATCTTCGAGGGCCGCGACGCGGCGGGAAAGGGCGGCGTCATCAAGCGCATCCTGGAGCGAGTGAGCCCACGCGTCTTCCGGCTGGTCGCACTCCCCGCTCCCACGGATCGCCAGAAGACGCAGCTGTACTGGCAGCGCTACATCGAGCATCTTCCAGCCGGGGGCGAGGTCGTCATCTTCGACCGCAGCTGGTATAACCGCGCCGGCGTGGAGCACGTGATGGGCTTCTGCACCAAGAAGGAGTATCACAACTTTCTGCAGGGCTGTCCGCAATTTGAAGCCACGCTGGCCTACAACGGCATCATCCTACTGAAGTATTGGCTGGATGTCTCGGAAGAAGAGCAGCACCGGCGCTTCCAGTTGCGCATCAAGGATCCGTCGAAGCGCTGGAAGCTGAGCCCGATGGACTTGGAGTCGCATCGCCGCTGGTACGACTACTCGCGGGCACGTGACGCCATGCTGGCCGCAACGGACACAGCTATGGCTCCGTGGTACATCGTTCCCTCCAATGACAAAAAGCGGGCGCGGCTGAACTGCATTGCCGACCTGCTGAGCCGGATACCCTACGAGGAAGTTCCCTACACTCCGCCGAAGCTGCCGCCGCGCCAGAAGCCGAAAGGCTACCAGGAGCCGAAGCTGATCCATCAGATCGTCGCACAGCGATGGTGACGACCGGCGGGGGTTGTTAGAGGGCTTGTCGCGTGCCTGTCTTGCTTCCGGATGCGGAAAGCAGGGAGCGAACGACTATCGATCTGCGACGACCACCTTGATGCCAGGTTATTGTTCGGAAAAAAGTGCTATATAATTACCGGTAAGCAAGACATCGGGGCGATCTTATGACACCAGTGTCTCGCAATACCATTCGCGTGGCGGTTGTGGAAAGTGACCCCGTACGCTACCTGGGACTGCGCGAAATCTTCTCTTCCGATCCCGACATACAAGTGCACGCCGCAACCATCAACTCGGTGCTGCGCAGCCCGGGCGACGACGTTGTGCTGATGACGGTCGATCGCGGCGCAGTTTTCTATGCGGCGATGTCCGCACTGAAGGCTGTGCGTCCCAACATTCGCATCATCGTGACCGGCCCGGGCAAGCGCGACGAGGACATCCTGCGGGCCGTCTCGTCGGGAGCCAAGGGCTTCGTTTCCGAAGAGGCGCCGGCCCATGAATTCAAGAAGGCCCTGCGCGAGGTTCACCTGGGCTCGGTATGGCTGCCGCGACGCATCCTGGCATTGTTTATTGAGCGCGCCACCATTTCCCCGCGGCGGGTCCAGTCCCGCCCCGAAAGCAGGATCAGCGTCCGCGAACGCCAGGTGCTGAAGCTGCTGGTGGCGGGCCGCTCGAACCGCGAAATTGCCGACGAGTTGGGCATCATTGAACGCACGGTGAAGGCACACATTGCCCAGCTTCTGCGCAAAGTGGGAGTCGCCAATCGAATTGCCTTGTCGGTACATGCCGTGACCCATGCGCTGGTGCAGGGGCAGCAGTGACACCGCGGAAATTATTCGGAGCGAGCGTTCGGCGCCGTTGCGAACGCTGGTCGAAGAATCCCTCTACCTGAAAATATCTGGCTGACGTAGGGGTCCTTCGACTCCGGCGACGCAAAGTCGGCGTCGACTCCGCTCAGGATGACACCGCGAAAAGAATGACAAAGCGAAATCCCAGCCTGATGCGGAGAAAATGATGGCGGCCCCCACCGCACTGACAACGGCGCCGCTTCGCTTTATCATTCGCATGTCACTATGAAGAACCTTGGCATACTTCTTTCCGGGCGGGGGTCGAACTTCGAGGCCATCGCCGATAATGTCGCGTCGGGCAAACTCGAGGCGAAGATCGCGGTTGTCGTTTCCAACCGGGCTGACGCGTTAGGTGTCGAGTCGGCGCGGCGGCGCGGGCTGAACGCGCTGGTCATTCCGTCGAAAGGCGTGGCGCGCGAGGATCATGACCGCCAGGTGGTCGCGGTCTTGCGCGAGCACGAGGTCGATTTGGTTTGCCTGGCCGGGTACATGCGCCTGCTGTCGCCGTGGTTCGTGCAGCAGTTTCCCAATCGCATCCTCAACATACATCCGGGGCTGTTGCCGGCGTTTCCCGGACTTGACGCGCAGAAGCAGGCCTTCGACTACGGCGTAAAGGTCTCCGGATGCACCGTACACTTCGTTGACGAGAACCTCGACCACGGCGCCATCCTGGTGCAGAAAGTTGTGCCGGCACTCGATACGGACGACGAACACACGCTGGCCGCGCGCATCCTGGAGCAGGAGCACATTGCGTATTCCGAGGGAATCAGAATCGTGCTGGAGGGGAAGTACAGGATTGAAGGGCGGAGGGTGGTAAAGTCGAAGGATGCCAGATGACCATGTTAAAATGACCATGGTCATCTGGAGGTGACCATCATGGCTATCCTCACGGTTCATCGTAGTAAGAAGGCTGCTCCATTGAAGAACAAATGGCCGGCGAGCTATGCCGGCAAGGAAAGGCGGATTGCCGCCGGTGAGTTCAAGGCCAAGTGCCTCGCCATCCTCGACGAAGTGAACGGGACGGGGCAGGGAGTCGTCATTACAAAACGGGGCGTGCCTGTGGGGAAACTGATTCCCTTTGAAGAGAAGAACGTGGATTCGTTGTTCGGGAGGCTGAAAGGAATTGTCGAAATCGTCGGCGATCCAGACGACCTGATTAAGCCAATCTTCCCAGAAGAAGACTGGGACATGTTGAAATGATCCTGCTCGACACACATGTCCTGATATGGCTTCAGGATGAGCCACGACGGCTATCTCGCGCCGCAGAGTCTGCCATCAGGCGTTCTCGAGCGACCCGCCAAATAGCTGTGTCAGTCGCCAGCTTAGTCGAACTGGCTGGACTGTTGAATCGGGGAAGAGTCCGAGGCTCGGGCTCGATTGAAAGCAGCCTGAGCCGCTTCGTGGAAGACATTACGGTGCTGCCGATCAACATTGAAGTCGCGGCGCTGACAGCATATTTTCCGCCGAATTTTTCCGCCGATCCGATGGACCGCATCATTGCCGCGACGGCTCGCGCTGAAGGCCTGCCGCTGGTCACCGCCGATCGGCGGATGCTGGATTGTCCACTGCTGAAGACGGTCTGGTAACGACCCCATTCGCGACACTGTCTCTTCAGGCCCAAGTCTCAAATCGGAGTTGCTGGCTGAGTTGCATCGGCTTTTGTCACAATGAGTTAGACCGTAAGGTTTAATTAATTTGACGGGCTGCTCAGGGAGTGAGAAAAGGGAGTCTCAGTGACCTTTAATCGCAGGTCGAGCCCGGCGACGCAGTTGCCTTTCCGCTGGCTCGCGAAGGAGGACCCATGGCGATGGCGGGCTCAGAGCAAAACAGGATTGAAATCAGGGGACTACGTCGGTGCATGGCCGCGGCAATGGCAATTGCATTCTTGATGATCGTTGCCGTCAGCGAAGCGCAAGCCCAAACGTACACCGCGTTGCACAAGTTCACCGGGCCGGACGGGGATTATCCGGCTGCCGGCCTGAGCATGGACCGCGCCGGAAACCTCTACGGCACGGCCTCGCAGGGAGGAAACTTCAATGACTGTGACGGTGCCGGCTGTGGAACCGTCTTCGAGCTCGAGCGCAAAGCCTCCGGCTGGATTTTCTCCGTTCTTTACGCCTTCAGCGGCCCGGACGGGCAATATCCGCTGGACAGGGTAATCCTTGGCCCGGATGGCAACCTCTACGGAACAACGCCCAGTGGAGGCGCGTACGGTTACGGCGTGGTTTTCCGGCTGCAACCGCCCCCCACCGTTTGCAAAGCTACACTTTGCCCGTGGACGGAGACGGTGCTGCATTCCTTCACTGGGGGCAGTGATGGCGCCATCCCAGACTGGGGCGACCTGGCGTTCGACCAGGCGGGAAATATTTACGGAACGACTCCAGCGGGCGGCAGCTCCACTTGCACCGGCGGTTGTGGCGTCGTCTATGAGCTATCGCCTTCCAATGGTTGGAAAGAGACGGTTCTTTACAGCTTTCAGAATGGTACGGACGGCGCCAATCCCAGCGCGGGGATCATCTTTGACCAGGCCGGAAACCTTTACGGCACTGCGCCAGGCGGACGGTATGGCGGGGTGGTTTATGAACTGTCGCGCTCAGCAGGCGGTTGGGTGGAAACTACCCTTGCCAACCTTCAGTCCTCTGCACCCGTCGGTGGACTGATCTTTGACTCGGCGGGCAATCTCTACGGCGCCACTTTGTCCCCATACGGTACCGGTGGCCCGATGGTTTACGAATTGTCGCCCGCCAGCGGCGGTTGGACGCTTCAGGAGATCTACAACTTTGCTGGTGTAGAGGAGGGGTCCCATGCCCAAGTGACCATGGATCCAGCCGGCAATCTCTATGGGACCCTGGTTGATGGATGGCCAGAGGTTTTCCGGCTGACCCAGGAGTCCGGGCAATGGACTCTGACCGGCTTCAACAGCGGAGCTGGAGAATCCCCCTATGGCAATGTCGTGCTGGATACCAGCGGCAACCTCTATACCACCGCAAGCGCCGGGCCGGTCGGATATGCGGGCGTCATCTTCGAGATCACGCCGTAAAAACAGTAGTCGGTAGCCAGCCTGCGTCCCTTGAGTCACAGTGCTATCCCACATAGTGGTATATACCACTATGTGGCATCTTACGAGCCACGGGAGCCCGGGGCTGAAGCCCGCCTGAAAAGAGACCCTTATCGCTGGGCTAAAGCCCAGCGCTTCCGCCGGGGCGATCTACATCTCGTAGTGCAGCAGCGAGAAGACGTCGTAGCCCTTCAGCTTGTCGCGGCCTTTGAGGCCGTCGAGCTCGACCACGAACCCCATGCCACGAATCTCTCCGCCTAGCGCCATTACCATTTCGGCGGCGGCTCTCGCCGTGCCGCCGGTGGCCAGCAGGTCGTCGCAGATGATGACGCGCTGGCCGGGCTGGATGGCGTCCTTGTGGATCTCCAGAGTGTCCTGGCCATATTCGAGGTCGTACTTCCACTGCAACACTTCGGACGGCAGCTTCTTCGGTTTGCGTACGGGGATGAAGCCGGCGTTCAGGCGATAGGCCAGCGCCGGGCCGAAGATGAAGCCACGCGCTTCGATGCCCAACACGAGATCGATGTGGTAGTTGATGTAGTGCTCGGTGAGGGCGTCGATGAGGCGAGCGAAGCCGAGCTTATCTTTGAGCAGAGTAGTGATGTCGTAGAAGAGAATGCCGGGCTTGGGGAAATCGGGAACTTCGCGAATCAGCTTCTTGAGGTCGTCACAGTTTGTGCCTGGTTGCGTCTGCATGGATTACCAGACTCCTTCGATGCGGAATGATGGCGCTTCCAGGAATGTCGCCTTGGACTCGCCGACAAGATCGACACGCGCGGCGCGTGGGCCCTGCTGCAACTTCTGGCGGAAGACGCTGTGCTGGTCTGCGGTGCCGGTAGCCATGATCTCAACGTCGCCGCTGTCGCAGTTGCGCACCCATCCGGTCAGGCCGAGCTGCGCCGCCTCGCGCTCCACGAACCAGCGGAAGCCGACACCTTGCACGCGTCCGGACACAACGTAACGACGGGTTTCGAGGGCAGCCATGAGAGGAAGCAATTAGCAATTAGCCGATAGTAATCATACCGTAGCTGCTTGCGTAGGTTTGATTGCTGCCGGAACCAGATCTTGTTGCAAGAAAAAACGCCTCGCAAGAAAAAACGCGGAGCTGGATAGACCAGTTCCGCGTTCTATTAACTGACGATTAGCGTCCCCAGCATCGTCTTACATGCTGTGCTTCGAGGCCTTGCTATTGAGCAGGTTAACCAGGTTCATGCCGCCTGGGGTAGCCTTGGCATCGCCGGACACGATCTGCTGCGAGCTGACGCCTTGGCCATAAAGACGCCCATTGGCGTCGCCGTCAGGATCGAGCGAAGCGCCGTTGAGTGATATGCCGGCGAACAGTCCCTTGGTGCGGGCATAGGTCAAAATGTCAGATCCGCCCGTCATGCCGGCCGAGGCTCCGGGACCTGCTGCTGCGGTCGCGTCGCTGCCAACCTTAACTTTGCCGGTCAGGATTTTGTCGGCGGCCGACGATGTCATGATCAGGAGGATGATGTCGCTGGCCGTGCCGCCGAGCTGAAGACCGGCACTGGCTCCGCCGATGGTGTACATCGCTGGCGGGGACCACTTGCCGCTGAAGTTCTTGCCTTCACGGCAGCTCATGGGGCCGCGGCCACCGGTTCCACCGATGCCGACGGCGAACTTCTTCACGCTGGGCAGAATGACGATGCAATCAGCCTTGGCTACGACGCTGGCCGGGACATCCTTGCTGTCTAGCATTGCCTGTAGCACGGAGGCGGCATTGCGGAGGGTTTGTTCGTCGCTCGCCTTGTCGGCAGCCCACATCGGCAGGGCCAACAGTACGAGTGTGGATATGAGCAAATACGGCACGGCTCTCTTAGTCAAGGTTTTCATGTTTGTATCTTTCTCCTTTTTGCATCCTGGAACTTAAACTATTTTTTCCGCTCTCAACTTTCGAGAGGGCCAAGCGGCCATTGCGGGCCCGAACGGTCGGTGAACACACGTATCGAGAACCGTGAATTTGGGCGCGGCTGATACCCGTACAACTATCGGCGACACGGCCTGATTTGTCAATGGGGCGAACGTCGAGGCCAAAGGACAGCCGCCCGTTTCGCCGCCTTTAGGCGCGAGATAAGTATGCGCCTTCCGAGGTGTCCACGCGAATCTTTTCGCCTTCGTTGATGAAGGGCGGCACCTGCACGACCAGCCCGGTCTCGGTCTTGGCCGGCTTGGTGACACTGCTGGCCGTCGCCGACTTCAGCCCTGGCTCGGTCTCGATCACAGTAAGCTCCACCGTCTGCGGCAACTCGATGCCTACGGCTTTGCCGTCAAAGAATTCCACCTTGATGGCTAGGTTCGCGATGAGGTAGTCCACTGCGTCGCCCAGGATGTCCTTGCCCAGGTGCAGCTGCTCGTAGTTCTCGGTGTTCATGAAGTGATAGTCGTCGCCGTCGGAGTAGAGGAACTCCATCTGCACCTGGTCGACAATAATCTTCTCGATGGGATCGCCGGAACGGAAGCGGTGCTCGAACATCGCTCCCGTACGCAGATTGCGCAGCTTTGCCTGGATGAAGGCGCGCAGATTGCCCGGAGTGCGGTGCTCCACGCTGAACACCGAATGCAGATCGTTGTTGTGCTTGATGACCATGCCCGGACGCAATTGGGTGGCTGGAATCGCCATGCTGTCTGAAACTCCTTCGTGGCTTTTCTTGGGAGAGTTGCTGTTCCCATCACGCACCGGGCGACGCATTTGGGACTGCGTTCAGCGGAAGCGCACTCCTCCTCAAGCCATGCTCTGGAAATGTTCCACGTGGAACATTTTGGCTCGCGAGGATGAATCCCAATTTTACACTTTGCCCTGCTGAATTGGGAAATGGCAGCCCTGTTCCCCGCCGCAACTCAAAGCATCGGTTGGACTTGATCTTCAGGGCGGCCTGTGTCCATTTCCGGACAACGGATTCCCGATTGTGGGCGGGTCCCAAAACGGGAATCCGCCCGCTCTTCCTGTTTCCTGCACGATAGCCGCCTCCTTGGATTGGCACTCCGTCTGCAACATCAAGGCTAGGACCATGATGACCTCGCCCGACAATTCGACTATCCTCATCGCCGAAGATCAGGAGCATGTTCGTGAAGCCCTCGCCATGCTGCTACGCGGTCATGGCTACCTGGTCGTGCTCTGCGCCTCGCCCAATGAGGCGCTGGCAGCGGCGCGGCAGCACGCGCCCGATCTAGCCCTCTTCGATATGAACTACCACCGCGACAGCACTTCCGGCATCGAGGGCCTGGAGCTCATCCAGCACCTGCGCGAGCTCGACGCCACCGTGCCTATCGTCGCGCTCACTGCCTGGGGCAATGTCGATCTGGCGGTCAGCGCCATGAAGCATGGCGCTTCCGACTTCATCGAAAAGCCCTGGCGCAACACCGCCCTGCTGGAAAAAGTGCAATCGCTCATCCGGCGGGCCGAGGAAGTCCGGTCCTCGCAGCGCGTCTCCGACTGCGAGCGCAATGACGCTCAACAATTGCAGACCCGCATCGTGCCCCAGCGCCATCTGGTGGCCCAGGGAGTCGAGTTGTTCGGCAATAGCATCCCGGCAGGCGTGGTAGGCGGCGATTATTTCGGAGTCTGGCAGCCAGTTCCCGACATGCTCCACTTTTGCCTTGCCGATGTTTCCGGCAAAGGCACGCCCGGCGCGCTGATTGCCGCCATGCTGTACGCCTCTGTCAGCACTCTGTCGTCGTCGAGCAACAGTCCGGAAGTCGTTCTGGCCCAGGTCGAGACGACGCTCCGAAACCAACTTGGCGAAGGCCATTACGTCACCCTCTTCTATGGCGTGCTCGATCTGCGGACCCGCGTCTTGCAATTCGTGAACGCCGGCCACTGTCCGCCCATCCTGCGGCGCAACAACGGCACCATCGAATCGCTCCAGCCCACGCGTCCCGTGCTCGGCTTCATGCTGGACGCTGGCTTTCATGCTGAGCACCTTGTGCTGAGCGTGGGCGATCGCCTCTTGCTGTATACCGACGGTGTCAGCGAAGCCGCGAACGGTTCCGACGAAGAGTTCGGTCCCGACCGGCTGGCGGCGCTGCTGGCCGGTCCGCCGGGAGAATCGTTGCCGCAGCGTTACGCGCAAATCATGAACGATGTCGAGTCGCACGCCGCGGGCAAGTTCAGCGACGATGCCACTCTTCTGCTGATCGCGATAAACGATCGCCCCGAGACGGTGATTACGCAGTCCGCCACGCCGATGCAAAGCAACGCGTAAGACGGTGCCGATACCGCTGTGCACGGTCTTGAAGGGGCACGGCTTTAGCCGTGCCGGTGGCCCAGGCAAAGAAGTTGGCCTTTAAGCCCTGAGGGCATGTTCCTCAGCGGCTAAAGCCGACTCCTTTGGTCGGTTGTAACGGCACGCCTAAAGGCGTGCCCCTCCAAAGCTGCTTGTCCGTTGGCCGGGGTCGCCAGCGCAAGCAAAACTCGACCAGCCACTCTCCTTCTTTGACAACTGGCCACGCCCCGCCGGAAACTCGTGACTTGCACAACGCAACCTTTGACGTAATCGTGCTGGGCGGCGGCGCAGCCGGGCTGATGTGCGCCATCGAGGCGGGAAAGCGCGGCCGCCGCGTCGCCGTGCTGGAACGCGCCGATCGCATCGGCAAGAAGATCCTCATTTCCGGCGGAGGGCGTTGTAATTTCACCAACCTGCATTGCCGAGCGGAGAACTTCCTCTCGGCCAACCCGCACTTCTGTAAATCGGCGCTGGCGCGTTATACGCCGGCTGACTTTATTGCGCTCATCGAAAAGCACCGCATCCCGTATCACGAGAAAACCTTGGGGCAACTGTTCTGCGATCGCGCGGCGCAGGATGTTGTCGCCATTCTCACCGAGGAGTGCGACGCCGCCGGGGTCCGGATCATCACGAACGTCCGCGTGCAGGAAGTGCAACGTGCTTCGGACTTCGTCGTGCGTTCTGATGCCGCTGAATTCCACGCTTCCGCGTTGGTAGTTGCAACCGGAGGCTTGTCGATTCCGAAGATTGGCGCGACCTCCTTCGGTTACGAATTGGCAAGACAGTTTGGGATTGGCATTCGCGAATGCCGTTCCGCCCTGGTGCCACTCACCTTTAGCGAAGAAGACCGCCAGCGATATTGCGATCTGGCCGGCGTTTCGAGCGAGGTCACCGCTTCATTTGGCCGCCAGCAATTCCGAGAAAAGATGCTGATCACTCATCGCGGGTTGAGTGGGCCGGCAATCCTGCAAGTCTCGTCCTATTGGGACGGTCGCCAGCCCATCGTCATCGATCTGGCGCCCGGCCAGCAGATCACCACTGCGTTGCGCGACAGTCCGCGCCGCGATCTTGCCGCTGCACGGGCCGCACTTCACGCGGCGATGCCGATTCGTCTCGCTGAACGCTGGCTGGAACTGAATCCGCCGCCAGGATGG
>Ga0182030_10019397_pt1 | contig 12946 bp, 22 predicted proteins | sample 812S3MmetaG_FD_121299 | JGI IMG/M metagenome (GOLD analysis project Ga0182030, IMG submission 121299) | Permafrost microbial communities from Stordalen Mire, Sweden - 812S3M metaG (Illumina Assembly) | ecosystem: Environmental > Terrestrial > Soil > Wetlands > Permafrost | place: Sweden... | reverse complement strand
TTCAACCCTTCCACCTTCTTGTCCAGATTCGACGTCCGAAAATGGGTCTACACAAACGAGCCTACGCAATAATTTTCCTTCGACTTCCATCAATTTGTATTTCACTTTTTTACTCCTTGTTCATCGCGTCAAACGACTTCTTTGCGGCCTTGAAAAACACAATAGCAGTGGCGTGCGCAACTACCTTACCTTCGTGCCACAACTCACGCTGCATGGTGCCTGTATTATCGTAAACGCCGTCAGCAATCTCGCTTTTCATGGGTAGCTCCTTTCAAAGTTTTGGTTTCCCTCATCAGTTGCCGAATAACGGCAAGACACGCCCGGGTGGGCGTGTTTCGGGATTTGCGCATCTCGTGCGTCTTATACGTCTTCCATCTTCCGGCAGACGGGGCCATCGCTTCCCTTGTACGTGTGGCCGATCGTGTGGCGGCAATCTTGCCACTTGTTGCCGCCGAACCACCGATCACCCTCACGGATCACGTCTCCGGGCACAAGCAACCGGTACCGCACCGGTTCCTCGATCTTTCGGGCGTACCACCAGTGGCGGCCCTCGTACCCGCATGCACAACTACTTCCGTCGTATACGCGTCCGATGCTCTCTCTCACCTTCTTCCACCACGGGCTTACAAAGCAGCAGATGTCGCCTTCCTCGACGACTTCCCCGGCGACCAGCAGGCGGTAGCCTTCTGGAACGGGCGACGTCTCGACTTCGACCTTCTCGACTTTGATCTTCCGGGCGTAGACGCGCGGGAGGTTGTCGAGGTACCAGTCCCGGTCGGCGCGTCTGGGCCCCGGATAATCGATGTTGGCGGGTTTCCACGATGTGACGCGGTTGTGGTCCACGTCGAAGATAGCCCTTGCATCTCCGGGACGTACGATCTCGTCGGCTTCCAGGAAGCGCCAGCCCTTTGGTGCCTTGGCTTTCGGGAGTTTTTCCATCGGCGTCATCTTCCGACGATGGGGGTGATAAAGGGACGAGAGGGTCGTCCCCGCCGGAGATTCACTGGTTTCCCAGGGACCTCTCCCGTACGCCCAGGCCTCGTCGGTCTCCAGGATCTCTTCGCCTTCCCGGACCAACCGGTATCCCTCGCCGACGTCTGGGGTCTCCTCGATCCTCCGGGCGTACCACACATGCACACGGGTGTCGAGCTTACGGCGCACAGGGGACCACCAATCCCCCGGAACATCGATCAGTGCCCAGTCCCCTTCGCGGATGTCTTCGCCCGGCTCGAGCAGGCGGAATCCGGTGGGTACGGTCCTGTGCGGGGATTTCACGGCTCCCGGGTGGCGCGCAGGCAGGACGAGATCCAGCGCCTGCTTGACCTTCGGCACCCCGCTCACGCGATGCTGCACTTCGGTCGCTTCCTTCTCCGTCATGTCGAGCCGGATTGTATCCGGCGTTTCGATTCTCCTGGCGTTTGCCATTTTCATTCTCCTTGTTTGGATTCCAGTACCTCCGCAAGTTCGCGGATGGCCGACGCAACGTCGTGCAACCCGGCCGCTACTGAATCGCCGTCGGTGCCGTCAAAGCCGCCGGCCAGGGCCAGCGTGATGGCTTCCGCGCCACCAGGCTGACAGGTTGCGCCCGACATCGGGCCTTGTACCAACCTCATGATCGCATGGGCGATCATCTCGGCTCCGTGATCTGTCATGGTCGTTCTCCTTGTGTTCGCAGTTTGTCTTCGAGATTAATAACACGCAACCGGTCTTCGTTCCGGCGCTGTTTCCAGTGAGCAAGTTGTTTGGTCCAGGTTTCGTGTTGGAAGTCTCCGACGGTGTAGCCGGGGTGCGCGCCGTCGTAGTACTCTTGTAAAATGGATTCGAGTCGCTTGACCCGGTGTTCCGAAGAGTACATCCGGATGCGCATCCGAAGCATATACTTCTCCGGGGTTTCACCGGTGCGCTGAACCTCGGGGTTTTCGTTCACAGGTTTGTGACCCAGGCGTATCTGTTCCGCGAGTTCGGTGTCCAGGCACATGAGCCGACCCAGTATTCCGTCATTGGTCCACTTCGGATGGCCGCGCTTCGTACTGCCGCATCCCGGTACGCAGTTCTCGGAACTACCATATTGATGGGGTCTCAGGTTGGCCTTCTTCGCGCAGTGGGTGCAGGGCCTCTTGTAACACAGGTAGGTAATCAGATGGTCCAGCCGGCTACGCTCGGCGACCATGTCTTTCTGCCGGCGAGATGCCGCCATCGCCAGACGGCTCTCTTGTACCCGCCCGGCTCTCCGACAACTCTTGCGCGGTTTTTCGGGTCGGGCATACCCCGGATGCACGGCCGTGACTTTCCCGGGATTCTTCCGGGCGTCTTCGAGGGATGCCTGAAGCTTATCGTGGTATTCCCGCAGTGCTTTGTGATACTCTCGGAGAGCCTTCTGGTCGGCTTTCCAGGCTTCCGGGTCGGCCAGCTGGGCTGCGCGGTCTGCCCGGGGGCCCGTTTTCTCCAGCTCCCGGAGACGCTTGTGGTTGTCGTACCATCGCTTGAATTGCAGGTAGTTCTCCGGGTGCGGTAGCCCCAGGCGCTCCCGGTAAGTTGCCTTGCGAGTCTGGATTGCTGCATGTCTGGCATCAAGCCATCGCTTGTCCAGCAGTAGCGGGCGGATGCCCGGGGCCGCGGCGGTCGGGTCCGTGTCCAGTAGTTTCCGGATACGGGTCTCCGTTTTTGTGAGGGGTGTGTTTTCTTGCATTTTTCATGGTCCTTTTTGTGTGGTTTCGGGCATCAGGTATCCGGTATCAGGAGCCATAGTAGCACAGTAAGGTGCTGGGGGCCAACAGTAAATTGAGTTAGGTGGGGGCTCGAGACTGGTCGGGGTCAGCCCGAGACGGGGCAGTTTTAGCTCGAGACGGGGCAGTTTTAGCTCGAGACTGGTCGGGGTCAGCCCGAGACTGGTCGGGGTCAGCCCGAGACGGGAGACGGGGAACAGGTATCCGGGATCAAAAGGTCTGCAGGGGAGATCTGCAAGCCAGATTTGTGTAAGAGCTAGGATGTTAGAATGCAGCCTGTTAGGGCACCTTTAACCGACCCCACCTTGAATTTCTCAAGACTCCGGGCGGCGCGGAGAGGGGGGAAACTCCGCTGGCCGCAGACCCCAGGGAGTACTATTATAATATATTTTATTTTAGTTTTAAGAAAAGTAGAGAGTAGTATTGTATAAGGGAATTTAATTTGTTGTCACTTCAACGTTTTCGCCTTACACAAATCTGGCGTGCAGATCTCCCTTGCAGATGGGTACGACGACGTAGAAAGTTCAGAATGACAAAATGACAGATTATGTCAAACTGACTTTTACCGCAGTTTGACACAATCCGTGTTTTTGTCACGCTCTCGCAGCTGCCAGAGCATCCCGCCAAGCGTGCCAAGTTGTCACACTTGGATCACGTGCCCGGCGAGGCTCGTGCATTACCTGGTCTGTGAACCCCGTGAGGGAGAACGCCCGGCCTTCCTTGTCGACCGGGATGACGAAGCACCCAGGCTTAAAGGGCACCGTGACGGCGCCTGGTGGGGCGAAGTCGGAAGGAATACCCCCGACGATCCGCTTGGCCGCCTCGTATGCAGTTTCGCGGATGCCAGGGGGTAGTTGCTTGAGCACGGCGCGCTTGATGCGCCGCCTGAGGGTTCCTACGCAGTCGTCGTCCCGCAGAGGTTGGACGTTGATCATCGTTTTATCCTTTCAGTACGTTGTCGAGGGTCATGCAGACTCGCGTTTGGTATGCAACCCAGAGCTGGTGCCGTTGTTCCCAGTTGGGGTGGTATCCGACTGGCCACGTGTCGAAGTCTGCTCGGCCGTTGCGTTTGACCAAGATCAGTTTTCGTTTTTCGTTGACGACGCCTGGGTGATACATTCCGGGAATCCGGGCATCCTTCCATTCTTCTTTGGGGTCGGTGAGTGACGCGACAAGGTTGTCGGTTACTGTTTGGGCTGTGTGCTTCATGTTGCTTCTTGTTGGTTGTTGGTTGTTGAGAAAAAACCCCGAGCACCCGTCGACGGGCACTCGGGAACTGATCCTATGGGCTGAGTCAGCCCGTTGACGCGGAAATAAGAGTCCCCCCTCCCCGGCGTAGATGCCGGAGAGGGGCTGGTTTCATCCCGCCCGTCTGCTATCTACAGCAGCTGCATTCGGGTAGTTACCAGGTCAGCGTTACACTGACGCGGCGGATTGCGCGCTTCCCCCGCTGGGATAATACGTCCAGAGTCTCGCACTCCGGTCCTGACATTGTAGCCGGCTTGACGATCAGGTTCGTCACTCATGAGCAATCGGCTTTTCACCGACTCGCCAGTCCCTTGGGGCTGTTAGCGATCAAAAGTTGGGTGTTGATGTCTGCGAGCCATGCCTTGGTTGCCTCCCGGCGTTCGCGCCAGGTGCTGTTCTTGGGCGGATCACATTGCGTGCGCTCGGCCTTTGCGGGCGGAACGTATAGGCCTGGTAGTTGCGGTTGTGTCATGTTGAACTCCTTTGAAAATAGGCCCGGGTGCATCCTTGGGATGTCCCGGGAACGCCAGAAAAGTCTGGCAACTTGTTGTTTGTGAAACAGGGCGAGCTTCACACTCGCATGGGCGTTATCAGACGCGCCTAAACGTATGATACAGACGGGTGATTGGCCTGTATATTTGTATGTAGAAGGGCCACGCTTTGGGAGCGTGGGTTGACGATGAGTGCGGTTCGGTGGTAAGATCACGACTCGGTTGCACTGGCCCGGTCGTGTTTAGATGGGGTCGGGTATTGACTTGGCTTTTCCTTTTACGAAGAAGCCTTCGATGAATATGGTCTGGAACCTTTTCTTGGTGAATCGTTCGGCGCTTAGCACTCTGAAGTGACCAGTTCGGTAGTGGGGTCTTGGCCCGTTCCGGGACACTATTCGCTCGGTTACTCCTACAGTTTTCTTGTCACCTTTTTGGTAGTATTGTGGGTGCGCAAGGCTCGTAGGTATCCCGTCTTTGAGTTGGTCCGGGAAGCAGTGTAGATACAAGCCGAGCCCCATGATTAGCTGAACGTACCAAAGGGCTTTTGCGTCGTCTTGTATTTCGGGCTTGTCTACGCGAATGAAGTTGTACCCGTAGTCGTTGTGGTTGTTCACTGCCGAGTACGCTATCAGTCCGCCTTCGTAGTTTTCACAGCGCTCTTGAGTTAGTGGGTTTTCTGATTCTTTGGGTAACCAGTAGCAGGCGGAGGGTTTTTTGAGGGACGTGGGGAAGTGTATGCAGATCTTGTCGGTATTGAGCGCTTCTACGAGTACTTTGATGTTTTCTTCTGATACGTTGTGCCCGCATTCTATTAGCCAGTTACAGAATTCTTCGCTTGGCATGAATAAATTGAGGACTTCTCCCTGGTTGTATGCGTGTTCCAGGCGTGCTACCTGGACGCTCCCGGCAGCGTTTTGTGCACTGATCTGTTTATTTTCGTAGGCCCGTGCCGTTCGTATGATGAACTCGTCTAGTGTCGAGTTTAGTTTTTTCATCAGGCGAGTTACGTTGCCTACCATGCTTGTGTATTTGTTCATGAGTAGCTCCCCGGCAAGTAGGCTAAGGCTCCGGGCTCGGTGAATTGGCGTCACGCTGCGCTTCAGCGCAGACGTTCTGAATGCGCGCGGCCTAAGCCGCGCACCAAGGATGTTGCCGACCGCCCTTGCGGGCGGCCGGCGTGGTACTCAGCCTGCGACGAAGCGACGTGCTTTCAACATGGGCGTGAAGCTCACCTTGAAAGGCGAGAGCAGACCCTTGACGTTGAAGTACGCGATTTTGCGCGTGCTGTTCGGCACGGCTCTGACTATGTTGGTGCCGTCGTCCTTGTTCTTCGCCGCTTCAATTTCGGCGAGGACGGTGATGATGGCGCCACGTTCGCGGTGGTATTGACCCAGCGTGGTGTCCGAGTCGAACGCTGAGGGCTTGATCAGCTCCCAACCCTTTTCGGTGCGCTGCGGTGCGTCGGCGTCAACGTCGATGACGGTGCCGTCGGCCTTCACGCACGGATAGCTCGTGATCTGTTCGGTCACGGGAATCAGCGCGCCAGTCTCGTCGAACTGGTTGTCGGCGACGAACATGGATGCGACCTGTTCGGTGCCGTCGGCCAGCGTGAGCGGGTTGCCGTCTTCGCCAACGAGGGTGAAGCGGGCCATCTTCGCGCGACCGTTGTGGCGGTCTTCCGAGCGCGAGGCGTCCGGGCGTTTGACGAGGGAATGGTACATGAGTCGGAGTGTTGCTTGCATGGTGTAGTATGCCTTTCGGGCTTTGTTTCGTTACGCACAAGCAAATTGCCTGTGCAGAGAGATCAGTTAGAAGCGTAGTGGGCCCCAGACTCCTGTTCCCTGTTTCCAGATTCCGGAGTCCGGGTTTAGGGATTGAGGAGTCTGGGGGTTGTGGTTTATCAATCGGAGAGCCCGGTTTCCTGGAGCCGGATACGTGATACGGAGCATCCGACTGGTGTTGCCACGCGGGCGAGCGAGTGTCTCGCTTCGATGAGATAGTCGATGCGATCGATCTTGCGGGATTCGATCATCGACTCGGTGATTGCGCGGCGTCTGGCGTAATTACGCAGCGCTTCTTTGTCTTGTTGTGTGATCACGGGTGTAACCTTTCGATGATGCAGGCAGCGATTGTAGCGATGCTGACTGCGATTAGGGTGAGGATGACGAGGTTGAGTTTCATAATATAAGACTCCTTTGCAGAACTCTCAGTTAGCCGCGAAGCGGTTGAGTGGGGGTTCAAGGGGCGCTGCCCCTTGCCACACCGAGGGAGCAACGCGACGGAGGTGCCGGTGTCATGTGATGAGGAGCGAGCGAAGCGAGCGACGACTCTCGAATTAGGAAGGGGGTGGCCTCTGTTGACCCGAGAGTAATTCTTTGGTGACCGGAGACCGGGTGCCGGGGTCCTGGGGTAGGGGCCCCCGGCGGGGTCCCAATCGAATAACACCTTCGCGTTCTCGGGTCCCTCCCCCTCCCTCCATCGCGGCGGGCGGCTTCACACATGGTGATTTTTGAACCCCCTCGCGCGCGGGATGGGTCTATCCCGGGACCCCGGGAAAAAGAAGAACTTGCGTTAACGTTATTCAGACGGTGACGTTTTGTCACCAGTTGGACCCCGGGATACCTGTTCCCCGTTCCCCGTCCCCTGTTTACGAGTACCGCGTGCCGGTTTACGATTGTCATATTCCCGAAAGGGATTTCGGGATCATCCGGATCCCTGTTACCGGACACGAAGAAACCCGGTTTGCGTCTCGTTCGTTAGACGCAACCGGGTTTGTGTATACTGAAACGGGGTTTCGTTAGACGCTACTGTTTTCGTCCCCGTACCTTGAGCCAGGCCTTGCGTACCCCCGGCTCGGCGAGCATGACAAACAGGGACGCCTGGTGAACGATCTCCGTGAACTGGACGTGGTCGAGGACGAACAGCCGGCTGCCCGTATTCTTGCTATCGTCCCAGCGGGGCGAGTCGTAGCTCAACCCCCGGAAGTCCAGAGCCATCTCGAAGGCCTCGTGGGACAGGGTTTCGTATACCTCGGACCAATCGCCGGACAGGCCCAGTCGGATGGACGCCGCGAAGCCGGGACGGGGCCAGTACCCCGAGCCGGAGTCCGCGAGTTCCTTGGGCAGGACAAAGACGCGGACGGGGACGTTGCAGAGGATCCCGTCGTACACCGGGCGATCGGCGGCGTTTAGGCGCTTCACGCCAGGGCCTCCTCGAGGACATCGAGGAGCATGCCGTAGGTGATGTTTGTTGCGACTCCATCCCCACGGGTCACGCAGAGCAGGCAGTACTCCCGGCCGGGGATCCCACCCAGCCCCGCTGCTGCGCCGGAGATCAGTTGGTTGAGCGCGACTGCGGCGGGGTGGTTTTTCGTTGAAGGCACGCCCGGCGCGTCTTTCTCTGCGGTACGTTCCAGCAGGGTCCCGTTCTCCCGGGCGAGCTTGACGAGTTCGTGGGTGAGGTCTTTGATCAGTTCGTTTTGGTCGCTCATATGTTTTGCTCCTTGATTGCCTGGTGAAGAATGGACTCGCAGCGTACGCAGAGTTTGGTGAACACCTTGCCCTGCAGGAACACGTCGTGGACCTCGTCTGTACCCCCGCATCGGGTACACATGCCCGACCAGTTCTTTTTCCAGGCGGTCGACCGTTCGAGGACGTCGACCTTTGCGGACAGGGTTCGGAATCCGTTCTGGAGAGCCGCGAAGGCCAGGTTGGTAACTGGCTCTGCGATCGGCGCCGGGGCCTGTAGGGCGACGATCTGGGCGCGATTGTCGTTGGTATTCTTTCCGAGTTGGGCTACCGTCTCGCTGAGTGCCGAGAGCTTGTCGTACGTGTTACAAATCCGGGAGTCCAGGAGACTGAGATCGGTACGGGCGTCCCGGAGTTTCTCGTGGACCTCCTGGAAGGTCTCCGTAACGGCCCTCTGAAATGTTTCCAACTTCTGCCTGGTGTTCTGGAAGTGGTATTGGGGGCGGCTATCCTGCGGTTCTTCGTAAGCCTGTACGATGCGGTCCCATTCCGCCCACGCGTCATCGCGGACGGGATACAGTCCGGTGCTTCCGAACTTGCACCCGTCCTTGGGGCATTGCGCGGAGTATAGGTACGCGCCTTTGGCGGCGGCGTCAGCGCGTACGAAAAGCTCTTCTATGTAGGGCTTCGATCCACACGCGGGGCAGGGTATGTAGGCAGGTTTTGGTTCCATGGTCATGTCTCCTTTGTCTCGTTTATGTCCTGTTCAAATCTTCTGGTACACCAGCAGCCCGCCGCTCCTGGCGGCGTGCTCGACCACTTTGCGGATACACCCCCGGCAGACCTGGGCCTGCTCGATCAGGGCGATGTCGCCTTCGCCGGAGAACTTTGGTTCTCCGATCGTGACGTGGATGGCGTAGGGTCCGTCGGTCAGTTCGATCCGGCGGTCTATCACGGCGTCCATGTGTTGCCCGCATTCGACACAGTTCATTTGGACTCCTCGAAGAGCCGGCCGCGCGCCCCGCAAGGACCGGACGAGCGACAGTAGGCGGCGGTGGGGTGAGTGCCCTTCTCCGGCCCGTCGTTGAAGGTCAGGCAGGTGCAGAGGCGGTGGGCCCCCGCGCGTGCCTGTCCGTACGTGCATTCCTGGCAGGGTCGATCCGACTCGAGGGAGGGGTCCCATCGGTTCATGGCGATCATGCCGCATACGAAAGCGGAGGCCAGCCCGAGGAGGAAGCCGAGTAGTATCCAGAGTGCGATCATGGCTCCCGCCTGTTCCAGAGACCGACGGCGCGTGACCGGATGCTGTGCATGGGTTCCCGGGTGTCACACTCCTCGAAGTATTGGTCTGGTTGCCGGCGCTCGATCGCGAGGGGGCCTCTGGCGCCGCAGGAGCATTGCACCCAGGCCTTGCCGTCGGAGAAGATGTTGTGGTACTTGGTTTTGACCTGGACGTTACGGCACTTGCAGTGGGGGCAAGGCTCGATGACGTCGTGCAGGACGCCGACGATGCATGCTTTCTTGAGCTCGGGGGATGGCATGGTTTTCATGCTCATGCGTTCCTCCGGAACTTCGAGGCCTTGTACGTGATACGGCCGGTCAAGTCGCGGTGCCGTTCGTGATCGCGCGCTTCCTGGCGTTCGCGTTCAATGTCTGCAAGCCGTTTCTTGGCGCGGTCGGTTTCGTCTTCGCGGCAGGCCCGGATTTCCAGGCAACACCCCACGACGACAATCAAAATCACAATAGGTACAAGAATCAGGTAACCCATGGCGTCTCCTCCCGGGTTGTTAGCGATTCAGTTCTTCGTGGCCGTGCTTCTCGCAGCCTTCGAAGACTTCATCGTGGGTCTTGTCGGTGAGCTGGCCGTGGCGCTCGAAGGGGCGCTTGGGCTGTTGACGTGTCGCAACCGCTTGTGCGGCGGCGGACCCGTAGGGATTTCCTTCGGGGCTGGTGGCCTTCTCGGGGCCTTGGGGCATGAGGTTTGTGAGCATGGTGTGTTCCTTGAAAGGAGCGAGGACCCGGGTGCCGCTGTCTGGCTGCGAAGGCACTGACACGCGATCGGATCCCCGCATAAGGTTATTTCTTCTCGCCAACGGTGACTTCGTTAGTCGCGATGGTCGTCGGGACGTACTTGGCTTCAGCCTGGCGCTGGGCTTCGTTCGTCCCATATTTGGACGAATTTTGTGTCGGCACCGGGTACTGTTCGGTCTTGCTTTCTGACATGGGTAACTCCTGCGGGTTGTTTGTTGGGACCACCCTGCGGCGGTCAGTGATTAACAGCGTATCAGACGATCCTGGGAACGTCAAGTCTTCCTTCCGGAAAAGTAGATGACCGCCAGCATCGTGAGCATCAGTACGAATCCAGAGACGATGATTCCGTCGTAGAGGTCGAAGTTCATGGTTTATTCTCCAGGATTCGCACGGCTACGAAGTGGGCCAGTCGGGGAATGAAGTAACAGATCAGTACGACCAGTATCCGCGAGGCCGTGTCTGGCGCCATGATGGCCAGGTCCACGGACCACATGGTCTGCCCCACCGATATGGATTCTTCGAGCCCCGCCCATCGTATCGGGTCGTCCCCGCGTTTGACGGCGTACAGTTTTTTCCACATGACTACCGCCTGTAATCCAATGGCCAGCAGGACGACCCAGAAGGCCGGCTGTAGGATTACCAGGGGTGGAGTCATCGGAGTTCTCCGCTATCATACGTGCCTTGCGAGGGTGACGGCCAGGGTTTGCAATTTCTCTATCGATCCGTTGTTCTTGATGATCGCGTACCGCGCATTGGTGGGGTGCATGGCCGCGTGGCGCTTGATCGGGATAAGACTGGCGCGCTCCTCGTCGTTGGCCGCCACCACCCCATTGCGTTCGATGATGAAGACCTTGCCGCCGATGCTGCGAACCCATTCCGCTTCGTTGTTATATCTGACGTCCGAGATGACCACCCCGGGGACGTGGTCGGCTACGTAGGAGGTCATCATCTTTTTTGCCTCCTTGATCCAGTGGTCGGGATCCAGCATGCGATGGCCGGCACCCAGGCCGACGAGAAGCCCGCGCAACTCCTGCTTGTGAAGTTCCAGATATTCGTGGCCAATGCCGAGGATTTTACAGGCCTCGAGCTTGAGCGGGTCGGCAAAAGCCAGACGTTTCCAGCCGAGTTGTTTTACGACTGCGGCTGCCGCGGTATCTTTGCCGCAGCGGGATACTCCACAAAAAGCTATGACGGGTACCATGTGACGTGTCTCCTTGTTTGATGTACCTCGAAATATTATCACAAGGCCCTTGACGTGTCCACCGGAATGTGTTTAACTATTCAACAACGGTACCACCATCCTCTTCAACAGGAGTACATCACATGCGCAGAATGATTCTTGTCGCCCTGGCCGTTCTCGGCCTCTTCACGGTCGCCCACGCCGGTCAGTTCACCATCGCCCCGAATACCACGACCGCCGTCCTGGCGCCGGTGACCGCGTACCCGCAGTCGTTGCCGCCGTATTCGAACCTGACGGCCTACGCAGCCGGCACGCTGGTGCGGTACGGACAGATGGCGTACTTCACGTATGCGGGGGGAACGTCGGGCACCAACGGACTGGCTACCGGCGCCGAGGTTATTACGGACAACTCGGTTGCGTGGCTGAAGAGCCCGTCCGTGCCGCGCGATGCGATCGCCTTGCAGTTCGTGTCCGGACTGGGGTCAGCGGTCGTGAACATCAATGCCTCGCCTTTGATGTACATGAGTGTGCCGGGTACTTTCGCGTCGATTACGTCCCCGTCCTGCTACCAGGGCGCGGTCACCGTGTCTTGTGTCGGCACAACTATCGTGTTCAACGCCCAGGCGTGGAGTGTCGATCACTCCGGCCGGTAATAGGAGAGCCCCATGATCAAGAAACTGATCGTCGCAATCGCATTGTTTTCTTCGGTCGCCCTCGCCGACGTACAGATGTACGTTCCGGGCAACAGCGCGAGCGTGATATCATCCTTCTCGACCACCGGCAACGTGGCGACGGCGAACGCGCTGGCCCCGGGTGCGGATAGCAATACCTTGCACTCGGCGGTGCAGCCAGCGGGGTTGGCGATTGCCCAAACTAACGCGACCGACCCCGTAGCCCGAGCAAACCTTGGATACTCACCAGAGAGTGTGTTTGTTTTCGACGGCGTGAACACCATCACTGGATACATCGGATCACCGACCACACTCAGCATTCCCCCTACGATCGGCGGGAAAGCTGTCACCAGCATCGGGGCCGTTGCGTTCGACGGTTGCACCAGCCTGTCCAGCATCACGATCCCCAACAGCGTCACCAGCATTGGGGGCAGTGCGTTCGACGATTGCACCAGCCTGTCCAGCATCACGATCCCCAACAGCGTCACCAGCATCGGTAACGGTGCGTTCTACCACTGCCCCAGCCTGTCCAGCATCACGATCCCCAACCGCGTCACCAGCATCGGGTCCGTTGCGTTCTACCAATGCACCAGCCTGTCCAGCATCACGATCCCCAACAGCGTCACCAGCATCGGGTCCGATGCGTTCTACCAATGCACCAGCCTGTCCAGCATAACAATTCCCAACAGCGTCACCAGCATCGGGGACGATGCGTTCTACCAATGCACCAGCCTGTCCAGCATCACGATCCCCAACAGCGTCACCAGCATCGGGTCCGATGCGTTCGGCGGTTGCACCAACCTGACCAGCGTTTGTTTTCTCGGCAATGCGCCTTCGCTTGGTCCGAATGTTTTCTTTTCTGACACCCTGACCAACTATTTTCTCTACGGCATGACTGGGTTCCCGACTCCACCAGCGACATTCGGCAGCCAGCCGACGGCGTACTGGCAAACTAATCTCTATGGCAACGGGCAGTACCTGACGATGCCATCCTACGTCGTGACCAACAACGGAGCGGCGTCGCTTGCCAGCGCGACAGTCGGCGGAACGAACGTGCTCGACGCTTTCGCTGGCGCGGCGTGGGACTCGGTGGCGCGGGCGTACATCGCGGCGAACAGCAACAACGTCGCGG
>Ga0182030_10019396_pt1 | contig 12946 bp, 12 predicted proteins | sample 812S3MmetaG_FD_121299 | JGI IMG/M metagenome (GOLD analysis project Ga0182030, IMG submission 121299) | Permafrost microbial communities from Stordalen Mire, Sweden - 812S3M metaG (Illumina Assembly) | ecosystem: Environmental > Terrestrial > Soil > Wetlands > Permafrost | place: Sweden... | reverse complement strand
TGCGGCTGGTCGACGATGAATTCAAGTAAATGGCCGGTTTGCGCGCTCTTGATGCCGCTCGGAGTTCCTTGTGCCACCAGTTCTCCGCCGGCCATGAATCCCAAACGGTTACATTGTTCCGACTCTTCGAGGTAATGCGTCGTCACAAGGATCGCCGTGCCTGCGTCTGCCAGGCGGTTGATCATCACCCAGAAAGCTCGCCGAGCGAGAGGATCGACCCCAGAGGTCGGCTCGTCGAGAAAGAGCACGCTCGGTTCGTGCATGATGGCGGCGCCGAAGGCGACACGCTGCTTCCAGCCTCCAGGCAGGCTGCCAGTGATCTGGTCTTCCTTCCCTTCGAGTCCCGAGAACGCCACCACCCAGCGGATTTTCTCGTCGCGCTCGCTCTCGGGCACGCCGTAGACGCCGGCGAAAAAGCTGAGATTTTCTCGGATGGTCATATCGTTATAGAGGGAGAACTTCTGCGACATGTAACCGATCTGCTGGCGAATGCTTTCCGAGCGGAGGTTGCCCTGCTCGCCGGCAAGCCGCATGCTTCCGCTGGTGGCCTCAAGCAGCCCGCACAACATCCTGATCGTGGTTGTCTTGCCCGCGCCATTTGCGCCCAGAAGGCCATAGATTTCTCCATACGGAATCTCAAGGCTGACATTCTTTACCGCAGTGAACGCTCCGAACTGTTTCGTTAGATTGTCAGCTCCGATCGCAGTTTGGCCGCGCAAGTCCGAGTGGTCGTGGTGCCCGGGAAACGGTGGATCCTTCGACTCTTCGCCTAGAGCTCGCAGGCTGGCAACGAACACGTTCTCGAGAGTCGGCTCATCGACGCGAACGTCGCTGACGTGCAGGCCGGCTTTGTCAGTAAGTTCCTCAACGATTTGGCGCGCTTTGTCCGGGTCGTGTGCAAGCACATCAAGACGATCACCAAAACGCTCTACGTCCATGATGTCTTTTTGCGGACCGGACACCTCTGACAACACGCGTTCGGCTTCGCTCAAGTTGTCGACGCGGACTTCCAGTCGCTTGGCGCCCAGACCCTCTCGTAATTCGGCCGGAGTGCCGATTTTCCGGATCTCGCCTTTGTGAATGAGCGCGATCCGATTGCACCTCTCGGCCTCATCCAGGTACGGGGTTGAGATCAAAATAGATAAGCCTTCGGCGGCCAGATGCGCCAGGGCATCCCAAAACTCGCGCCGCGATACTGGGTCCACGCCGGTTGTAGGCTCATCTAGCACGAGCACGCGAGGTTGAGGCACCAAGGCGCAAGCCAGCGAAAGCTTCTGCTTCATTCCGCCGCTTAACTGCCCAGCCAGGCGGCTGGAGAATCGATCCATGTCGAACATCTGCAGATACTGGCGGCCTCGCTTCACGATGTCGTCGGATGCGACGCGGCGCAAATCGCCGACGTAGCGGATATTTTCGGTAACGGTAAGATCGGGGTACAAGCTGAATGCTTGAGTCAGATAACCTGTCTGCGAGCGTGCCTCGCGCGCCGGCTGGCCAAACACCTCAGCCGATCCCGAGCTCGCTTCCATGACCCCGGCGAGAATCTGGAACGTCGAGGTTTTTCCCGCACCATCGGGTCCGATCAAGCCGAAGATCTCGCCTTTGCGCACCTCAAAGCTGATTCCGCGAACGGCTTCGAGTTTGCCGTAGCGTTTCCAGAGCTCGCGAATTCGAATGGCACTCGTGTCCGAACCGTTAGAGCGACTTCTGGAGGCTAACGGCGTGGAAGTCGCGGTCGTCATTTGCGCTTTTCTTCGGGCCACTGATCACCCGCGACCAGGACCTCGCCATCCGCCGGCATACCCGGTTTGGCGTATCCCAGTGCTCCTTTCAGCTGAAGCTTTAGGCCGACGACTTGTTTCACGCGGTCATCGCGGAAATAAGTATTCTCGGGAGTGAACGTGGCCTGCGGGTCGATGCGAGAAACGTATGCGTCGACCGGTTGCGTGGGATTTGAATCGAGATACACGTGCGCGGCCTGGCCGACTTTGACCTTGCCGATTTGTCCCTCGGGAACGAAACCTCGCAGATACACCTTGCTGAGATCGAGCAGCGTTATGACCGGGGTGCCTGCGGTAATCACCTCTCCAGGTTCTGCCACGCGCGTTACCACCGTCCCGTCAAAGGGCGCCTTCACGGTGAGATCCTGGCGATTTTCCTGCGCCTCAGTGAGCTGCGCTTGTGCCTGACCAACACTCGCCATCGCGTCGGCAATCGCTGCCTGCTGCTGCGCCAACTGCATGTTCACTCCGGCTACGCGGCGCTTGGCGCCGGCCACAGCAGCCGCCTGTTGGTCCGCGGTCGACACTGCCTGTTTTCCTTGACGCTCGGATACAGCACCCGTTTGCGCCAGCCGCGTGTAAGCCTCCTTGTCGAAGCTGGCAATGTCGTGGGCGGCTTCTTGCTGCGCAACGTTCGCCTCTTCCTGCCGCAACTGTTCATCGAGGACCGAAATCTGGTCTCGGGCGGACCTGGCCTTGGCTTGCGCTTGCTGAACTTGGGCTTCCGCTTGCTCTATGCGAGCCCTCAATTGCTCGTCGTCGAGCACGGCGATGATGTCTCCAGTGGATACGCTGTCTCCCTCGCGCACTCGGATTTCGAGAATACGGCCACTCGTCTTGGGGGACACAGCCGAGTCGTCACCTTCGATTCGACCGCTGAGCGGGACAATGTTTGCTGGTAGTGGAGGAACGTAGAAAAACACTCTCCAAATACCAAATCCGACGGCCGCGAGAATCAGAATGACAACCAACGGAACAATGATTCGACGGGCCATCGAGCGGGGCGGCTTCGCATCGGCAGGCGCAGGTTTTGGTTTTGCTTGACCAGGCTGCGCTACCGCTGGGGTAGATTGCGGGTTTGGTTGCGCTGGGTTCGCCGCCGCAGGAGTGGGTTGCGGGTTCGGTTGGGGTGGCTGACCTGCCACAGCAGCCGGTTGCGGTTTTGTTTGGCCTGGATGCGCTGCGGCAGGAACAGATTTCGGGTTTGGTTGGGGTGGCTGCGCATTGGAACCGGTACTCCCCAAGGCCGTAATCGCCGCATCGAAAGTTTGGACTTCTTTCTGTGCTCGTTCCCGCTCCTGCTTCAATTGCTGGACTATTTCAGACACGTTTCCCACCGCCGGCGCAGGCGGCGGTTTTGGTTGGGGTTCTGGTTGCGGTTGGTCCTGCTTTGGAAGCTCCTGAGGTTTCTCGATTACCTGTTGCTCCGTCATTTCTGACCTCTCTTGCTCGGCGCCATCGCTTGCCGACTACCAGAATTTGCTTGCCGAAGATATGCCAGCGAAAAGTCCCAGATATGCTCAGCGATCCGGTCTACCTGCTCCGGTGTCATTTCTAACTCCGGCCAAAGTTGCTTTAGTAGAGGACCCGCGAGAACATAAACAAGAATTTGTCCCATGACGCTGTGTGCGCACAGCCGGGTCTTCTCATCCTTGGGAGGCAAAGCGAGGATGCTTCCGATCAGTTCGAGTAGTCGCTTGTAGATCGGCCGGGACACTTCATTGACGACTCGCGTCAGCGCCGGCGTGGGCTGCACAAGTTCGTGCACCATGATTCGAAAGTGCCAGTCCGGCAAATTTGGTTCGGCCACGCTTTGAAGGCGAGCTCTGATGACCGCCCGCAAGATGTCCTCTGGAGGCGCATTCTGATCAAGCGCATTGTTGATTGCGTCCACGCGAGCCGCCCGCACCGATTGCTGCAATACTTCGGTATACAGACCTAATTTGTCGCCGAAGTAATAGTTGACCGCTGCGATATTCGCGCCCGAGCGCTTGACGATCTCCCGCACCGTGGTCGCTTGATAGCCGTGCTCGGCGAAGACGTGACCGGCGGCTTCCACCAGCTTCTCCCGTGTTGAAGCCGCAGCCCTGGGCGCGGACACCCGATGCGCTTGCCTTCGAAGCTGTTTCGACGGGGACATTAAACAACAGTCTTAAACATACGTTTGAATCTTACCGAGGCTATCTTGTCAGATTCGCGATCACGAAAGATGTTCACTGTTGCTCATAATCGTGAGAAACGGCGAGTGGATTCGATGAACCTGCCGGTTGGCTAATCTGCGGATCCAAAGGATTGGAAGGTGACGACGAGCGGCACAGCTGTCTGGACGCACCGGGCCCAGTCGCAATCTCGGTGCCAGCAGCGAAGACCGCAGCACAAGCTAAATAAGGCTTTCCCTAGGAATAGCGCTGGGGAACTGTGCGTGACTTTGGTAACCAGCAGATGGTTACCTTCAGGCGTTTCAGCTTTCTTCCGATGGACTTTCCCCTTCGTAATTCGCGTCGGTAGCAAGCCACAACTAAACTTCGATGCGGGGGTTTAGTTCCAACATGATCAACAAAATTACGAAGTCGCTCTTAGTCCTGGCAGTGGGCGGTCTGATGTTTGTCGGCGCCGCCGCTGCTCAAACCCAAAACAGCAACACGTCCGGCGCGGGACCGGGGCAGGTGGATCCTGGTCATCCTCGCGTCAACGAAGTCAATGCCCGCGAGCAGAATCAGCAGGATCGCATCGCGAATGGCGTGCAGAACGGCACCATGACGCCGGGACAGGCCTCGCGCGTCGAGAATAAAGAACAGCACATCGACAACCAGGAAAAAGCCGATATGGCCGCCAACAATGGTCACCTAACCAAGGGCGAACAGAAGCAGCTGAATAAGGAACAGAATCGCACGAGCAAGCGGATCTACAAAGATAAGCATGATGGGAAGTAGTTTGAGCATCGGACTCCCCAAGTTCAGGACTAAAGCCGCGGATCGTTGCGGCTTTTTTCTTTTTCGGAATCCGGCTCAGACTTTGCGTCTTTGTGCCGACTCTTGTCTATAATGGCCGGACGGAGCGGGGGCCCGGCCTTTTCCAGCAAGGAGCCGGGCTCGTGCTTTCTCGCATCACTTGCACGGTTAAGCTAACAAGACATGTCCGTTGACTGTTCGAAAGTGAAACCCGGAATGGAAGTCGCGGGCCTGACTGACGTGGGCTGCCAGCGCGAAAACAACGAAGACTCCTACCTCTATTGGGAGCCAGCCGACGAAGAGGAATTCCGGCGCAAGGGACGATTGGCAGTGATTGCCGATGGCATGGGCGGACACGAAGGCGGGCAGGAGGCCAGCCGCCTGGCGGTGGAGACGGTTCGCGAAGTCTATGATCAGGCCTTCCGTGACGATCCGCAGGCGGCCCTGGTGGAGTCGTTTGCCGCGGCCCATTCGCGCATTCAGGACTATGCCGAGCAGCATCCTGTATTCCATGGCATGGGGACGACATGCACTGCCCTGGTACTCCGCGGCCAGCAGCTTTTTTTTGCGCACGTCGGAGACAGCCGCCTTTACCTGGTACGCGACGCCCGCATCTTGCGTCTGACTCGTGATCACTCCTACGTGGGCAGGCTGGTGGAGAGCGGTATCGTCCGCGCCGAAGACGCCGAGAAGCACCCGCAGCGCCACATCCTGACCGCCGCTTTAGGAGCGGGAAGAGACGTGGCGGTGGACGGCGCCGAACAGGGACTGGCCTTGCAGGACGGAGACGATCTCCTGCTCTGTACCGACGGACTTTGGAGCGTCGTAAGTGATCGAGAGATTGAGGCCGCGGTCAATGGCAATGCCCCGGCCGAATGCTGCGCCGCATTGGTGAAGCTGGCTCGGCAGCGGGGCGGCCCCGATAACATTACCCTTCAAGTGCTGCGCATCGGACCGGAGTTGCATCCCTCGTCTTGAACGAAACTGTCGCGCTTGCGGAACTCCACTGACATTGAGCCGCAATCAAATGCACATCTCCGCTTCTCCGGCCCCGGAAGAACTCCAGTAAGTTGCTGAAAATAAAACGATTCATCTTCAATTGTCTGCCGCGAGGAATGGAGAGCCAGTTGCTGATGCCCTTAACGTCAATAAAGTCTATTAGTGACATGGACTTTATGGCATAATTACCAACCAACCATGAAAATATCGCAAAAGGGACTCTATGCACTGCAGGCGATGATGATGCTTGCCCGCCACTACCACCAGGGAGCCATAAAGATCCGCGAAGTCGCGTATGAGGAGAATCTCCCGGAGAAATTTCTGGAACTGATTCTCCTCGAACTGAAAAACGCCCGCTTGGTCGAGAGCGTGCGCGGAGCCAAGGGCGGCTACCAGTTACGCCGCGATCCTGGCGACATTCGTTTGAGCGAGATCATGCGTCTCATCGATGGTCCGCTGGCGCCTTTTGGCGACGCCGAGCAGTTACGCACCTTGATTGACCGCGATCTACCCCATCGGGCTCTTTACCAGTTATTTCTAGACGTCCGCGATGCCGCAGCCAACATTCTGGAACACACGACCCTGGCCGACCTCATCGCCGAACCAGGTCCGCGCACCAGCAAGGGCAAGCGCGTGGCTAAAAAGAAGGAAAAGAGCACCGTGGTGCCCATGGTCGTGGTCGGCGGACAAAAGTGATCAGACGTCTTCTGGCCGGGCTGCTGACGCTATGTGCAGCCGCCATTCCGGGGTGGGCGCAAACCATCATTCGCGTCGGCGCCTTTCCCAACATCACGCATGCTCAGGCCATGGTGGGGAAGGCCAACGGCTGGTTCGACAAGGCCATGGGTCCGCAAGTGAAAGTGCAATGGACCAGCTTCAACGCTGGTCCGGCCGCCATTGAAGCCTTGTTTGGCGGCGCGATTGATATGACTTATGTCGGCCCCAACCCGGCGATTAACGGCTATGTCCGTTCCAACGGGGAAGCGGTGCGCGTGGTGGCCGGCGCGGCCAGCGGCGGCGCTTCGCTCATCGTGCGCAATGACAGCGGCATTCAGAAGCCCGAGGATTTTCACGGCAAGCGCGTTGCTTCGCCGCAGTTCGGCAACACCCAGGACGTGGCCCTGCGCAACTGGCTGAGGAGCCACGGCATGAAGACCACTGATAAGGGCGGCGATGTGCAGATCATCCCCATGGCCAATCCAGATCAGCTCACCCTGTTCCTGAAGCGGGACCTCGATGCTGCTTGGGCTCCCGAACCGTGGGCTACTCGCCTGATCCACGACGGCAATGGGCGGCTCTTCCTCGACGAACGCACCCTTTGGCCCAACGGGCAGTTCGTAATCGGATTGTTGGTCGTCAACACGAAGTTTCTGACGAATCATCCCGACTTGGTGAAGAATTGGATTCGGGCCAACGTCGAACTCACCGACTGGATCAACGCTCACCCGGCGGAAGCCAAGAAACTTCTCAACCAGCAGATTCAGGCCGAGACCGGTAAAGCCCTTCCCCCAGCGGTTCTCGACGAAGCCTTTGCCCGGATGCAGGTTACTTACGATCCGCTGCACAGCGCGCTCACGACCGCGGCGCAGCAAGCCTTTGATGACGGCTTCCTCGGCCGCCAGATGCCAGATCTCTCCAGACTCTACGATTTGGCGTTGCTCAATCAGGTCTTGGCAGAGAAGGGAAGGAAGGCCATTCAATGAGCACCAACGCACACAATTTTCCCGCACAACTTCCGCTTCCCGTCGATCCTCGAAGTCCTGCGCGCATCGGTGGTGCGCGCGGAAAAGCCGGTCGCGTTCCGGTTGTGCGCCTGGTCCGCGGAGTTTCCGCCGACATTCCCAAAGTCGGCCTCACTGACATCTGCCTCAGCTACCGCACGCAGAGCGGCGAACGAATGCTTGCCCTCGACCACATCAATTTGCAGGTCAAGGCGGGAGAATTTCTCTGCATTGTCGGACCTTCCGGCTGCGGCAAGTCCACGCTCCTGCATTTAATCGCGGGCCTCCACCAGCAGACTTCGGGGCAGGTACTCGTAGACGGCAAACAGGTTCAGGGGACGGGCACCGACCGCATTCTGATTTTCCAGGAACTCGGCCTTTTCCCCTGGCTCACCGTCGGCGACAACGTTGCCTTCGGCATGAAGATGAAGGGCATCGGCAAGGCGGAAAGGGAAGAGAAGACCGAGTACTATTTGCGCCTGGTACATCTTTCGCAGTTCAAGCGCAGCTACATCCATCAGCTTTCCGGCGGCATGCGGCAGCGCGTGGCTCTGGCTCGCGCTCTCGCCACCGAACCCGACGTTCTCTTAATGGATGAACCCTTCGCCGCGCTCGATGCTCAGACTCGCGACCTGCTTCACGATGAACTTGAACGCATCTGGGCAGAGACCGGACGCACCATTATCTTTGTGACCCACAATGTGCGCGAGGCCATACGCCTTGGCGATCGTGTAGCTCTCCTCACCTTCCGTCCCGGCCGGGTAAAGCGCGAGTTTCCCGTGGATCTGCCTCGTCCACGCTCCCTGGAAGATGTGGACGTGGCCCGCGCCGCCCGCGAGATTCTCGACGAACTGCGCGAAGAAATCAATCGCTCCCTCGAAGAGGAATACAACACGGGACCGAAAACCATTGTGCCAGCGGAGGGGCAACCATGAAGCGCGCCGCTCGCCTGATCGTCTTTTACGCCGGATTACTCGGCCTGTGGACTTTGCTGGCTCAGATGAAGATCTGGCCACCGTACTTGTTTCCCACGCCGTGGGGCGTCGGTGACGCTTTGTATGCGGGGTTCAAAGATCACAGCTTCGTGATCGCCATCGCCGTCAGCATGCGGCGCGTCTTGATCGGGTACGCGATTTCCGTTGTTCTGGGCATGATCCTCGGACTCGGTGTGGCCAGCAGCAAGTTCCTCGAAGAGACCATGGGCGGCCTGCTCGTGAGTCTCCAGAGCTTGCCCAGCATCTGCTGGTGGCCTTTGGCTCTGCTCTGGTTCGGTCTCAGCCAAAACGCCATCCTCTTCGTCGTGGTCATGGGATCGTTGCTCTCGGTCACGTTGGCGATGGAAGACGGCCGCAAGCAGATGCCGAAAATCTACAGCATGGCAGGCCGCAACCTCGGTGCCAGCGGACTTCAACTGTTCTGGTATGTACTGTTGCCGGCCAGCCTCCCCTTCATCGTTTCCGGCTTGAAGCAGGGATGGGCTTTTGCCTGGCGCTCGCTGATCACCGCCGAAATGCTCTATCTGAGTCTGGGACTCGGTCAAGTGCTGATGATGGGACGCGATTTGAACGATATGAGTGCCGTCATCGCCGTCATGATTCTGATTATTGCCATCGGCTACGTGGTGGATGGCGTGGTTTTCAAATCGATGGAACGCCGACTGCAGCAAAGATGGGGCCTGACGCCCTCGACCTAGGCTTTCCATCTTTAGGACGATATCCCACGAGTCCGGTCCGGTTTTGGCTACTCTCCTTTTCCGGGCCGGTGGTGTTAACTTAATTTACAGCAAGATTTTAAATGCCGTTCTTTTGTCTGCAGCACCACTATGAACTCCAGACGCGACTTCCTCAAACAGATTTCCGGAGCGGCGCTCGCTGCGGGCGCAGCGCCCTCCCTCTTGACCTGGGCTCTCCCGCAGGAACAATCGGTCCCGGTTCCCGGCGAAGACGGAATGATTCTGCGCTCCTTCCGCTTCGTCGATCTCGAAACCCCGGTCGAGTACTTCAACAGCTGGCTCACTCCGGTTCCGCATTTCTTTGTGCGCAATCACATGCACGAACCCAGCGAACTCGACGCGCACGATTGGAGACTCACGGTCAGCGGGGAAGTGGAGAAGCCGCTCACGCTCAGCCTCCCCGAGCTTTCCAAAATCGAGACCCACTCCATCGTCAACACGCTCGAGTGCGCCGGCAACGGTCGCAATTTGCATCGCCCTCAAGTCCCGGGCATTCAGTGGGGCAAAGGCGCGGTGAGCACTGCCCGCTTTTCCGGACCACGCTTACGCGACGTCCTGCAGCGTGCCGGAGTGAAACCCACCGGCAAGCATGTGATGTTCCGCGGGCTCGACGAAGTTCCCGGCAAAGTTCCTCCCTTCATTCGCAGCATCCCGATCGAGAAAGCTCTCGACGCCGATACACTCATCGCCACCCACATGAACGGATCTCCGCTCACCAAAAATCACGGCTTTCCCGCGCGCACGCTCGTCCCGGGCTGGATTGGCGCCGCCTCCTGCAAGTGGCTCACCGAGATCAAATTGCTCGACGCGGAATTCGTCGGCAATTTCATGAGTCCGGGCTACCGCTTTCCCAACCAGCCGGTCAAACCGGGCGATGCTGTGAAGCCGGAAGATACTCATCCACTTACCGCTCTGAACGTGAAGTCTGTGATCTCCGGGCCCAGTGAGGGAGCCAGCTTGAAAGCCGGAAAGATCGCCGTGCACGGCGCAGCCTGGGCCGGGGAAGCCGATATCACGAAGGTGGAGATCTCAACCGACGCCGGCGCTTCCTGGAGTCCTGCCAAGCTCGGCCACGACCAGGCGCACTACGCCTGGCGTCTGTGGAGCTACGACTGGAAAGCCGGACAGAGTGGCGATTATACGATCCAGTCACGCGCCATCGACAGCCTGGGTCGCACTCAACCAACGACCGCCGTCTGGAATCCCAGCGGCTATCTCTACAACGCCGTCGACCAGGTGAAGATCCATGTCGCATAGAACGCAGTGGCTGGAACTCATTGCGGATTGTCATCCTGACCGGAGCTTCCGATTCCTGAAAGAAAGCGGAAGCGGAGTGGATGGACCTGCTGTTCTTCCGGTCGCGCGAAAGCCTCTGCCGAAATTCGCTGCGATTGTCCTGCTCGCTCTATCAGCCGCTTCGCCGTTCTCCGTGCATGCTCAGAAAGCCTCGGTCGCAAACGTGACCGCGGATCTGCCCTCCGGATCCATGCAGGCCAAGGCCACCGCTGCCTGTCTGGAATGCCACGAGGCCCGCATCATCCTGCAGCAGCGTCTCAGCAAGGCGGCATGGACGAAGGAACTAGACAAGATGGCGAAATGGGGCGCAGTGGTCGATCCCGCCGACCGCGATGCTCTCATCGATTATCTAAGCATCAACTTCAGCCCTGACAAGCCCGCATACGACCCGCAGCGCACTTCCGGAGACAAGAAGACATCGAAGTAGCGGTTCTCGCGATTTGCGAAATACTTGTAGAGCCGCGGAAGAGCGGCCTCACCATTGTGCGAAATACGTGCACAACCGTGGAAGAGCGGCGCTTTCAGCGCCGCGTAAAGCGTCATTGATGGTGCGGGCTTCAGCCCCCAGTGGCCGCATCTTGCGGGAAAAAGCAAAGCGCTGCCGACCCAATGTCCCAGAGCCTTCGCGGACATTACGGCAACGCTGCCACTTCTGAGTCCAAACTGTAATGAGGAAATTATAGAAACGTCGCTGCCCCGCTTCTAGTGCATTGTAGGGTACGGGGAAGCTCAAGACAGGGTTAGCCTTGCCCCTGGTCCACACCGACCGGAACGCTCTTCGGTCCGCCCTAACCCCTCCAGAGTGTTTGACTTACAGCGGATTATACATACAACGCTGCACCCACAGACTTGCATGCACAAATGTTCCGACTGGAACATTAGGACGAATGTTCAGGAACTTTCGGGCCAGCCTTTAGGTCCCTTCCTCTGTGTCCCCTGTGCCCTCTGTGTTCAAGCTTCTTTCCGGCCTCAGCAACGGAAACAGAATTACGTCGCGGATGGTGTGTGAATCGGTCAGCAGCATACACAAGCGGTCCACGCCCACGCCCACGCCGCCGGCCGGCGGCATCCCATAGGACAGCGCGCGGATGTAATCTTCATCCATCTGGTGGGCTTCTTCGTCCCCGCGCTCGCGTTCTTTCAATTGGCCCTCAAAGCGCCGCCGCTGATCCTCCGGATCGTTCAGCTCGCTGAACCCATTCGATATCTCCATCTGCCCCGCATAGATTTCGAAACGCTCGGTCCACTCCGGCTCATCCGGCTTCTGCTTCGACAGCGGCGACACCGCCGTAGGGAACTCGTAAATGATCGTCGGCTGTGTGAGATGTTCTTCCGCAACCGCCTCAAACAAACTAGCGATACCTTTACCAAGATTCGGATTCTTCTTCATCTCCGCCAAGACCTCTCCGAAGATGTGTTTGACCTTGCGGGGTTCCGCGCGAGAATCACCCGGGCCTAGCAGAATTTGTTCGCGCGCCTCGGTGGCGAACTGATGAGCGTTTTCAAGTTTGTGAACGAACGATGTCAGATCCGAAAAGTCTGACATCGCAGGCTTCGCGCCCGCAGCATCGGGCCAGTAGTGAATGATGGCCTCGCGCATGGTGAAGCGCTGCCAATTCGCCCAGTCAATCTCCTGATCGCCCCACTTGGTTTTCGTGGCACCATCCGGATGATCCTTGTCCGTTGTCACATCCTTCGCCGCCTGCGTGATCAACTCCTGCGTGAGATCCATGATCCCCTGGTAATCCGTATAGGCCTGATAGGCCTCCAGCATGGTGAACTCAGGATTCCATCGCCAGCCCAGGCCTTCGTTGCGAAAGTTGCGATTGATTTCATACACCCGATCGAATCCGCCCACCACCAGCCGCTTCAAGTAAAGCTCCGGAGCGATGCGCAGATACAGATCCATGTCGAGCGTGTTGTGGTGCGTTACAAACGGCCGCGCCACCGCTCCGCCCGCAATCGGCTGCATCATGGGCGTTTCGACTTCGACAAACCCGTGCGCCTCCATCGTCCGCCGCAGCGACTGCACCAGCTTGCTGCGCTTCAGAAAAACTTCCCGCACCTCGGGGTTCACCACCAGATCGACATAGCGCTGCCGGTAGCGCAACTCAACGTCGGTGAGCCCGTGGAATTTTTCGGGCAAGGGAAGAAGATCTTTACTGAGAAAGGTGATCTCCTCCACATGAACCGTGAGCTCGCCCGTGCGCGTGCGAAACAAATATCCGCTGACGCCGATGTGGTCGCCGAGATCGAGCAGCTTATACAACTCAAAACCCTTGTCGCCGACCGCATCCTTCTTCACGTAAATCTGCAATCGCTTTCCATCCTGTTGGAGATGGCAGAATCCGGCCTTGCCCATCAGGCGGATTGCCATGATGCGTCCGGCCACGCGCACGTCGATCCGCGGATTTTCCAGTTGCTCGGCAGTCTTATCCGAGTCTTCCGCCAGAATTCGAGCAATGG
>Ga0182030_10019395_pt1 | contig 12947 bp, 10 predicted proteins | sample 812S3MmetaG_FD_121299 | JGI IMG/M metagenome (GOLD analysis project Ga0182030, IMG submission 121299) | Permafrost microbial communities from Stordalen Mire, Sweden - 812S3M metaG (Illumina Assembly) | ecosystem: Environmental > Terrestrial > Soil > Wetlands > Permafrost | place: Sweden... | reverse complement strand
TGTTGTCCGCCGTCACCGTCATTCCCCCATCCACGATCCGCGGACTGCCTTGCAAGGTCAGCGAGTCATCCGGCGGAGAGTAGGTGGCGCGCTCGGCAAAACTGGTACGCCCGCCCAGTTCGCTCTTGGAACTTTCGCCCTCCCGGTAACGGAAGTGGCCCTCCTGGATCACCCGTGAAACCTCGCCGCCCGGAGCAAACTGCGCCACCATCGTATCGCTGGTGCTGACCTTGTCGGGCATCCCCGGAGAGTGGCTGACGGCCTTCACTGCCCCCACCCCATGCGCCGTACGTATACGGTTCCCGTCGCCGAACTCGGCGGTGAAATGCTGGGCGTCGATCACCGTCTGCTCGCCCGCGCTCTTGGCTGCGGCAGAGGTGATGACAAGCTCTCCCGCCGCCTCGGTCTGCGCCGTCGTCAGCAGACGTCCCTGGCTGACCGTAAACGTCATCGCGCTGGAGGTCATGGCCAGCGCCTGCGGATCCTTGCTCGTCTCCTTCGGAGCCTGCCGCAATGTGACCCCCTGGCTGGCATAGATGGTCTTCAGCAGCGCCGAACCACCGCGCCCCTTTTCCTGTCCGGGCGCCCCATCCAATCCCTTTTTGATGGTGCGGGGTGGTTGACTTCGGCTCGCGCCCTTCGCCGCGGCGGCCGGCACAAAGTTCAACAGCATCTCGCCCGAGTGTCCGCTGGCTCCCTGCGTCTCCGACTCGAAATCCACGCCGCCGGTGAACAGTGCCGTTTGCACCATGTTGTTCGCGCCCAGCTTCATCTCGGCCGCCGGTGAGCGCAACCGCATTCCTGCCGTGTTGCTCAGGCGGACGTTGCCCGTGGCGTGTATGGCTTGGATCAAATTATCCGGCGACAGATCCATGACCGCGTGGTCGGCCAGAACCGTCCGCTCTTTCCCCTCCATCTGCGCCGACTCCAGGGTCATCAACCGCGGTTCCTTGGTAATCGTTCCATGTACCGCTTGAATGTGCGACGGCTCCGCGCCGGAGGTCTGAATGTCGATGGCCGAGTGCAACGTCAGTTCATTCTTCTTCGAGTCATAAGTCGCCCCGTGCGCCTTTCCCGCAGCCTGGGGCACGCGGAAATCGACCTGCCCTTCGGTTTCGGCCAGCTCGGTCTTTTGGTTGAAGACCATCCCCTCGGCCCGGAGGTGGATGGGGTTCTGCGTGGCGCGCGGCGGTGCCTGGTCCTCCAGCCCCTGGCCCTCCGCATTTCCCTGCAGGTCGATGAAAACCTCGCCTTTGGAAATCACGGTCCCCGCCTGCTGGTCATACTCAAAGTCTTTGCCGTAGATCTGGTCGAAGCGGTCCGAGTTCCGCCCGTAGACAACGATGTCCACATCGTGCAGTTCGGCGCGGCCGCCCTCTTTGAATTGCGTCGCCTTGGAAGCGCGAATCGTATAGAGCGTGCGCCCGCCTTCGCTCTTGGAGAGCGAAAAACCTTCGCTCGTCTGCTGAATCTCGATTCCGAGCTTTCCCGGAAGATTCTTCATCGCGATGCGCATTTCAATGCGCGCGCGCAGGTAGAATCCCGCCACCACGGCCACGGCGACCAAGGCCAGCACGGCAAACCAGATTCGCAGCCGGGGAATTGAGACAGGCATTGCTCAACCAGTGTACGCGAGCCTCCCGGCCCCCGCATCATTTCCTGATTGTGAATTCCACGTCTACTCCCGGAAGCGCGTCATTCCGTCTATGACATCCTCCCATGTTGCAGCCCATGTTGCAGCCCATGTCGCAGCCTCGCACCGCGTCGTCAAAACCGGCACCGCCGCCGCAAAGCGCTCCGCGCGCGAAAAGGCGCAGAAAGCACTCACCATGCACCCGCGTCTCCGCTACAATTTGGAACGCAGTCAACAACAGCCAGAGGATGACCGTTCCCTCTCGTCCGTAGCTAAGCCAAAACCGTCAGCCGTCTCATAGCTTCTGGAGATGAACAACCTCGGGAGGAAAGATGAATGAGACCAAAATTTCCCAGCAGTTGACCGCCGTCGTTCGGCGCCGCATCATAGCCGGTTCGGAAGCCCGCTTCGAAGAGTTGATGGCGGAGTTTATCGCTTTCGTTTTGAGGCAGCCCGGAACCCGTGGCATCAACGTAATCCGTCCCGCCGAGGGATCACGAGATTACACCGTGCTCGATCATTTTGCGAGCGAAGCAGACAGACGGCGGTTAACCTCCTCGGACGAATACCGCGTCTGGATGCAGCGTCTTCTTGAGGTCTCCGAGGCAGCCCCCGAAATTCAGGAGATAGGTGGTTTGGCGTTTTGGTTTACGCCTCCGGACCGGCCGCTTCTAAGTCTTCCATCGACCGTAAAGATGGCGTCCGTGACTCTGCTGGGCGTCTATCCGCTAACCATGCTCTTTCCCTTCATCGTTAATCCGTTGACTCCAGGCTGGCCGTATTGGCTGCAGGGGGTGATCATCGCGGCGCTGATCGTGATCGCTCTCACCTGGCTGGTGATGCCCGCTCTCACGCGATTGTTCGGGAAATGGTTGTTCGGTTCAACCTAGGGCGGTTCCCTAAAAGATGTATCCGCGGGTGCCCCACCTTCGACGCGCTGTTTTTGCGCGGCTAAGGTAGGACGGGCAGGACGCACCAATATAGGAACTGCCCTAGCCCAGTCCAGGAAGATATGCGTGTCCGACCCACTTCCGCGCCGCGCTTTTTGCTGCGAAAAGCCGAAAAGCATCACCCATTAACTCAGTGGAACCATCACCGCCGCCGCCTGCGCCGCCGTCCGCCGGAAGTCCGAGAGCACCAGTTGCAGTCCGCCGCCAAAATCCTTGTGCGTGTTCTGCTCGATGCGGAACAGAACGTCCACCGCTTCGCCCCCGGAGAGCGGCTCGGCCTCCAGCCGGTGCGCCATTCGCCAGCCCAGCGCATCCAGCCCGCGAGCCAATGCCCCCGCGCCTGCGGCCGGAGCGCTGGTTACAGGCTCCGCACCCGCTCCGGCGCTTGCATACCGCCGCAGCTTCAGCTTCAAGTGTTTCTCCTTCATCACTCTCGGCTCGCCCATCAGGGTCACGCCCCGTGCCAGGAACACCGGCTCGGGATTTCCCATCCCAAACGGCTGCAACCCACGCAGTGACTCCCACAGCCGCGGCGTCACCTGATCCATCGTCAGCTCGCCGTCGAACTCCAGCACCGGCTGCAATTCCTCGCCCGCCAGCCGTGCTCCCGCATATTCATTGAGCCGCTGCCGAAGCAGCGCAACATTTTCGGCACGCATCGCAAATCCCACCGCCGCGGCGTGTCCGCCATAGCGCAGGAACAGCTCCGGCGCCGTCTCCAGCGCATTCAGCAGATGGAAGCCCGGGATCGAGCGTCCCGAACCATGCGCCTCGTCGCCCTCGCGAGTGATCACCAGCGCCGGACGTCCGAAGCGCTCTGCCACTCTCGCGGCGCAGATGCCGATCACTCCGCGATGCCATCCTTCGCCCTCGATCACCATGCAGGCCGCGCCGCGCAGCTCTGCGCTCTCTTCCACCTGCTTCAGCACCGCCTCGGAGATGCGCTGCTCCTCCTGCTGCCGCGCCGAATTCAGCCGGTCCAGGTTTTCCGCAAGCTCCCTGGCGCGCTCCGCGTCCTTCACCGTAAACAGCTCGACCACGTCCTTGGCCACGTCCATCCGCCCCGCCGCGTTCATCCTCGGAGCAATGCGGAAGGCCACCTCGGTTGTGCTCGGAGCGCGTCCGGCAGAGTCCAGCTCGCAGACTTTCAGCAGCGCCTTCAATCCCGGATTCTTAACCTGGCGCAGTCCTTCCAGTCCCAGTGCCACGATCGCCCGGTTTTCGCCCAGCAGTGGCACCGCGTCGGCGATTGTCGCAATCGCCACAATCTTCAAAAAGGATGGAATCAGCCGCCCGCGCCCGGCGCGTTCCAGCAGCGCCTGCGCCACCTTGAACGCCACTCCCGCGCCGCACAGATACTTGCACGGGTAGCCGCAATCGGACTGATTCGGATTCAGCACGGCCAGCGCCTTCGGAACCCCTTCGTCCGGCGCCACCAGGTGGTGATCGGTCACGATCAGCTCCACGCCTGCGCGCTCTGCGGTTTCGGCGGCGGCAAAGGCCCGGATGCCGGTGTCCACGCTGATGATCAGCTTCACGCCGTCGGCTGCCGCGCGCTCGATCACCTCGTCGCGCATCCCATATCCTTCCAGCAGGCGATGCGGCACGTGGAAGTCGCAGGCTCCGCCGAGCAGCTCCACCGCCGTCTTCAGAATCACCGTTGCCATGGTGCCGTCCACGTCGTAGTCGCCGTAGATCAGCATTGGCTCGCGTTGCGCAATGGCGCGCTCCAGCCGTTCCACGGCTGCTCGCATGCCCAGCATTTCCATTGGAGGGTGCAGATCGCCCAGCGAGGGATGGAGAAAACGGTTGGCCTCGTCCACCGAACTGATGCCGCGCGCTGCCAGCATCTCGGCGACAATTTCCGGCAGCTCCAGGGCTGCCGCCAGCAGACGCGCAATCTCCCGGCGTTTTGCGCCCTTCGCATCTGCCTCAGCCCGCCGCAGCCAGCGCACCTTCAGCGCTCGTCTTCCTCGGAGCCGTCCGTCGAGCCGTCGATCATGATGCCGCCCAGGTCGTCGGCCATCTCCTGCAAAGCCTTGTAGCCCTCATACCATGCCGTCGAAAGCTCGCAGAGAAACATCACGCCCTGGTGGGGAAAGCCGAGCTGGATAAAGCCGAGCTGTCCGTAATGCTTGTGCAGTTGCCGCGCCGTCTCCAGATCCTCTTCGCGGCTGAAGTTGGAGTGGCGCAGCTCCGATATCAGTAACTCCACGTCGTCGGTCTCCAGTTGAACCGAGTTCATGGTGAGGAACGGGGCTCCCGAGGCGCGCGCCAGCTCCACAAAGTCCTTCCAGCTCTCGTTGACGTCCTCGCCATCCCAGAGCACGCTCGGCATCTCGTCCGGAATGTATCCGTGAAAGTGCCGCAGCCCCAGCCCCTGGCTGAAGGCCAGCATGTCATCGTGAATGGCGGTCAGGTCTTCGATCATCGCTCTGCTGTTCTAACAAATGGTTGCCATGGGCTGCAAGTAACGCCGCAAGTAACGCCGTAACCCCCGGCGTCGATCATCATACTCCCGCCACGCTCAGTCAGCTCCGTTCATCTTGCCGGGCGGCCCACAACCGCCCGCAGTTGGCGATTGCGTCAAACGTCCGCACGCGCAAAACGCAAGCAGCTCTCGCTGTGCTAAAATTTACTGTCTCCTAGAGTACAGATTCGACATAACATTATGCTCTTTTCGAGAGAATACGTGGGCTACCTTGCCCGGCAGATCGTCAAACGGCTGCAAGCAAATCATTTTCTCCAAACCCGCGAGCTCGAGAAGGTCATCGAGAGCGTCCAGGGCTCCATGGTCGAGGAGCTCAGCCTCGAAGACCGCATCAACGATGAAGTCCGCGTCATTCTTGAAGCCTATTCGGATGAGATGCGCACGCGCGGCGCCAACTACCAGGAGATGTTCAAGCGGGTGAAGAACGAGCTGGTGAAAAAGTACAAGGCGGTGCTATGAGACTCTCTCGCGAAAAGCTCAACAAGCTCGCCTCAGCCTCCACCGAACAGCTCGCCGCCCTCAAAAACGTCGAGTTCCTTGAAGGCTACGACGATATCCGCCAGGAAGTGCGCCGCCTCCTCGAAGACCTCCTTGCCAACGAGGAGAAGCTGGACAAAGCCGCCCGCCTCAAGATCGAGAGCCAGCGCCGCATCATCCCAGAAGGCACTCCCGAGTGGAACATCCTCTACCACAAGTATTACAACGAGGAAGTTAAGAAACTCGGCATCTAGCTTTCATTGAAAAACTGCATACAGGTGGCCCACATCCGCCTTCCTTTGGCGAATGTGGGATTCTGGCGGGTGGCCCATTCAAGCCCGTCGTTGGCTTGAGTGGGGCTTTTGACCTTGCGGTTGTTTTTGTTTTACCAGTTGCCTAATCGCCACGTATCCAATAATCGATTCTCTGCCCTGCGGAAAAATACTCAATCCCAAGCAGACCTTAATCACACCGCCTGTCCCGCGCTGAATCCCGAAGCCCATGCCCACTGGAAGTTATATCCCCCCAGGTGTCCGGTCACGTCCACCACTTCGCCAATGAAGTACAGCCCCGGAACCCGCTTCGCCTCCATCGTCTTTGCCGAAAGCTCGTCGGTGTCCACTCCCCCGGCCGTCACCTCGGCCTTGGCAAAGCCTTCCGTCCCCGCGGGCACAAATTCAAAGTGATGCACTGCCCGCTCCGCCTCTTCCAGCGCCGCGTTCGTCCATTTACGGATCGGATGCAGCTCCAGCCAGCGTTCGGCCAATCGGATCGGCAGGACCTCGCGCAGCGCAGCTCCCGCTGCGGCAACATCGCGCCGCGCTCCTTCGGCCAGCAAGCCTCCAAAGACCTGCACGCCCGGAGCCCAGTCCAGCGCCACTTTTTCTCCCGCCTTCCAGTAGGAAGAGATCTGCAGCATCGCCGGCCCGCTGAAGCCGTGATGCGTGATCAGCAACTTCTCCCGGAAGCTCTGCTTGCCGATGCTGGCCACCACCTCGGTGGAAAGCCCCGTCAGGTCGCAGAAGCGCTTCGTATCCACGGCATTCAGGGTAAAGGCCACCAGCGCCGGCCTTGGTTCAATCACCTTCAGTCCGAACTGGCGCGCCAGCTCGTATCCAAAGGCCGTCGCTCCCATCTTCGGAATCGACAGTCCGCCGGTCGCAACCACCAGCGCGTCGGCGGAAAACTCATGTTCGCCGGTGACGGCCGTGAACTGTGCCCCGGACTTGTTCTCCTCTGGCGAAGGCGGGATGTGCCGCAGCTCGCGCACCTGTGCCGAAAGCTTCACCCGCACGCCCACCCGAACGCACTCTTCTTCCAGCATCGTCAGGATGTCCTGCGCGCTGCGGTCGCAGAAGAGCTGTCCGAGCTTCTTTTCATTCCAGCCAATGCGGTGCCGCTCCACCATGGCAACAAAGTTTTCCGGCGTGTAGCGCGCCAGCGCCGATTTAGCAAAGTGCGGATTCTCCGAGATGAAATCCCCGGCTTCGCTCTCCAGGTTGGTAAAGTTGCAGCGGCCGCCGCCTGAGATCAGTATTTTCTGGCCCGCCCGGTTCGAGCTCTCCAGCACCGTAACCGAGCGGCCGCGCTTGCCCGCCTCGATGGCGCACATCAGTCCCGCCGCGCCCGCGCCCAGAATCAAAACGTCAGAATGGTATTTCATGCCGAATGCCTCCGCCCTACGCGTTCACCAACCTCCTACACTACAGCACTCCCGCCCGCTCTGCCGCATCGCCAGCGCCTCCGGCCTCGCACCTGCGCCCGCACCGCCTACCAGGTCGTGTATTTCAAAAACCAGGCATGGTATAAGTTTTTCGAATGGTATTAAGGTTTATCATTAGCAGGCGAGCCTCGGGGTGGCGTTCGCGGGACGGAGTTTGTTCATGGAAACGTCGACTTTGCCGCTCACCACCAGTTACTCCCAAGGCTTATTCCATCCTTCGCTCTCCCAACTCTGCATCGGCCAGGTGCTTGACCAGATGGCGGAGAATTATCCCGAATCGCCCGCTCTCATCCTCAGCCAGGAGAATCTGCGCTTCACCTGGAGCGAGTTGCGTGCCGAAGTCGAGCGCACCGCCCGCGGACTCATGGCCCTGGGCTTTGAGCGTGGCGACCGTGTCGGAATCTGGGCCACCAATATTTCGCAGTGGGTGCTCATGCAGTTTGCCACCGCCAAGGCCGGCATCATTCTGGTCAATCTCAATCTCCGCTTCCGCGCTCACGAACTCGATTTTGTCCTCAAGCAGTCCACCTGCCAGGGACTTGTCATGCAGCACGAATTCCGCGACTGTAACTACGTCGAAACGCTTCGCCATCTTGTTCCCGAGCTTGATTTCTGCGCCCCCGGCCAGTTGCATTCCCAGCGCCTGCCCCAGCTTCGCCAGGTCGTTTACATCGGCGACGATCCCCCCGATGGCATGTTGAGTTGGAAGGCGATGCTCGCCGCCGGCGAGCGCATCACTACCGCCGAATTGCGCGCCCGCGAGGCCAGCCTCACGGCTCATGACACCATCAACATCCAATACACCAGCGGCACCACCGGAAGCCCCAAAGGCACCGAGCTCAGCCATTACAACGTGGTCAATAACGGCCGGTTTATCGGCGACTCCATGAAGCTCACCGAGCGCGACCGGGTCTGCATTCCCGTGCCCTTCTACCACTGCTTTGGAATGGTGCTGGGCAACATGGCCTGCCTCACCCACGGCTCAACCATGGTGATTCCCGCCGACTACTTCGATCCCCTGGCCACCATGCAGGCGGTTCACGACGAGCGCTGCACCGCCGTCTATGGCGTCCCCACCATGTTCATCGCCGAGCTCTCCCATCCCCGCCTGCGCGAATTCGATTTCACCTCGCTGCGCACCGGCATCATGGCCGGCTCGCTCTGCCCCATCGACCTCATGCGCCGCGTCATCCGCGAGATGCACTGTTCCGAGCTGACCATCTGTTACGGCCTCACCGAAGCCTCGCCGGTCATCACCCAGACCACCACCGATGACACCCTCGAGCGCAAGACCACCACCGTCGGCCGCGCCCTGCCTCATACCGAAGTCAAAATCATCGACCCCCAAACCGGCCAGCTCGTGCCCCTCGGAGAAAACGGCGAGCTCTGCACCCGCGGCTATCTCGTCATGAACCGCTATCACAATGATCCCGTCGGCACCGCCGCAACCATCGAGCCTGACGGCTGGTTGCACTCCGGCGATCTGGCCAGCATGGACCAGCACGGCTACGTCAAAATCACCGGACGCCTCAAGGAGATGATCATTCGCGGCGGCGAAAACATCTATCCCCGCGAGATCGAAGAGTTCCTCTACTCCTACCCCGGCATCAAGGATGTTCAGGTCATCGGCGTGCCCAGCGAAAAGTACGGCGAAGATGTCATGGCATGGGTTATCCCGCACGATGGCGTTACCCTCGATACCGAAGCGATCCAGGCCTATTGCCGGGCTGAAATTGCAGGCTTCAAGGTGCCCAAGTACCTAAAGTTCGTCGATTCTTTTCCCACCACCGTCACCGGCAAGGTCCAGAAGTTCATCATGCGCGAGATGGCCATCGAAGAGATGGGCATGGGTGCCCCACCTTCGACGCGCTGATTTTGCGCGGCTAAGGTGGGACGGGCAGAACATATCAACACAGGAACTGTTCGCCTGTCTGCACTCTTTTTCGCGCCCCTTGCATTAACCGCCGCGGCTTCCTACTATGTCTTGCATGAAAACCTTACTGCTCATGACTCTCGGCCTGTCCGTCACCGCCCTCGCGCAGACCCAGACCTTTTCCACCGCGGCCGGAGAGGTGAAGATCACTCCAATCTTCCACGCCAGCACTCTCATCCAGGCCGGAGGCAAAACCATCTACATCGATCCAGCCAAGCCCGCCAAAGTCGCCGGACTTCCCAAGGCCGATCTTATTCTCATCAGTCACATCCATCTCGATCACTTCGACCCTGAGTTGATCGCCGCTCTCAGCCAGCCCACAACCGAGGTCATCGCTCCTGCCTCGGTTGTCGAACGCTTTCCCGCGGCCAAGCCCATCGCCAACGGCCAATCCAAAAAGTGGCAGCAGTGGACCATCGAAGCCGTCCCTGCCTACAACCTCACCCGCGGCCCAGCCCCCGGAGAGCTCTACCATCCCAAGGGACGCGACAACGGCTACGTTCTCACCTTTGGAGGCAAGCGCTTCTACTTTTCCGCTGACACCGAAGGCGTTCCCGAGATGCGCGCCCTCAAGAACATCGACGTCGCCTTTGTCTGCATGAACCTGCCCTACACCATGCCTCCGGAGGAAGCCGCCGACGCCGTCCTTGCCTTCCATCCCAAAGTCGTCATCCCCTACCACTACCGGGGCTCCGACCTCAATGTATTCAAACAGCGCCTCGCCGGCTCCGGTATTGAAGTCCGCCTCCTCGACTGGTATCCCAAGTGAAGCAGTGCTCACATCCGCCGAGCGCCCGCAGCCGGAGCGGCATTCGTTGCCGCGTACCCGGCTGAGAAGCGCTGCGGGCAAATGTGCGGAGGGAGATTTTCTTTTTCGGATAGAGCAATATATCTAGCAGTTCAACAAAAATTATCTGGAGGACCACATGTTTAAGAACGATTGCTGTGCAGGCCCAGTCCGGCACGCGCTTCTCTTGATGTCGGCTATCCTGGCCGCGGCTGCATTGTTCGTTGCCACGCCTGCCCTGGCGGCGCAAGCAGCTCCGCCGAAAGCTGAATCCACCGCCGCCGCCGCGCCGCAGGCCGTTGCCCCTGCAGACACGGACGAGCAGCGCATCCAGGATCTGGTCACGGCCAATCACATCATCGCCGATCAGGGAGTAGTGGATGGCTTTGGACACATCAGCGTGCGCTCGATCAAGAATCCATCGCACTTTTTTCTTTCAAAATCCAAAGCGCCCGCGCTAATTACCCGCGAAGACATCATGGAGTTCGACGAGAACAGTGAGCCGGTTGACGCCCACGGGCGCAAACCGTACCTGGAGCGTTTTATTCACGGAGAAATCTACCGCCTCCGGCCCGATGTGCAGTCCGTCGTGCATAGCCACAGCCCGGCGGTTATTCCCTTCGGCGTCACCACCGTGCCGCTGCGTCCCATCATGCACATGGCGGGCTTCCTCGCACAGACCACGCCGGTCTTTGAGATTCGCAACGTCGCCGGCGACGACAACGGAATTCTAATCGAGAACCGCCTGCTGGGAGCGGCCCTGGCCAGGTCGCTGGGAGACTCTTCCGTGGTGCTGATGCGCGGACATGGCAGCGCCGTGGTGGGACCATCCATCAAAGATGCCGTTTTTCGCGCGGTCTACACCCAGGTCAACGCTCAGATCGAGGCCGAGGCTCTGAAGCTGGGCCCGCCCGTATTCCTGAATTCGATGGAAGCCGCGAAGGTCGATGCCGCCAACCGTAGCAACGTCACTCGCGACTGGGACCTTTGGGCAGAGCGCGTCAGCACCAATGCGGCCGGCGGAGCGAAGAAGTAATACTCGTCCACATCCGCAAGTTGGTGGCCCACATCCGCCCGCTGTTGGCGAATGTGGGGTGAGCCGTATGTATGTAGGGGCGGCGTTGCCAGCCGCCCCGCACTTCGCGCGGGTGCCCCACCTTCGACGCGCTGTTTTTGCGCGGCTAAGGTGGGACGGGCAGGACACCCCAATCCAGGAACTGCTCTAGCCGCACAGGATACTGAAATACTTCAGGAGGCAATTGCTCTCATGCAAACTCAAGACTTGTATAACGAACGGCTCAGCCGGATTCAGTGCGCCATCGCGCTGCAACCTACCGACCGGACTCCTGTAGTCATTCTCAACGACATGTTTTCTCCCGCCCACATGGGTGTGAAAATGAGTGACTTCTGTGCCGACATAGCTCTTGCCAATCGAACCATCGTTGCCTCGGCGGTAGAACTTGGCGTTGACGGTCTTCAGTTGGCGGTTACCGATCCAAGGCTGCTTAGCATGATATGGCTTTCCAAAGTAGAGATCCCTGGAGTTGATCTGCCCGCAGACTCACTGTGGCAGGTTCAGGAAAACGAACTTATGAAGGTCGAGGATTATGACGTAATCCTCAACAAAGGTTGGAATTATTTCTACGCGGACTTCCTGCAGAACAGGCTCGACAATCTAATGACCAAGCTGGCGCCCACCTTCGCGTACATTCCCAAAGGCGTTGAATACTGTATTGCGAATGGCATTGTGCCGATTCGCGGCGGCCACGCCGTGCAGCCTTTTGAATATATTTGCGGCGGCCGCTCGATGAACGCGTTCTTCAAGGATCTGTACCGGATGCCCGATAAAGTGCAAGCCGTATTTGATGTTGCAATGACGGACATTATGGGCAGCGTGAGACAACAACTGCTTGCCGCCAAGCCTCTTGGTGCATGGGTTGGCGGCTGGCGCTCCGCAAGCGAGTTCTTATCTCCGAAGTTATGGCGGCGTTTCGTATGGCCGTACATGAAAAAGCTGGCAGAGTTAGTCATTGAGTTAGGAATTACTCCTATCTTCCACCTTGATTCCAACTGGGGACGCGACCTGGAGTTTTTCAAGGAGATGCCGAAAGGCAAGTGCCTCATGTATCCGGATGGCGCCACCAATATTTTCGAGATCAAAGAAGTATTGGGCGATCACATGTGCATCAACGGCGATGTTCCACCCGCCCTGCTGACCGTAGGCACGGAAGACGAAGTATATAAGTACTCGATAAGACTGATAAAAGAAATCGGGCCAACCGGTTTCATTCTTGGCCAGGGCTGTGACATTCCTTCCAATGCCAAGCTCGCAAATGTCAAGGCTATGATTGCCGCTGCTACAGGTAAGTAGGAATAACCGAGGCATCGGCGGAGACGGAAGCACAGAATAACAAGTGGCCCACATCCGCCCTGCGCCCGGAGCGGTATTTGGTTGCCTCGTACCCCGCTACCTAGCGCCTTTGGCGAATGCGGAAAGCAACTCCAACCTTGAGGTTAGCCGTTGCTTGTTTGCCTTCAACCTTGAGATTTCGAGTCCTGTGCCGTCATCCAGTCCAGCGCCCGCGCAATGTAGCTCTTCATATCGCGCCGGTGTACCACCGCGTCCAGGAATCCTCTTTCCACCAGAAACTCGCTGCGCTGGAAGCCTTCCGGCAGCTTCTGTCTTATCGTCTGCTCGATCACCCGCGGTCCGGCGAAGCCGATCAGCGCGCCCGGCTCGGCGATATTCAGATCGCCCAGCATCGCAAAGCTCGCCGTCACCCCGCCCGTCGTCGGATCGGTCAGCACGCTGATGTAGGGAATCTTCGCGTCGTCCAGCCGGCCCAGCGCCGCTGAAATCTTTGCCATCGTCATCAGCGCGATTGTTCCTTCCATCATGCGCGCCCCGCCCGTCGCCGAGATGATCACCATGGGCAGCCGCTCCCGCAGAGCT
>Ga0182030_10019393_pt1 | contig 12947 bp, 9 predicted proteins | sample 812S3MmetaG_FD_121299 | JGI IMG/M metagenome (GOLD analysis project Ga0182030, IMG submission 121299) | Permafrost microbial communities from Stordalen Mire, Sweden - 812S3M metaG (Illumina Assembly) | ecosystem: Environmental > Terrestrial > Soil > Wetlands > Permafrost | place: Sweden... | reverse complement strand
ATTTTAATTTTAAAAATTTTTATTAAGAAATTACAAAGTTATAATATATTAAAATCGGCATTTTTTGGTGTAAAAGGCGGCCGACTTCAGGGGGTGGCCGACTACTATGGGGGGGAACTTACCAGGCTGCAGAGGCTACGGACTCGATACCTGACTTCATTTGGTTCGAATACCCATCCGATAAGACCGCGCTATATGCCAAGAAAGCGTTCGAATCTCTCGAAGGAATGCGTCGAAAAGTTGGTGATTACAAGGCAGAAATCGTTTTCAAGGAGCTAGATCTTAAACGATCTGGTACTACGTCGCAGGAAGGTGGGACAAAGGCTCTGAAAGCAAGATCTGATCATGAAATGGCAAAGGTAAAGTCTTTCCTTCTTAAGCTGGTTGCATGTGACGAAGGAGAGTATGTCGTGCAGTCGTTGCTCGATTTTTATGAGGGCCGGAATCTCGTTGAGGTCGTCATCTTCCAGAATACCGTCATAGAGAAGGATTCCGAAACCAATACTTATTCCGTACTATATCGGATAGCTGGTCAACAGGATACAGGAGGAGAAACAAAAGCAAGTACGGGAGGTTTGCCTAGGTAAGCTATCCGCATGAGTAGGGGGTGACTTGACAAGGATATGTTATTCTCATCCGCCCTGAACTGGGCATGGGTGGTTTTATTTCAAGTATGTAGTATTTAGCGACTCTGGATTAGAGATAAGTGTAGACAAACAAACAAATAGTTGAATATTTGAATGAAATAAATTCAGTCGGCTGCAAAGTCAGGGGGCTCTGACTGGTCCGTAACAATTCGCAGTACACTTAATCTGAACTCGGATAAACCATGATTGGAAAGACAGCAGGGTGGAAGCGCACTTACGAAGGCATCCAGTCTATTGAAAAGTTGTTCCCAAATTCAAATACACTATTCTAGGAAAAGGAAGCAATAGAACGGACATCACGTCTACTGGCATAATTCCGAGAAAGATATGGAATCACAATCAGATATATTCGATAGCTCTTAATTCTCCTCATTCATCATCCTCACTATCATCCCCAAAAATTGCCTTAAATACCGCCTCCCCCGCCCTATTTCCCTCTAACGCCTCATTCCTATCTTTATTAACCACAATTTCCTCCCTCTTCACAACCGGCTCTACCACCTCCTCTTTCTTGACTTTCTCCTCCCAAAGTTGACCTCCAGACTCCATCATCAAACTATCAATCGCCGCCTTATTGACCAATTCCGGAGCCACGTTCCTCGGTACCTCTTCATCATGCTCCGTACTCCCAGGTTGCACGTTCGACGGTGGTTTAACGTTAAATCGTTTACATAATAATCGTGTCGGGTACCAAGCCACCGAGCTCCTCGTCATAGGCCCATACATCCCTAGTTTCGCAGCTTGTTCCGCAGGATCTTCTGGTTTAGGTGCTGGTTTACCAAGCAAATCCCTACTAGAACCCGCGGCATCAGAAGCTAACTTCGGGGCTGAAGAAGAGGATGTGAAGCGCGTAGCCATCATTCCGCTCATAGGCTTGAAGATCTGCGCACAATTTGCGAATTCGCGTAGTTCTTTTAACCAGTTGTCTCGGGTCATGGTAGGTCCTCGTTCGGGTAGGCTGGGAGAGATACCGGATTGGTTTTCGAGATAGGTGCGGTAGCGAGCGCGTTTCGATTCGTCTTCGCTGTAGGGCATGAAACCGCTGGCTCCGCGGCTGAGAGCTGCGTCGGCGATATACTTATCGATTTTGGGGATTTGGGATAGGAGTTCTTGCCGTCGTTCTTCGTCTGTCATGGCGTATCCTTTTGGAATCTCTCCAAGGGCTTGAGGGAGATTGGACTTTCCGGAAGCTGACACGAGGCGGTCTCGAGCTGCTGAGGAGAGGAAATCGAATACTGATTTTCCTGGTAGAGCTGCTTCGCCGAGAATGGAGGCTCGTGATTTGGGGTCTAATTTAGAGGCTTTGGCTGCTTCGGCCGTAGACAGGTAACCTGATGGGTAAGGACCTGACTTGGGCTGCTTCGAAGATTTCCAATCTTCTGGTATTTTGGGAGGGGCGTATAGCCTGGTTGATTTTAAAATTGAAGAGAACTCGTCAGTGTTGCTTAGGATGAATCCATCAAGAGGTAGACGTCCATCATTACATTTTCGAAAACCAGCAGAAACTTTCGCCATGGCAGTTTTCTTCGAAATAAAAACTGGCTTCGATTTCAACAATGGATTCATCGTCCCAATTACTGGCTTTTTCTTCTTCTTGTCCCCTCCTATGATCCGATTATATGATATTCGTGGTCCGATTTCGTAGGGATCTTCGTCGTCAGACCCAGTATCGTTCAAGATACCAATCCCAATGCCACCCCGAGCTGGCTTCTTCTTTTTCGTTTTCGGGGGCGCAAGCAAAGCACGATCGTCATCGTCATCCTCCGACTTCTCTTTGTCCGACCCCAGTCCATTATTCGAAGACAATTTGGTCTCCCCATCGAAGCCTAAACCTTTGTGATCATTCTTTCTTATAAAACTGATCATGTGCGTATTCTCAGGTGCGAAAAGATGTGTTTCAGCAGCATCACCAGATCGTTCGACGCCATCCAGACGTGCTTTCCGCCGTACCTTTGGCCCAACTCCTTGTCCTTCTTTCCAGCCCATCTTCTTGAGTAATTTGACGCCAATGGTCTCCCCTTCTATTCGAAATAGATCAATGTATGCCCCGCGCCTGGTAGCATCGTCTTGTGTAGAGCCAAGTCCAGCAAACCCTTCTGCGGTCTGGACGCGTTGTGCTTCTGCCGCATCTGCAATATCTTCATCGTCCATGAAATCTTCAGGACGTTGCTGCGCGGTTTTAGGGTCATCCTTTTTCCGATTTGAGCGTGAAGACACGAATGTCGAAGGTGTCCATCCTTCTTTGGAACCGACGGTATTGAAGTAACTATGGAAAGTCAGTGATTATTTTAAGGAACGGCTTATATAAATTACCCAGCACTGAATCCACCAGTGAAGGCTCCGTGAAGACGCTTCAGGCCCCTCTCATCCCGGACCTCCTGCTTCCACACTGGTACGTACGATCCATCATCTCGAATGTCAGGATCTAATGGCGGTAGAGGAGTTCCGAAGACGACAAATGGTGATTGTTGAGCTTGTAGGTCTGCTTCGAAGGTGGCACGAGACCGCTTTCCAGACATCATTGATAAATAGAGACAGCGAGTTGGTCTCTATAAATCCAATAAGACCGCAAATTTAAGAAGGCTGCGAGAAAGGTTCAGCCTTGTGATGTAACTTGAACAGAATCTAATAAGTGAAGCGTGTTTTCATTGGTCAAATAAGCGCGAGCCCGCCGAGCCGCCTCCCAATATTTACTCTGTAGTCTCCCTTCTCACACGCTTTAGAGAAACACTTATTTTCTGCACATATTAGATTCATAACTTTTAAAGAGGAAGTTTGTTTGAGAAAAGACTGGAAGAACATAATATTTTAGCCAATGCGAGATGTTATAAGGGGGTCAACGCAAACAACTTGGCACACGATCGAGGAAAGCCCATGTGAACAACATCGATATGCGATTTCCCAGGCCGCGAGGCCACCCACATCACTCATACTAGTATATGTGGTAGTGTGATATCTACCTAAGAATACATTTGGATTCCCACAGGATTTCAGGGACAAGTCTTAAAATTGCCAAAGAATGTGACTGAAAACACGTTTCAAGAACTCCAGTTCTCTCGTCTTGGCGAACTCCAGCATGCTTCCTAGGTGTAGACTGTTATGCATGAGATGGATGATTTGCCGCCCTCTGATTCCCATACTTTTCCATCATGATGCCCGTCTTCCTCCTTATGATCTTGGTACCTGAGACCATCTAGATAAGATTACCCGGGGTTCATTAAACTATAGCTAGAAAGGTTGCTTACAGCCCAAACTAAGAGCTTGATGGAAACGGCGGATCCATTCTGAATCAGCCTCGCTCTTTCTCCGAGCTCACGAGCTCATTTGCGCTCGATCTTCTTTACATGATCTTATTCGTATTTTGCCGACCACAAACCCTGACGCACAGCATCACAAAGAATCTATTTACCGCTGGCACTGCATTATATTCCGACAGGTTGTTTTGTCACACGCCTCCCACGTTAGGCCTGTAAGAGTGGTACCCAATTCGCCGCGCAATCGAACGAAGAGACCAGCCCCTACAGAAATCCATAATAAATTCTATTCTACCATACTTTACATTTCTCGCACTTCTTCATCCGGTAATCTTATACCCCATATCTTCTCAAACAACTAAGCAAATTCAATCTATCGACGAACTGTTTCAAGCGTGACGTCGCTAGGAGAGCGCATCTCGTATCAGGGGTGAGCGCCGCAACACCCTGCTTCGGCTGATTGCTACCTGGGGAAGATGGCAACAACAACTTCCGTATCGCCAACTTCAGTTGAGCGAAGTGGTTCGTCAAGGCGCCATCAATCTCAATCAACTCCAAGTAGATCACAATCAACAAGGACAAAGACTTCGGCAGCTCCTGGACCGCAGCGTGCTCAATCCACACACCACCACCACCACCACCACCGAAGTTCTTCATCGCGCCACGGAGCTGTTGAAGAAGTATTGCCGCAGGCCAATTATGAGACTTCAAACGTCGCGCAACCATCACGAACAAGTACGAACAAGGATCGACCAAACCCATCTCGCTCAGAATCGCAGAGAAGCTCTTCAGGCCATCGTCGACACCACAGCCGCTATTCCTCAGACATGGCCACGACAGTAGCAAATGGCGGGGGACCCGCCCCAGTCGTCGCACCGGTTGAGTCGAGGCATACAGGTCGATCATCGGGAAAGTCTAGGACTACGATACCAGCACAGACGGGGAATTGGGTATTAGGTAAGACAATAGGCGCGGGGAGCATGGGCAAAGTGAAGTTGGCTAGGAGAGTGGAAGGTGGCGAGCAAGTATGTATTCCATTCAAGCACACGTATCACATGGTCATCACTAATATTTAATCAGGTCGCTGTCAAGATTGTGCCACGAGGTTCCGCCGACGATGGACATAATCAAAGTCGAGCCGATCGAGAAAGAGCAGACCATTCAAAGGAGGTTCGAACTGCACGAGAAGCAGCCATTGTCACTCTTTTGGATCACCCATACATTTGCGCCATGCGAGATGTTGTGCGAACTACGTATCATTGGTATATGCTTTTTGAATACGTCAACGGAGGACAGATGCTCGACTACATAATTTCACATGGAAGATTGAAGGAGAAGCAGGCAAGAAAGTTCAGCAGGCAAATTGCGAGCGCTTTGGACTACTGCCATCGAAACAGTATCGTTCATCGAGACCTCAAGATCGAGAACATTTTGATCAGCAAGACGGGTGATATCAAGATTATCGATTTTGGACTGAGTAATTTGTTTGCTCCCCAAAGTCACTTGAAGACATTCTGCGGGAGCTTGTACTTTGCAGCGCCGGAGTTATTGCAGGCAAAGGCCTATACTGGGCCGGAAGTGGACGTTTGGAGTTTTGGTATTGTGCTTTACGTGTTGGTGTGTGGCAAGGTTCCATTTGATGATCAAAGTATGCCAGCTTTGCATGCAAAGATTAAGAAGGGCATCGTAGATTACCCAAACTGGCTTTCACCCGGTAAGCTCACTCATTTCTATACTGTATTCCTGCTTGTGGCTGATAGTATACAGAATGCAAAAATCTCCTTTCGAGGATGTTAATGACCGACCCGAAGCAACGAGCCAACTTACAGGAGATCATGAACCATCCATGGATTATTAAAGGATTTGGATCACCACCTGAGAACTACCTACCCGTGCGCGAACCTCTGCAACTTCCCCTCGATCCACAAGTCATACAGGCGATGACAGGGTTTGACTTTGGTCCTCCTGAATTGATTCAAGCACAGTTGACGGAGGTAGTTGAATCGCCAGCTTACCAACGTGCTGTCCGATTAGCTGTGCATGAGAAGGAAACACAAATAGCACCAAAAGATCCAGAAAAGAAGAGAGGTTTTGGCTTTGACTTTTACAAACGGAGAAGCTCGACCAACAGCCGGGATACACTCACAAACCCAAGCTCGGAAGTCTTAGCATTGGGTAGTGATCCAATCAATGCGTTCAATCCTCTTATCTCGGTGTACTATCTCGTTAAAGAAAAGCAGGAACGTGATCGACTTGCAGCAAATCCAGGAGCTACGAGTATGCCACGATCACCAGGCGAAGCCCCGCTTCAACAGACAGATATTCTTCCCCCAAAACCTGCGCATACAAATGCCGCCGCCTACGAGATGCCTGGGGAGAAGGCAACTGGAGGACGATCACGACCTCGAGCTCGTACTCACGGGGAAGATGAAGTCACAGATGCGATGAAGCACATAAAAATAGCTGGGTCTAGTGGGCCTACCTCCCCAGCTATTATCGAGCCTCCACCAGAGCCACCTCGGAAAGAAAGTACTGCTGCCGGAATTCTCCGCAGATTCAGTACAAGGAGACGGAAAGAGACTTCTGAGAAGTCCCACCCACCAATCGTCAATATACCTCAAACTCATGAGCATAATACGCTCAGGAAGAGCTTCAGCGTTAGACGAACCCGTGACCGTGATACGGAAGGGTCCTCCACTATCCGATCTGGAAGCAGTCAGCCTCAGCATAGTGATCTGTTAGCACCGCCCAGATCTGCAGACAATAATGTAAGAGGCCCCAAGGGATTAGGAAGATCAACTAGCGTCAATTCGGCAGAGTTCAGAAGAAGAGAGAACCGTCGAGGTGCTTCGGAAGCGCCTCCCCGCGTGACCTATAAAGAACCACCTCCTACCAGTGCTTCAGAACAATCCATTGCCAATGAGAAACCCGCTCGCGAGGGTGAAAATAGCAAGAGCCATCTGAATCCCAAGGCTGCTACAATGAGAGCGAAATCACTTGGCCATGCGCGGAGGGAGAGCATCCAAGCTAGGCGTGCGCGAAGAGAAGAAGCAAAAGAGACTAATTTACCTGAGGAGACGGATGTGGACATGGGCGACGCTAGTGGCATGTCGACAGATCGTGTTGACGGTGCTGATTATGTGAAGCCGGTGTTCTTGAGAGGCCTCTTCAGTGTCTCCACGACATCAACCAAACCAGTTCAAGCAATTCGTGTGGATATCATTAGGGTACTGAAGCAACTTGGTGTTGATTTCACTGAGATTCGGGGAGGTTTCAGCTGCCGACATACTCCAAGTATTGACCTCAAGAAAGTCGTCGACCTACCCCCAAGCAGCCATGGAAATCAAACGCCAGGTCACAAGCGCAGAATAAGCTTTGGAGGGTTCATGGGTGGCGGTGGTAGTCAGGATAGAGACCGTGAGGATTTTAGAGAAGCCGAGAGGTCTCCACACGCACCAAGAACACCAGGCCGACCTCGAGGAGATACAAGCTATACCAATTCTGATGCCTCCGATGAAAGTATAGGCCGAGACCATCAAGGCTCATCTGCAAGAGCGGTTGGAGAGACCAGCACACATGTGCAGAGCGAATTGGGTGGAAGCATGATCCTTGAGTTCGAGATCTTCATTGTCAAAGTTCCCTTACTATCCCTTCACGGCATCCAATTCAAGAGATTAGCTGGTGGAACATGGCAGTATAAGAATATGGCTGATCAGATACTCCGGGAGCTAAGACTATGACGTCTCCACCGTTAGGAATCAAACAGATCTCTACCGGAAGGGAATGGAAAGGGGGAGCGTGTAATGGACCATACAGACGAATTTCATTTGTTATTAGCGAGCATTGCGTCTCATGATCATTCGAGATATGCATCTCATCTTCTTGAGTTTTGTTCCTTTACGTCAAGTGGAGCGGGTAAGGGAACATATTACTTGTAGCATTCTGTCTCATAAGCGAACAATCTGGATGAAAGAAGGCTGGGTAGGGAAGAGATTGGCATGGAGAGATAATGGGTGGGTTGTGGGTAACTAGATGAATATGATGGACGTATGAAAAGCACCTTTGATATCCGTGACCTAGTCCACCAAAATATTTCTCGAAGGTCCCATGCGGACAGCAATCAGCACCAAGTGAATCTGAGGATATGATAATTTCTCCAAGTTCGTAGACAAAGCGCATAAAGACAGAATACTTTCAATAGTCTTCCAAAGTAAATACGTGTGGCTAGGGTTGCCTTCTAGTGAATTCTTGACGTACATGTGAATCGACCATACGCCGGCGTTCTGGAACAAGCGAGCGCTACCTCAGATATTCTCCAGTAAAGCGTGAACGCGTCAATTCGTCTGGAATTCCTCAACACTTTCAACGATGCGCATAGATAAATCACTCTGGTGACAAAGCAACATCAGCCGCAGTGATGAGGATTATCAAGCCTTCTTTCCTCTCACACCGCGGTATGTCAAATATAAAATTCAAAGTTTCTCTATCCGAAACTGGACTTGGCTGATTGCAGGCGCTCATGCGCCTCGAACTCTAGGAGAGCAGAAAGACTTCGAAGTCTACAGTTGTCATGTATCGCCAGACGGAGCGAGATTGGCCACGGCCGCTGGAGGTAAGGAAGTCTGCGACAGCTATGGAAAGGCTTGACTGAGGTGTGATCGCAGATGGACATGTACGAATTTGGTCTGTGGACGCTATTCTCCAGGCCGCAGATCCAAATTACCAGAAGCCCAAGCAATTATGCCATATGAGCTATCATTCAGGAACGATACATACTGTTAGATTTTCGCCTAATGGAAGATGGTTGGCTTCAGGAGCGGACGACAAGATCATATGCATCTACCATCTCGATACGAACCCACCTGCGCACTCTGCGTCATTCGGTATGGAAGTGCGGCAGATTTAAAAATATGGTGCGGAAATACTAATGTGACTGTTAGGTACAAATGAGCCACCGCCGGTTGAGAATTGGAAGATATTGAGACGTTTGATTGGGCATGAAAGTGATGTACAGGATCTCGGCTGGTCCTACGATTCTTCGATAATGGTATCTGTTGGTTTGGACTCGAAAATTGTGGTATGGTCTGGGCATACTTTCGAGAAGCTGAAGACCCTTTCGGTCCATCAAAGTCATGTCAAAGGAATTACATTCGACCCTGCGAATAAGTACTTTGCTACTGCCAGCGACGACAGAACGATCAAGCTTTTCCGATTCAACTCTCCTGGGCCTAATGCTACAGCTTACGACTCGATTAATAACTTTGTCCTCGAATATACAATTGATGACCCGTTTAAGTCCTCCCCTCTAACAACCTACTTTCGAAGATGTTCATGGTCACCGGATGGAAATCATATTGCAGCAGCAAACGCAGTTAATGGGCCGGTTAGCTCTGTTGCGATAATAAACCGAGGGCTTTGGGATAGTGATATCAATTTGATTGGACACGAGGGGCCCACCGAAGTCTGCACATTTTCTCCACGGTTGTTCAGCAGGCATGAGATGAGCCCAGAGACAACTGATCAGAGCGGATATAGCACTCAAGCTCTAGTTACCGTCATTGCTTGCGCTGGTCAAGACAAGACCTTGAGTATTTGGAATACCAGTAGCTCTAGGCCGTTGATAGTGTGTCAAGAATTGGCTGCAAAGTCGATATCGGATCTAGCTTGGACCCCAGACGGACTCACTATTTTTGCATCAAGTCTAGATGGTAGCATCATTGCCCTCGAATTTGAAAGAGGCGAATTAGGATTTATTGCTCCTTGGTCAGAAAATGACAAAGCTCTTCAGAAGTTTGGCGTTGGCCGCCGAGGTGTTGGAGTTGTTGAAGATGTTGCTGGTCTACGCTTAGAAGAAGCTAGCAAAGCTGCGGAAATGGAAGGTGCTCAGGGGAGGATGGGAGCTCTGATGGGTGATTCTAGTTCACACCCTGTTCCAACTATAAATGGAAATGGAAATGGCAATGGCAATGGCAACCCTTCGGCAATGATCGGAGTTGCTCCAACTGGTTCTACCTTAACAAATGGCCGACCCGCGCAAGACTCACCAGCTCCTGCCGAAGACCCTAACGCAAAGAAATTAGAAGCGATGAAACAACGAGTCACTATCACAAAGGAGGGTAAAAAGCGAGTTGCCCCTTTATTAGTTTCTTCATCTGGAACAGGACTCTCTTCATTACCACAATCGCAACTGATGGCTGCAAGTTCGAGCAACGCTCAAAATGATGCTCCTCAGACAACATTGGATCTATCAAAGCCTTACGATGGGCTCCCAAGAGGCGGTCTTGCGGCCATGTTGCTTGGGAATAAGCGGAGAGTGCTTGCCTTAGAGGGCGAAGACGAAGAGCACGTCAACAAAAAGCCGACTCTTGGAAGTGGGCCTGTACCCATAATGGTCAACGGTGTCAATGGAGCTGAACCGGCAATGCCAGTACCGCCTGCGAATGGAGTCATACCAACACCTGAATTTCTTCGACCCGCCGTCATCAATCCATCAATGTCAGTTAGCCAGGTCCGATTAGCAGTACCAAAGATTCGAACACATATTCTCAGGTCTTTAGACCGCGGAACATTACCAACTGCGGCCACGAACGGTACCAATGGAGTCGACGAGTCTGCGAAAGCGTCTGAGGATATCATTTTCGAAGCTCAGAATGCAGGTGCAAGCCCTGCTCAGACGAAGGATCCTGCCAAAATAAGTGCCACCAAGAGAGGTGTCACACTTTGGCAAGACTATCTTCCTAGAGCAGTAATACTTGTGACAGGTAATAAGAACTTCTGGTCAGCTGCTTGCGAAGATGGAAGTATTTATACGTGGACTCCGGCAGGCCGAAGAATATTCAATGCGTTAGTAGTAGAATCACAACCCGTGATCATAGAGTGCAGAGGCTGGTGGCTGCTTTGTATCACTGCTGTAGGTATGTGTCACGTCTGGAACGTCAAGACACTTTCCTCGCCACACCCTCCTGTATCGCTCGCTCCAATACTGGAGATAGCCATGCACTCTTTAGGAACACATACGACTACAGCTCCAGGTGTCACTTCCGCACATCTGAACTCTAATGGTAATATTATTGTCACCTTGAGTAATGGTGATGGATACCTATACTCACCAAACATGTATGTATGGCAGCGTTTGTCAGAAGCATGGTGGGCAGTAGGAAGTCAATACTGGAATTCGAATGACTCGTCCATCAGTAGTCTGCAATCAACTGGCGTTGGGCCAGATCTTCGACGCGACGGCGAGGTTGACAAATCAAACATTTCCGCTGGGATCATCCCGCATCTGGAAAGACACACCACGAATGAAGTTCTCCTCAAAGGAAGAGGATACATGCTGCAACGACTCATCAAGGGCCTACTTTCTAAGGAAGGATTTGAGAGTTTCGAGTCGGGCGTCAGTATTGCTCACTTGGAGAATCGTGTTGCTGCTGCTCTACAACTTGGTGCTAGAGATGAGTTCAGGATCTACTTATACATGTACGCGAAGCGCCTGGGTGCTGAGGGTATGAAGAACAAAGTAGAAGAGCTTCTAAGGACTATTCTTGGTGGAGTCCTTCAAGAAAAGAAAGACGATGCGCAGGCCGAGAAAGGCGAAGGCTGGATGAGTGAAGACGAGAAGTTGTGTGGTTGGGACCGAAAGGAGCTCTTGAAGGGCGTTGTAGTAATACTTGGTACGTTCTTCATTGGATCTTAATGTGGAGAACAGCTCGCTAACATTGTTGACAGGGAAATTCCGCGAGCTCCAGAGACTGACGGTCCAGTACGCACGGGTTCTCGATATGGTAGATGATGAAGAAATAATTAGCTGAGCCAAAGGGACTCGAGGCGATGGCGTTCGGGTGAGCATTTAAGTATTCGATATGCTGGAAAAGCGGCGTTTTGAGCTTGAGGCATCAAGTCAGTGTATGTGTATGATCCTGTAATTTAGTAGCTCTCTGAAAACGGCTTGATAGGTAGGAAGGAATGAAACCAATCTTCCGCATGATTTTCCTACCGTCTGCGATCGCCGCATATGGTGCTACAAACCGGAGGCAGGTGCTTTCTTCGCCCCTTCCCATGGGCCCATCCACAACTTGCACTCCCAGATTTCAATTCCAACCTGAAATTTCAAGTTGAAAATCATGAAAACCCCGACGATGCCCCGTCCAAGCTTTGCTCAAGGTAGCAATCGTCCTTTATCTCGAACTCCCATCCGCGCAGCTTTCTCATCTAGCAAATGGACGTCTCGATCTCTCTCCGAATCCTCAGCCAGTAGCGCAGACTCAACCGATTTCTGGAGAACTCCTCCAAAAGTATGGAAAATCTCGACTCATGGTTACAATCCAGGGGCTATGCTTGGGTCTGATGTTGTCCATCAATAGTAAGTAAACATCGGACTTCGAAGCCATTGGTCACAGCATTGGAGCCTCGCTGATGTTTAAGTTCAAGCAGCGTTCTAATGAGACGAGCCGTCATTGTTATCGCTATCACTGCCATAATTTTCGTGATACTGACTCCATTTCCGGGAAATTATCTGAACCATCCTCCGACTCCGCAAGAATCCGACACGTATCAACCAGTTCGTCCTGTGCTACCTCCTTCAAATAAGAAAAGACCAGATCCCATACGATGGCTCCAGGAGAACTCAAATAACAAACATGCAGCCTCGAAAAGTGTTCTCCCAGCTCTTCCAACACTCGGTAGTCATCGGCCGCGAGCCGCAATTATAAGCTTGGTCCGTAATTCGGAATTGGCTGGAATGATGCAAAGCATTCGACAGTTGGAGTATAGATGGAATGGCAAATATCGGGTGAGACATCTTATGATGGTTCCTGTTCTTTCGCTTATGCTAGGAGTATCCATGGATTTTCTTCAACGATGAACCCTTTACAGACGAGTTCAAGGCAGGAACGCAGAATTCAACTTCAGCAAAATGCTATTACGCCCTTGTGCCGAAAGAGCATTGGTCATTACCGGAGTGGATTGATGAAAGTCGGTTTATGAATGGACTCGAATACCTGGGCACTATCGGGGTGGGCAAAGGGTGGATGATTAGCTATCATCATAT
>Ga0182030_10019392_pt1 | contig 12947 bp, 15 predicted proteins | sample 812S3MmetaG_FD_121299 | JGI IMG/M metagenome (GOLD analysis project Ga0182030, IMG submission 121299) | Permafrost microbial communities from Stordalen Mire, Sweden - 812S3M metaG (Illumina Assembly) | ecosystem: Environmental > Terrestrial > Soil > Wetlands > Permafrost | place: Sweden... | reverse complement strand
TAATGAAATTTTAGAATGGCTATCCCATCTTGAAAAGGGGCCTAAAAAGATATTTCTTACTCATGGAGAACTTGAATCAGCACAATCTTTAAAAAAGAAAATAGAGGATCGCTTTGGCTGGTTGGTAGTTATTCCAAAATACCAAGAATCTTTTGATTTGGGGTGATTAAGGAATAATTCGTGCTACGTATTGATGTTTTGTATGTAAGGATTGCTTGAGCTAATGTCGCCTTTTTTTCGCTTTTTCTTTCTGTTCAGCTAATTTACAAAATGCGTCATACGCTTCATCAAGAGATTCCATAAGCTGCGTTCCCTCATACACTAAAGGTTTTTCAGTGCGTTTTATACGGACTATTAAATTAAGAAGTTCCAAGCGTTCATTGCGTACAGCATCCAAAGAACATTTAGGCGCAGAAATATTTTCCAGCATTTGCTTTAAATCATCATAGCCATAGTGATTAATATTAACTTCGGGAGAAAATGTATCGCACACAGAAATGCATTCGAACAATGCTTTTTGTAACTGAGCTTTGTAATAGTCATTTGAAAGCTCTACTTTGACTGGCTTTTTTCCATCATAATCTAATTTCAAAAATTCACATTTTCTTTTCCAATTCATTGAATATGATGGCATAGAGATCATCAGGCAGATAAAAAGGAAATGTTTAATCATGCGAAACTCCATCGGATTAGAAATTGATCTATTGAAGCAATTTCTCGTGATTTAGTAGTTTCTTATAACTTTAGAAACTAATCAAAGAGTTTTCAATGTTCAAGAGCAAAAAATTAATTAATTTTGTAGTTTTTCAAATCGAGGCTTTATATATAGCTCAAATATTTTATTGCAAAAAATATACTCAGTACCATTTATAATTACGCTATGAACGGTATCAACAGGGTAGCTTATACCATCCATTACTGAACATGCATAGCCGTATTCAGGTGCATTTAAAATACTATCGATGAGTTCGCGTATACTTTGACCAGTTATTTCATGTCGATAGTCTAAATTCAACCGCGGATTATTAAGTAAATTAATGATAATAGATTCACGCGTAGAAAGGAGGTTGCGTTGATAGCGTAAATAGATCGCGTTCGATATAAAGACAGTTGGTATTGCAAGACAAGCAATAAAAAAAGTACTGCTGCTTGTTTTTTGGGTATATGTATCCCACAAAAAAGGACAAACAGAAGTTGCCAGAGATATTACGATGAGCTTATCACTTGTATTTAGATGAAGATTAGAATAATGATCATAGGCGTAAATAATATTCTCCAAATAAATTTTTATCGCATAAAAAAGCGGTGTGTCTTTTGAAATAGTATCAATAGCATTAACAGATGCGCCATTGCCAAGGGCAGCATGGATTTCTTTCTGATTGCCCCATCTAATGGCTCTAAATAAGTTCATCTGTGCATGATTTATTGCAGGTAAATTTGGTATGGTGATCAAAATTAGTATTAAAATATATTTTAATTGTTGCATGTAGAATCCTCTATTCTAGATTGTCATTAAACAGATGATGCAAATAGCGCTCAGGATTATCCAAAAAACGTTTGGTAATTTGATAATGGTCAGTGTCTTTATAGCTGATTGTTTTTAACGTATCGCCATCGCATGAGTAAATCGTTGCATTGGGATATGCCAATAATATCGGTGAGTGCGTTGCAATAATAAATTGTGCGTTAGAATTTTTGCACATTTCATGGACGATTACCATTAATGCAAGTTGCCGTTGGGGTGAAAGTGCTGCTTCAGGCTCATCAAAAATATAAAAACCACTATTGCCGACCTGATTTTTAAAGAATGCTAAAAAGCTTTCTCCGTGCGATTGTACATGCAATGATTTGCCCCCATATGAATCATACATGCGAAAATCTTCAGCGGCAATCTTATCAACATAGGTGGCAATATTAAAAAAACTTTCTGCTTTAAAAAAGTAAGCGTCTTGCGGCTTCATGCGCCAGGAAAGCGTAAAACATTCGGCAAGTTTATCGGTTCCTTGATATACATGCTCAGCAGCAGTCTTAAAATGAAAGTTTTTACTGCCGCCTTCAGGTCCCATTCCTGCTTTTTCGGCGATCGATTCCAAAATGGTGGATTTGCCGGTTCCATTTTCTCCAACGAAAAAAGTCACTTGGGTTGGAAATTCAATTTCTTTTAAATTCTTAATGATGGGTAAAGAAAAAGGATATTGGTTAAAATCGATTGTATCTGCAAACTTGATTTTAACACGATCCAATAGTGGACCATCGAGATTGATTGGTGAGGCTTTTGATGTTTTCTTCATGTATTTAGTATAGCAGATTTTTGCGGATAGAGCCGTATATTGTTGTCATTTCTGATCTTTGGGACAATAATATGTCGATCGTCCGGCGATGGTTACTTTTTTAAGATTATGATCAGGATTTTTGGGGCATTTGCCATCAGTATGGCGATGTGCTTGCAGATAGGAAGATTTAAAACCATGAACATTTTGCATGGTAACTTGTTCACCTTTACTAATATCTTTCTTGCGGATGCCGATAGCATATTTAAAAATTTTTTTCATCTCTTGATACATATGTTTGATGGCTGCTGCTGATAAATCTTTGATCTTATGATGCGGATCGATGCCTGCTTGGAATAACATTTCATCCGCATATTCATTACCGATGCCCGCAATATCGGATTGATCCATCAGGAATGCTTTAATATTTTTTCGTTGGTTGTTTGCGGTCAGTTGCTGAAACTCTTTTAAAGAAAGTGCAAGCGCATCCGGTCCTAAATTTTTGATTCCTTGAATATCATCGACACCGTCTACTAAATAAAGTCTTCCAAATTTTCTTACATCGGCCCAATGAAGTACTTTTTTATTGCTAAAGCTGAAGTTTACACAGGAAAATCTCACATCTTGATCAGATTTGCTCAGTACAACAAAACCCGTCAGGCCAAAATGCATAATCAGCTTTTTATCCGATGTAGTTGCGATAATCAGATATTTTCCCTTACGCTCAACGGAAGTAAAGTGATAACTAATCAGATTTTTTTTAAAAGTAGTGGTGCTGATTTTTTTAATAACGCGTGAATCAAGAATATCAATTTTAGTAATTTTTTTATTCAGGCATTGGGATACGATACTTTTAAATGCTTCTACTTCAGGTAATTCAGGCATGACTATCCTTTTTATTTAATTATCAAATTTGAGTGTATTTTGTTTGGTTTATTCTAAGCATGTATGTTGATTGTTCGCAATATTCAAAGAAAACAGTCTTCTTCATCCATTGAAAATCCGCATTCAATGATGCAATTATGATAGTAATTATGCAATTAAAGAGGAATGAAAGTTATGAAGAAAAAATCGTTGCCATTATCAAAGGCATATCAGTTGCTTGAACCGGGACCGGTTGTGATGGTGAGCACTGCACGCAAAGGCAAACCCAATATTATGACAATGTCTTGGCATATGATGGTGGATTTTAACCCACCACTCGTTGCCTGTGTAATGGGCGAAGGGGACTATTCTTTTAATATTCTTAAAGAGACACAAGAATGCGTGATCAATATCCCCACGGTGGAATTGGCAAAACAAGTGGTGGGAGTTGGCAATACCACGGGATCAAAAGTTGATAAATTTAAGAAATTTAATCTGACGCAAGTGCCCGCATCTCAAGTCAAACCACCAATGATTGATGAATGCTATGCGAATTTAGAATGTAAAGTCATCGATATGAGTATGGCAGCTAAATACAATATCTTTATTTTAGAAGTGGTCAAAGCATGGATTACGACATCAAAAAAACGGCAGCGCACGATCCATCATTGTGGGAACGGTGTTTTTGTCGTTGATGGGAAGATGATTAAGCTGGCATCGAAAATGAAGTGATGAGATAATTTGGTTTTTTATTGGACATGATGAACTGGCTACAAAAAAGCAAATTGGCTTTCAGCACCAAAGGGGTAATTTAACTTGCTTTACTGCCTTTATTGGCCCAAAAGAAGATGTTTTAAATGGCGCCTGACAATCGCCGTTGTTGAACGAGTTGTGCGATTATACATGAAATAATTTATATTTTCTTTTGCATTAATAATGAAATCGATAACATCTTTAGCTCTGTGGCTTTGAAAATGCATTCAGAAACAATACTGACAAGTTTGGATTCACCTTTACAACAGATCCAGCCGATATATTCATCATTTGGTTTTGCGCTTTAACCTTTTAAAGATTTATTTGTTGTGGTAAACCTTTCACCCATTTCAATACCGCTTCATCTACCTTAGTGTCAATAAACTCCTGATCCATATCCAAATGCATAAAACTAAAACTGTAAGGACTAGAGAACAATCTACTCAAAAGTAATATATCCTGATCCATCAATTTACCCCTAAAGAGTCGATATATTTGATTAGCAACTACATCCGCCACTCTTATACCGGTAGAATTTTCACTCTTTGCAAAGCTTGTATTTTTAAAAAAATCTTGGCCATTAAAATATTTACCTTCAGAGTGAATCAAATGAGCTACTTTTTCAGGATTATCCAATTCAAGTGGTTTTTCTGCTGTATAACAAAATACTGCAAAGGAAACAAAATATTTTATCGTAGGTATCAACGCCTCAGTCATGTCATCAAAAACAAATGGAAAATTTTGCAAATCATTTTGATCAAATTGATTTGATTGCCCAACTATACCTCGTAACATATTTTCTAATAACTTAATTGAAAATATTGCTTTTATAAATTGCTCTAAACTCACATCAGATAATATTGTTGCATGTTTATTAATGCTATCTAACATCCAATCTGGGTGATTTTTACCTTGATAAATAGAGTTAATATAATCTTTTCTCATCTTTTTTACGGTAGCTTCAGTACATAAATCCGCATCATAGGCAATAACAAAAGCTTTTGCATTATTAGATGCAAGCAATTCAAAGACTTCTTGAGAATGAGTTCGCAACCAGCGCTTATCTTTTTCAGCATACAATCGTTCAAGTTTTGCCAATAGCTGATCATCTACAATAGTACCAACCATGCATTCATAATTATTTTTACAAGTAAGCTTTTTATGCACTTTAAACTGACCTGATTCATCAACAAAAATATTCATAAAGAGATTCCTTCCATTATTATTTATTATGGCTGCTACAAAGCCCAAATAAAGTATTAGGCTATGAACATTTTAAAGCAAGTGAAAAAAAATATTTTCCTTGCCTTTCTCAAAATCGCATTGATAATCACCCGCAATCGCCATTCCAGGTTAAAGCCGGCCTACCAGTTCGAAACTTAACCTGATAAGAGTTATACAATCCTAAGTGAGTTTTAAAAATACCGTCTATCCCCGCATCAATCGGTATTCCCAGCTGATTTCTTAAACTCTGAGGCAACTGTTTTTCAGGCCAAACTTCATTCGCCTGATTAATGGATTGAGTAGCCAGATAAGCTTCTGCAAATACTTCAAAGGCTGCGCCACGATCTTTTTCTGGCAAGTTAGAAATTCTATTTTCCAACTCATCAAAATTGTTTAAATTTGCAAACAAGCCATTGCTAAGAAAATATTGAACTTTGTGATGTTTAGGTTTCATTTTTCCTGCACGTAATCTCTAAAATTTAAAATTTCTCAACATGTTTTCTTACTGCTTCATAATATTTGCAATATTCACATGTTTCAGTAATAGGAGGAATAAGATCAGATTGAAGGCATTCATAAGCTTTTATTATTGCAGGCTCAACCCAATCATCATTACCATGGTAAGGAATCAATGATATATTGAAATATAGCTGCTTATTAAAGCTAGGAAGGTCTTTTTTTGCATTACAATAAACAAAGTAGGCAATATTTGAAACCTTGAAGCCATTTTTGCGAAAAAGCCATTGATAAATTTCGGCTTGTCTTTTGTAGCAAATTTGCCAATCAGCACTGAGATCTACCTCTCCCTTTTTTGATGTGGCTTTATAATCGACAATAATCAATTCTTCTGTTTCTGGATTTATCCATACATCATCAATTCCACCTTGAATCAAGAAATTAGTATTCGGCACTACATACTGAACGCCTTCATGCAAAGATTTTCGCCATGATTCTAAATTAGCATGTTTGAAAGGGATGACATTTATATTATTTTCTATGCAAAGAGGATGAGATTTTTGTTCTGCGCGATACGTATCAAATTCTTTTTTTAGAAGTTCATCGACAGCCAAATTCAAAGAAAAAGATAAACTATCTGGATATCGAACCCCGAGCCTGCGATCGATATAAAAGCATCGATTGCATCTTATAAAGAGTTCAAGCTTACTGCGACTAATCTTAAATCGTTCAGTTGAAGTAGGGTTATAAATGTTTCGTATTCGCTGTAAATGAACTGCACCTTTAATAGGCTGTGATGCACCATTATTGGGTTCTGAGATTCTGGAAGATGCAATTTCAGAAATAGGTTTTATCGCATCAGAATCAAGATTATTGGTGCCAATAAACAAAGTTAAAAGTTTTTGTAGGAGATTTTGCACTGAAATAGCCTTATCTTTGCACGTTGCTTTTCCAAGAAAGGGCATGACCATTTTTGAATACAATCTCAAATTTATCGTATGATTCCCATGTGCTGGTATTTGCAGTGACAAAATAATCACCATTGAGATTAGTTGTAGTGCAGGTGCCGTAGCTCTTATAGTAATGGTAGATGATCAGATCGCCGACTTTTTTGATTTCTTGCGGCGCGCCTAATCTGATTATTACATCTTCTTCAGAATGGCCAATGAGGGGTTCACAAGAAGCAGCAATACGGTCTTTGGCTTTTTTGACTTGCCATGCTGCGCAGCCTACAAGAGTAAGTAAGACGGGAAATAAGATAATGAGTAGTTTTTTCATAACGCTCCAAATAGAATAAAAAAAGTATTAAATAATCTATATTCTTTAGGCTATAGAATTGGGCCAAATTGTCAATTAAAAAGCCTGTACATCGGGTTTTTGAACTTAATATTATTTTCAGATAGAATAATTTTTGTTTAAATGGCGGTATTCTTCTTTTGTTGTTTGGAGTTGGCGATAGTATTTAAATTTCTTTTTGTAAATAATGGTACGAATAAAAGCCTTTATTATAAGGCTATATTGACGAAAAAGCGCAAATAGTCTAGCTTAAATAATAATGGTTCTATTAGTGTTTCTTGGAGGTTTAATTTATGAAACCAATAAATTTTGTTGTATTATCATTTTTATGTGTTTCGCTTCTTGGCCTTGCAGGATGTGCAAGTTACCAGGCGCGTCCTTTAAAGAGTCTCATAAATCAGTCTAGTTCAGAATCAAAAGAGCAATCTGTTTCTTTTGTATCCCATACTTTTACCAAAAGTGATTGTAAGCGTTATTTAGATCGTGATGTAATCGCTAAAGGTTATCAACCAATCCAACTTACTATAACTAATAATTCCAATCGTCATCTTAGATTGGCGATGGATAGCTTTAGTATGCCAATTGTTTTTCCTGAAGAAGTTGCTGAAAAAGTACATACTTCCACGATCAAGCGCGCAACCAGCTATGGTATAGGTGCATTATTTATTCCTATTCTGGTTATTCCGGCCGTTGTTGATGGTGTTGGATCTTCACAAGCAAACCAAAAACTTGATATAGATTTTGATCAAAAATCAATGCGCGATACCGTAATAAATCCCCACAGCACAATAAACGGTTTGATTTTTACACCGGTTGAAGGATTTAATCCCGCATTTAGCTTTTCTGTTTTTGATACTAAAACTAATGAGCGTTTTGTATTTTCTACTACAAGCACACAATTGAAAATTTGAGGTTATTTCTATGAAAAAGTTATTATTGTTATCCCTTTTAGTAATAACGCCAGGATTTTCTCTTGCAGATATGCGATATGATCCTATTGGTAATCGCTTTTATTCCGATCCGGATACATATAATATTAATCAAGGTGAATATCACAACCTTTGTTTACAATGTGCACAAATTTACACTAATATGAAAATTTTTAGTGCTCCAGGACTACCTTCTTTTAATGATATTTTTTATCATTGTTCTTTGCATTTGCAATCAGTTGGGACGCAAACAGCATTCAGGCTTATCGCTGATATACAAAAGAATATTGTTCATTACAAAAATGGAAGCTATCTAGGTAGATTTTTTTAAGAAAAATAAGCATGCACTAAATGCATGTTTAATTCTCAAAATCGTTAAGAAATAATTATTAAAGCATATAGGATAATATGAAGAAACTCTCACTATCACTTTTAGTATTAGTTTCAGCAACATCTTTAGTAGCTGATCAGGTAATAAATATTGCAAATAATACAAATCAACCTCTTGGTTTAAATCTAACTGTGCCAGAATATACTGCCGCAGTTATCCAATTTACAAAAATAAAATCCGCTCAAGAAATGTTGCATCAAGCAATTCTTGATAATTCTGCGGAAGGAATTAAAAAGGCTATAGCGGCTGGAGCAAATGTTAATTTGGAAAAAGAAGGCAAATTGCCCATTTTATGGGCTCTGCTGCTCAATAAGCTTGATGCTCTAGAGGAATTGTTAGTTTGTGGAGCAAATCCAAATCAAACACTAATTCAAAGTGCTATCAAAATGCGTAACATGAAAGCTATTCTTTTATTTATAAAAAAAGGTCTAGTCAGCCTAAGTAGCGATGAACTTTCTTCTTTATTAACTTACTCTAAAGAAGATGTTATGTTGCAAATAATAAATGAATTATTAAGTCAAGGATATGATGCAAATAAGTTATGGACAGTACTCATGCATTTTATGCATAAGTTTTCCTCCAAAGATTGTGAAATATTAATCAATTGCATTATAAAGAAAGGTGCAAACCCTGATCAAGTTATATTAAGAGGCAAAGGCATCGCAGTAACTCCACTTTTTCTTGCAATTGAGTGGCGTAACAATGAAGCAACTAGAGTTTTATTAGCTATTGGGGCAAATCCTAATCAGAAAGCTAATCCAAAAGGTGCAATGCAAACTCCTCTTTCTTGTGCCGTTGATTGTGGCACTAATCCTAGAATAATAGAGCTCTTATTAGCTCATGGCGCAACTTTATAAATAGAAAAATATTTTATTAATATCATTATTCAAATGGACGGATTATGAATACACGATTATTTTCATTATTCACTTTACTAATTTTAAGCTTTTCACCAATTCAATCAATGCAACAGGAAGAAGGTGCTGCTCATAGATGGCTGCAATCAGCAAAGAAATTGACTGCTAATATGCCAAGCATGCAAGATATATCAAATTCTATTGGCAGAGCTAAAGATGCTACCATCGAATTTGGTATGAAAAACCCTTATACTATTGCTGCGGTCATTGGTGCAACTGCAACAATAACCGGGATTGCGACTTATTTATATTCAAAAAAATCTACAGAAAAATCTCTTGAAGATAAACCTGAAGTTGCTTTTGTGCAAGTAAATCTTCCTTCTCCTATTTTAGATTCAAGTGTGGAAGCGCCAGTCTCTATAGCGCAAGAAGAAGCTTCAAACCAGAAGGCCGTTGCAAAGCCAGTAATTGAACCAGGAGAAACGGTAGATGTTTCAAATGATTCTGATTACGAATTTAGCATAGAAATTAAGATTCCTGCACGGACCTATGCATTGCTACAAATGTCTAAACAGATTTCTGTTATAAAAAAATAAGTTTCAAAATAAATTAACTTTTTTTTAGGATTATGATGAATTACCGTATATTTATTCTCTTTAGTTTAATCGGCAGCAGTACAGCTTTTGCAGTTAACCAATCAACCCAGAATATTGAAATAAAAAATAATAGTGCACATAACTTGAATCTTAATTTAACTGTGCCTGAATACACTAAGGCTGTTATAGCAATGACCTCACTTAAAACGAAAGTTGATGCGCAAAGCATGCTGCATACAGCAATTTTAAATGATTCGGCTGAAGGCATTAAGGAAGCAGTTCAAGCTGGAGCTGATGTTGGCCAGCCAAGAACAGGAAAATCTCCAATACTGACCGCAGTATTGCTAAAACGTTCCAATGCAGTAGAGGCATTAATGGAATGTGGAGCTTCAATTTTGGCTGATCACAATAATGAGGTAGACGAAACATTAATACAGTATTCTATAAAGTTAGGCGATTTCAAATCGGCGTTATGCATGCTGAAAAAAATGTTTTTAGACAAAGGTCCACAATGGCAACCACATAGAGAAGGTTGCTTCATATCGTTGTTGCGCGAATCTATAAAACAGCGCGATATTCAGTCAGCAATCTGGATTTTAAGAGACAGTACATATTTTATGGGCAAAAAACAATTAACCTTGAATGATCTGAATGAAAATATGCAATATAACACCAATCATATTAAGATGCGCGATATCTTCTATCTGCTAAGGGAAAAAGACGCAACTGGGTACGAACCAGCTTCACTTGAATCGATTTTAGAGCTTATTCAAGAACTTATAAGTCATGGGTATTCTGTTAATAACATATGGCATGATAAAGAAATCCAACGATGGCTTTATGCAAAAGAAGAAATTCTAGAACTTTTTGTTAAGAATGGCGCAAATCCACATTATAGAATTGGAATCCAGCCAAATTGCACATATCCTATTTTTAAGGCAATTGAAGCAGGCAATGTAAAAGCGGTTAAAATTTTACTAGAAAACGGTGCATTTGTTAATGAAGTTGTTGATTCTGTTAATAGTGCCCAAGGGTATTCTTGCAGAAATAAGACGCCTCTTGGCTATGCGATTATTCTTGGTAAGAGCGATATGGTTGCATTGCTGCTTGAATATGGTGCAAACTTGTAATCTTAATTTATCTTTTTAAATAATGCTCCCTATGCTTTTCCAGCTAGGGAGCATTATTATTTTAAATGTTTTATTTTGTTTTTTCTTTAGGATCAGTTTTGTATGGCCGATAATGTCTATGAAAGAGATAACTTTTTGTACCTTCTTTTCTGAAAGTATATTCAAAATGTCCCTTATTTTTTAGCTTTAAAGATTCTGCTTCATGCATAAGATGATTAGTATTTGCTTTGCCATTGAATGTTGGATTTTTAATACCAATTATTTGCATGAGGTAATCGACCGCTTTTCCAAATCGATGCGTTTCAACTTTCCATCTTTTATTGTCATCAGATTTCAATTCTTTTAATGATTTGGTAAACCATTCTTGGATTCGTTCATCATAGCGCAATTGAACAAGATTTACATTTTGTCTAAAATCGGACTCTTCAAAAGGAACAACAAATTCATGTTTATATTTGGGATCATGTACTAATATTTTTTTGCTGCCAAAATCAAGTTCTAAAGAGCTTCCATCTTCATTTTGGGAGAGTGCATTACATTGATCGAGTAAGGTTCTATATTTAATTTCTTTTGGTAACAAAGAAATTGCGGTTTGGGGTGGAACGTTAGTGCTCGCTTTTACTAAAAGTGGTTGAGCCGGCTCACTAATTTTTTGTTTTAATTCTTGAGGAGCTTGTATCGGCTCTATAGGTTCAATAGCTACAGCTTTTGGTGATTCTGCTGCAGGAGCTTGAGGGGCTGCATTCATTGATTCTTTTGGGATTGTTATTTCAGTAGGCGATTTTTCATCTATCATAAAATCTAAAGTATCATCTTTTGCAAAAAGGTTATCAATAAAGCTTTGATTCACCCCTAATTCAGGACGAGATTCTTGAAGAAGCTTTTTTGCTTTATCTAAATCTTTTCCAATACCGATTCCATTTCTATACATATAAGCTTTGGCCAATTTGTTAATGGCTGAATCTTGCGCGGTTAATGCTTTATTAAAAAGATCTTGTGCAAGATGAGAATCTTTTGGCACATACAAACCATTTTTAAATAAGATACCAAGCTGAATGGCTGAAAATGCATCACCTTGTTTTGCTGCTTTGAAAAATGCAGGCAATCCAGCTTCAACAAACGATTCATGATTGTTATCCAGTAATGTTGAGGCGAATAAATAGAGTGCCTCGGTTATAGATTTATTCGCTGCGGGCAGAGTAAACTTAATGATATCAGTTACTTCATCACTTTCCGGTTTGATGTTTTCATTATAAATAAGCCGCGCATAACGATATCCGGCCATTGGGTCGCCGGCTCCGCCTGCAAAAGCTTTTTTGAAACAATCAGCAGCTTTTTTAAAGTCGTCGGATGTTTTTGAATCTTCTTCATAATGATTACCAATACAAAGTAAGGCCTGTGGATCTTTATGTTTGTTGTAACAATCCTGATAGCATTTGAGTGCGGCATCTCTATCTTGTTTTACGCCTTCACCTTTTGCAAGCGATTGGCCTTTGCTCATTAATGCCATCGCATGCCACTTTTCATCTGAATCAATTTCTGATAATTCTTTAAAGCCTTCATACGCTTCTTTGGGATTGGTAGAATTTATTGCTTTGACCAACAATGCTTCATGTGGTTTTCCTTGGGCAATCAGCATCATCATCAGTTGAGCATTCATAACGCGTTGATTGGGTTCTTGTGTTTTTGGCTGCGATTTTTTATTGGGCATTTCCATCGCTGGAAGATATAGAGGTGATAGTAAAGCTGCCAAAGTTATAAAAGATAAAAATTTCATGCGTTCTCCTGGGTGTATTTTTTAATGATTTTATGAAAATCAGATTTGAAAAAATTAAGTATAATTATTCTCCATTAGTTTTACATTTAGAGTGATTTCTAGCAAATGTTTTTTATATAGGTAAGTGTTTCTTCTAAGGAGTTGCTAACAGGATTAAAAAATCTATGAAAGCAAATGCCACTTTTTGGACTAAAGATATATTCAAAACATCCCCAGGAAATTTCACCTTTATGTGTAATGCATGCTGGTAATAACATTTTATAATCTCCATCTTTTTGTTTGATTAAATATCCAAAATCACGAACAAATTCATCAACTCTTGTAGTAAATTTGTGAAATGCTCGAGCTGTTTTTATATGTTTAAATCTGTAATTTTTTACATTTTGATAATGGCTAAAAGCCTC
>Ga0182030_10019391_pt1 | contig 12948 bp, 17 predicted proteins | sample 812S3MmetaG_FD_121299 | JGI IMG/M metagenome (GOLD analysis project Ga0182030, IMG submission 121299) | Permafrost microbial communities from Stordalen Mire, Sweden - 812S3M metaG (Illumina Assembly) | ecosystem: Environmental > Terrestrial > Soil > Wetlands > Permafrost | place: Sweden... | reverse complement strand
TAAAATTTCCCCTTCACCCACATCCATGGCGAAGAAAAAAAAAAAAAAGGAAAAGCAAACGAATCCGCCTCGACCGCGTTGTTTCCCACGCCTCCGAGGGGCTTTCCTGATACACGCCTGTGGGTGATAGTGATGACAAGAACTCTTCCCTGTGCATTCTCTCCCTGTGGTTCGCTAACGTGGACCGTCCCTATCTCTCCCCCATATCTGAGTGTTGACTAAGGTAATTCATCATTGTTTTGTTGTTGTTGTTGTGGTGGTAGTGAACATCCGTGGTTCCCCGTAGACGCCTAAGCCAGGCAAGGCTCGAGAAATGCCTCAAATGATCAAAAACAGCAACGCGAGTGCCGTCATGTCCGAGCTACGACAACCCAGCAGCGTACGCCGCTATTGCCCGTCAACCGACGTCGCTACTCTGCTTTTCTACTAGGACTAGGACTGGGACTGGGACTGGCCCTAGAGGTAAACATATTAAGAGCTCTCATTCCCCGTAGCTGCCGATTCTCTTCTCTCACTTCTTCTTTTCATTCCTTGTCGGTGTTTCTTATCGTCGTGCTGAAGGGAACCAATCTCCACTCTACCTTCCTTCATCCATTGCTTTTGGCTTTGGACGTTGGCCTCTCATACCAATGGCTGCTCCTAATCACCCTCCCAATGGGGACGTCGAGAACGGCGCTACCGAGAAAGAAATGGAACGCACTACCCTGCCCAATGACAGCCTCGGCGACGACAATGAGGATGTAGGCGAGTATGGCAATCTGGTTCGTTACATTTCCCAGTATAAGGATGGACGCCGACAATCAACCGTCGCCGGCGACGATGATGAGGTCAAGAGGCCCTGGTGGAAATTCTGGGCAAAGAAGAGCAGCGGCTTTGGCTCTGGATCCGACAACTTCGAGACCCCCGATGACTGGCTCGAGACCAACATGCAACAAGGCTTGAAATCTACAGATGTCGAGTCGCGCCGCAAGAGGACTGGATGGAACGAATTGACCACAGAAAAGGAAAACTTGTTCTTGAAGTTCTTGGGATTCTTTACTGGTCCAATTCTCTACGGTAAGCCACACCAATTTGTGTCTCAGCTTCCTTGACGTCATATTATGCGCAACGTCCCAATTGAGCTTAATTGACGCATTCGATAGTTATGGAAATTGCTGTGCTCCTCGCTGCTGGTCTTCGTGATTGGATTGATTTCGGCGTCATTATTGGTATTTTGCTGCTCAATGCGACCGTCGGTTGGTACCAGGAAAAGCAAGCTGCCGATGTCGTCGCGTCTCTCAAGGGTGACATTGCTATGCGATGTACCGTTGTTCGCGATGGTCAAGAACAGGAACTCAAAGCTCGTGAATTGGTTCCTGGGGATATCGTAAGTCAATTGCTCTTTTCCTGTCAATGGAGTAAAAGTTAACATGAGTGTTTCTTCAGATTATCATCGAAGATGGTCAAGTTGTGCCCGCGGATTGCAGAGTGATCTGCGACTACGACAACAAGAACGGTTACGAAACATATCTCAGGGAATTGGAGGCTCAACGCGGTGACACCGGCGACGAGAAGAACGAGGACGACGAGGAGGGCGAGCACAAACACGGATCCGGATATGCTCTTCTTGCCATTGATCAATCTGCCATGACTGGAGAGTCCCTCGCCGTTGACAAGTTCGTAGCTGATGTCGTCTACTACACCACTGGTTGCAAACGTGGAAAGGCCTATGCCATTGTTACACACGGTGCCAAGATGTCTTTCGTCGGCCGCACTGCATCTTTGGTCACTGGTGCCAAGGATCAAGGACATTTCAAGGCGATCATGAACTCCATTGGTACGAGTTTGCTCGTCTTGGTCGTTGCTTGGATTCTTATCGCTTGGATTGGTGGTTTCTTCCATCACATCAAGATTGCTACTCCGGAGAGTTCTTCCGTCAGCTTGCTCCACTACGCTCTTATTCTCTTGATTGTTGGTGTTCCCGTCGGTTTGCCCGTCGTTACAACTACCACCCTCGCTGTTGGTGCCGCATACCTCGCCAAGGAGAAAGCTATCGTGCAAAAGCTTACCGCCATTGAGTCCCTCGCTGGTGTTGACGTTCTTTGCTCTGACAAGACCGGTACTCTCACTGCTAACCAACTTTCCATCCGTGAGCCTTTCGTCGCAGAAGGCGTTGATGTCAACTGGATGATGGCTGTTGCTGCTCTTGCTTCTTCCCACAACATTAAATCTCTTGATCCCATCGACAAGGTCACAATTCTTACCCTCAAGCGTTTCCCAAGAGCCAAGGAAATCCTCGGAGAAGGCTGGAAAACCGAGAAATTCACTCCTTTCGACCCTGTCTCCAAGCGTATCACTGCTGAGGTCACCAAGGATGGCGTAAAATACATTTGTGCCAAGGGTGCACCCAAGGCTATCTTGAACCTCTCCAACTGCTCCAAAGAAGTTTCCGATATGTACAAGGCTAAGACGACCGAATTCGCCCGACGTGGTTTCCGTTCTCTCGGTGTTGCTGTCAAGAAGGGTAACGAGGACTGGCAATTGCTCGGAATGCTTCCTATGTTCGACCCTCCCCGTGATGATACCGCCTCTACCATCGCTGAAGCTCAAGTACTCGGTCTTTCCGTCAAGATGCTTACAGGTGACGCCATTGCTATCGCTAAGGAAACTTGCAAGATGTTGGCTCTCGGCACTAAGGTTTACAACTCTGAGCGTCTCATTCACGGTGGTCTCTCCGGCACCACTCAACACGATCTTGTTGAGAAGGCCGATGGTTTCGCTGAAGTTTTCCCCGAACACAAGTACCAAGTCGTCGAGATGTTGCAACAACGAGGCCATCTTACTGCCATGACCGGTGACGGTGTTAATGACGCTCCCTCTTTGAAGAAATCTGACTGCGGTATCGCTGTCGAAGGTGCCACTGAAGCTGCTCAAGCCGCAGCTGATATTGTCTTCCTCGCCCCTGGTCTCAGCACTATCGTCTCCGCCATCAAGATCGCCCGTCAAATTTTCCAACGTATGAAGGCGTATATCCAATACCGTATCGCTCTCTGCTTGCACTTGGAAATCTACCTCGTCACCTCCATGGTCATCATCAACGAGACCATCCGTGTCGAGCTCATCGTCTTCTTGGCCCTTTTCGCTGATTTGGCAACCATTGCCGTCGCATACGATAACGCGCATTTCGAGCCCCGGCCCGTCGAATGGCAACTTCCCAAGATCTGGATCATTTCCGTAATTCTCGGTATACTTCTCGCTCTCGGTACTTGGGTCGTTCGTGGTGCCATGTTCCTCCCTAACGGTGGTTTCGTCGAGAACTTCGGTAACATCCAAGGTATACTGTTCCTCGAGGTTTCGCTCACTGAGAACTGGCTCATCTTCGTCACTCGCGGTGGTAACACCTGGCCATCTCCTGCACTGGTCGGTGCTATCTTCGGTGTCGATGTCATCTCCACCCTCTTCTGTGTTTTCGGTTGGTTGTGCGGCGGTAGAGTTGACACTCCTTCTGACCCCGCTACCCACAACAAGCTCCTTCAAAGCGGCCGAACTTCGATCGTCACCGTCGTTGTTATCTGGGGTTTCTCCATCGGTGTTTCCATCGTTATTGCCATTGTCTACTACCTCTTGAATAACATCTCGTGGCTCGACAACTTGGGACGTGCTAAGCGCTCCAAGCAAGATACCCAGATTGAGAACTTGATTGCGCACTTGTCGAAGGTTTCAGTACAACACGAGAGTGACGAGCATGGCAACAGGTGGCATCTTGCACCTAGGTCGACGGAGGCTGAGGAGGATGATTAGATGCGTTCCTTATCGAGGCAGGAGGAAGGATAGGGTTGAAGGGGGTGATCAATTGATAGAGTTGTTGCGGATGTCTGCTTCTACTCTGTTCTTTGTATTTCGTGTACATGTTGGTACGATGCTGCAACATATTTCCTTAATGTAGACAAAGTGGAGTTGTAAGGGATAGAACTGAATATACCAAGTGGTGTGTGTTGAATAATAATAAAATCATCATAAAAATATCTGCTGTCTTGGTCTGATCTCTGGTCTACTATGTGTTAAGTTGTCTTGTGTTCTGGATGCATGTGCATTCGCGACTTAATGTATAATAGTCTGTCCTTGAGATGGATGTAAGTAAAAGTGAATCGATGTCCCTTTCGTAATCCCACCGGGAGCGCGCTATGTGGAGTACCGTGACGTTTTCATTGGCTCTCGGATTCACTGAGATATCACATCCCTGGTGAATGAATAGGTGAGCATTTCCCGTTCCTCCCAAACCAGATGATATCTCGGACTAATTAAGTCATCCACTTTGTACTTTGTACCCAATCCCGAAAACTTGTTCTCATAGGTACATTAGCTGTTCTCTGCGATTCATGATAATGAGAATGAAGCTGGGGCGAGAGGAACGTATATGCCACAACGGGGGGGACGGGCTGAAGAGAACTATTCCCGCAGCGAAAGACTTGAGCTCAAATATAATCGAGTTGCTCGGAGAATTAGAGCCTTTGCATGCCTTGGGGTAGTTGGTACCTCTATAATTGAAGCGTCTGCGAGGGAGTGTGGGAAAGAACGATGTCCATTGACAAGTCTTGCCGGCGAGTTACCCTCAGAATGTCACGTTTTCTCTCTCTATCAGTTAGGCAGGATAGGTACCTAGCATTCGGCCCCTATCAGCAGCGCCCCTATATTGAGGTATCCTTCGGCATCCTACTCCATGGTCTTTTCGATCCTTCTCACCGATGGACAAACAATGTGTATTAGATATATCACTAAGTTATGTTTCGATTTCACTGTGGAGGGTTCCAACTATCCTATCCATGTTCTATCAGAATAAGAGTGTCAACTCTAGCCGCAATGACACGACTTGGAGTACTGCGTCCAGATCTTGATTCCGAGACCCTGCGCGCAATCCAACCGCGCGACTTGAATTATTACGCTAGGGTTTGTGAAGCTCAGATCGTCCACGAAAAAGAAGCCAAGGTGTGCGCAAATATAGAAAATGCCAGGGGACGGGCGTCCTCGACTGCAGTCATGGCACGTAATTTTTTACCTACTCTCACACTACCGCAAGCAAAGCAAATTGTCGCTATGTGTATTCACCTTCGTCAAGGCTGTCAACCATACATCCTCAACTTGCATATGAATTGGAGAATAATTCTTTGGCGATGCGATCATTATGGACAAGCTTCTCCCGACGATTGCGTTCAACTGATGTCGATGAGTGAGAGGATTACCTCTCGGCTGGCCAGCCGAATTTTTTAGAGGGGTTTGCTACAAACCCATTATAGAAATGCCCCTTCGCTGATTCTCTTGAATACTAGGTTAGCTTACCTTATTGACTTAGTGAATCTTACTCCACAAGTCATAAGTCTCTTGTCGAGAATCCTGCAATAGTATTGCAGGGTGAATTCTTCACCAGACGTCCACTCCCTCCAACCCACAACAACATTGCGCCATTCAACCTACAAGCCTCGAGTAGCAATCTGTAGTAGCTGGTACAGAGTTTGATTCTAGTAAGATATTCATTGGTTTTATTCAATCTTACTTCCAATTGACACGCTCAGTTGTAGCCACAGAGATGGATAACCCTCCCACTCATACCTTGATTGACCTCACCAGTACGTCCATTCTATGACTATCTTTGCAATCACTCACTAATACTAGATCCAATCTACGCCACTGGGTTCGAGTGGCAGGCCGTGCAAGCAGAAAAGAGAGACAATGAGGCACTGCAGATCAACCCGTTGTTCCAAAACGCTGATGCTACCATATCCCAGCGCGTAAAGCTACGCGGATGGAGAAATGGCAAAATGTATCCTTACTCTCATTTTGCGAATTTATGTCACATGTTTAGCATCAACGTCAATTACGCCCTAAACGCTAGGCTATTCGGAAGCCAAGACATCTCGGAATAGGACGAGAGCGACTCCCATAGACGCGTCCTCGAATTTTACTTCATGAGCAATGGAGATGTCAGTCATGATGACGCTGCTATTTATCGCCCACAAGGCGGAAAGGGACTAGCCACACGAAGAGCTTGGTTAGTCGCTAGTGGTATGAATGTGACTGCTGCAATGAAGCACAAGATATTCAGAGATTTGGGACGCCCGGGGGTAAATATACCTGTAAGTTCGCACTTGCGATCACTTTAACACACGCTCATGCATTATTAGGTGGATGGTAACACATCGCGAGTTTCTTGAGGGGATTCCGCCATCCAGCAACGAGGAAGAGTGCACCGCATTCTTTCGACGAATGCTTGACAGGTACTCGATGCTTGAGATTATATTCTACCATAAATTGGTTGGCACGATCTACGGCGTTAGGTTCGTGTACGCCGATTGTGTATTCGACGGTGACTTGGCATTCATGAATGAGTTGAGGGAAGGCTGGCGCATACAGAATAGAGAGCGGCTGGTGAAGATTCTCTGGGCCTTACACAGATGCACCCACAACATTGACCGACTGAAGTACTCAGCTTTTAAGACCATGAAGTGGTCTAAAATTGGGTTGGTACCATTTTCTTCTCATCCTCTAACTACATACCCTTACGTTTCATATGTCCTAGACCAAGCCGCAAGTTGTGTCATCTAGAATGACATCTTTTGACATGGCTCCAAAGAAGATGTATGGCCAGTGCGACCATGTCCCAAATATCCCAATTGCTCACATCATCCTTGGACCCGATGTGGTGAAATTCAAGGCCCTCAACCTGCCCAACAACCTGCAAATGACAATCCGCCCCCACCTTGCAACATACCAGGACCGTCGCATCCCCATGGTGCAGGACTCCCACAATGTTCCCTAGCCATGAGTTACAATGGTTTCGGTGGCTGGAGGTAACAACAATGGGGATACTGGGCTGTTGGCGGTGGCTTAGGACCAATGGTTTTTAACAGAGGTCCCCCAGAACCAGCCCGTGCCAGTCTAATTCAAAAACACATCAAAGGAATTTCGAATCTCAAGGCTTTTTCTATTTGTGAAGTTAAGCCCAACCACCCAGTTAGCCGGCAAGCTAGACCAAGATCTCGTATTTGCTTTGTTGAGAGGGGAAGTTGCTTACTTTAATATATACGACAAGTAGAGAAAGGGGGGACTATTCCTGGGATAAATTCACTATCGTCTCGAAAACTCGTCTGTGAATGTCGGAGAGTGAATTGTCACTGCTGGTGATTTATTTGGCTTACAATTTTCAAAAGGAAACACCAGGAAAACTTCATGGTTTTCTTTTCTTAAAGATTTCGAAACGCCATGATGACGAAGCAGGAATGCTCCCAAAGGCGCGTCACGTCCTCCGGAATGTCATCGCGAAGATCTCTCATCTACAATTTCTTGAACAAAGACGGTTGGCATTATTTCACCCTTATGCTATATCTTAGCCATGTTAGCACTCCAGCCAAATAATCGGTTCTTCAGGCTCGCTGCTCTAAGCGTGGTTGGTTTATGGTCCATCATCTTCCTCTATCGGTACTTCTTCACACATCACGACTCCTTGCCCTCGACCCCGTACAAACCAACGTTCGTAGACAAAATATCTAGCCAAATCACCGCACCTTTTCACAAGGAAGTCTCCTCCGAATATTCTATCAAGCCGATTGTCTACAATTTCCCACAGTACTACCCCTTTGAGCAAAACGATCGGATTTGGGGCGCCAACTTCACAGAATGGGACAACGTCAAGAAGGCTGATCACAATTTTTACGGCCTAGAGACAATTCGCCCTCATCCGTCCATAGGATATTATAACGGTCTAGAATTTGCCACAAGGCAGCGCCATGGCAAGTTTACTTCCTACGGATCCTACTTTCTGACCTCCTATAAACAATCACTGACTTTCTTCTCCTAAAGGTCGTCTTATTCGCGAGAACGGCTTCCATGGGATGGTTTATCACCACTACTGGATGTCTGGAATTCCGGTCATGGATCATATCCTGCAAGCTATGCTCATTGATGGCGAGCCCAACACTCCATTCATGTTAAGTTGGGCCAACGGACCATGGACAGCTAATTGGGATGGATTGGATTCTGGTGTGGTTTTTCTTGCGCAAGATTATGGAGACATTGAGGATTGGAGGAAGCATTTCGATTGGCTTCTGCCGTTCTTCAAACACCCGAACTACATTCGCTCCGAAGGTAAGGTTCAGTTTGTGATTTACTGGCCAGCGCATATGGAAAGAAGGGCAACGGGGGCGAAATTTCATATGTTGGCAGCGTTCAGGAAGTGGGCAAGAGAGGAAGGTGTAGGTGGCATGGTGAGTCTGAGAATTCCTGACTGCTGAGCAAGGCAAAAACCGTTCAAGTTTCTAAGATTGTTAGGATATCATCGAAACACGTCAGGATGAAAACCCTACATCCTATATGGCCGATGCGATCAATGAATTTCAACCTCATACTGGAGGAACGAATCAGGAACAGCACCATGTGGTCGAAAGAAACAGTCGTATTTATCATCGCGGCAGTCTCATATGTTGGGACACGACTCCCCGTCACGCGACCGATGGTAGAGCTGCGGTATGGCCAACCTGTCATCCCCATAGCTGGCAATACCATATGGTCCGAGCTATGAAAAAGATCAAAGAGGATCCCAATCCCAGAGGAGTTGAGAACTTCCTTTTCATAAATGCATTGAATGAATGGGGAGAAGGTAGCACGATCGAGCCGAGTATTCAGTTTGGAAATGCTTATCAGGAGGCAATGAAGGAAGCCGTTCGCATCTCAGAGAAGAAGCATATATGGAAGGATCAAGACCTTGCTCAGGCGCTGGTACGCACAGTGGAATATAATGCCAGTGTCAATAAGACGGCTACGCCCGACGTCTGCGTTCTCATCTATCATTCACATCAATATGGCCTCCATCAGAAATTCAACACAGAAGACATGATCCGCTCGCTTCAGGCGCAAAATAATACGAATTGGAGAGCCGTCGTCGTCGCCCCGGATGGAGCACCCTTCGACCACATTCTGCTGGCCAGAATGGATCATCGGGTCAAATTCGTTCCTTTCCCTAGTGACATCCAAACAGCTGAGCTTGCACCGGCATACGATTGGTTGATCCGCAACATAAGTGACGCTGGCCCCGAGTGCGCAAATGCTAAATATATGCTTCTCACGAATGGAGGCAACGAGTATGCCCCAACCGCTTTCGATGCTGTTACAACGACCGACGCTGATTTTGTTGCCCTTAATCTGGAGAGTCGTTGGACCGTCAAAGACGCAAATCCCGCTTTGTCGTGGCAGGACCTTTGCACACGTCTTGAAAATGTTCGTACAGCACAATGAACCCCGCTCTTAGAAATCTCGACAAAGCTAACCCGCAAAAGCCTCTTATAAAACTCTTCCGAGCATCCGCTCCATTGGCTACAGAATTCGACCTCTCTGCAACCTTCATATCTCTCCCTAAATTCCTCTCAACCCTAGGCTCCAGTCTCCCACTGAGCGATGCCACCTTAAAACCCCTCAACCTAAACCTCTCCTCATACCCAGCCTCTACCACCACACCTCCATTCCACCAACTCGGAGGCTTACTCGCCGAACTCCTCGTCACCTCTCACGGCTGGACATGGGCTGCACCCACCAATACAGAAGAAGCCCACGTCCGGAGTAACCCTTCATATAATGGCTGTAAGGAAGCAGGGCATATCTGGATTGACAGTTTGAATTTTACCGAGACGGGATGTTATTCCAGTCCGGATATTGGGACGCTGTATGGTGGGTGGGCGGATGTGGATTTGGGGTTTTATAGGAGGAATGGGTGGTGTACGAAGAAGAGTAATGTGACACAAGGAGAGGATGGCATCACCAAGATATTGGATGTTGAGTCTTGATGTATAGATAGTTATTAGAAGAAATTTGGAATGGAGACTAGGAAATGAATTGTTTCAAGCGTTTTAAAGAATCCTCTGTTCGTCTGAATTCTGGGTGGCTTTTGAGATCCATGATACGTATTTTCATCACATGAAACTTCGGCAATGATAAACGAATATGATATTGGAGCATTATAGAAATATATATGTACAAGTGCCTCACTCTTCCCGAACGAAACAGTATTACAGCCTCCACTTGGAAGCACGTCCCCCTCCAATCCCCCCAAAATCAAGCATCCCCCTCACCGCCCCACCTCCAAATCTTTACTTACTACTACTAAAATCATACCCAAAATACAAACAACTCCCATCAAAAGTCAAACTCGCCACGGGACTCACATAATCCGTAATCCCATAATAATCCGAGCCCGTGACATCCAAATCGCCCTGAAAATACATACAATACGCATTCCAGCAAAACAGCTGATTTTGCGGCGGCACACTGGTCGCAATATTACACGCCTCGAGCTCATAATTCCCACCGCTGTACCGGGGGTACGCGGACGAGGCCGTGGTGCCGGTAACGCAGAGCCCCGAGGGAACGTGGTAGAAGTACCCGAAGCCGGAACTGCAACTAGCGCTCGCGGGGAGGATGGAGGAGGGTACGGCGTAGAAGGAGAATAAGTCGCTGTAGGAGGTCGTGCTGGACGATTCGGCGAGGGATCCGGCGGCGATTTGGTTGGCGAAACCGAAGTAGGCGCCGTATTCGTAGGCTACTTCTGCGGTGCCGGACGGGAGGGAGACGCCGATTGAGGAGGGGGTGGAGCCGGCGGGGAAGTGGGTTGTTGTTGGTGGGAGGGCGGATGATGAGCTTGTTGTTGTGTGCGTGGAGGTGGAGGATGTGGTTGTGTGGATGGAAGAGGTGGTTGTGATGGGTGAGCTTGTCGTAGGAATAGTAGAAGTTTTTTGTATGGGGGATGTGGTGGGTACTGCTACTGAGACTGTGGTAGGGGCCTTAGAAGTGGTTGGTATAGGAGTTGAGGTAGGTACTACTACCACTGGTGTGGACGTCGCTGTTGCGAATGTCGATGGAGCCCGAGAGGTTGTCCCAGTGTACTAGCATGTCCAATAAGCAAATGAAATAAGGTACGCAACGAGTGAAAACAGCTTACAGTTGGAAATATCCCAATGCCACAGAAACCTTGAGCAGATGCGATCCCTTTCTTTGGAAAAAGGGCAACGATACCAGAACTCCAGGTTGCATCTCCGATTCCAAATATTCCCCCTGAACTCCAGTCACCTGGCAGCCGGCTGCTGGTGGTGATCCAGCAATACTTATGCTAGACAAAAGGGATGCAAATAGTACCACCTTGGTGGAAAGCATCCTGTTGGATTTGAGTAAGAATTAAGGAATAGATCAAGTTGAAAGAATGTGGTATGTCTGAACTCTTGTCTGGCTTGGAGATGGGGTGATATGACTTCATATAAGGTGTTATCAGATCTAAACCAAGCCTCACATGAGGCAGGTATGTCACTGGAGACTTTGTTGATAGGAGGGGCTTCTTGGTTGGCGAGACAATTCGTGAGCAGGTACATTCCACGAGTTCCCCGCGTTGCTGCAGACGCAACGCCGGTATTCCGATTGGCTTCATCGCTTTTCCAAATCCTATTACCGAGGGCAACATCTATCCAAGACCCCTTACTCGCTTACTGACCCTTCAACCCCTCAGAAATCCCCCGAAATAGGCGTTCAGCCACCTCACGGCTTCATTGCCACCAACAACATCCCACCGTTCAATGCACCCCACATACCCATCCGGCCTGACACACACGCACGCGACCACGTCTTTCACCAATTCGCCCACCCATTTCTCTGTGCAGCTAGGCTCTTCCATGATATTATCTAGATAAAATGTCCATCTCGAATCCTGGAATGCAGGAGGTAGATCCGCAATCTCGACCTCGATTCTAGGAGCAGTGGTTATGAGGCCTAGCGTGTAGAGCTGTGAGACAGCGGTATATCTTTGAGGCTGTATATACTCATCAATCTCACATTCCCTCCTCCCCATCTCCGCATATGACTTCTGTGCAGCAACAGAAGCACAACCCAGAAGTGTTCTCGACGAGGTGATTTCCTCGCAAATTGTGGTGAGGAAAGGCTTCGCTATTTTAGGGTCAGGCGTGAAAAACAGTATCCGGAATTGTCCCAACATTGGGATATCGAGTTGAAGCGATACGGGGTTGGCGTCAATATATCGCTCTACTCTCACGGGTGTCAATAGCGACCCTGCTTTCAATCCTACTTTTGACTTCTGATTCGGGAGATTTAGAACATTCTCCCTGTACGCTGCCCCAAACCCGGAAATGAAATTGATATTCTCAGCAAAGTTCTCCGCCAAAGCTTTCGGATCACTTTTGAGAAAAGCTTTGGCATGTCCTTCATCGAAGTCGATCAAATCTTGAGCTATTTTCCGGCGTTCAGATGCGTAGGTATCGAGGAGTAAAGGGGGAGCCAGATTCCGAAGGACGAGATTGAGCTTCCAGGCTAGATTGAAGGCGTCGTGCATACTAACATTCATACCTTGCCCGGCCTTGGGCGAATGTGTGTGTGCAGCGTCACCGGCGATGAGAATATGGTTGCTGGGGGTGCTGAAATGTTTGGAAATTCTTTGGGAGACAGTATAGACGCCGAACCATTCAATGGACTTCCATGAGAGGGAGAAAGGGTCAACGATAGCCTGTGCTCGAGAAATGACAAAGTCCTGAGTTGAGCGCTCAGGCGAGGAAGCGAATGAGACGGATGTGTGGGAAGGGAGTTCAATGTAGAGACGGGTCATGTTTCTTTCTCGTGGGATGCAGAGGATCGTTCCTTCTGTTTCAGAAGATATTACAACCTTGCTCCATAGGTCCGGGAAATCGGTTTCGATAACCCCTAATTCATCCTTCAGCAATTGATTCTGATTAAGAATAGTGTAACTCACCGTCTAAAACACCCCAAACAGATTTTCCTGGTTCTCCAACCATGTTAGCACCCGGCATTGCTTTCCGAACTGCTGAATGTGCGCCATCACACCCCACTAGATACTCCGATGTGATTTCCCTAAACCGATTCTTCTTTAGATCCCTATACTCGACCTTAATTCCTGGACCATTCACCGTT
>Ga0182030_10019387_pt1 | contig 12950 bp, 15 predicted proteins | sample 812S3MmetaG_FD_121299 | JGI IMG/M metagenome (GOLD analysis project Ga0182030, IMG submission 121299) | Permafrost microbial communities from Stordalen Mire, Sweden - 812S3M metaG (Illumina Assembly) | ecosystem: Environmental > Terrestrial > Soil > Wetlands > Permafrost | place: Sweden... | reverse complement strand
GCCTACTCATGATTTCTGGACGATTATCCCACCGTTTATTTCAATTGGCTGAGTGTTCGGTGACAATGCGCAAACAGTTGAGCTTTATTGCCATCTTGCTGGCTATCGGGGCTACTGCAGGTTGCGCCTCACTTGCGCCAGAAAACCATGCACAGAACCTGCCGGACGCCGTGTCTGCTTCGCCTCCGCCGACGCTGACGCCCGAGGAGGAAAGGGAATCTGCCGTGGCCCGGCAAGCGTATATTTCCTGCCTCGACCAAGCTGCGCACTATGCCGACCAGGGGGGGGCAGCCGTCGATAACGCGGCCGCGTTGATCGCTCCGATGTGTTATCCGCAATTCTCTCGGTTTCAGGCCGAGGCCGCAGCAGGGATGTCTGTGCGCGATCGGCGGACATTCGACCATGATGGCGACAAACGCCAGTTGGAGTTTGCAGGTAACGCGATTCGACAAAAACGAAGTGTGGCGGCACTCGCCACTGGTCAGTGACAAATCAAAGAAATGCATGGGGAGAGAATGATGGGGCAACCGATGAAAGCGTTCCGGCTGACGCAGTGGCAGAAGCCGCCGCAGCTGGTTGAGATGGAAATTCCAACTCCGGCCTATGGTCAGGTTCTGATCAAGGTGGCCGGAGCCGGGCTTTGCCATTCCGATATCGGCATGATGGGCATGCCTGAGGCCATGGGACGGATGGCAGGCTGGAACATGCCGTTTACCCTGGGTCATGAAGTCGGCGGCTGGATTGCCCAGTTGGGTGCCGGCGTTCGTGGCTTGGCGGTCGGCGATCCGGTTGTGCTCGTGTCGGCGCACTCGTGCGGCCATTGCCATTATTGCATGAGCGGCCACGACAATTCCTGCGTCGAAACGCATAGCGGCCGCGGCTATGGCCGGGATGGTGGCTTGGCAGAATATATGCTGGTCGACAACGCAAGGGCCGTTATCAAGCTGAATACCTTGGACCCGCGCGACGCGGGCCCTCTCAGCGATGCCGGCGCGACGGCCTATCATGCGGTGCGCCGTGTGCTACCCAAACTGGTACCCGGTTCGTCGGCAGTAGTAATCGGAGCTGGCGGTCTGGGAAGTTTCGCGATCCAGTTCCTGCGTGTTTTGAGTCCTGCGCGGGTGATTGCGGTGGATAATAACCCAGCGCGCAGGGCGCTTGCACTTGAGTTTGGGGCACATGAGGTCCTGGCTGGTGTGGATGAGCGCACAACTGCGGCACTCAAGGAGATCACAGGTGGAGCAGGAGCGGAGGCCGTTCTGGATTTCGTCGGCAATGACATCAGTCTTGAGCAGGGAATGCCTGCGGTTCGCAGCACCGGTTCATTTGCCTTGGTCGGTGCAGGGGGCGGAACATTGAACAAGAACCTCTGGGGATATCTGCCCAAGGATGGCGAGCTGTTCAGCTTCCAAGGCGGAAGCATCCGCGATTTGCGCGAGGTCATCGCGCTAGTCGAGGCTGGACTGGTTCGCAACGAGACAGAACATTTCCCCTTCAGCAAGGTGGAAGAGGCCTATAAGCGCCTGGACGAGGGAACGTTGCGCGGTCGCGCGGTGGTCACGCCCGATATCTGGTTGTAACGATCCGTGAACGTGCTGTTTGCCCTTCGCCTGGGGCCAAAAAAGCTTTAGATCAATCCTGGGCAAGTTGATTCGGCTGAGATTGCCGGAACTAAGGTGACGAACCGCACGGCCCCATTTGAATCCGCCGTCCGGAAAGCCGTTATGTCAAGTGCCATTGCCTCAACCAGCGCCGCGTCGGTGAGCGTCAACCCGAAACGGCCACTGTGGCGGACGTTCCTCGTCTTCCTCATGCCGATGATGGCGACCAATGTGCTGCAACTGGCATCGAATACGATCAACACGATCGTGATCGGCAAAATGTTGGGTGTGCATGCACTGGCAGCGATGTCCGGCTTCTTTCCGATTCTTTTCCTGCTGATATCCTTCGTCATCGGGCTCGGTTCCGGCGCCAGCGTATTAATCGGTCAGGCCTATGGCGCGAATGAACTGATCCGGGTCAAGGCCGTCGCCGGCACGACTTTGACCGTGTCGATTGCTATGGGCGTTGCAATCGCTCTTTTCGGCGGTCCATTCGTGCAGGATATGTTGATGGCGCTTCACGCGCCGGCAGACGTTCTGGTGGACGAAACCGAATATGCTCGGGTTATTCTTTTTTCGGTTCCGGTGCTGTTCGTCTTTATTATCTACACGACCATAACGCGCGGTGTCGGCGACGCACTGACCCCGTTTCTGGCACTGCTGGTCCAGAATGTGGTTGGACTCGTGATGATGGTCGCCCTGATTAAAGGCTGGGCCGGTCTGCCGAAGATGGGCGTGGTGAGCGCTGCCTATGCGACGATTTTCTCGTTTCTGTTCACTGTGGTGTGGATGGCTTTCTATCTCTTGTGGAAGCGCCATCCCCTCGCGCCGGACCGGGTGCTGCTGAAGCAGCTCAAAGTCGACTGGAAGTTGTCATGGCTGCTAATCCGGGTCGGCGTACCCACCGGAATTCAGGTAATGTTGATTGCCCTGTCGGAAATGGCGGTCATGTTTCTGGTCAATGGATACGGTTCCGGTGCGACTGCAGCCTATGGCGCTGTTCTGCAGGTTTGGAGTTATGTCCAGTTACCGGCGGTGTCGATCGGTATTGCAGCCTCTGTCTTCGGCGCACAGGCGATCGGCCGGGGCGACAATGCACAGATGGCGAAGATCACGCGCACCGGTATCAATCTGCAATTCGTCATCACCGGTCTTTTGGTGATGATTGTCTATGCTTTTTCTCGCGGTATCCTGGGGCTGTCGATTACCGATCCGACAGTCGTCGACGTTGCCGACAGCTTAGTGATGATTACCCTATGGAGTTTCCTGGTCTACGGCCTGGTCTCGGTGCTGACCGGCGTAATGCGCTCCAGCGGATCCGTTTTCTGGCCGACTACGTTGTCGATACTCTCTATCTGGGGTGTGCAAGTTCCGGTTTCATGGTTCCTCAGCCATCGGATTGGACTCGATGGGGTATGGATCGGCTATCCCGTAGCCTATGTCGTGATGTTCGGTTTGCAGGCCGGGTATTACCGGGTGTTTTGGCGCAAGAAGACGCATGCAAGGCTGATTTGATCGGGGCTGACGGGCGTAAGATTGGACGCTAAGTTCCCAACTCAAATCAGAACAGGATGAGGAAAGCCGATGAGCAGTTACGTTGAGGAATTTGAAGTCGGCCAGCCGTTTCCGCTTTCGCCCGGACGCACGATCAGCGAGAGCGATATCAACTTGTTCGCCGGTCTGGTTGGGGATTTCACGCCCATCCACATCAATGCCGATTACGCCAGTAAGACGAGCTTTGGTGGTCGGATCGCCCACGGTACTCTGACAATGTCGACCGCCATCGGCCTTCTGACCCAGTTGAACTTGCTGGGCGAGGGGGTGATCGCACTGCTGAACCTCAATTTCGACTTCAAGGGCGTCGTCATGATCGGCGACACGATCTATGCTCGCGTCACGCCTGCCGAGGCCCGCAAGAGTTCCAAGCCAGGCGCGGGTGTGGTCAAATTTGCCTTCGAAGTCATCAATCAACGCGACGAGCTGATCCAAATCGGCACCATGACTGTGCTGATGAAGACCAAGGACCATCCAGTTCCCATCAAACGATAGATCGCATGAAATGAGCAGCTTTCAGCCCGAAGCTACTGTCCGTTTTCTGATTGGTCAGCGGTCTCAAGATGCGGTCCTGACCGATGTCATGCCCGAGGGCCTGCGTCCGCCTACGCTGGCGGATGCGATCGCTGTGCAGATTGCGACGATGCGCGAGATAGGTCCGATTGGCGGCTGGAAGGTCGGCGCCGCTAACCCTGAGGCTGTGCCTACTGCCGCACCTCTGCCTGCCTCCGGCGTCAAGCCTTCGCCTGCACTGGCGACACCCAGGATGCGGGCGTCGGAATGTGAAATCGGCTTTCGTTTCGGCAAGTCATTGCTGCCCCGCGACACCCCTTTCACACGGGACGAGGTTCTGGCTGCAATCGCGTCCTGTCATGCGACGATCGAGGTGGTCGACCCACGCTTTCGCAGCAACGAAGGACTGGACGAGCTGACCAAGCTGGCCGATCTCGGCATTCATGGGAGCCTAGCTGTCGGCAAGGCGGCCGAGCGCTGGAGCCCGGATATGTTTGCCACTCTGCCGGTGATAATGGCGGTCGATGGGGTGAAACGGCGAGAGCTGGTGGGCAGCAACCCGGGCGGCAGCGACCTGGTGCGACTGCTCGTCTGGCTGGCCAATTCCGACGTTGCGCGTGCCGCCGGCGGTATCGAGGCCAGTCAGGTCGTGACCACGGGTTCCTGGACAGGCCTGACGCTCAGCCCGCCGGGCGCCTATATCACCGCCCGGTTTCAGGGTTTTCCCCCGGCTGAAGTCCGTTTCGCCGCGTTCTAGGTAGATCCGGGGAGAGTGACATGAACGCCGCTGTAGCGGTTGAAGGCGCGGTCTATACCGTCGCCGTTTTTTTAGGTCTGGTCGCCGCGTCAAGGTGGCGCCGACAGGGATCTTCGGTTCTCGAAGGCTTGGGATTGGCGATTGATCGTCGAAGCGTGATCGATATCGGCGCGGGATTGCTGATTGCTACTGCTGCCATGATCGGCATTTATGTGCTGGAATTGGTCTTTGGCGGCATTCGTTCAGTGCCCGCTGTCTTCGACAGCGCCGCAGCAATGACCCTCGCTTTGTTCCTGATACTGGATGCATTCGTCGAAGAATTTCTGATGCGCGGTATGCTGATATCGGGCTTGGCACTCGTTCTGGGTGGGCGATCTTTGATCGCGGTGTTGATCGCCGGTGTGCTTTTCGGCATCACGCATATGTTCTTCGATGGTGCTTCGTCGCTATCGGTGATCAGCAACAGTCTTGGCGGCGTGATCTACGGGCTCGCCTTCGTCCTTACCGGGCGGCTTTGGCTAGGACTTGGCCTCCACTTCGCCTGGAATTTCGTCCAGGGGCCCGTGTTAGGCTTTACTGTCAGCGGCCACGTCTTAGGCGGTGGGATATTCCATATAACCGACCTGGGACCGAGCTGGTTGACCGGTTTGCCTTATGGTCCAGAAGGGGGCGTCGTCGGCGTTGCCTTTCGCTTTGTGATCATCGCCGCTGTGCCGGCTTGGGTCGGGATTACCAGCCGATTGCCAAGGATTCAAGCTGCCGAATCTAGGTGAATGCCCGAGCGCATGTTAGGCATGGATCACTTACACTTATCGGGAAATGTGGATATGAGCTTCAACGGGCGCACGACGAGCGAAGAGATTGTCGAGGGGCTGGATCTTTCCGGCAAGACCATCGTCGTCACCGGTACATCGGCCGGTCTCGGCTTTGAGGCGGCGCGGGTTCTGGCCGGGGCGGGCGCTGAAATCGTGATGGTCGCCCGCAACGCAGAGAAGAACGCCGCCGCCGCGGCGCGGATCACTTCCGTTCAGCCTGACGCCCAGCTTCGCCTTGTCACGATGAATTTGGGGGAAATAGCCAGTGTGCGCCGCGCGGCAGCGGAAATTCTGGCTGCGCATCCCAAAATCCACGCCCTCATCAATAATGCCGGGATCATGGGCGGACCCTATGTCGTAACGCCGGACGGGCTGGAACTTCACCTCGCCACCAACCATATCGGGCCTTTTCTGCTCACCAACCTGCTCTATCCGGCGCTGAAGTCCGCAGCACCGTCGCGCGTCGTCGTTCTCAGTTCCGCAGGGCACCGCATGCCGGGCTTTGACCTCAGCGACCTGAATTTCCTCCGCCGCGAATACAACTATCAATTGGCCTATTGCCAGTCGAAACGCGCCAATGTGCTGCATGCTGTGGCCCTGGCGAAGCGGCTGTCTGGCTCGGGTATCACCGCCAACTCCGTTCATCCCGGCGCCATCCGCACCGAAGTCTTCCGCGACCTGACCGAAGCCAACATGCAGGGGGCGATCGACTGGTCGGCGGCAAGCGGATCACCTGAGAAATCCTCGTCTCAGGGGGCGGCGACCGAAATATGGGCATCCGTCTCCCCCCAGGCTGAGGGCATTACCGGTCAATATCTGGAGGATTGCGCTTTGGCCCGGCATATCCCGTCCGACAATTTCGGTGCTGCCGGCGTGATCGAGGAGGCTCTGGATCAGCATACGGCTGAGCTACTATGGGATGCATCAGAGAAGATCGTCGGACAGATGTTCCTATTCTAGCGGATAGGCGATGAGAGCTTGATAGGTTGGGGCGACCGCTGCCAGAAGCGCGTTGGCTGAGCGATGCCGTTCATTGCGCGCGACTTCAAGATCGTTCACGGTCACGCAGCTAAAATTGCCTCTAGGAGTAATGGCGAGTTGGATCCCGTCCGCCTGGCTGAGATCGGGCATCGCGAGACGGCCTGATAGGGCAGGGCGACACGCACTAATGCCGTATCGGGCGCCAGAGCATGGTCTGCACCGCATGAACTTGCAGGCGATCCAATGCCTCGATTGCGGCGGTGCGTCTCGCATCGGCTGAAAGGTCCCTTGCAACCGCCACAGTACGTCATCGTCCTTAGCCGTCCCGATTGACGACACAAAAAGTACGAGGCTCTATTCCTGATCGGAATCTGGAACGACCGACCCCGGACTAAAATGGACTGCATGGGTGAGCGTCAGGACGTTGGTTTTGTAGGAGATCTGGCTTTCGATCGGGCTCGGTGATTCGCTGGCGCAGCCCGCGAAAACCGCCAACGTTGCGAGACCTCCTGCTCCACAGAGCCCCTGTATGGGGTTGCGCCATCGTGATGAATGCTGCTTTGCGAACTCAGCCATAGTTCCGCCCGCCATTGCCCTGCTGGGGACAATGGCGGGTAAAGGGTAAGAATTACGTTATCTGAGGGTTTTGGGGTTCGGCAGACCCAATTCAGCTTCGCGTGCCGCATTTTGTCGACGATTCTGTGTGGCCAAGTCTTCGCGCTTTTTCTCTGCGATATTGAGCGCCGTTTCCAGAAAGGCGGCAATCTCGGGTTCGCCGGTCGAGCGCGCGAGATTTAGTGCCAGCAGGATTTTGTCGCTCAATCGCCGATTCAGTTCCGGGATTGCCGACGCGTCAATTTCATATCCGATGCGCGGCTTAGCTCGAATGCTCATGCCGGTCGCTTGGATTTTCTTTCGCAGAGAATGTATGGCGACTCGTATCGACACGGCTGCGCTATCGGGTTCGCTGCCGCCGTAAACCCGTCTGATCAAAACCCCCATGGGCGTCGGTCGGGCCCGGTTGTTCAGCAGTACACGCAATATATCAGCTTCAAGGGGCGCCAAATAAATGACCGCGCCCCGGTAAAATATGACGTTATGTTCATAGTCAAATTCAAAGGAATCGTGGCTCGCTTTTTCGATGATCTTTTGGTTGGTCAAGATTTGGCTATTCTGCGATTTCTTGATTATCGCTGATGGATAGGATGGAAGCTTAGAAACCTGTTGGATTTATGTTGAATTGACGAGAAATCAGGTGATATCAGCCTAATATTGTTTTGGTTGCGATCAGGAAGCATGAGCGCATAAATGCGACTCGCGTCAACTCAATATGGCGAACTGTCTTTAGAGAAGAGACGTTTCTGAATGCGGACCACCAGATCACCGACCGGAGTCGCGCGTGCCTTGTCCATCTGCCTGATGGCAATGGCTGTTGCAGTTCCCACGGCCATCGCTCACGACCTGGACAAGCAGGACAACAATTCGCCCGAAATTCAGGCCTGGGTGACCAGCCTCACAAATGGGCCTGGTGTTGCCTGCTGCGCTACAGCGGACGGATGGCGCCCCAGCGACGTGCAGTGGGATACGAACACCAAGGGCTATCGGGTGCTGATCGAGGGTCACTGGGTTCAGGTGCCGGATGAGGCGGTGATTCACGGCCCTAACAAGCTCGGCCATGCCGAGGTCTGGTTCTATCATATCGACGGCCTGCCCGCGATCCGCTGCTTCCTCCCCGGCGAGGGAATGTAAAGGGCGGTCCAGCCCAATTTCCGATCCATGATGGCGGCGAGATTTCTCGCGGATGGCACCTTGGCGGGCTGACGGTGTTGAGAAGGAGAAAGCGCCTCCTTACCTTTCAAAACGTCAGGTTGCCCAGTTATGCCAGAACCGAACATCCCCGATCACATACAGCAGACAATAGATGCCATAGCCGAATTGCACGCGCGCCATTTGCGGGAGGCGACCCGGGTTCAGCGTGTCGTCGAACAGACCGTGCGGTGGGTAGGGCGCCCGTTGATGATCGGCTATCTCACGATTGCGATCATCGGATGGGTCGCGGTCAATCTCGTGCTCAATGCCGACGGACGGGCGTTCGATCCGCCGCCGTTTCAAATATTGCAGGACATTGGGGAGGTGATCGCCATTTATATCACTGTGCTGATTCTCATGACGACACAGAGAGAAAAGGAAATCGGGGAACATCGCGAGCAGTTGACGCTGGAGTTGGCGATGTTGAGTGAACAGAAGAGCGCGAAGATCATTCAATTGATTGAGGAATCGCGCCGCGATAACCCCATGATCAACGATCGGGTCGATAGCGAAGCCGCCGCTTTTTCCGTGCCCGCGGACCCGCAGGCGGTGTTGGACGCGATCAAGGACTCACACCAGGAAATGCGCGTCTCGGTCGACACTGGGCGATCGAAATAGCCCAAGCGGGCCTAGCCCAATATCCGATCCACAAAACTTACCAGCGCGGCCGACATTTCCGCGTCTTCGGGTGTCGGGTTGCCGAAGATGCCACCGAAACCGCCATGAGGCATCGCTTCCCAGACATGCAGTTCAGCCGGAATTCCGGCGTTCAACAGCTTGCGGTGCAGGCGCACCGTATCCGACAGCAAGAGGTCGCGCGTGCCGGATTGCAGGAAAGTGGGTGGGAAGCCCTTTGTATAGTCGCCGAAGATCGGGGAAATATAGGGGTTGGTCAGGTCGTGCCCGCCTGCGTAAAGCTTTGCCACGTTGCCCCCGGGCCGCAGCACCGTGTCGATGCCGGCGTTGGTGTTGATCGTGTCGCTGGACCAAGTCAAGTCTGTGGCAGGAGTCAGCAGCCCGATGGCAGCCGGCATCGGCAGGCCGCTGTCGCGGATCTTGAGCGTTACCGTCGCCGACAGGTTGCCGCCGGCAGAGGCGCCGGAAATCGCGATCTTCTTCGGGTCATAATGCTCCAGCATATGGCGATAGACAGCCAATCCATCTTCGACTGCCGCAGGGAAGGGATGGTCGGGCGGCATCCGGTAGTCCAGCCCATAGGTGACGCAGCCAAACTCAGCCGCAGTTACCACCGCCTCCCCCTTTGAGAATTTGCCGCCCATGAACACCCAGGCCCCGCCGTGGATACGCAGATGGGCCCGGTCGGGATATTTGATGGTCTTGGGCGTCGCCTTATGGACGGTTACGCCCGCGATGGTCTGTGTCTCCACAGTTGCCGGAACTGTAGCCAACCACCGATCCACGACCGGCTCGAACATGCCATTGGCAGCAGCGATGACTTTTTTCCAGCTTTCGCTGTCGCTGGCCGCCGGCTGCGGCGGGGAGGGAAATATCGAGCTTAAGAACTTCTTGGCGTTGTCACTGATCGACCCCGGCATCGGAATATCCCGCGGTCCCAAATGCATTGTGCCTTCGGCGTCGACGCTGACTGTAAGTTGGGTCATCGTATTCCCTTGTGTCGCTGTAATTTGCTCGACTATTCGGTAACTATTTTTTGCGGTTAGCCAAAGGATCGCAGTCTGACGGTCGCGGCGGTAGATGAGCGGAAACTGGATCATAGCTTTCGATTAGCGTTTTGCTAAGGCCGCGCTAAGCACCAGGGCCGTCCCAGCGAATATGGTCCACGAGAGCAAGCTGTTCTCCCGTCGTGTCTGGTAGAACCAGCCAAATGGCCTTAAATGATTGAGATAAATATGGCCCGTCGCCGAATTGCGACTATACGAGCCGGTGAATGGTATCGAAAAGCCGAGTAAAAGTAGCAATATCCCAGGGGTACCTTTCCATCGCCCAAGAGATTTTACCCAGAATATCTGCCTGGGACTCATCTTGCCGATTGGCATTTGTTGGCCTACCTCAGCCAGCGCGTTCGATATGGCCCCGCACAGCGCCATTGGCTTCGTCGATCCAGCCGTAAGGTTTCACCTTTTCGATCATTTTGTCGAAGGATTCGATCCATTCGGTCGGCTGGGGCTTGCCCTTCCAGTTCCTAAGCGCGTCCTGCCTGACCCAGGCATGGTCGTGCGCCGCGTCCATCGTCGCGACGCCGTCCAGCGCCACCTCGATCTGGGCGTCAGTCATGCCGATTTTCTCCACGGCGATCTTGAAGCCCTTGAAGTCGTTCGGCTCGTTGAGTTCCAGGGTGCCGGCGGATGTGATGGCGATGATCATATTCGGTCTCCGATGACGTAAGAGAAACACCAAGATGGCGCCAAGACGCCAAGGAAATCCGGTTTTATACGCAGATTACGCAGATTTCGCAGATGAAATCCGATTGTTATCCCCTTCGGCGGCGGAAAGCCGCGCAGCAAAAAAATCATAATCTGCGAAAATCTGTGTAATCTGCGGTTTGATTCTTACCTGCCTTGATGTCTTGGCGCCTTGGCGTTTGCTTTCAAGAAATCTCCCCGCGCACAGAATCCAGGAAGCTCAGGATTGCGGCGTTTGTCGCTGCCGGCTGTTCCTGCTGAACGAAGTGGCCGGCGTCGGGGATGATGGTGACTTGGCGCAGGTCAGGGGTGCGGCTGCGCATGATGTCGATGGCGTCGGGGCGGATCATCTTCAGGACCGGGTCGTGGGAGCCGGCGATGAAGGCGGTTGGCACCTCGATATTGGCGTCGGCCCATTTGGCTCCCAGCTCCCAGTTCCGGTCGGCGACGCGGTAAGAGTTTAGACCGCCGATGAAGGTCTTGTCCCCACCCTGCCGAGTGAATTCGGCGACGTAGGTGTCCATATCTTCAGAGGACATCCATGGCCAGGGCAGGTCCATCGCCGGCTTTTCCAGCACGTCGAGATATCCGGTGCCTTCAGTCTTGTGCTTGGTCCAGCCCAAGAGGTTGCCCCGTGGCGAAAGCGCCCAGAACAGGCGCGTCAGGAACTCGCGGGGCTGCGCACCCAGCTCCTTCTCGCCGGGGCCGATCTCCTGGAAATAATGCAGGTGCAGAAAATGCTGCTTGGCGGCTTTGGCGAAGACTTCGCTTGGCCGCATATCGGGGTCGGCGAACTCGGCGGTGAAGTCGCTTTTGTCCCTTTTCGGCTTCGATCCCATGCCACCGCGGCCGGCCAGGTCGAAGTCATAGGGGCAGGCCATACCGATGACGGCGGCGACCCGGTCAGGATGGCGCACCGCCAGGTTGAAGACCAGCTGCGCCCCGAAATCATGACCGATGAAGACCGCCTTCTTTTCGCCTAGCGCATCGAGCAGACCCAGCATGTCGTTCGCGACATAATCGGCGTCATACACCTTGGGGTCGGTCGGGCGGTCGGTCCGGCCATATCCGCGTTGGTCGACAGCAATCGCGTGCCAGCCGGCGGCGGCTAGTGCCGGAAGCTGGTGCCGCCAGCTGTACCAAAGCCCGGGAAAACCATGAACCATAACCACCGGCGGTCCCTCGCCGGCTTCGGCGATATGCATATTGATGCCGTTGGTCTTCACCATACGGTGATTGATGGTGCTCATTGCTTCCCCTGTTCCCAATGTCAGACTGCGGCGTCGATCGCACGCAGATTATCCAGCACCATAGCCTCGCCCTCTATTCCGGGCTCGGAGATCAGGTGCTCCAGTTCGATCAGCCCGGTATAGCCCAGGCTGCGGATCGTGCGAAAGATATTGACCCAGTTCAATTCGCCGCTGCCCAACTCAAGCCGTCCGGGAATGTCCGCCACCTGAATGATGGCGACCATATCCCAAACGGCTTTCAGATTCTGGAGGACATTGCCGTCCATCGGCGCGATATGGCCGAAATCATACACGAGCTTGACCGCCGGGCTGTTCACAGCCTTCGCAACCGCATAGGCGTCGGGAATATGGTGCAGCAGCATGCCGGGCCAGCGGCTGGAGTCCACTGTCTCAAGCGCCAATATGACCCCTGCCTTTTCCGCCAGCGGGGCGAGGCGCTTCAGATTCTCGACCATGCTCGTGCGTTGGTAGGCTACCGGGGTCGCCGGGTCGTGAGCACTGACGACCGTTAAATATTTGCCGCCGGTGCGTCCCGCTGCTTCGATCGATTCGCTAAGGTCGCGCTTTAGCTGCTTGCGTGCCTCAGGCGTATCCAGGCCCCAGAGCGGGCGATTCCAATGCATCGGGTTATTGACGAAGCAACCCATCGTCATGTTATGGCGGGCAAGCGCTGCGCCCATGCGCTCCTGAACTTCGGGCGGGCGGATGCGCAGAAAATTATCCTCGATCCCCGCAAATCCTAGTTCGGCGAGATAGTTGATCTGCGCCACCGGCTCGGCGGAGCCGGCACTATGCAGGAAAAGAGGCGCATCGGGCGCCATCAGTCCGATATGGGGCGCATAGCGCATCTTCCATGCATGTGCGTCGGTCATTCTGCTTCCCCTTGGCGATGGACGTTTATCGCGGTGGGCGTTTACAACATCAAGCGCACAAATTGATGAGGCTGCATTGCTTCGAATCGGCATTGACCTCGGCGGGACAAAGATCTCCGGAATCGCGCTCGACGCCGACGGAGGCGTGCGGGCGCGGGGGCGCGTTGCCTCACCACGCGAAGACTATCCCGGAACGCTTCGCGCTATCGCCGGACTGGTCGTCGATCTCGAACGCCGTGCGGGCGCGTCGCCAGGCCAAGCCTCGGTTGGAATCGGCATGCCGGGGGCTTTGTCTCTAAAGACTGGGCTGGTGAAGAACGCCAATTCGACATGGCTGAATGGTCAGCCATTCGACCGGGACTTGGTTGGGGCGCTGGGGCGCCCGGTCAGGGTAGCTAACGATGCCAACTGTTT
>Ga0182030_10019385_pt1 | contig 12952 bp, 18 predicted proteins | sample 812S3MmetaG_FD_121299 | JGI IMG/M metagenome (GOLD analysis project Ga0182030, IMG submission 121299) | Permafrost microbial communities from Stordalen Mire, Sweden - 812S3M metaG (Illumina Assembly) | ecosystem: Environmental > Terrestrial > Soil > Wetlands > Permafrost | place: Sweden... | reverse complement strand
CTTTAGCTTGGGGAGGAATTGCGTCAGAAGAAAAGTTTTTCAGGAAGTCTTGACGAAGTCAAAACTGGTGTTATATTCTAAGTTGTAGGATCGTTGAAGCATATTCGCAGAGAACCTACAAGGATAATGTCAATTAGCCCATTGTCGTCCGTTGAAGGTTAACCTTCCGTAAAGGTCTTGATGACCGAGAATATACGAAACATGGAATGACAAGCCCCAATGTTTTAGCTTGGGGTAATTGACATTGTACATACAGGCGATTAAACATTAAGGATATCATGAATACATTAAATAATACATTAGAGGATACAGTTCTATCAGTCGTTCATTCATTCATGTCTAACGAGACATTATTCACGGCACTTGACGTCAGTAACGAGGTCAAGAAGACTATACCAACGGCTCGTCATAAGGATGTTCGCAATATGATTCGCAGCATCTACGGTGAAATTATTGAGCCTGCTGGATGGTCACGAACCGAGATTGATGTAACATTGGATGATGGCAGTGCAGTTCCAGCATTACTTTACCATCCGCTATCGGAAAGCTGGAACCTAGACGAACTATATGGCGACCAGAAGCGAATGCAAGTATCGGTCAAACCACCGGCAGATAATGAGTCGAGCGTTAATGACTATCCGATCGTTCATACAACGATATTTAACCCTAACAGCCCATTATTTGCCGACACTTCTTCACAACGAACACTCGTGCAAACAACGGTCATTCCACAAGCCCCTGCCACCGTAACGACAGAAAATCAAGCCAATCGAGTTTCTTCCAAATCGGAGTTCATTGAAGAATTAGTTAGACTTGGCAAGGATCTGATTAAAGAGGGTCGCAAGGAGGTTGAGGAGACGATGGTTGAAAAGGTGGCTCCGAAGTTTAGCAATTTGCTAAATAAGTTGTTCCCGAGCCGATAATGCAACCAATCATATACTATCGCGGAGTTGATTTTGAGCGTGACGAGCTAACTGCCGCTCAAAACTCATTCTTTTGCACCAATCGATTTCCACAGATCAAAAACGATATGATGGTCATAGGACGCTATAGCCTTTGGCCATTCTACTCCGATCAGCAAAAAGACATTGAATATGTTGGCGCGAAACTCATTAGCACGTACGAACAGTATCTATACATCGCCGATCTTGGCAATTACGTCATAGACCTTGAAGATATTACGCCTAGGACGTGGAGCAGTCCGCTAGATATTCCGGATAACGGAACGCAATTCGTGGTGAAAGGCGAAACCAATTCACGTAAGTCAAACTGGCTTCACGATATGTATGCCCCTAATAAATCGGCAGCAATAGATATATGCAATCGACTATCTAATGATAGCCTAATTGGAACACAGAAGATATACATTCGCGAATATGTTCCGCTTGTCAAATTGCTTGACGGTATCAACGGAATGCCAGTCACCAAGGAATATCGATTCTTTGTTGCATATGGCAAGGTATTATGTGGCGGGTACTACTGGCACAATTACAGGGACGATCTGCCAGAGGCGGTTAACCACAAAGAAGTTCCAGAATATTTCCTCCAAAAAGTGATTGACAAAGTTGGAAACAAATCTAACTTCTATGTCATTGATGTCGCTAAAACCCAATCAGGAGAATGGATCGTCATAGAATTGAATGATGGACAATTTTCGGGACTATCGGCAATCGATCCAAATGATCTATATATGAACTTGAAAACGGTATTTGGAGAAAAGTGTGAATAATTTCAGCGAAATATCAGGCATTCTGCTATATCAAGATGACTGTAAAATTAATAGGAGCACAAGTATGGTTACATTCACGGCAGCAAACCAAGTACGTCTAGCTATCAAAATGAAGTTGAGTATGTTTGAATGGTATGTTTCTTCAAGAGTAAGGCCAATGGCGGATGATTATGCTGTTATTATTGGAGTAAGGCGAATAGATAATGCCATACGAAAGATTGTATCTCCGGTAGTGGATGGAGTTGATGTAAAGTTAGAGATTGATTAGGAGTTAGTTATGAGTACGAGAGTTGTATGTTTAAGTGATACGCATTCATATCACAACAGTGTTATTGTACCTAATGGTGATTGGCTAATTTTTGCCGGGGATCTTTCTTGGCAAGGGGAGATGTCAATCATCGCTAGTTTTGCTGATTGGTTAGGTGATCTTCCTCACAAGAAAAAAATTTGCATCTTCGGCAATCATGAGATTGGAATGAGAAATGGCCCAAATAGAAAGACAGCATTAAAGTTGATTGAAAATAGTGGGGCAATATATTTGGAGGATAGCGGTGTTGAAATCGATGGACTTAATGTATGGGGGTCTCCGTTTTCGCCAACTTTCTATAATTGGGAATTTATGGCCAATAGAGGAGAAGATATAGGATACCATTGGGCACAAATACCTGACGACACCAACGTCCTAATAACACATGGGCCAGGCTTCGGAACGCTTGATGCAGTGCAGGGGGTAGGTCGTGGACCACAGGGATGTGAAATGCTGTCTAGGCGGATAAAGAACCTGCCTAACTTGAAGGTTAATTGTTTTGGTCACCTTCATAAGAGTGGAGGAATGTCCATTGTAAAAGACGGAGTTACTTTCGTCAATGCCGCAATCTGCACCGATGAATATAAACCAATTAATCCACCAGTCGTGATCGACATATGAGGAACACACTATGACGACGATTCTATACGCAATTAAACAGATGGCCCGCCATTATGAAGAGGAAACTACTAGAAAACTCAAAGGCATCATATTGAGCTTCGACGACTTCAAAAATCTATTAGCCGAGATGGATAGCAAATTGTCTATATACAAATGTGTGTTCGATGAAGATCCGTATTGTGGAATTACGATTGACGGAATTAGGATTGAGTGGAATGACGAAAATGATTGAAATAACGGAAACTAAAAGCTAGAATTGAAGAAGAATTGATTGTAATTCACGGAATGCCTAGTCACTTTCAGCATATTTGGTGATTAGTCTATTCACTTCTAACGACGATTTCTTTTCCTGATCCTTGCCGATCGATGGATATTTAGAATGGACTTTTCTGGAGATCAGCTCTTTTAGACTAGATAACGATCCTTTATACCATGGAGGAGCGGCAGTATACTTGCCTACCTGCGATAATGCATTTCTTGCCTGATCAATGGAATTAATAGGGAAATGTTCTTTATGATCAAGGGCTGACGAAGACGAAACACATACATCGCCACGGTTTCTACACTCAGCCTTAGGATCACGCTTTTTCTCATCCCTGGCAGTCGAAACTAATTCCTCAAACTCATTAACCATTGCTAATATTTCATTCAGATCGGACATTATCATTCCTTTGATAAGATCATATACCATTCAATGCCAAAATATTCACAGGAGCAAATCGTGAAGACATCAGTACATAGATTATTCGCCGTCGGAGATCATAGCTATATGATTGAATTACAGCCCAATGAATTGAATCATGTTGTGGTAAAATTGAGCGATGAAATTTTGATGGAACACACATATGCTACCGAGGAAGTAGCAATGATGGAAGGAAAGAGATTTTGCTACCTAGATGCCGGAAGGAGACAGAGATTATGGTGAATGCCTTTCTAGTCAGCTCCAAAACTGATCCATACGATGTCTACATCGGAAGAGGATCGTCCTACGGTAATCCATACTCGTGGATCCCAGGTCATGGAATCCTAGTCGATAGCCGAGAAGATGCAATTCGTCTATACGAAGAGTGGGTTCGCGAGCAGCCGGAACTAATTTCGGCAATCAAAAATGAATTGAAGGGAAAGATTTTAGGATGCCCTGGGTCGGGATGCCCATACTTGGGCTGCCACGGAGAGGTGCTGTTAAGGATATTGGAGGAAAACAATTGACAGCAATATTAACTTCACTTGAACGAAGCGTATACTTGACACCGGCTTATTCGTGATTACATTATTCGATACGACACACTAACCCCTTTATTTGGAGATCATTAGTTATGACAGACAAAGAAGCACAATTGGCAGTATCAGATTATAATTTGCAGAAGCTCAATACAAAGGAGTTTTCTAAACATGTTGCTGCCACAATTCAGATGGGCGGAAACCTAGCGGTGTTCGGCAGACGTGGTACTGGTAAAACTGAAATCAGCAAACAAGAGATAGCCAAATCTGGTGATAGAGAGGTGTATCTAAACCTATCCGTTATGGAGCGCGTTGACCTAGGTGGATATCCAGATATTATGGGAGTATCCGCCGAAGAAAAGCGACGAAAGTTCGTTGACTTCCTCCTACCACGATTTTATGAGGCATTGATAGATGGTGATAAGCCAGTTACCCTACTACTTGATGAGATGGATAAGGCTGAACCAGCTCTATGGGCGCCACTATTGGAGATCACTCAATTTAGATCTATTAACCATAGGCCACTTCCGAATCTACACTCAATCATCATGACTGGCAACCTAATATCGGAAGGTGGTATGAGACCATCATTGCCACTACTTGATAGGTCTGAAAAGTATCTGCTTGAAGCTAGTTCAGATCTTTGGCTCTCTTGGGCGGGCAGTATGGGAAATATTCACCCATCTATTACTGCCTACATCTATGACCATCCAAACGATCTGTTCGGATCGGTCGACCCAGAAGATCGTTATGCTGATGCCTCTCCAAGAGGATGGGATCGTTCGTCAAATATTGTACGCAAAGGAGAGGAAAACGGATGGAGTGCAAGCATATTGAACGCCAAGGTTTCAGGATGCATTGGAAAGAGCGTTGGCACTAAATACGAGTTCTACTTCCAGTATTACATTGAGCTTATGCCACTTATTGAGAGGATCTTTAATGGCGAAAACGTTGCCGATGAATATAATTCGTTGGAGCCGACGAAGAAGCTTGTTGCGTGCATGATTACTTGCGCAAGGTTTGCCAATAAGCTAGATGAGGCTGGCGCTGGAAATATGCCAAAGTGCTGGAAGAATGTAGGCACTTTCTTGCAGATGGTTGAAAGCGAAAACACATTGATTAGCGTGCGTTCCCAAATCCAAATTGAACGAATTATTCGTCACAACCTGGATGACGTCGATTTCTGGAAAAAAATTATAAGTTCAATTAATGAAAAAGTTAATGATTGAAGCCTAAAACTACATATCAACGCAAACAATTAGACGAGGGAAATTAAATGCAATTCAGTAGAGTAATAGGAAATATTGACCCTAAAATGGTAAAGAAAGCCGAAGAAGCCATAACAAAGTTGTTTCTTGATCTAGCAATACACTATAATAATAAGCACACTCACACTGGAAGTGGATTGGGCGGCGATACTTTCCTATTTACTCTACTGCATCCCGCACAACACATATGCACCATGAATATGCCTACTGCGGCAACTGACGGTAAGCGTTTTTACTGGAACCCAAAATACGTCATCAAACTACATCGTATAGGGCTTCGCCTAGTAGGTGCTCATGAGGCCTGGCACGCAATATACATGCATCCGGCTCGTAGAGGATCTCGAAACCCAATGCTATGGAACATTGCAGTAGATTATATCGTCAACTACAATAACATGGAGGATCTTCGCATACGAGGATTTGATGCCGCAGAATATTTCCACAAATATAAGGGGAAGTATCAGACCCTTAGCGAGCTGATAGAACAGGCCAAAGATCCGTTCGCATACAGCAAGAAATTGAGAAAACTTGGCGAAGAAGAGATGGACCCGGTATCATCTCCTGCATCAAGTGAAAAGAAGGTTGATTTGCCGGCACCGGGTGAAGACCGCGAACTAACCCAAGAAGAAAAAGATGCCCTGGAAAAGACGGAAAAGAAGATCAAGTATTATTATGCTGATCCAAATTTACCGGAGGATATGAGAACGCCAGAGGCAATTTATGATTGCCTATATAAGCTGCTTCCGAAGTGCCCAAAATGCGGTCGTCTAGGCGTATACCCATATCCTGATAAAAACAAGGGCAAGAAGGGCAAAAAGAGCGGTAAAAAAGACAAGAAAGACGATAAGTGCGCAAAGTGTGGCCTGCCTAAGTCGGATAAGAAAAATAAAGGGCAAGATCAGCAGGATCAGGACCAAAATCAACCTGGGCAAGTGCAACCCGGTCAAAATGAGCAAGGCCAAGATAAGGGAGATCAGCCTGGACAAGGACAGAAAAATAAGCCTGGTAAGGGAAAAGGAAATACTTGTAAATGCGATAATGACGATCATGAGCATGGAGATGATGGGTCTCCCTGTGATTGCGATGATCCGAATTGTCAGGGGCAGGGGAACCAGCCTGGTCAGGGGCAAGGAGAAGGCGATAGCGATCAAGGAGGCGGAGATCAGTCTGGGCAAGGCCAAAACGGATGCGATTGCGACAATGGAAAAGGATGTTGCGGCGGATGCTCGGGAGGAGTCGACATATTTGGATTGGGCGGAACCGTAGATCATCATATGGATTCCGAAGAATCCAAGGATAAGATGGCGAAAAAAATATCGGATGCCATGGAATCCGCTAGAAAAATGGCTGGTCATGTTCCTGCCGGATTAGAAGATGAGCTAGGAAGATTAACTGCCCCAGTTATAAAATGGACTGACATTATTCGCAGCAAACTAATGAGGACAAGGCAGGGAGATGGTAGGAACGATTGGACTAGATTTAGGACAAGGCAAATGTTCGTAGGGCTCTTGACGCCAAAAAAGAAGACGTATACTTGTAACTTCGGATGCCTATTGGATACATCGGGGTCAATGAGTCAGGATGATATGGCCAGAGGCGTCAGTCAATTACAGGCGTTGGATGAGAGAAATGAAGGTTGGATCACATTTGCCGACAGCACAGTATACTTCGATAAAAGCGTCAAAATTAAAAAGGTAAATCAAGAGGAACTATCAAAAATCAAACCGGTTGGAAGAGGAGGCACAGTGTGGTCGGAATATTTCTCTGACTATGAAAAGCATATTGGTAAATGCGACTTCCTGATCATTATATCTGACCTATACCTTGACGATGTAGATGTGGCAAATATGGTAGATCCCGGAATCCCCGTATACTGGTTATGCACTAGCAATAATACTTCGTTCAAGCAGCCATTCGGAAAAATACTATATCTTAATGCGTGAAACAGGAGTAATTCACCGGCAACAGTCCATTTAGTTTTAGCTCGCTCGATATTAAATCATACGCCTCCGCCATGTTAAAGCTACCATACCGCGAATCCACTAAGAAGAATATGCCGAAGCGATGGTTTTCCAATGCGCCTCATACCCATAATGCGCTGGACGACAGTATTGAACAAGGACAATTGTTCATTAATATGTTGAAAGAAAATACTGGAACTTGACAATTGATTTGATGTGGATATATTGTTTGACGACATATGGAGGAACAATTATGATCAAGGTTTTTCATTTAACGGGTGCGCCAGCTTCAGGGAAGTCAACGTGGGCTAAACTTGAGGTGGCAAAAGATCCATTGCATTTCCTCCGCGTTAACAACGATGATATTCGCGCCATGACTAACGGTAGCGTCTTTTCATCGGAATACGAGAAGCTAATAACTGAAACCCGTATGCACCTTATTAAAGATGGGCTAAATAGAGATCTCAACATTATTGTGGATAATGTCAATTCCAATAAGCGACATTGGGATACTGCCTGCCGACTTGCGAAGGAGTCGGGCAAGGATGTGCAAGTTATTGAGAAGATTTTCTATGAGCCTATTGATGTTCTTTTGGAGAGAAATGCGAAGAGAGTCGGTACTGCAAGGATGCCTGACGACGTCGTGCGCAAATTCTTTAAGGAGCTTGGCGGAGACCAACTTAAGTTCCGAAACGCCCGCGTGGAATCTTTTACGAAGAATACGGTGGCGTCCGATAAGGCAGTGGGGTCACTGCCACTGGTACAGGATCCTAATGCCAAGAAGGCAATCATTTGCGACCTTGACGGCTGCTTAAGTTTATTCAATGTTAGACATAAAGATGGGACCATTGAGGTTCGCTGTCCAGGCGCCCATATTCGCGACCCATATAATTGTCATAATTGCGATAAAGATACAGTTAATAAGTCAGTTGCAACGGTTGTTGACGCTATGTTCAGGGACGGTTTTTCGATCTTATTTTGCTCGGGACGTGAGGATATTTATAGGAACCAAACGGAGATCTTTTTGAAAGATAATTTGCCAAGTATTGAATACAAGTTGTTCATGCGAAAAGAACATGATCAGCGGAAGGATTCAATTGTTAAAGAGGAGATTTTCAACGAACATATTAGGCCTAACTATAATTGTCTATATGTACTTGATGATCGTTCAAGTGTGGTAAAAATGTGGCGCGAAACCCTAGGGTTAACATGTTTCCAAGTTGCTCCAGGTGATTTCTAACATGCAAAAACTAATATTCCTACGTCAAGAATACATCGACCCATCCGTCGACAATCTGTCCAAAAAGGAAGTCGCCGACCTACAACAAAAACAGTTCCTACAATCAATCGAATTATTCAATGCCCAAATGATAGGGCAATCATTTAAGGCGGTCAAATATATACCTGCCGATGCAATCCTAATTGAGTATGATGACGCATTAAATGACGCAATGTATAAGGTATTATGTTCCGCCGATGTTGTAGATATAATTGATTCGATTATTCCGCAAAATATCGAGTCAATTGGTGAATCATCGGAGATGTGCGGAAACCAGGTCCACCAAAATGCTAATGATATCGATGAGTTGAAGAACAAAATGGCAGGGTATATGAAATGAATAATATTGTATTTGGCGATTGTTTAAATGCATTACCAACAATACCGGACAAATCAATTAGATTGATCTACGTAGATCCACCTTTTAACACTGGTAAAATACAAAGGTTAGATAGAATTAAAACTACTGTTTCTGATAACGGCGATAGAGTTGGTTTCGGAAACAAATCATATGACACTCAAAAGATTGGTAGCGTAGGATCGTATGAAGATAGTTTTGATGATTTTGAAGGTTTTCTTATGCCAAGGATTGAAGCATCGTTGCGATGTCTAACTGATGACGGATCAATATTTATTCATTTAGACCAACGAGAGTGCCATTACATCAAGGTGGCAATGGATAAATTACTAGGTAGAAATAGGTACATTCAGCAACTTATTTGGGCGTTCGATTTTGGCGGTCGTTCCAAAAAGAAGTGGGCGGTGAAACATAATGTAATACTATGGTACGCAATGAATCCAAAGAAGTATATATTTAATTACTCCGATATGGATAGGATTCCGTATCTTGCACCAGGACTATGTGGAAAAGAAAAGGCGGAACGCGGTAAGACGCCTACGGATACGCAATTCATAACAGTGTGCCCTACTAACGGAAGTGAAAGAACTGGATATCCAACTCAAAAGCCACGTAAATTACTTGACCGTATAGTGAAAATACATAGTATGCCCAACGACACAGTCCTCGACTTTTTCGCCGGTAGCGGAACAACTGGGGAAGCCGCCGCAGCTAACGGTCGTCAATTCGTAATGATCGATAAGAATCCAGAAGCCATTGAGGTTATGAAAAAGAGATTGCTGCCATTCAATCCGGAATTAATCAATTTGATAGATCCAATAGCCTCCCATTGACATTTCGTGATTCATTATTACATTTTAAGATGAGGAGCACACTATTATGTTATTTGGACTATTCCTTCTATTCGTAATTTGGCTAATTTGGTCGTTATTTGTTAGGGGAGTTCTATTCAAGCTCATCCTATTCGTATTCGGGTGGATCGGGCTATATGCAGTTCTATCGGCAAATTATCCTAGCATGAATGTAGTGGCGCTAACAATCGGCGGCAATGATCTTTCATATGCAGCGATTGTTCCCAGTGTTATATGCTTATTGGCACTTTTAACAACCAAATCGTGAGGAGATCATGAGCCCAGAATTATTTGCGACGCTGCTTCTTTTTATGCCAATGATAATCGGGCTGATACGGCACTTTAAGGAGTGACATGGATCTAAAATCATTAACCGACGAACAGTTCGAACAATATCTATTAACCAAGTATGGCCCAGACTGGTTTAATGTTCCGCTCACGCAGGATGAGTTAGATCGCTTCCCCAGGGTAACGGATAAGGATGTGGCTGCCGCATTGAAAGTAGCTGCCAATCAAAATTATACATTGGCTAGCGACTCATTTGGGATGAGCGACGACGAGTTAAAGTGAATATGGAGATCTGATTGCCACGGGTGGGTCAAAAGGATTTGGAGAGGATAGACCAGAATGAAACAGCTATTAGTGCAGAGGTTTTTAGAGAATCACACATTCAAAGAATTGGAAGATCAGCATGGTGTATTCGCTAATTTTTCAAAGTCGGGCCATAAGTTTTCACTTAATTACGACATGACTTTGTCCAAGGAAAATGATCCTCTTGCCCAAGAATGCCGGGGGCTAATATTGTCATTGGAAGACGGTCGACCAGTTTTTGGAGTAGCTAGACCAAATGGCAAGATAGATCGTGGCAATATAGAGCCGGGCAAAACAAAAGTACTGGCATTTCCAATGCGACGGTTTTTTAATTATGGACAAGGGGCATGCGCCAATGTCAATTGGTCGGATCCTAATTTAGCCATACAATCCAAAATAGATGGAACATTATCAATCATTTATTTTGATCCATTTACAAATCTATGGTGTATGGCAACTCGCGGAGTTCCCGAAGCCGATCTTCTAATGGATAATGGTATATTCACTTTCCGCGCGCTATTCGAAAAGGCCCTTCATGATACAGCGCTATTAACATTTGATCAGTTCACTTCAGGATTGGATAAGGATTGCACATATTGCTTCGAACTCGCCACTCCACTTAACCGCATTGTAGTGAATTATTCGAATAATACAATTACATTTCTAGCGGTTCGCAGTTTAATTACTGGTAATGAGTTCGATCCAAAATCACTTTATGAAGATGATAGACAAGTAGAAGTCTTTATTGGCATCCCACTTGCGCAAGAATATAAATATACGACCATTCCAGAATTGCTTGATTGGGTTTCATCGCTAAATCCATCAGCCCATGAAGGGGTAGTAGTTCGCGATTCGAATTACAATCGTATCAAGGTGAAGAATCCAGCATATGTTGCAGCGTCCAAGATGCGTGATTCGCTTGGAGCATCACCTCGAAATTGCCTTGAACTAATTTTGCTTGGTAAGGATGATGACGCCATATCATTATTGCCGAAAGAAATTGTAGATAACCTGCTATCAATCAAGAGAGGATATGTTCAATGGCTTCGTGCGCAAGAGGGCCTATACGTACGTGTGTATGCGGAAGCGTCAGCCATATTACCTGGAGATAAAAAGGCATTCGCATTAACATTGGATAAATATGGGGGTGCATATCGTGCAGCATTCTTTAACGTGTTTAGTGATAAAGCAGACTCAATTAGGGACTACATTGATAAGTGTAAAAAGGATGGGTCATATCCTAGTGTTTTGCTAGACAACATTCTATCTAACCTATCTTAATTTTAGGGTAAAATAGATCCATAGATACCTTAATTATTTCATCCCGTTTAGATTGATTGGCAAGTATCTTCTCGCAATCATCCCTAACATTTTGGTTAACATGATGAAAATCATTTAAATGTCCAATTTTAAGATGACATTCCAATTTGCCCATACAAAGCGTAATTAGGTTATTTAGATCTAGTTCCAATGCCGCATTAATATGGAACGGAATGATATGGTGAACATTCAATCTTTCAGTTCCTCCGCAAGCCGCGCATGTCACATGTGTTTCACGAAAATGTTTTTCAACGGTTGGCCAGTGCGTAGATCGTTTAGTTAATCCAGTGTCCCGAAGTGCGTGTTTCACTAGGTCTATGTTGTGTTGTATTAGTTCAATCATTATGCATATATGCAAGAAAAATCATGGAAAAGTAGTATAATTGGCTAAATACTTGACATATCGCAAATCCATGCTTAACATATCAATATAATCGCATTCAAGCGAAAATGGAAACTCGGATGATTAAACATTATGAGCGATAAGATTGAAAGAACATTTATAATATCGGACATTCATGGCTGCATTGATGAGTTTCGCGAAATGCTATATTTAACTAACGCCAAATGTAATAGAATTATATTAGTGGGAGATTTGGAAGACCGTGGACCCGCGAGTACCGAATGTGTAGCATTAGCGCGAGAATTAAAGCTCGAATCGGTTCTTGGCAACCACTCACTAAAATACTTAAAATGGCTTCGTAGAACCGATTCCAAAAAGAACGAAGCCCTAATTCGCCAACCTCATTATGCTCAATTTTCGAAAGATGACATTGGCTATATGGAGCGAATGCCGCTATATATAAAGATACCAGAACAAGATACAATCGTAGTTCATGCTGGAGTAAAGCCATACCTACCAATAGAACGACAAAGCAGAGAAGACTTATGCTATCTTCGATATACTGACAAGAATGGTAAGTTCATTAGCATTAGAAAAATACGCGAGAGTGGTAGCATTAGTGCTGCTAATGCCGTGTTTTGGACTTCCAGAGGATCCTTTAAAAATATTGCCAATACCATAGTATATGGCCACTCAGTTTTTGAAGATGGCATAAATATCAAAAAATTCGAAGATGGCAGCGAGTGCATAGGAATTGATGGCGGATGCTGTTTTGGCATGAGTTTAAATTCCATATGTTTAGAGACAAGAGAAGTCATTAGTGTGAAAGCCAAAAAGGTATATTACGAACCAGGTTTCAAAATACAATAAGGGAGCTCAATATGGCATATTCGGAACAACAATTAACTGACCTAGCTAAAAATAATCCGAAAGAACTAGCAAGATTTCTGTCAAGCCCAAATACCGATATTCATACGCTAACATTCGGCGTTGAAGTTCTTGGAGAGCTAGGAAAAGATGAGGGAATTGTTCTTCCCGTATTAAGAAGACTGTTGAAACATATGAATGCCATAATAAGGGAGGGGGCCATGATGGGGATATCG
>Ga0182030_10019382_pt1 | contig 12953 bp, 8 predicted proteins | sample 812S3MmetaG_FD_121299 | JGI IMG/M metagenome (GOLD analysis project Ga0182030, IMG submission 121299) | Permafrost microbial communities from Stordalen Mire, Sweden - 812S3M metaG (Illumina Assembly) | ecosystem: Environmental > Terrestrial > Soil > Wetlands > Permafrost | place: Sweden... | reverse complement strand
GACCGAGCCCGGTGAGTTCGGCCAGCACCTCGAGCCGGGGCGTCACCAAGAGCACCATCAATGTCATGTTCTCGGTGGTGGCCCTCAACTCCATGGCAGGGCAGGAAGGGTTCGCCGCCGACGCCGAGTACGGTGAGCAGGCCAAGGCCATCAACTTCTACGTCACGCAGATCAACGACCAGGGCGGTATCAACGGCCGGAAGATCAACCCGGTCATCGACACCTTCGACCCGACCAACGAGACCGAGATGCGGGCGTTGTGCAAGACCTGGACCGACGGCTCACCGGCGGCGTTCGCCGTGCTGGACGGGATCGGCGACTGGACCGGCGACGATCAGCTGTGCATCACCCAGGAGGGCCACACCCCCTTCATCGGTGCATGGTCCACGGTCACCAACTGGACCAACGAAGGCTCGCCCTACCTGTGGTGGACGGGGCCGGACCAGGCCACCATCCTCCAGGCCGTGGTCAACTGGGGGTTGAGTGCCCACCTGATCGGGGGAAGCATCAAGGTGGGGGTCATCGCCGGCGATCGTGCCTCGGACGTGCTGGCCCTGAACCAGTACCTGCTGCCCGACCTGCGCAACGCCGGCATCACCCCGGTGGTCAAGACCATCGACTCGAACCCCGACGACACCGCCACCACCGACGCCCAGGCCCCCCTGGTGGTCCAGCAGCTCCGTAGTGCCGGGGTCACCTCGGTCATCCCGCTCATCCCGTTCAACGTGATGTATCCGGTGCTCCAGGCCGAGACCCAACAACAGTGGTATCCCAAGCTGCTCCTCAGCGACTACGAGTCCAGCATCGAGTCGGCGTTGGGTCTGATCCCCATCCCCTACGAGAAGGCCCTCGACGGTCAGGAAGGCCTGACCACCGAGACGCTCGGGGGCGGCACCACGCACTCCGACTACACCGGTCCCAAGGGGTACGACCCCGGGGTGGAGGCGTGCTGGACCCCTTGGCACAAGGCCTACCCACAGATCCCTCAGGGAGACACCACCGACTACCTCGAACAACAGGGACCGGTAGTCGGTTGGTGCCAAGCCATCACCCTCTTCGCCGAGGCGGCCCGCAACGCTGGACCGGACCTCAACCGGCGGACCTTCGTCACCGCCATGTCGAAGATCACCAACTTCGCCGGCACCTGGTCGCCGGTTCTCAGCTTCGGACCCGACAAACGCTACGGACCGACCGAGTACAAGATCGTGAAACTGCGCAACAATGTGCCCCCGACGTCCCAATGCCAGTTGACCTCCCAGGGGAAGGCCCAGGGGACCTGCTGGGTCACCCTTACGCCCTTCACCCCGCTGCCCACCGGCTGACACCGACCGATGACCGCTCACTCCATGCCTCGATGACTGATCACATCACGCCGCCCGAGGCGCCGCAGGCCCGTGCCCGGCGGCGCTCCTCATGAACGTCGGGCACGCCACCGACTCCGCACTGGAGCGGGTGCCGGATCGGGTGGCCCTGGTCGTGGACGGGAACACGTACACCTTCCGCCAGTTGGAACGGCTCATCCGGCGGTCGTGCTCGGCCCTGGCGGCGGCCGGTGTCCAACCCGGAGACCGCGTGGCGCTGGTCAATCTGAGCAGTGCGCTGTCCATCGCCACCATCTTCGGAGCGGCGAGGTTGGGTGCGGCCACCGCCCAGATGAACGCCTACCTGACTTCGGGCGAGCTGGCCCTCTTGGCCGAGTTGGTGGGAACGCGGGTGGGAGTGGCCGGTGCCCCATTCATCGACGGGCTGAGTCAGGCGGTCAAGGGCACGGTACTGAGTGAGGCTGACGTCCTCGCCGCCGACGGTGACGACGAGGTCGGGACCTCGGCCATCGGGGAGGGGGACGAGACCGCCCTGGTGCTCTTCACCAGCGGCACCACCGGACTGCCCAAGCCCATCTCCATCAGCCACGGCGTGGTGGCCGATCGCCTGGCCTACTACTCCAAGCCCATCGATCCCGACGCCGCCCAGATCGTCGACATGATGTCGGCACCGATCTTCCACATCGCCGGCACCCTGGGCATGTTTATCTCCCTGCATCAGGGCAAGCAGCTGGTCATGATGCCCCGGTTCGACGCCGGAGAGTGGCTCCACCTGGTGGAGCGATACCGGGTGACCCAGACCTTCGTGGTCCCGACCATGCTCCGCCGGATCCTCGACCACCCGGAGTTCGCCTCCGCCGACCTCAGTTCACTGGCCGCGTTGAGCTACGGAGCGGCAGCCTCACCGGTGGACCTGATCCAGAAGGCGGTGGCCGCCCTCCCGGACGTGGACTTCTCCAACACCTTCGGACAGACCGAGACGCTCGGCGCCTATGCCGCTCTGACCCCGGACGATCACCGACGGGGTGACCGCCTGAACTCGGTGGGCCGCCCGCTGGCCGGGGTCGATGTCCAGATCGTCGATCCGGTGTCGGGCCAGCCGGTGGCGCCAGGCGGCGTCGGGGAGCTGGTGGTGCGGGCCCACCAGAACACCACCTCGGAGTGGCTCCACACCGGCGACACCGGGTGGCAGGACGAGCAGGGGTACCTGTACCCGACGGGCCGGCTCTCGGACACCATCAACCGGGGCGGCGAGAAGTTCGGGCCGGTCGAGGTCGAAGAGATCCTCCGCACCCACCCCGACGTGGTCGACGTCGGGGTGGTCGGGGTGCCCGACGACGAGCTGGGAGAACGGGTGGGAGCGGTGGTGGTGGTGGCCCGGCCGGTCTCCACGGAGGCCCTGGCGGCCCACTGCGCTTCGCACCTGGCCACCTTCAAGGTGCCCGAGTACATCGGGTTCGCCGACGAGCTCCCGGTCAGCGTGCTCGGCAAGCTCAACCGGGTGGCTCTGCGCCAACTTCTCTCCGCTGTTCCGCCGGCCCGCCGGCCGCCGTCCTGAGCAGGTCGGGGTCCGGATCGCTACCCGGCGGCCGGGACAGGGGGGTCGGCCCGTTCGGGGTCGGGCTCGAAGAACTGGTGAAGGATCGCTTCCAGCCCGATGGCGAACAGGGTCCACTCCTGCTCCTCGCCTTCGGGTCCGGTAGGTCGGAGGATCCCTTCCATCCCCTCGTCGACGCGGTGTCGCAGGGAACACCCTTCGGCCAGGGCCCCGACGGCCACCGACAACTGACCGAACGTCAGCGGGGCCTTGATCCTCATGCACAGAAAGTCCGCCAAGGTCCGGTAGGCCTCCTCCCACCGCGCCGTGAAACCGTCGTAGCCCTCCAACAGAGCCACCCTGATCCTCTTTTGGAGGTCAGCCGGCCGCGGCGCACCGTGGGACGGCTCGGTGGTGGCCACAGACCACACGGCGATCCACAACGACCAGTTCGGCGACTCCAGCAGGGTCAGGATGTTGGCCGCTCCCCCGATCCGGCACACCTCACGCAGGGACTGTTCCCGGGCCTCCGGGGTGGACACGTCCAGGCCCTCGATGAGGGGAACCAGGGCATGGATGGTCCGGTCGAAGGCCCCGAGTCCCTCTTCGGCGGCCACCGAGGCCAGGACATCGGCCTGATAATCGGCCTGATTCTCCCACACTCGGCGGATGATGGAGGCGTTGGACAGCCGAAGCCCGGTGTCCTCCTCGACCCGCTCGAAGACCCGCTTGAAGGTGAGGGTGTCAGCTCCGGTGCCCAGCCCGTCCTCGAGGAGCACGGTCCGTCCGGCCTCGAGGAGTAGGGAGCGGAGAGCTTCCCGACTCTGTTTGGGTTGGCGCTCCCTACGTCCGTTGGCCATCTGCTCGCTGCCCGTCACTCTGATCTCTGCCCGTCACTCTGATCTCTGCGCGTCACTCTGCTCGCCGCCCATCGCCTCGCCGGGGCCACCCCAGACAGGTGGTATCCCGGGGTTAAGCCTACCGGTGGTGGTCGCCGACGCGGCTTGGTGGGATGACCGGCCCATCCCCCTCCGCATTTGCGATCCGATCGGCCCCGGGCGAGAGTCTCGGCCATGGACCAGCTCCGCCACTACCGGACCTCGGTGGGATCCCAGACCCTCGACCTCCCACTGGTACCGCTTTCGGACGAGCTGACCATCGCCCTGCTCATCTGCGTGGATCATGGCGTGGCCTTCGCGGAGACCGCCGGGCGGGAGTTGGCCGCCCTCCTGGCCGAGTTCGATCCCGAGATCGTGGTGTCGGTGGCCACCATGGGCATTCCCCTGGCCATCGAGGTCACCCGGTCACTGGGCCTGGACGACTACGTCATCCTCCACAAGACCCCGAAGATCCACCTCGGTGAGACCCTGGCCGAGCCGGTGCGTTCCATCACCACCGATGCTCAACAGAGGCTCCGTCTCGATCCGGCACGGGCCCCGGCCCTCGAGGGCCGGCGGGTGGCGGTGGTCGACGATGTCATCTCCACCGGAGCCTCAACCCTGGCGGCACTCAACCTGGTCCGTCGGGTCGGGGGCGAACCGGTGGTCATCGGGGCCCTGGTGACCGAAGGATCGGGGTGGTCCTCCGTCCTGGGAGACGACGCCCCCGCCGTTCGGACTCTCGGATCGATACCGGTCTTCAGGACCTCGGTCGGGCAGCTGGTGGAGGACTGGGACTGAAATCAGCTCCCATCGAAGACCAAGGCCGGCCCCGGAGGGCCGGCCTTGGTCTTGGATTGGCGCCGGTTGAACCGGCAACGGCGCTGTTCAGGCCGGTGGTCCGTTCTCGAGCGTGACGCTGGCCGTCTGGGTCTGGCCCGCCGTGGTGGTCCACTGGAGCTGGACCACGTCGCCCGGGTGGTACCGCTCGAGGACGTTGCTCAGGTCCGTCGACGAGGTGATCGACGACCCGTTGACTGCGGTGATGACATCTCCCTGCACCAGTCCGGCCTTGGCCGCCGGCGAGCCCGACAGGGCGCCTTCGACGTCGGCGCCGGGAGTGGTCGGGGTCGACGTGCCGGTTCCGGTGCTGCCACCGAGACCGCCCAGGCCGAATCCTTCGCCTCCGTTACCACTGGTGCTGGTGGCACCGGAGGCCACGCTGACCCCGAGGAACCCGGTGGCACCGATGTGGACGGTGGAGGAGGCGTCGCCGTCCTCGATCTTCTTGGCCAGCTTGAGAGCGGTCTCGATGGGGATGGTGTAACCCTGACTGGCGGTGACTTCGTAGCCCGAGTCCTGCGAGGCCGCCGTGTCCATCCCCAGGACCTGGCCCGAGGAGTTCACCAGGGGGCCGCCCGAGTCGCCGGGCTCGATGCCGGCGTTGGTCTCGATGAGCCCGGACAGGTGCTCGGCGTTGCCGCCCCCGTCGTCACTGGCGGTGATGGACTGGCCCATGGCGGTGATCGAGCCGCCGGCCGCGCTCGGGGTGCCGCCGGAACCGCCGGCGTTGCCCACCCCCACCACGGCCTGGCCCACGGCCGCGCTACCGCGGCTGACGGACACGGTGTTCAGGCCGCTGGCGTTGACCAGCTTGATGACCGCCACATCCCCGGTCCGGTCGTACCCGATCACCCGGGCCGAGTAGGTCTTCCCGTTGCCGATGTCGGTCACGCTGATGCTGGTGGCCCCGTCGATGACGTGGTTGTTGGTGAGGACCACACCGTTCGAGGTGAGCACCATGCCGGTGCCGGCGGCCTCTTCATCCTCATAACTCAGATTGGTGTTGATATCCACCAGGTCCGGATCGACCTTGGCGGCGATGGCGGAGACGTCCGACGGGGCGCCGGCGCCGGTGGACGAGTTCCCGCTGGAGCCCGAGCCCGATCCGCCGAGTGGCGTGCTAGCTCCCCCGGAGCCATATGGCGACAGCTCACCGCCGGATCCGTAAGGCGAGGTGGTTCCCCCGGTGGCACCGGAGCCCTGCGTGGCGCTGGCGGTGGTCGACGAGGGCCATACGACATGACCGAGTCCCGCTCCGGCCAGCACGGCCACCGCGGCGAAGACCGCCACCATGCCTGCTACCAGGCCCCGGCGGCCCTTCGGGGAGTTCGGCGGGGGCGGGGGGGCGTAACCCGGGGGCGGGGGCCAGCCTCCGTAGGGCGGTGTGGGGGCGCCCGGGGCGCCTCCCCAGGTGGCACCGGGGCCCTGGTAGGGGGGCGCCGGCCACGAGCCCGCCGGCGGCGTTGGTGATCCCGTCGGCGCTCCCTGTTCCGGGTAGGGATTGCCGCTGGTCGGGTACCCCGGTCCACTGGCAAAAGGCCGTGGTTGGTAGACCTCGCCGGCAGGCGGGGTCACCGGCTCTTGGGGAGCCCCGGCGTAGGGGTACTCGCGCCAGTACGACGGGGTCGACGGGGCCGCCGGTCCCAGGGGAATGGGGTTTGCCGAAGCGTCCCGGGCGTCGGCGGCGGCGGGGCCGTTCTGTTCGGCGTCATCCGGGCCGGTCGTGGGGGGCCAAGTCTCGCTCATATCCATCTGCCTTCTGCCTTCCAGTTCCGCGCTGCTCGCAGGAAATCCTTGCTCCTAATTGACACCCTGGACCTAAACGGACGGTGAACTCAGCATATGAATTCCCTAAACATGGCCCTTGAAGTGCCAATATTCCCCACTGGTGCTCCAATCCCCGCCGGTCGGTTGCTCCACAGCTGGGGCCGGCGCAGCGTTACTCACTGCTCAGACAGGATCCGCTCGAACTCCACCATCGGGTTCACCGGCACCTGCTCACTCAGCGTAATGGTGGCGGTATGGATGGTGGCCGTACACCGGAACGGCGCCTCGTAGTCATCCCCGACCGCCGGACCCAGCTCGTAGCCGCAGGTCAACCCGGCTCCGGTGGCGCTGAAGGCCGCCACCGTGAACAGCGGTATCTCCCCTTCGGCCACCACCGCCCCGTCGACGGTGAGGGCCGTCGTGCCGCCCGCATCGTCCCGGCGGTCGAAGCCGAAGCCCAGGCGGTGACGGCCCGGCTCCACCGGCGTGGTGGCCGCGGTCACATGGAGCTCCTTGCCGTAGAGGTTGTGCACGTGGCGCAGGCATCCGTGGTGGAGATGGAAGGAGAAACCCCCGAGCACCGAGCCCTGGGCCAGTAGAACTCCTTCGCTCCCACCGGGTGGAACGGTGACGTCCACCTCGATGATGTGGCTCCGGTTCTTGACGTTGGCGGCCACCGGCTCAGGGACCGGCGAACCACCGGGGTAGTAGGTGGTGGTGAGGCGCGGGGCCCTCCAGTCCGGTTTGCGGTTGATGATGGTGTGCAGGATCCGGTTGTCGAGCGGCAGCACCTGGTTGCGCCGCGCCTCGACCCACCACCGCTCGATCATGTCGCTCAACCGATCGGGATGGTCCTGGGCCAGGTCGTGGATCTCGGCCGGATCGGACTCCACGTGATAGAGCTCCCAGCGGTCCTCGCCGAAGGGGGCGTTCCAGTTGATCCCGTCGTTGTAGACCGGTCCGATGGGTTTGAAGGTCACCGCCTTCCAACCATCGTGGTAGAGCGCCCGGCTTCCGAACATCTCGAAGTGCTGGGTGGTTCGGTGGGGCGGTGCCTCAGCCCCCGCCGGCTCCAACACCGCGGCGAAACTCACCCCGTCGAGCTCGCTCTGGGGCACGTACTCGATGGTGGCCGGGGCCTCGATCCCGGCCAGCTCCAGCACGGTGGGGAGAATGTCGACGGCGTGGGTGAACTGGCGCCGCACCCCACCACCGAACGGGAACCGACCGGGCCAGCTCACGATGCAGGGATCGGCCACCCCGCCTTCGTGGACCTCCCGCTTCCAGCGCTTGAACGGGGTGTTGCCGGCCATGGTCCAACCCCACGGGTAGTTGTTGTGGGCACGGGGACCTCCGATCTCGTCGATGCGCCGCGACAGCTCGGCCGGACCGGCCGGATCGACGTTCTCGAGCCGATTGTCGTTGATCGACCCGGACACCCCGCCCTCCGAACTGGCTCCGTTATCCGACACCAGGATGACCGCGGTGTCCTGCCGGTCGCCGGTCTGCTCCAAGAAGTCCAGCACCCGGGCCAACTGGGCATCGGTATAGGAGAGGAAGGCCGCAAAGCACTCCATGAACCGCGCCGCTACCCGCTTCTGGTCCTCGGGCAGGGTGTCCCAGGCCGGCACCCACGGGGGGCGGGGGGCCATCTCGGTGCCCTCGGGGAAGAGGCCCAAGCTGATCTGTCGGGCGAAGATCTCGTCACGCCACCGGTCCCAGCCGAGGTCGAACCGGCCGCGGTAGCGCTCGATCCAGTCGGCTGGGGCGTGATGAGGTGAGTGGCAGGCCCCGGTGGCGAAGTACAGAAAGAAGGGCCGCTCGGTGTCCACCGCCCGCAGGTCGGCGATCTGGGCAATGGCCTGGTCGGCCAGGTCCGCGCTCAGGTGGTAGCCCTCGACGACCGACCGCGGCGGCTGGATCGAGTGATTGTCGTGATAGAGGGCCGGAACGAACTGGTGGGTCTCGCCACCGTGGAACCCGTACCAGCGGTCGAATCCCCGGGCCAGCGGCCAGCTGTGGCGAGGGGCGGCCATGCTGGTCTCGTCCTCGGGGGTGAGGTGCCACTTGCCTACGGCGTAGGTGGCGTAACCGGCCTGGCGCAGGATCTCGGAGAGGAAGCCGTTCTCCTTGGGGACCTCGCCGTTGTAGCCCGGGTAGCCCATGGCCAGGTCGGCGACCCGGCCCAGGCCGCTGCGGTGGTGGTTGCGCCCGGTCAGCAGACAGGCCCGGGTCGGCGAGCACAGAGCCGTGGTGTGGAAGTTGCTCAGGCGCACCCCCTCGGCGGCCAGGCCGTCGATGGTCGGGGTGGCGATGTCCGATCCGTAACACCCCAACTGGGCGAAGCCCACGTCGTCCAGGACCACCAGCAACACGTTGGGAGCACCGGCTGGTGGGGTCGGGTGGGCGGGCCACCACGGGGTGGAGTCCCTCCAGTCGTCACCGATGACGCCGAGGAAGGGCGGGGTTTCCATTACGACCTCCTGGTCTGGTCCGTTCTGAAGGAACCTAACGGCTGCGGCACCAGAGCACTAGGGGGCCACGAACACCGTCTTGCGGCGGACCATCTCCTCGATGCCGGCCCGGCCCCCCTCCCGACCGAAGCCGCTCTGCTTGTACCCCCCGAACGGGGTGGCGGGGGAGATCCGGCCCATCCCGTTGACGGCCACCGTTCCCGACTGGAGCTCCCGGGCGAAGCGCTGGATGCGACCGAGGTCACGGGTGTGTAGATAGGCCCCGAGGCCGAAACGAGTGTCGTTGGCCAGAGCCAGGACCTCGTCCTCGGAGCCGAACCGCAGGACCGCCTGCACCGGGCCGAACACTTCGTTACGGGCCAGGTCGCTGTGGTGGTCGACTTCCCCGAACACCGTGGGAGCCACGAACCAGCCTGCGGCCAGGTCGCCGGTCAGTCGGTGGCCTCCGGTCAGCAGCTGGGCCCCGTCGGTCCGGGCCCGGTCCACGGTGGCCAGGATGCGCTCCATGGCCACCTCGGTCACCACCGGGCCGACGAACGTGGCCGGGTCGAGCGGGTCTCCGACGGTCAGGGACCCCAGAGCCGAGACCAGCCGCTCCACCACCTCGTCGTAGACGTCGTCGTGCACGTAGAGGCGGGTGGGCAGGGCGCAGCCCTGTCCGGCCAGTACCGCCGTCCCGAAGCAGGCGCTGGTGACCGCGGTGGAAAGGTCGGCGTCGGGGAACACGATGTTCGGTGACTTGCCCCCGAGCTCGAGGGCCAACGGGGTGAGATTGCGGGCCGCCGTCTCCATGAGGGAGCGGGCGGTGGCACCGCCCCCGGTGAAGCTGATCTTGTCCACGCCGGGGTGACCGGCCAACGCCGCTCCGGCCTCGGCCCCACCCACCACGACGTTGAGCACTCCGGTGGGAAGGCCGGCCTCCAGGGCCAGCTCGGCGAAGCGCAGCATGCCGAACGGGGAGACCTCGGGGGGCTTGGCCACCACGGCGTTGCCGGCGGCCAACGCCGGGCCGCACTTCTGCCCCATCCCCATCATCGACCCGTTCCACGGAGGGATCACGGCGATGACGCCGTAGGGATCGAGTCGGACGAACGACAACCCCGGCTCCGCCGAGAGCATCTCCCCGTCGAGCTTGTCGCACCAGCCGGCGTAGTAGCGCACCCACGCCGCGGCGTACGAGCCCGGGTTCATCACGCTGATCGGCGTGCCGTTGTCGAGAGCGCCGAGCTCGGCCGCCTCTTGTCGGTGGTGCTCGAGCAGATCGGCCAGGCGGTACAACACCTTGGCCCGCTTGACCGGAGCCAGCGTCGACCACCCCGGTTGGGCAGCCCGGGCCGCGGCCACGGCGGCGGCCACCTCGTCACCACCGGCCAGACCCACCCGGGCCTGCACCTCGCCGGTGGCCGCATACCGGTGGTCGTAGGACCCGGCGGCGTCACTGGCCTCCCACCGGTCACCGATCAGATGACCCTGGCGGGCCAACCGCTCTACCGTGGCGGTGGTCGGTGTGGTCCTCATGGGATCAGGGAACAGCCGGCGATGTTCGGCCCATGGCCCCTATGGCGCTCCACCGTCACCTTCCGCCACGCCCCATGCCGGTCATGGTACTGGCGCACCCGTGAGCCAACTACCTTGCAGACCATGGCCCCTCACTCCACCGCCCGGTTCGACGGAAAGGTGGCGCTGGTGTCCGGCGCAGCCAGCGGGATCGGGGCCGCGGTGGCAGGGCGGCTGTCCGACGAGGGCGCTGCCGTCATCGGATGCGATGTCCAAGGTGGCCAGGAGATCGAGTTCTGTGATGTCCGCGACGAAAGCTCGTGCGCCGCGGTGGTGGCCCGGGTTCTCGAAGAGCACGGTCGGCTCGATGTGCTGGCCAATGTGGCCGGCATCGCCATCGCCCGCGCCATCGGCGACCTCGACCCCGACGAGTGGCGCACGGTGATCGACATCAACCTGACCGGTACCTTCCTGCTCTCGCAGAGCGCGCTGCCCGCCCTGGTCGAGTCCCGGGGGTCGATCGTCAACATGGCCTCGGTAGCCGGCCTGCGCGCCACGCCCTACAACGCCGCCTACTGCGCCTCCAAAGGCGGGGTGATCATGCTCACCAAGTCCATGGCCATCGAGCTGGCCAAGGCCGGGGTGAGGGTCAACGCCGTCTGTCCTGCCGCGGTGGACACCCCGTTCCTCCGGGGGTTCGAAATTCCCGAGGGGGCCGACCTCTCGCTGTTGGCCCGGGCGGCCTCGCCCATGGGACGCCTCATCGAACCGGGCGAGGTGGCTGCGGCGGTGGCCTACCTGGCCTCGGACGAAGCGGCCACCGTGAGCGGCACCACCCTGGTCATCGACGGCGCCGCTACCGCCTGACATCGGCCAGCGTGACCGTGTCGGTGTCACGGCCGGAGCGCAGCACCCGCCCCGGCCGCGCCTCTGTCACCTCGCCGTCCGCAATCACTTCGCTCCCGCTGACGAAGACATGCTCCACGCCGCGTGACCCGGCGTAGAGCCGCTCGCCTCCGCCCGGCAGATCGTGGAGGACGGTGGAAGGCAGCGTTCCGACGGCGTCGGCGTCGAACACCACCAGGTCGGCGTGAAAGCCCTCGGCGATCCGGCCCCGGTGACGCAGCCCGTAGTGCCGGGCGGGCCGGTCGGTCATCATTTCGACAGCCTCCTCCACCGAGAGCAGGCCGCGCTGGCGGACCACTTCGCCCAGCACCACCGTGGGGTAGTTGGCGTGGCACATGAGATCGACGTGGGCGCCGGCATCCGAACCCCCCAACATCACCCGCGGGTCCTTCCACACCGCCACCCGGGCCGCCCACCCGGCATCGGTGCGCCCCAGTGACGGGGTCAACGACGGAAGGACCACCGAGAGAGCCAGGTCGTCCACCAGGACCGTATCGATGAGGACGTCGATGGCATCGGTGCCCCGGGACTCGGCGATCTCACCGAGCGAGCAGCCGACCCACTCGGACTCCGGATCGGCCACTTCCATGAGCCGGAAATCGGAGAGCACCCCCATGCCCCGGGCAGCCACGGTTTCGGCGCCGGACCGCAGTGCCGCCCGCTGGTCGGCGTCGTTGGCGGCGGCCAGACGGTGCGGCCGGTCCAGGGTCAGGACGTCACGCCAGCCCGGCAACCCGGACAACACGTTGGTCGAGCGCATCCGCATCATGTCCGGGAGGGCCAGGGCCACCACGTGGGCCCCTTTGAGCGCAGCCAGGTCGGACGCCTCCAGCTGCTGTTGGTAGATCTCCTCGGAGGCCAGACTTCCGAGGAGGTTCCAGTTGAGGGGCCGGTCCGCAGCCAGGGACAGGTCGGCCATGAGCTCCATCCGATCCTCGGGGATCGGCCCCACTGTGGGGATGAACTCCAAGGTGGTGCCGGGGTGGTCGCGCACCGCCCGGGCCAGAGCGACCAGTTCGCCGGGTCCCGCAGCACGCGACGGCACCGGTTGGCCGGCCCCGTCGACATGGCCCTCGCCGAGCGAGGAGGAGAGCCCGAGGGCCCCACCGGCCAGCGACTCAGCCACCAGCTCGACCATGGCCTCCAACTGTTCGGGGGTGGCCGGGCCAACGGTAGCCGCATCACCCATCACCGCCCGGCGGACGGTGGAGTGCCCGACCAGGAATCCGGCGTTGACGGCCAGGCCGACGTCGATGCGATCGAGGTACTGACCGAATGAGGTCCACGCCCACTCGCCTCCGCTCTCCAGGGCCTCGAGCGGGATCCCCTCGACCACCGCCATCATCCGCCGGACGTAGGCGGCGTCACCCTCCCGGAGCGGGGCGATGGAGAACCCGCAGTTGCCCCCCAGCACCGTGGTCACACCGTGCAGGACCGAGGGGCTGGCCGTCGTGTCCCACAGCAGCTGGGCGTCGTAGTGGGTGTGGAGGTCGATGAACCCGGGACAGACCACCTTGCCAGCCACATCGATGGTGGCACGGGCCGGCTCGTCGACCGCACCGATGGCCACGATCCGCCCATCACGGATGCCGACGTCGGCCACAGCCGGTGCGGCTCCGGTCCCGTCGACCACCGTGCCACCCCGCAGCACCAGATCGAGCACCTCAGCCTCCGGCCAGCAGCTGGACGACGGCCGACTCCACCACGGTCCCCTTGAAGAAGTCCGGGT
>Ga0182030_10019381_pt1 | contig 12953 bp, 12 predicted proteins | sample 812S3MmetaG_FD_121299 | JGI IMG/M metagenome (GOLD analysis project Ga0182030, IMG submission 121299) | Permafrost microbial communities from Stordalen Mire, Sweden - 812S3M metaG (Illumina Assembly) | ecosystem: Environmental > Terrestrial > Soil > Wetlands > Permafrost | place: Sweden... | reverse complement strand
TGTGGTTTTGTAATTTTCCCCTTATTATGTGTGTTTTCGGGTCCCCCCTAAAAGGTTTTTTTTTTGTTAAAAAGGGGTATCAACACACTGAAAAAAAAAAAAAAACCCCCCCCCCCCCCCCCCCCCCCCCGGGGGGCAGATCTTCGGGATAAGGATATGGACGTGCACCTGCATTATTTATACCCCGATGAACGGCCTTGTAGAAGAAAAGATCGTTTTGATCATGCTATGCTACGAAAATGTGAATAGACTGACTGTATACACCACGACACAGAAAATACTATGGTTCTCTTCCCTTCTCATCATCGCTGCGGCGACCAGCAGAATTCTCAACCTCAGTCACCACCCTTACCGAATCAACGATCTCTACGCGACTTGCACAGCTTTTCCTCTTCCTACGAACCTCCCGACACAGACCCAGGTTTCATACAGGCACTGTGGAGCGAAGTTATATGTTTTGGGAACGCCCACAATCCTCCCAAGAACCTGCTAGGCATCAACGTCATGGGGTCCTCGGCCGCTAAGGAATATGATCCGCAAGGCTTCTCATCAACCGCCTTCTCCGAGGTCCTCAAACGACATCAGGTCACTATCAAGGAAGATGTGGTGGTACCTTCAGATCTTGTCGCATCCTTCTGGCTACGCGTTCGCCAAGCGGTCGGAGCGGCTCCCGCCGAAGTGATCTCAGAGTTAGAGAGCTGTAAAGTATGGGAAGACAATGATGAGAGCACAAAGGCAAAGGCAGAGGCAAATGCAGAGGACTTAGCTGCAAAGTTGAAGGCTTTGGTCGCGGACCCTGACTCGGCACTATTCGACCATCAACAGTTCACCACCGGTCAGATCTTACGTAGTTGTCCTTTGCCCGGAGTCAGAGCCTTCAATAATCTCAAGATGTTAGACGTGAAGACCGAACCCTACCACCTAATCTCCGCCAGAGAATCTTCTACCGGCAGCATCTCGACGCAACCCATCGCCAGAGAGTTTACCAGACCCATAACCTCCATTGACCCATCAACCAACTCGTCCGGCGCCGCACCACGCCGCTCCGCGTCGCAAAACGCAGCCCAGCCAACGAAGATTGATCCAACTACACTTAGCAAACTCAATCTTCCGAAAGATGTGATCGATTGCGCATACTGGCTAGAAGCGTCGGAACTCCATCCACTCGCTGTAACATGGATTGCGCGCCAGACCTTCGTAAGCAATGGAACGAATAATCGAAAGATTTCTCCTTATCTCAGCATCGCATTTGAGAACCTTGAGTGTGGGAGCTTCACAGAAAAGAGGTTGTTAGTCAAACACAAGATTGCCGTGTACGGATCTACCGCACTATACAATCGACACTTACTCTACGCCAAGGCATTGAAGATCGGCAGAAACGGCAGGAGCAGTATTACGCAGGTAAATAGAAGCGTCGGCAGTCTTCACTTCGGTCTGGTCCTTGTAGACGAGGAAGCTACGCTCTACGTGTTTCAATGTGAAGAGAACCTAAGCAAAACAGATCAGGCGGCCGCCTGGCAGGGTTGCAACATGTCCAAGGTAGGGGAATGGACTTTGACGGCTCCGAATGAGGTGGCAGATATGCTTTATCATCTCCGGATCGTTGCGGACTGGGTTAGGAGAGTGTATGTGCCCGTATTGCATGATGATCTTACTCAGTTATCCAACAGCCTTGGTCACTAAGCAAAAGACTCCTGAATACCAAAGGGCTAGTTGACATAGATAAGAAGGGAGCGAGTATTGACACTCAGCGCCTGCCTGATTAATTTTGGGCTTGTATTAAATACAATGTACGAATAGCGTTTAAGCTGACATAAATTTTAATTTGCTTCTACTTCTGCTGTATCTCTAAACTGAAAGAGTATTTCTCGTCAATATATTTATTGCTGGGCCATCTTTTTTTAATGCCATTTTGTCAGCTGATTCTTCAGAATGGAATAGTATCTCCTCGCGCTATATTCATTTCTTCAATGAAATTTCTTGAGTCGTTATGGATGTCCTTCAACATTCGACGCCAATATCTAGAGAGTAACCATATCCCGCAAATATGACCGATAACGACTCTATTTCTCGTCCCTAGTTTTAGTACTATCCTGGAGGCTGAAACTTTCAGGAGAGATGATTCAAAAACGAGAAAATCAGCGTCACTTAGAAGATGCAGTGGGCTATGTGTCCCAGTAGAGCGTGGTTAGTGACAAAGGCTCACTTCTCGCCGAAAGGACGAAAATATGTCCCACAAAATTGATGCTGCAAGTAAGTACAACTACAATTGCACTGAGGCATGAATGTGTTTCTTATAACACCCTCAATATTGTTGCATTAGCGCAGTAGCTCTCGGAGCAAAGGGTCTCGGCGGGCCCGAGGACCTGCAGGCGTGCGCCTTGCCGCCTCCAGTATTGATAGGTTCTGCCCTCAGTAAGGTTATCCTTCAGTATCTGCCCCTGACGATGTACTCGCTCCAAGCTAACAAGCTGTCCTAGGCTTAATGGTCCAGCACTATTATGGTCACATGTGCTCTATCTGTGTGCTATGCAGACTATATTTTTTTTTGCTAGTACAAGATGCCATAGTCTGTAATCGGTATAGTACAAATTATAAGAATACTTTGGATTTTTATATTATTAGTCGGAGTAGTTTGGGTTTCAGTGTAAAGTTTCAGCTTGCTATAAGTTTTACTAGGCCAAATTCGTGTACTTTGAACCAAAGTAATCCGAATTATAATAATTGAATTCGAACTACTTTGACTTGAAGTATAGATAAGGGATGTAAACTATCCTATAATATGTTCAGGTATATATTTTAGACGCAATTACTTCGAGGTATAGCACATCAAATTGATGTATACGCAGTTTTAGTACTCCGAATCTAAAATTAATTTCGGTGTAAGCAAACCATTCCTAGTCATTATTCACCCCAGAGGGTGATTCGTCTATTTTTAGATTTGTGGGGTCTAAATCTGGCTCCCTACCACGCAGATTTTAAGGGACCGATTCGGGCCCTTCGGCTAATATTTGAAGGATCGCGGGTTCAAATACGGCTCCCTACTATTTTGGTTTAGAGGAGATCGATTCAGGCTTCTCATTGTGTAATCAAATCGTAGGCTTAAAATCGGCTTTTATGTTCTTGTTAGCTATCAATATAGTAGTAAAGTATTTGCCAAAGGATATATAGACTATTCTTCTCAAAACTAATTTTATATATAATATTTTTTAAAGCAATTTTATCTAGGCATTTTCTATCTTTAAAGAATATCAAATCCTAGTAAGCAAACTATTATAAAATATAGAATTAAGATATCAGGTACACAATATAGTTTACTTTATAAGATAATACAAAGACAGATAAATTGATCCGACTTGTAGAACAAGACCCCTCAGAAAACAGAGGTCCAAAACTCAAGTTTCTGACGTATTCCGTTCGGTATCGATCGAAATATAAGCATACCGCAACAGCCCAAAGCACCCGATTCCTATACATGTATTGTAGGTGTCGCAATGTACTATATAGATTAACTGTAACATAGAGAGATCCATTACCGCACTGAATAGGCCGCTTTTCAGCTGGATCGCCCCAGGTATATGAAAGCGCTTCGAAAGAAGGGCGCTCGTCAAGCGATACAATTTTCAAGGTGCACGAAATCTCATCACTAATTCGCCCTGGCTGAAGCACAAGAAGCCGAATCCCCCTAGCACCCTCTAGTCGTGAGTACTGAAATTCGGAAAGGGTCGAAATATCAACGGCACGTCGCCCAAGGATTAGGAGGCGTAGAGTGGTGGCAATTCGCGGAAAAGCGCCAAAAAAGGACCCTGCTACCCCCGAGGCTTCTTTGAGCAGCCAATTCAAAGAAATTAATAAGCCACAGATTCTTGCCGTGATAAAGGCGATGGATACCATTATTCGCGATACACAATTGAAACAAGGGAAGGCCTGTAAAATAAATCTCTCAATCAGGCTCTCTCTTCGAACATCAAGCCAATTTAACAAATGCTAGGATAATATATTCAAAGACTCTAGCTTCTGTGCAAAAGCATACACGTAGCTGCTCATAGCTTCTAGCAGAACGCCATACTTTACGTGACATTAATGTAATGTGCTATATAATACGGCTAGTGTGACAGTAAATATGATATTATATAAGCGCCCTTCGCTTATTTTGATGCTTGGCAATTTGTACCTTTCACTTTGTCTGGATAAATTAGGCATAAAGGTTCCTTGTGTTCTAGGTCTTCAAAGCTTTTAGGGTCATATTCTCTCTTAAAAGGACCTTTGTATTGGGACCCCGAAACTCAGGGCTAGGTTGATAATCATGCTAAAGCAGAAGTATAAGATAGAAATTTAAGGTCTCTAAACAATAAAGTCATCTTGGCACAGAGGACTTTTTGATACACAGAAACAGACATTATTAGTTCACATGCTTTAATCTCTTGGTTTGCTGAAATTAAATAAAAATTTAGTGATATATTAATTAGTCTATGTATTTATATATATAAAAAGATATTATATTATATAATATTCTACTTAATTGGTATCAAATTTAATTAATAGTAACTTTTCTTCTTATAATCCTTCAATATGAAACAAGTTTTATAGTTGGAGGTATGTATTCAAGCAAAAAAAAGCAAAATCTATGCTATCCATGGAACTGCCACATCCCGGCGATACAAACATAGGTCTCCTTCGCAAGAACAGGACATGTATCGTAAACGACATTTTCATGCTTGCCGAACTTGCTCTCCTTTGGCCGTTGTGTCGCATCGAGCTGCTCAACCCACCGCCTGATCTTCGAAAGTCTTCCTCGCCACTTTTCCAGCGCATCAGGCATAACAAGCATCTCAAATCCAGCAAGCCCATGAAGTTGAACAGCCTGGTGCCAAACCTCCTGACGCCATTCCTCCTCAAAATCCGGTCCAATCTGCCGCTCGATCCTCTGCCAGGCTTCACGCCACCTCCTACAATTCAGCACATGATACAGAGCCAACCCATCACCATCGCCAATTCGCTCTCCCGAATATGGGCCGCCGTCCCGCTGAGGTTCTCCCAGCCCAGGGCTGCTCTCATGACATATCCAGTCTGGAACACAATACCTCACAAAATCTAGCCTTGCATCGAGAGGAAAGCGGGGAAGCCCTAATGAAGGCTGTAAAAATGCGTCCATACTTGAGCCAAACAATTCTCCATAGATAATAATTTGAAATGTCGTCCTCATCGGCTCGCAATTAATCGTATACGCATCTGATACCCCACCATTCCAGAAATTCGGCGTTGCATACCACTGTTTCCCTGCTGAACGATCAACCATGTCTTCCACCGGATTGATGAGATCAAAACGGGAGAGATGTAAGCGTCGAATATCATCCATGGTTAGACCGGCTTTCTCGATACATATTTCCAATAGACCTTCGATTCCTTGGCGGAAGGCCGCGCGAAGCTCCTCGGTATTTGCCTCGCTCTTCAATGCCCATTGTCCGACTTGGCGAGCTGTTGCTGCGACGAGAAAATGGGGATCTGGGCGAAAGAAAACGCGGGATTGGGCGGCGGCGAGGCGGAGGATTTGGTTGGGGTGCGTGTCAGCGAAGACATTACGAAGGGATCGACATGATGAGGCTGCATTCATGAAATCTTCAATGCTGCGCATGTATTTTGGGAGCATGAGCAAAAGCTCTTGGGGGAGCTCGTTCAACAGCATTCTCGAGAGCGATAATGATGCGTTGAGGAGTGGGTTCGTAGGGACGCCGAGGTTGAAGTACATATAAGAATCCAAATTGAGTCATCCGGCGTATCACGTGAGTTTAGAGTTGCGGCCATGACTGCAGGTGAGCACAGCGACTGTGTTTTTTTGTGGTCATTGACAGTCAGCGACCAAGAGGAGTTGACTGTCGGTAATAGTCTGAGAGAATGGAAGAACACAGTAAGAATTGTATTGATAGCAGAACCCAGGTAGTAAGGCGCTGCAATTCTAGAGCGTTTTCCCCTTGTACGTCGGCCGCTTATGGGCGTTTAAGGAGTAACCCCATTTTACAACACCCTTTTGTGAAGGATATTTAATAAAATGGTGGGCGTGAAAATCTTGTATACAAAGACACATTCATTCTTGATAGCAGATATAGCGTCTGGGGCCAAATTCCACTGCCTTTCGCAACTCCCGTCAAGCCCCATGTGCACGTGATAGTGTTCTGGCGCTCGGAATTGTGAGTTCAATTACTCATTGTATCACATTTTCGGGATACTAAGAGGCCAGGAGAACACTTTAAGTAGTACATAGCTCCTTCAATCCAGCTTTCTGAGTCTCCGCGCGCTTCTGGCTACATAATAAATTTTGCAAGATACCTTGTCTTCAAGTCATTAATATCATATCCGATTATTATTTGGCGGATGCTTTATGTGCTTGGTCTCAGTTATCATATTGTACCCATGGACATTCGAAGGCTCGATTTACAAGACTTCAATATGCCCCAATACGGGGATGCCACCCTTGGGCCTTTGAATACGGCGGAGTTCTTGCTTCCTTTCTAACGACACCGCCTTCAAAGTATCATAGAAACATACCTCTGTGACAGCTCATATCTTTTCGTCTTGAGAACGAGTATTTCAGAAGCTTGATTCCTGACTTGAAAAAAGATCTCCGGTACATCTTTCCCGCTGGCAGACGCGCCGACGATACGCTGCAACATGACTGGCAAAGGTCTTACACGCGCGAGCCCGAAAATAGTTCTCTACAAATTCCTTGTAACTTACGCTATTATTTGATGTTTGAGCCGGCTTATTGTGTGGTAAGGCTGCTTGCAGCGCAAAGAGTAAATTGACCTTCATATGCGCACGTGATTTCAGGGGCTCTCGGGTTTCGGGTTTCGGGGTTCGAATTCCATTATTTCCGCCTAGCCTCTCATGTAATTCGCAATTGGAAAACGAGCACTGCCATTGCTGCTGTTTGCCGTCCAAGAACTCCATCATAATCCAGGCCCGGATCTGGTCTAGAAAAGGCTCCTCAAAAGATCTAATTCGGACCCACGTCGTTGTTCACACGACTTAACATGGATCCACATACATCGCCTTCTCTCGGTACTCCAGCACCATATGGCCACGCCTGTGCGAACTGTTCTCAGTCCAAATGCAAGTGTATCATTCGCCAGGCCGGTGGGCCTTGCGAAAGGTAAGCGACTCAACCCTGGGTTTACTTGTAGGGCATTACTTCTAACCTGGATAGGTGCCGTCGGTTAAACAAAGAATGCCACCCAGCAGAGACGGTCCGACGCCGCAATTCACGAAAGCCTGTCGCGTCCAAGACGACACAGCTCGAGAAAAAGATAGATGGCCTCGTATCTTTAATCAAGGCTGGAGCCCAATCCGGTGCGGTCATTGTGTCTTCCCATGCCATGACTGCAGTAAACGAGTCTACGCATTATCAGGGGAATGCTAATATTCCCACTCGCAATCAATTGGAAAGAGTTTCGGTCTTGAGCAGTTCTAATAACCTTATTCACGATGTGCCTTTCTTGACGCCACCCTCTGACAACATCACGGGGTCTCCGTACAATCCACCCACTAGTGATTTTGACACATGCGGCGAACCTCGCCCAGTTGAAGCAGCGGAATATCTCATAAATTTTCAGACCTACAAATCAAAACAACTCCCATTTCTTTACATCCCATCCACTATCAGGGCTCAGCAACTTCGACACGAGCGGCCATTTCTATACATGTGCATAATGGCAGTAAGCTCAAAGTCAACGTCACAGCAGCAGGCATTAGTTCGCAAAATACGACAAACGGTTGCGCAAGAGATAGTAGTGCAGTGTGAAAGTAATATTGATCTCCTCTTAGGGCTTCTGATATTTATAGGATGGTATGGTGTTAACAACTTAGAAATCGTGAAAACGGACACTGACTACTCCCTCTTAGGGCTCACTACCAAATACAACGCAAATCTTTTCTAGCTGTCTTTACACAGCTCGCGGTGTCTTTAGTATTTGAGCTTGGGCTCAATAAACCCGTTCCTAAAGACAATATAAGCCAGGCGCTGCACTGTGGGAAAGAGAAGTATTCCAAACCCCAAACACCTCGAACAATGGAGGAGCGAAGAGCTGTGCTTGGCTGCTTTCTAATTACATCAATGTACGTCAGAGATATAGTCATTCTGAACGACACGCTTATAGCTTCTAGAATATCATCTTTCTTACAAAAGATTGATGCTCTACGCTGGACACCTTATATGGACGAGTGTCTTCAAATTTTAAATGAGAGAAAAGAATGCTCCAACGATGATATCTTGGTCCAACAAGTACGATTGCAACTGATACTTGAGACAATAGCTCCAGGCACATTGCCTGACGGAGAAGTAGAATCTACCGAGCATATAAGAGAGACTTCATTTCCCCCCCTCGAAATTCACCACTCACAGTTGCATGCTATTAAAACTCAACTTCTAAGTCAACCAAAAATTGATGGTAGGCTGCTATGCCTCAACCAATGTAACAGTCTCACTCACACATTAGCAGATGTTGTATTGCTACATCTTTACAGTACAGAGCTGGACATCACGCTTTCACCGACGTTTTTCCCCAGCAACCACTTAACATTTCAACAACGTGAATCTCTTCATTCTGGTCTTGAGTCAATAAACTCCTGGTTTGAGGTATTTTTTAGAATACCACTTGCCGCCTACATTGGATTCCCATTCTCCATAGTCTCTCAGCTATTTCGTTGCATAACAACGCTATATCGGCTCAAAACTCTCGATGATCGAGGCTGGGACGAGAAGAGTGTTTGCAAGATGGTGGATCCACTCCACATCTTGGATGCTATCATCAGAAACCTTGAACAAGCCGTGGTTGTTGCTGGCTTGGACAATAGTGGCGATAGCCCTGATACCGACGTATTATCTCGAACCGCACAGAGTTTTCGGTCTCTTCGACTGGGATGGGAGGCGAAAATGGCCCCGCATAACCTCTCGACTATTCCTGTGCAACGGAATGACAATGTCAACTTCCTTCCAGAAGCCCTCAGCTTCGAGTTTATTGACAACGACTGGCTCATGGACCTTCTCCCTCCGAACTACTAAGCCGCCCTGATTTCGTTGATTGAGACTTTGCGTGTAAGTCTCATGGCATTGGGGGCCTTGAGAAGAAAGAGGAATCCACTTTTCGAGGTGATCCGGCACAATGGTTGATCATTACCCACGAACAATTGATGCCAAATCACTAAATGCAAACCAAATGGGGTACGGAACAAGAGAGACTCAATTTCCGCGCCTTTTGCTACGTGGAACTAGTCGCAAGGATATTTGTTGCCTGCAATGAATATGGTTGGCTGGTCGGGTTTCAAGATTCCGTGCACACCTCAATCCCGATGCTTACAAAATCTTGTACTTCGTGACCTTCTCAATCTCCTGGGCTTTATAGAACCTTTTAAAGACTATAAATGGCTCTCACCAGCGAATTTTTGTATCGAAACTTAACCTGGAAATTTTTCTTCATCAGCCTTCGCGAACGAGAAAGATTCTTGTGACAAAATTGCAGCGTCTTCCTTACTCGTCCTCCCCCACGAAAGAGCTTTTTTCATTCAAATTGATCCAGATTTTGTTCTTAGGTTTCATCATTATCTTCAAGCAAAAATGGGAGAAGCGGAAAAGAAAGACGACGAGCTTTCCATCCCTCCTTCCGATGACATTCAACCAGAATCCAATCCAGTTTCCGAACTAGCATCGGATGCATTACCAGCGACTCAAGAACAGGAATGGGTTTCTGGTCTCAAACTATTTACTATTATGACCGGCGTTACTCTCGTTTGTCTTCTCATGTTGCTTGATACATCGATTATTGTAACGGTATTTGCTAAAATCTTTCTTTCTTGTTTGTTGCTAAGAAGTAACATAGGCTATTCCTCGCATTACAAGCGACTTTCATTCTCTTCCAGATGTCGGCTGGTATGGTGCTGCATATCAGCTTTCAAGGTACGCTATTCAGCTACTAATATTCTATACATCGAACTTCTAGAATAGTAGAACGCATTCCTTAACTATTTTGATTCGAATTGTCTGAAGAGCTCCTGGATATTTGGAAGGAGTTTTCAATATCCTGCTCCTAATTGTCTTCAGTCCTTTTACAGACTCTGTCGCTGATATGCTCTAGTGCCGTGCTTCAACCACTGACCGGAAAATTCTACTCTAACTTCAATTCCAAGGTCAGTAAAGTGTTTCCGGCCCTACACTTCTCTCTTCTATTATTAACGCGTTGTATCTAGTGGACTTTTATGTCGTTCTTCACCATCTTCGAATTAGGTTCATTGATCTGTGGCGTGTCCAACTCCTCGAAAATGTTGATTGTAGGACGAGCAGTTGCTGGAATGGGATCATCGGGTATGCTGAATGGCGCTTTTACCATTATAGCTGGATGTGTCCCTATGGCGAAGAGACCAGGTACGATTATGCAACAGCCCCGAAATATTTGATAATTGACGGAAGAATGGTGATAGCTCTGATTGGATTTGTCATTGGTGGTAAGTGCAAACCTATTTGAGGCCATGGATTATATTATTCATCACTGCTAGTTTCACAAATTGGATTGGTAATAGGGCCATTAATTGGAGGAGTCCTAACACAATATACAACATGGAGGTGGTGTAAGTTGCCCTCTTTCCCTGCCTGATTCTTTGGTCTAATATCGTAATTTTTTTTTCAGGCTTCTATATCAATCTCCCCATCGGGGGCCTCGTTGCGGTACTCCTAGTATTCGTCCATATCCCCGACCAAATCCCCAAGCCCCCACCTATGTCAGTTATCCGCACACTCCCAGCCAAACTCGACCTCATCGGCTTTGCAATCTTCGCTCCCGCCGCCATCCAATTACTACTCGCTCTACAATACGGTGGCATTACATACCCTTGGAATAGTGCTAAGATCATCGGATTATTCTGCGGCGCTGGTGGTGCATTCATACTCTTTCTAGCTTGGGATTATTATAAAGGTGATGCGGCAATGATCCCTTTCTCTATGGTCCGGAAGAAGACAGTTTGGGCCAGCTGCTTGACATATGGAATCTTCATGGGTCAACTATTCTGTGTTTCTTATTATCTGCCAATTTATTTCCAGGGTGTCAATGGCGTATCTCCAACTATGAGTGGTGTGTACGTCCTTCCTAGTGTTTTGAGCCATGCCTTTGCTGGTATTATATCCGGAATTTTAGGTGAGTGAACCCCATTTGATAGCGGGCACCAGCCACTGACAGTCCTAAAGTCGGGAAACTAGGCTACTACCTGCCCTTCAGCATCATCAGTTCCATTCTGGTGGCAATTGCAAATGGTCTTCTATCTACCCTCTCGCCTGAAACATCAACGGGAAAATGGATAGAATACCAGATCCTGGTAGGCGTGGGTCGTGGACTCGGGTTGCAGATAGTGAGACTCCTCTTCCCCATCATAAAACTACTCACCAGCACTAATTCTTACCCTCTTTCAAGCCCATCATCGCCATTCAAAATAATCTTCCTCCAGCCCAGATCCCCGTCGCCATGGCACTCATCATGTTCAGTCAATCGTTTGTCGGAGCCTTGTTCCTCAGTTTCTCAGATACCATCTTCACGAATAGCCTCAAAACCCTCGTCCCCAAATATGCCCCTTCTGTCGATCCTCAGACTGTCATTAATGCCGGGGCGACGGGATTCCGGACGGTGGTCGACGGAGTGCAGTTGAAGGGAGTGTTGGTGGCATATGCGAAGAGTTTGGATCGCGTTTTTTACTTGACGGTTGGAGCTGCGGTGGGTTCTTTTTTGTTTGGATGGTTCATGGGTTTTAAGGATATTACGAAGAAGGAACAGGTTTCGAAAGCTTAGGAGGTGCATTAGATTTAGGATGAAGTCTTCGAGGGATGAGAAAATAGTTTGGCAGATAGGTTAAAATAGATGGTTAGATCGGCTTGTTATTATATCTTCTTAGAAGAATGATTACAGTTACACAACTAAGTGTGATTAGCGAAATTTTAATAAGTCTTATAGTGCGTATGTGGCCCTCTATTTCTGACAACGGGTGCAAAATATCAAACTTAATTGGTGTTAAGAATAAATTAAGTGTATTAGCTCCGATGTTAGAGTTTTTTTTAGTTTTTTTTAAAAAAAGATACAAAATACCAATATGTGACTCGTATTATGTGTTGTAGGAAGGACGTCCGGGGGAATTTCTAGGAAAAGGTGAAGCCCCTTTAATTGTCATTAGTAAAGAATAAGGTTCAGTATAGCTACATGAAAATGCCAAAAATTCTACGATAAAGCTATGGGAAAGAGTTTCGTCCCAACCCCCAGGGTTTTCTTGTCCAAATCGTTGTTCATGATGATGACCTACCCCAGGTGGCCATTGAAGTACATAGTATCACGTGATTGCTACTAGAATTTGGTATTCACGACAGAGATATTTTGAACGTAGTCAAAAAGTCGAGTGACGATACGGAGAGGGGCGGTGTATAAAACTAGTAACTTGATAGAGCATGCTGGATGATGGGACCCGACACTGTCATAGTTCACGTGGAGGGGTTTTGGGAACCTCCACTTCGAAAATCCTCCTTTGCAAAGGACTTGGTGTAGTAGTTAGTATTGCCACATTCTTTATTAGATATTGAATCTCTGTGGTCAAATTCCTTCGCAATTGTCAACAAAGAATACGGACCCGGACTAATAGTCAGAACAGGAGCAACCTTCCACAGTTAAGCCACTGTTCAATGTAATTGTAATAATACATCAATAGAAGAAGAATACCAATCTTAAATCAATCCTTTGGATTTAAATTTGAATTTGAATTCTATAGAGTTTTAAAATTAGTTATAAAAGAACTAGCTCAATAAATAAGTCAATAAAATAAAAGTCTTATTTAATTACAATTTATAATCATTTATTTTTAGTACTTTACTTTACTAAAATAGATAAAGACTAGATATATGATTATTAATATACTATCAATTACTAGACTAG